>JAABUJ010000465.1_pt1 | contig 79965 bp, 73 predicted proteins | sample 5559131 | NCBI WGS metagenome assembly JAABUJ01 (sample SAMN10711875, study PRJNA513366) | rock metagenome | isolation source: Antarctica rocks | place: Antarctica: Victoria Land, Mt New Zealand nord | collected 2016-01-07 | reverse complement strand
GCCGGCGCTTGACGAACTCGAACTCCTGTCCAGCCCACGGATGGAACGGGTGCGTCACCCGCACCCGCGACAAACCGCTCAGATCATCAGCATCACGCGCAGTCGACGAGTCGATCCAACGCCCGCGTCGAGCAGGTCAACACCCAGATCCGGCTGATCACCCGCCAAGCGTTCGGGTTTCACTCACCCGCCCCGCTGATCGCCCTCGCGATGCTCACCCTCGGCGGGCTGTGCCCATCGCTACCGCGGTGAAATACCCACGGAAACGTCAGGAGACCCCGAAAAGGACGCTTGCCATCGTCGTCAGGAGCTCTCGCCGGCGATGCCGACGCTGGTGGGAACGCGGCCGGCGACGGCAGGGAATGAGCGGCGTAGCCACAGCGAGACGTAGACCAGGGCCACGAGGACGGGCACCTCGATGAGCGGTCCGACGACCCCGGCAAGCGCCTCGCCGGAGGTGGCGCCGAACACGCCGATCGCGACGGCGATGGCCAGTTCGAAGTTGTTGCCCGCGGCGGTGAAGGCAAGGGTGGCGGTGCGTTCGTAGCCGAGACCGAGCGCGCGGCCCCCGGCGAAGCTGACGCTGAACATGACCGCGAAGTACGCCAGCAGCGGCAGCGCGATCCGGACCACGTCGAGCGGGTGATGGGTGATCTGGTGGCCCTGCAGCGCGAACAGGACGACGATGGTGAACAAGAGCCCATAGAGCGCGAGCGGTCCGATCCGGGGCAGGAACCGCTGCTCATACCAGGCCCGGCCTTTGGCTCTGAGGCCCAGGCGGCGGGTGAGAAACCCGGCGAGCAGCGGGATACCGAGGAAGATGAGCACGGTCCGAGTGACAGGCCACAGACCGATGTCAAAGCCATGGGAGTGCAGGCCCAGCCACCTAGGCAGCAGCGTGATGTAGACGTAGCCCAGCAGGCTGTAGGCAGCGATCTGAAACAGCGAGTTGATCGCGACCAGCACCGCGGTCGCGTCACGGTCGCCGCAGGCGAGCTCTGACCAGATCAGCACCATCGCGATGCACCGCGCGAGGCCGACGATGATCAGCCCGGTCCGGTACGCGGGCTGGTCGGGGAGCAGCAGCCAGGCCAGCGTGAACATCAGCGCCGGGCCGATCAGCCAGTTGAGCACCAGCGAGGACACGAACAGTCTCTTCTCGGCCCTGAGTCGGCCGAGCTCCTCGTATCGCACGCGCGCGAGGACGGGGTACATCATCACCAGCAGTCCGATCGCGATCGGCAGCGAGGTGCCGGTCCCGGTGATCTGCACCGAGCTCAAACCGTGGTTCAGGCGCGGGATGAGCGTGCCCAGGCCGATGCCGACGCCCATCGCGGCCAGGATCCAGACGGGCAGGAAGCGGTCCAGGGTGGAGAGCTGCTCGATCACGGCCGGCTCGCTCGTCGGGTGGGTGGTCGTCGTCACGCCAAAAGTATTGCATTGACAGACCTCGCTTGAATCGATATTCATACATCGATGAGCGTCGATCTGGAACTGTCCCCCGAAGACCAAGCGCCCCGCTGGTGAGCCGTGTTGTGAGCCGGTCGTCTATCCCGACGTCGACCGCGAGCAGGCGATCCGCCTGGCTGAGGTCGCCAAGGCGCTCGGTGACCCCGTCCGCCTGCAGCTCATCGGCGTGCTCAAAAAGCACGCCGGGAAGGTGTGCGTGTGCGAGCTGGTGCCGCTGTTTGACCTTTCCCAGCCCACCGTGTCGCATCACCTCAAGGTGCTGCGCAATGCCCCGATGCGCTCGCCGAGCTCGCCGCGTGGCTGACCTAAACGAGGAGCGGAGTGACTGTCCCGACCGACCCGACCCAGCTGCGTGACGCTGTGCGCGCCAAGTACACGGCCGCCGCCACCGCGAATGCCGACGATGCCGACTGCTGCGACGCCGACGGCCGGTGCGCCACAGAGACGTTGGTCATCACCGAAGAGCAACGCGAGTTGTTCGGCCCCCTGCTCTATGAACAGGCCGACCGCGAGCAGCTGCCCGCCGCCGCCGTGCTCGCTTCGCTGGGTTGTGGCAACCCGATCGCGATCGCCGAGCTGCACCAAGGCGAGCACGTGCTCGACCTCGGCTCAGGCGGCGGGATCGCGTGCTGCTCTCCGCCCGCCGCGTCGGCCCGACCGGCCTGGCGTACGGGCTGGACATGACCGACGAGATGCTCGACCTCGCACGCCGCAACCAGGCTGAAGCCGGCGTCACCAACGTCCAATGGCTCCGCGGCCACATCGAGGAGATCCCCCTCCCAAAGCGAGTCCGGCGCGGCCCCTGCGGCGCCTCGTATCCGCGGCGCAACAGCTTGCCGGGGGACCCGCCTCGCCCATGAATGATCGTGAGGTGCATGTTTCCTGGCAGTCGGATGTCCCCATACCCTGGCCCTGGCCCTGGCCATATGTCCAGGGCCAGAAAGCCGTGGTCGCAACCTGTCGTCCCAACGCGCGTCTATCGGCGAGCGAACTCGACCGTGACTTTCGGTCGGTTCGTCGGGGTGCGCGCGATGCATGGAGACCTGAGACGCCGCTCGGCGGCGGGAACTGTCAGGACGCCTTCAGGGGCGAACGAAGGTGTCGGGGTTCGGACCGGTGCGCTCCCCTGCGTCGAGCGCCGCGATCGATGACATCTCCTCGTCGCTGAGGTCGAAATCGAACACGTCGAAGTTCTCCTCGATGCGCTTCGGTATGACCGACTTGGGAATGACGACGTTGCCGAGCTGCAGATGCCAGCGGATCACGACCTGGCCGGGTGTCTTCCGATGCGCGTCGGCGATCTCCTTGATCGTGGGATCGTCCAGCACTTGCCCCTGGGCCAGGGGGCTCCAGGCCTCGGTGACGATGCCCAGCTCGCCGTGCTCCCTGCGTAGGCCGGCTTGCTGGAACCGGGGGTGCAGCTCGACCTGGTTGACGGTCGGGGTCACGCCGGTCTCACCGATGATGCGCTCCAGGTGCGCGGGCTGAAAGTTGGATACCCCGATCGAGCGGGCGAGACCGTCGCGCTGAAGCTCGATGAAGGCCTTCCAAGTCTCCACGTACTGGTCCCGGGAGGGAACCGGCCAGTGGATCAGGTAGAGGTCCACGAAGTCCATCTCCAGCCGGTCCAAGCTGGCGCGCAACGCACGCTTCGCCGGCTCGAAGCCATGGTCGTCGTTGAAGCACTTGGTCGTGACGTACACGTCCTTGCGATCGAGCCCAGCGGCGTGCACCGCTTGGCCTACGGCCGCCTCGTTGCCGTAGGCCGCCGCGGTGTCGATGTGTCGATAGCCGCTCAGCAGGGCTCGAGTCACGACTTCAGCCGTGTCCTTCGGTGGAACCTGGAAGACGCCGAACCCGAGCTGGGGGATCAGCTCACCGTCGGACAGGTCCAGTCTGGGAACGTTGGTTATCGAAGTCATAGTCTGTTGCTTCCCGGATCCGGGAAGGGCACACATCGCCCCGGGCGCGCGGCCCCGTTCACGAGCCGTCAGCGCGCGAGACCGGGTAATTCGGTGTCGTCGAGCGCGGTTGACGTTCAAGGTCATCCATATACTCACGCCGGTGGCGGAGTCCACCATCCTCCTCACGGGCTTCTGGAGGGTTCCTCGGCCACGTGCTTCGACGGCTTGCCCACGTTTCGGACATCCGAGTCCTCGCCCTGGCGCGTCGGCCCTTGGCGGAACGGCCCGCCGGCGCGCAGGAGATCGTCTGCTCGCTCGGCGACCTGTCGCCTGGTACCTGGTCGGAGGCTGGCGCTGACCGGTTCAGCGCCCGCGATCCACGTGGCTGGATTCGTTCCCGGGCGGGCCGGCGAGCAGGATGCCGGGCGGATCTTCGCGGACATACTGCACGGCACCTACGCGCTCCTGAAGTCGCTCGTCGGCCGCTGTGAGCGCGTCGTCTTCATGAGCACCACGGATGTCTACGGCGGGCCCTGCGGTGGCCCCGCTCTGAGCGAGAGCTCGCCGACCACGCCGGCAACGCCATACGCGGTGGCCAAGCTCGCCGCCGAGCACATGGTCTCCGGCTTCGCCCCGCGGGGGGATGGGAGCCGGTGATCCTGCGCCTAGGCCAGATCTACGGGCCGGGGGAGGAGGCCCACGAGAAGCTTGTCCCGCAAACGATCCTCGCGCTCCTGCGCGGCGCTGCTCCTGCGATCCACGGAGACGGATCGGCTCAGCGCGAGCTCCTGTTCGTAACCGACGCGGTGGAGGCGATCGTCCGGGCGCCTGGTGGCGATGCCCGCAGCGGGCCACTGGCCGCGGTGCGCGGGCCGAGAGGGTGACGGGTGACGGGTGGTAAAGTGAGTGCGTGAAGAAGACGAGCCTCTACATCGACTCCGACGTCGATGCGGCGCTGTCTCGGCGTGCCGCCGAGCTGGGGACGTCAAAGGCCGATGTGATCCGGTCGGCACTCAGGGAAGCCGCCGCCGCCTCGTTACGGGTCAAACCGCGCGCGCGGGGGGTGTTCTCGGGCCCCCCGGATCTTTCAGAGCGTGTTGACGAGCATCTCAGCTCATCGAGTTTTGGCCAATCGTGATCGTCGTCGACACGTCGGCGATCCTCGCGTACATGAACTCGGCGGACACGCATCACGTCGAGGTCAGCGCGTGGCTGGAAGCCGAGCGCGACGATCTCACGACAACGCCGCTCATCCTCGCTGAAGTCGATCACCTGGTCGGTGAACGGGGCGGCCCCGCGGCGATGAGCGCCTGGCGCGCGGATCTGGTGGCAGGCGCGTACCTGGTGGAGTGGTGGCCGGCCGCCGCCGTCGCTGCTGTGGGGGTCGCCGAGCGTTACGCCGATACCGGACTTGGGCTTGCCGATGCCTCCCTCGTGGTGCTCGCGGAACGTGTGGAGACGGTCCAGATCGCGACCTTCGACGAACGTCACTTCCGCACCGTGCGTCCGCTCTGCGGCGGTGACGCTTTCCGCGTCCTGCCGCGTGATCGCTGATCCGGGCTCGGCGCCGGCTGAACGGCGAGGCGCTCAGGCGCTCGCGCGGCTCCTCTGCCGAAACCGGAGGACCGAGCAGGAAGCCCAGGCCAGCCTCGCACCCAGCTAGAATATCCGTCCAGTTGCTCTAAACCTCGCTAAAGCTCATGCTAAAGCTCATGCCGATGTGGTCGTGTCGAGCGAAGCGAAGGAGAGGCCTCCGCCGCTCGGCCAAGTACTTCCGCCGCCGCCCACTGTCGCCAGGCCCCCAAGGAGCTCCGCATGCTGCCCACGCTTCGTCGTGCCCTCGGTCTCGCCTGCATCCTCGCCGGCTGCCTCCCCGCCGGCGCCCTAGGCGACGTGAGCCTAAGCGCTGGCGTGTCGGCGGGAGCGAACCTGAGCTCGGTGTCGTCCGCTGCGGCGGCGGCCGCGAGCCTGCCGAGCGAGCTCGGTACCAACATCCTCGTGAACTGGTCCTCGCTGTTGCCGGGCCTGACCGACGCCTACTCGGCGGGCGACCCCAACATCTGCAACTCCGGCAGCAACTCGTGCGTGACCGCCGTGCTCGCCGAGATGGACCGGCGGCTGGCCCCGCTGCAGCAGAGCTGCTCGCACAACGCGATGTTCGGACTGCTCTATGACCACATCACCTCGAGCTACCTGCGCACCGTCACCGCGGATCCCAGCTTCTTCCACGACAACGCCTTCGTCAATCACGAGGACGCGGTCTTCGCCAGCTACTACTTCAACGCCTACGACAACTACGCCGCGGGCAACCGCGCCGCGGTGCCGGGCGCCTGGCAGATCGCGCTGGACGCCGCGGCGAGCCGCTCCGTCAGTGGGGGCGGCAACATCCTGCTCGGGGTCAACGCGCACATCCAGCGTGACCTGCCCTTCGTCCTCTACCACATCGGCCTGACCGAGCCCGACGGTACGAGCCTGAAGCCCGATCACGACAAGGTCAACCAGATCCTCTACGGAGCGTTCGCCGACGCCATCACCGACGCCGGGGCCCACCTCGACCCTACGGTCGACCCGAACTTGCCGGCGGCGCTGGCCCCCCTCGGCTACGCCACGCTGTTCCAAGCGGTGGAAGGCTGGCGTGAGGAGGCCTTCCGCTACGCCGAGCAGCTGGCCTCCGCCCCTAACGCGGCTGCCCGGGCGGTGATCTCGGCTCAGATCGAGCAGAACGCCACGGCCACAGCGCAGACGATCCAAGCGGCCACGGCCTACGCACCGCTCTCGTCGAGCGCTGCGCGGGACGCCTTCTGTGCCGCCCACCAGCCGGCGAGCTAGACCGGCAGATCACCCATTTGGCAACCACACTCATGGCCCAGCCTCTCGTCAGCCCCGCCAGCCTCCAGCCGCTCCCGCCGGTGCAGGCGTGGCGGCCGCCGGGGGGACTTCCCGACGAGGCCCTGCACCGTCTCGCCTTCCAGGACGCGCTCACCGGGCTGCCCAACCGGGCCGCGCTGAGCGACCGCATACGCTCGGCCCTGGCCCATGCCTGCGCACGCGGCGGCTCGGTCGGGCTGCTGTTCATCGACCTCGACGGATTCAAGCTCGTCAACGACACCCTCGGCCATGCCGCCGGGGATCACCTGCTCCAGCTCGTCAGCGATCGTCTGAGCGGCGTCGATGAGCCTGGATGCGTGTTGGCGCGCCACGGCGGGGATGAGTTCCTGGTGCTCTGCGAAGGCCTCGAGGACGATCCTCTGGTCGCCTCCGAGCGGGCGTTGGCCCACGCCGAGGAGCTCCAGCGTCGGCTGCGGGAGCCCTTCACCCTCGATCGCTGCTCGTTTGAGATCACCGCCTCGATCGGGGTCAGCGTGTACCCCCGTGACGCCCAGACCGCGGATGCGCTGGTCCAGCACGCCGACCAGGCGATGTACCGCGCCAAGCGGGCCACCCGGGGTGGCTCAGCCGTCTTCCAGAGCACCGACGGCCATTCGCTGGCCGAGCTCGAGACCACCCTGCGGGTGCGCCGTGCGCTCGAGCGTGATCAGCTCGAGCTCTTCTACCAGCCGGTGGTGGAAGTGGCCGATGGGTTCGGCCTCGGCGGCCTCGAGGCTCTGCTGCGCTGGCGCGATCCCGACCGGGGGGTGATCGGGCCGGGCGCGTTCCTTCCCTATCTCGACGACTCGCCCCTGGTCGAGGAGATCGGAGAGTGGGTCTTCGGCCAGGTGTGCCGGCAGCTGTCGGAGTGGGGCTCTCGCGACTTCTCGCCCCGAGTGTCATTCAACATTCCGGCCCGCCAGCTGCGCCGGCCCGGCTTTGCCGAGTTCATCACGAGCACGGCGGCGGCTCACGGGGCGGACATCACCCGCATCGCGGCCGAGATCATCGAGACCAGCACCGCCGACCTGGAAACCGTCGTCCCGACCCTGGATGCCCTCCGCGCTGTGGGCATGAGCCTGTCGCTCGACGACTTCGGTGCCGGCTACAGCTCTCTGGCGCGCCTGCGCGACATGCCCTTCTCGCTGCTCAAGACCGACCTGAGCTTCATGCGCGGCATCCCCAACGACCCCTCCGCGGTCGAGCTGATGCACGGCATCATCTCCCTGGGGCGCACCATGGGCATGGTCGTAATCGTCGAGGGTGTAGAGACCGCGGCTCAGCTGGACGCGCTGCGCGCCGCCGGCTGCCGGGTGGCCCAGGGATATCACCTCGGCCGTCCCGCCCCGCCCGAGCAGATCGAGCGGGACTGGGCTGACGGGCTCTCGCCGGCGGCCGCTTCCGCCGCAGTGCTGGTCTAGATCGACTAGACCCCGAGCTCCGCCGAGGCCATCTTCGCCCCCTCCACCCGCGCGGAGATCTTCTGCATGGCCACATCCCGCGCGAAGTCCGGCGAGCCGTGGCTTGGCTTCTCGTCCCGCGAGAAAGGCGAAAAGCCGCAATCGTCGGTGGCGCCCAGGCGCTCGGGCGGGATGTGCTTGCCCGCTGTGACGAGCTGCCGGGAGACCTCCTCAGCGGTCTCCACCTCCGGTGTGAGCGGATTGATGACGCCCATGAAGCACACCTGGGGGACTCCCTCGGCGTCCTGCCGGGAGTACTTCCCGCACATCTCGTAGACGCTCTCGCGGTCAGCTTCGCTGGAGCATTGGATGAGGAAGTAGCCCGCGTTCATCTGGAACATCTTCGAGAGGAGCTTCTCGTAGGGCACCTCCTTGGAGTGGACGGAGTCCATGTCGCCTCCGGGGCAGGTGTGGATGCCGATGTTGCGCCGCTCCTCAGCCGAGAAACGCGCGAACAGGCGATTGTTCAGGTCGATGAAATCCTGAAGCATGTCCTTGCCCGTCCAGGGGTTGCGCGAGTCGTTCTTGTTGGCCAGCCGCCCCTCGGTGAAATCGACCGAGACGCGCTGCGCGCCGGCGGCGAAGCACTGCCGGATGTCCTTCTCGCACTCGTTCACGACGTCCTGAAGGAACTGGTCGCGCGAGTAGCCCGGCAGCTCCTCCTCGAGCGGGTAGAGGAGCATCATCATCGAGGGTGAGATCACAGCCTGCTTCACCGGCCGCGACGCGATCTCCTTGTTCTTCTCGACGAACTCGGAGGCGTAGGTCTTGTAGCGGAACGGGCCTCCGGTGAGACGCGGCAGCTGGCGGTGGTGACCGTCGTCGAAGATCGCGAAGAACTGTCCGTCGCCGGCGAGGTTGTCGGCCAGGCCGGTGCCCGCCAGCGTGTCGGTCAGCGGATAGGTGGCAAAGCTCGACTCCCGCTGCTCGCCGTCGGTCACGAACGTCTCGCCGGTCTGCTCGAGGCGCTTGATCGAGTCCTCGGCGGCGGCATCCTGCTGGACCTGAAGCTGCACGAAGTCGATCTTGCCCTCGTCGTAGTCGGCGTAGGCCTGCTGCAGGGTCATCGGGCGGGGCAGTGAGCCGACGAGCTCGGTGGGGATGGGCATGGCGCGGGTCTCCTCCCGTCGGGGGTAGAGCTTCCGAGCCTATATCAGTTGCGCCGGCACGTGGCTGTACGGCTAGAGGCGGCCCCTCGAGCCAACGGCGCGCCAATACTTAAGTAAACACTTGACTATTGCTGTGCGCCGGACGTATGGTTAGGCACATGCTTAACGGTTCCACCCACATGGACCGCCTGTTTCAGGCGCTCGCCGATCCCAGCCGCCGAGCGATTGTGGAACGGCTGGTGCGAGGCCCGGCGGCCGTGAGCGCACTCGCGGAGCCGTTGCCAATGTCACTTCCAGCCGTGGTCCAGCATCTGAGCGTGCTGGAGGACGTGGGCTTGATCAGCTCGGAGAAGGTCGGCCGAGTGCGGACATGCCGGCTCCAGCCAGAGGTCCTGCGACGGGCCGAGAGCTGGATCGCCATCCAGCGCACCGCCTGGGAGCGACGCCTGGACCGGCTGGCGGAGGAGCTTGCCGCGGCCGTGCCACCGGCGAACCCGACCACACCACAAACCCCACCACCGAAAGGATCCCGATGAACGACCTCAGCGTCACGCACGCCACCTTCACCCTGCAGCGCACCTTCGACGTCTCTTCGGCACGCGTATTCACGGCCTGGACCGACCGCCGGTCAGCGCCAGCTTCGACGGGTTCGCGGGCTGGCTCGCCGCGCTCTACTCCTCTCGCCTGCTCGGGAGCGTCCTGGGCGTCCCTGCTCCGGTGGACGACGAGCAGTTCGTCCGTGCCTGGGTGCAGATGCTCCTCGGTGCCCTCGCCGCGGAGAACACGCCACCTGGCGCAAGATGATTTTCACCGCGCCGGTTCTCGACAGCCGCCTCGGTCACGGAGTACGCTCAGAGACGTGTCAAGCGGCTCGGATGCCGGAAGCACCCAACAGCGCCAGCAGGACGCCTGGCAGCGGCTGATCAACACCCCCGAGCAGAGCTCGGTGGATCGGACGATCTACTTCATCGCCGCGGCGATTCTGGGGCTCGCCCTCACCTACCTGCTCATCCTCGCGGTGTCCGGCGCCTCGATCGCCGCCGCTCTGCCGCTGGTGGTCATGACGATGAGCGCCGGGTCGCTGGCTTTGTATGGCTGGCAGCGTGATCGCGTCGCGGCGTTTGCGGCCTACGAGCGGCAGGGCCGCGCCGAGCTGCACAACCGCAAGCTGCGCCGGCAGCTGGTGGAGCTCCACCGCGCGCAGGAAGCGCTCGCCGACCCCAGCGACGTGCCCACGATGATCGTGCAGATCGCCGCGGGGCTGCTGGAGGCGGAGAAGGGCATGCTCCTCAGGCCGGCTGAGTTCGGCCAGACGCCTGGAACCTCGCCGGAGGACTGGGAGGTCGTGGCCGCGATCGGGTTCAGCGACGAGCTGGCGTGCAGCCCGATGGTGCTCGGTCTCGCCGCGCTGGCGCTGAACCGTGACCGGGCGGCACGCGATGACCATCCCAAGCCGGGCCCCGGCTCCCCGCCGGGGGAGCTGCAGAACCTCGTCGCCCTGCCCATCTACGTCTCCGACGTGCTGCTCGGCGTGGTGACCTGTGCCAATCGCGCGGGCGGGTTCAGCGAGTTCGACGACGACGTCCTGCTGGCCCTGGGCGATCAGGCCGGGGCAGTGCTGGAGAACGGGCGCCTGCAGAGCGAGCTGCGTGACTCGTATGTCTCGGTGGTGCGGATGCTGGCCGAGACCATCCGGGTCAAGGACCCGGACCTGCGCACCCACTCCGACGAGGTCAGCAACTACGTTGTGGCCGTGGCTCGGCGCCTCGGTCTCAACTCCGAGCGTCGCGAGCGTCTGCGCTTCGGCTCGCTGCTGCACGACATCGGTAAGATCGCCATCTCCGAGCGGATCCTGCTCAAGCCTGGCCCGCTGGACGAGGACGAATGGCGCCAGATTCGCCTGCACCCGGTGATCGGCGCGCGCCTGCTGCGCGAGGTGCCCTCCGTGGCGCCGCTCGCCGATCCGGTGCTGCACCACCACGAGCGCTGGGATGGGTCGGGCTACCCGGAGGGCCTCGTGGGCGCCGCGATCCCGCTCGAGTCCCGGATCATCGCCGTCGCGGATGCGTTCAGCGCCATGACCGCCGATCGCCCCTACCGGGAGACCATGACGGTGGAGCAGGCCTGCGCGGAGCTGGAACGATCCGCGGGGAGCTGGTTCGATCCCGAGGTGGTAGAGCTGTTCGTCGACGAGGTCCGTCGGCGACCGCCCACCCGCACGGTGCAGGCAGTGGGGGCGGCGCTGCGCGGCCTGGACATATCCAGCCCCGGGCCGGCGCCGGTTCGCGCTCGCCGGTAGCGCTCAGCGGGTCCGGGCGAAGCGCCGTGGACCGTCGAGCATCCGCGGCTCGGCGACTTCCTCGGGCTCGCTGCCCTTCTGCTCCAGCAGCTCCATGTCGGCGGCTGCCAGCGCGTCACCAAGTGCCACTCCCTGACGCAGTTCGCCCAGTCCCCATCGCGTGCCCAGCCGCCTCCTGGTGGTGGTGTGGCAACCGTCGGCCACCGCAGCCTGAAGCGTCAGGATCACGCGACGCGCGCTGGCCAGATCGTGATCGGGCAGGACCACCACGAACTCGTCGCCGCCCCACCTAAAGGTCCCGCTGCCCGCGGGAGCGGCACGGCGCACGCTCTCGGCGAGCTGACGCAGGCATCGGTCGCCGGCGCTCAGACCGTCGATGTCGTTGATCTCCTTGAAGCTCTCGATGTCGAAGATGGCCAGCGTCCCGGCGCGCAGCTCGTCAGCCTGCACGGCCCGATCGAGCTCGTCCAGGGCCTCCTGCAGGGCGCGCCGGTTGCCCAGGCCGGTGAGCTCGTCCCGGCGCGCCAGGTCCTCCAGGGTGATGCGCTCGGTCTGGAAGGCCTGGCGCTGGCGGCGGATCCCGGCGAGCAGCAGGTGCACGAGCCCGGCGAAGACGGCCCACAGCATGGCGTCGCCTAGCAGCTGCGCTCCCTCCCGGGTATCGATGTGGGTCCCGATCAGCGGCAGGGCTCCCACCAGGTAGGCGAAGCTGAGCGCCATCAGGGCGCGGGTCCGGGGGCTGATCGCCGTGCTCAGCGCAAGCCACAGGGCGATCAGCTGCCGCTCCGGCTCGCCGGCGGTCAGCGCGCAGATGACGGCCGCCTGCACCATGCCGGCGGCGGCCACCAGGAAGATGGCATCCACCTGCAGCGGCGTGCGGCGGTCAAACAGCGTCCATCCACCGATGGCCAGGGCGGTCACCAGGCCCGCGCCGAGGACCCACCCGGCCGAGCCCAGGCCGTGCGTCGGCGGGTTGATGACCAGGAAGACCGCCTGCATCGCGGCGATGAGCAGGGCGATGACCGCGGTCAGCTTCGTCGCACTGACCGTGTCCACCTCGTGCGCGTGCTCGCCGGTCGAGCGCCACCAGGCCAGCGCGCGCTCAGCCAGCGGGGGAGATGGAGAGTCCGTTTCCATGTGGTGACCCGGCGGAGCCAGAGGCGCGGCGCATGTTACCCGCCGGACCTGGTCAAAGGTCGCAGTAGACGAGTCGGCACCCGGCCGCAAATCCTTTAGGCCGGGGCGAACGTCGTTCGAGACGAAGGAGGGCCCGGGTCCGGGGTCGCCTCAGCGCCCCCGCCCCGGGCCTTGGGCCTCTACGCCTCCTCAGCGAGCAGGCGGTACAGGCGCTTGCGGGTCTCGCGCAGGATCTCCTGCGCCGCCGTGACCTGAGCCTCGGTGCCGGTTCCTGCGACCTGCCAGGCCGCGGCGATTACGCCGAAGCCGAGCTCCCGCAGTCCCGCGTGGCTTTCGCCGGGATGCGCTCCGGTCTCCCAGGGAGCCGCGCCCTCACGAGCGGCGGCTTGCTCGCGGCCGGCCTCGGTGAGCTCGTGGATGCGACGACCATCGGTCTCGCTGGTGGTCACGAGCCCCTCGTCGGCGAGTTGCTGCAGGGTCGGGTAGACCGATCCTGGGCGGGGGTGCCATGCACCCCCGCTGCGCTCGGAGATCTCACCGATGATCTGGTAGCCGTGCCTCGGCTCCTCGGCCAGGAGCGCCAGGATGGCGGCGCGGATGTCGCCGCGACCCCTCCTGCGCCCGCCGCGGGGCCCGAAGCCACGGCCCCAGTCTCCGCGATATCCGTGGCGTTCGCCGCCACGATGGTGATGGTGACCGCAGCGGGTGGGCAGCGGCTCAGAGGATGTCGAAAACATGGGTCTCATGTTTGTCAAGCGCTGCGCCTACATCGGGACGCCGAGCAGCGACACCCCGCTACGGGCTGGGAGTGCCGAAGGTTGCCGCGGCCGCGGGGAGTGCGGACCGGTTGCCGGCGGCCGCGGAGAATGCGGACGGTCGGCGGTGGTCGCGGGGTCAGCCGCGGGGAGCGCCGATGAGGCGCGGCACGCGGACGCGCGGCGGCGTCGCCTGAAGCCCGCGCCATGCGGCCGGCGGCCTCGGGGGCCCGGCCGCAGCCGTCTGCGCGGCCCCGCCCGAGTGGCTCGTGGGTCCGGCGAGGTTCAGGTGCAGGCGCTGGTAATTGAAGCCGTAGGCGCCGCCACAGCTCAGCCCGCGGTTGCAGCCGTCGAAGTTCGCCGCCCAGACCATCCACATGTCAAGGCCGTTACGGCTGATCCACTTGACCGGGAAGGCGGGGTCGTAGCCGTTGGAGGGGCCGAAGTACGTCCCCCGGGTGACGAACGAGAACGGGCCCCAGGGGTGGGGTCCCTCCATGACCACCAGCTCCGACCCGGCGCGCCACACGCCCGGCGGTTTGGCGGCGTAGGAGTAGGTGTAGCTCAGCAGATAGCGGTGCAGCCCCGGGTCGTAGGTCATCCGGGGATAAGTGATGTGGTTGGGCCAGCGTAGGATCGGCGTGGCCTGCTGGACCTGACTTGACCAGGCCGTGGAGGCGGTCGAGCTCGTCACCGTGCCCGAGGCCCACTGCCAGCGGCTGGGGTCGGTCATGTCGGCGATGTCTGGTCGGCTGCGGCCGAGGATCAGGTTGCTGGCGTTGAACTCGCGCTCGGAGGCGATCGCGTACACGTAGCCGTCGGGGGCCTGGCGAGCCCGTCCCCACTGCACCCAGTTGAGATTGCCGGTCGCGCTCGGGAAGGGCTTGGCCGGGAAGTGCCAATGTCCGCCGCGGTCGGTGGAGTAGGCGATGCCGGCCAGGCCTCGGAAGGGCGCGTTGGCGTTGTAGTTCCAGTTGTTGTCCTGGGTGGCGAAGAAGACGTGGTTGACCACGGCAAAGCCGGTGGAGTAGTAGTGGCCCAGGGGGCCGGTCCACAGCGAGCGGTTCTGGTGGATCTGGCTCCAGGTGGCTGCCGGCGGGGTCACGCCGATACGGCGGAAATTGAGGCTCAGCGGGTTTCCGGTGATCTGCGCAAACGAGTTGCGCCACAGCGCCCCGTTGGCCGGAGCGTCGGTGCCGCCGTCGTCCATCAGCACGTAGAGGTTGCCGTCATCGGCCCATGGGGTGGGGAGGATGTCGCCGAACTGGTTGGGCGGCGGATTGTGGCGCGCGCTCGTCCACTTGGCGCCCGAGAGGACCCTGCTGGCGGGAAAAGGGGTGTTGTTGGAGCTCGTCAGCGCTGGTGCGGCAGGCGCCAGCCAGACCGCCATGGCCAGCGCAGCCGCGCACGCGACGATGATCCGGATCCTCAAGTGCATCTCACTCATGGTGACACGCGGGAGCCTTGGGCCGTGACGCATAGCTGTCTATAACCGTCCTGGGCACGGGAAGTCGCGGTCAGCTCGGCGCCGCCCCCAGGCGCTCCCGCTCCTCCGCGGAGAGGTCAAGCCCGCCGAGGATCTCGTCGACCCGTCCCCTCCCGGGCTCGGGCAGGAACGGAATCAGCGGCAGCAGGTAGGGCCAAAGCTGGCCCTCGCGGGCGACGCTCACGATCCGCTCCAGCACCCCTTCAGCCTGGATTGAGAGCAACTCCGCAAAGCGGCGCGTCTGCTCGGTGTCCAGATGACTGAGGAGGTCGAGAACCTCCGGCCAGAGGTCCTCGCGCGACGCCGCGTCGATGATGCCGTCGATCCGCTCGGGCGGCAGGAGCGCGATCAGCCCCTGGAGGCTGTCCTTGGACTCCAGCACGAACGCCACCTGGAGCAGGGCCGCGTCATCCATCTGATCGACAGCCGCCCTGAATGCATCTGGCCCCAGGTGGCCGACGAAGCTTCCCATCGTCACGTACTCGCCGCGGGCCAGCAACTCTCGCGTGATCCGCGCGATCGCTTGCGGCGGCATCCCCGCGATGACCCCGCTGGCCCTGCGCGGATCGAGCTGGACCGCGACGTCGGCCAGGAAGCGCACGGGCATCCTGCCCGCCATCTCCACCGCCCGCACCGGGTCGAGCAGGGCCGCCAGCCGGGCGGAGAGCAACGGCCCGAAGGCCCGCTCCCCGATCGTGGCCACCAACGGCGTGGGCAGCAGCCTGCTGGCCCTGGCCAGGCGGGAGAGAAGCTGGTTGTGGGCGCTGAAGAGCACCTCGGTGACCTGCTCGCGCAGGCTGCGGAGATCGGCGACCGGGATCCCGTGGAGGTAGTCGAGGCTCTCCGGATCACGCTCCAGCAGCCGCGCCAGCTTGAGGATCTCGGCGCGGGCCTGCAGCTGCTCGCTCATCAGCCGAGCACCTTGCGCACCGGCCCGCGCAGCAGTCGCGGCACGAGCGCAAAGGCCTTCTCGCCGGCGCTGGCCAGCTCTGCGGCCTGGCGATGGCGCGCTTTGCGGATCGAACCGGCCAGATCCTCCAGATGCCGATCCTCCAGATGCGCCAGGCCCGTTGGAGCCGGCGCGTGCAACTGCTCCTCCAGCGCCCTGCGGGAGCTGGCGCTGCGCTTCAGCCCTGTCCCTGCCGGCGACCCTTGCGGCGCACGCGGATGATGAGGAAGATGACGATCACCAGGTTCAGCACAAAGCCGGCGGCCTTCAGCACCGTCGCCTTCTTGAGCAGCGTGTCGACCTCGGGGATCAGCAGCAGCGCCGTGGCGACGATCGTGAGGTACTCCGCCCAGAGTCGGCGGCGCCACAGTCCGTAGGCCTCGACGCCCTCCAGCAGCCCGTAGGCGATCGCGACCGCTCCATACTCCACCTTTTTCTTGGCGCTGAGCGCACCGGCGCGGGAGATCAGGTGGCCGATTGCGTTCTGGCGGGGGTCGAGGCCGACGTCACGGGCGAGATGGCTGAGCGTTCGCCCCCAGTCGGCGTTCAGGTGGACCACGGCCACGATTCCGCCCGCGATGAGCAGGATGGACCGCACCGAGCGCTCGGCGGCGATCAGCAGCAGCAGCCGGTCCGAAGCCGAGTCGCCCCCGTGGCCACTCTTCCTGCGCTTGCGGAACCCGGTTCGGCTTCCGGCGGGACTCATCGGTGCGGACCGTCCCACTGCCTGGCGATCCGCTCCTGATAGTCCGGCCGCCCCTGGGGATCGACGCCGCTCAGCGCACGGTCGTCGCCCAGCACCAGGCGGACCAGCTCCTCCAGCCGGTCGGGGATGAACGGTCTCAGCATCGGATACAGCGCCATCCAGCGCGGCACCGTGACCTCGTGCGGACGGGACCCGCAGCTGTCGAGGATCGCCCGGGCCACGTCCCGAGGCTGTACGCGCACAAGCCGGGCCAGCGGGATCGCGATGCCCGAGCTCAGCTCGGTGTTGACAATCCCCGGCAGAACGGTGGTCAGAGTCACGCCGGTACCCCGCAGCTCGCCCCGGACGGCGCCGGTCAGGCCGGCCACGGCGTGCTTGGAGGCGGTGTAGCTGGCCAGCCCCGGCAGCTCGGTCCGGGCCAGCAGCGACGCGACGTTGACGATGTGACCGCGGCCACGATCGATCATCCCCGGGAGCACCAGCCGCATGCCGTTCGCCGGTCCGGCGACGTTGACGCCGAACACCGTCTCGGTGGTCGTCATGGACTCGTCGAGGAAGCGGCCGGTGGGCATCACACCGGCGTTGTTGACCAGCACGTCGATCGGCCCGACCGTCCCCTGCGCCGAGGCCACAAAGGCGGCAAAGGAGGCCTCGGCGGCGACGTCGACCTGGAAGGGATGGGCGCGCGGGCTCATCGTCCGAGCCACGTCGGCCACCACCTCTCCGTCGATGTCGGCCAGGCAGACCCTCGCCCCCTCCTGCAGGAACAGCTCGGCGGTAGCCAGGCCGATGCCCCGCGCGGCGCCGGTGACCGCCACCACAGCATGGCGGAGGTCGATCCGGCCGGGAGCCATGGGCGCCAGCCTATCGCCGCCGGCGGGATCCTGGCTTGGAGGCTGTCTCTAGAGAGCCACCCTAAGGCTCGACCGCGCGCCGGCGCTGACGGGAAGCGCCCGCCCGTAGCCGGCCGCCAGCCGCCCCAGCGACCGTTGCCAGCTGCAGGCCTCCGCCGCCGCCAGACCACCCCGACGCACCCGCTCACGCAACCGCGGCGACTGCATCAGCGCCAGCAGCGACTCCGCCAGCGGCTGCGGTTGCGCGGGGGCGAGCAGGCCGCTCTCGCCGTGCTCGATCAACGTCGCCGGGCCTCCCTCGGCAACGGCCGCCACCGGCAGCCCGCTGGCTTGAGCCTCCAGCACGACCTGCCCGAAGGTGTCGGTGCGGCTGGCGAAGAGAAAAGCGTCAGCGCTGGCGTACACCGGGGCCAGCTGCTCGGCCTCCAGCCAGCCCAGGAACGTGGCGCACTCCCCCAGCCGCTCTCGGAGCGCCTCCTCCTCCGGGCCGCCCCCGGCCAGCACCAGATGGAGCCGCGGGTCCTGGGCGCGCGCGGTGAGAAACGCGTCGGCGAGCAGATCAATTCCCTTCTCGCGGGTCAGCCGCCCGCAGTAGAGGACATTCCTGTCCCCCGGCAGCAGCCCCGGCCGGCAATGGGCGGGCGAGAACCGCCGAAGGTCGACGCCGCGGTCCCAGCGCGCGATGCGCCCCGGCTGGATTCCCAGCCCCCGCAGCCGGCCGTCGCTGGCCGGGCTGGGGGAGAGCACCGTCTCACAGGCCCCGTAGAAGATGGCCAGCGCCGTATTGGCGAGCGTCTCCAGCTCCACCTGGCCGCTGCGCAGGGCCGTGTAGGCCGCCAGCTCGGTGTGGTAGCTGCCCACGAGCGGCAGCTCCAGCAGCCGCGCCAGCATCGCCGCGCCGATCCCGGCAGGTCCCGGGGCGCAGACGTGCACCAGGTCGTAGCGGCCCTCGCTGAGCGCGTCGACCATTGCCGGCAGGCTGGGGACGCCGATGCGCAGCCCGGCGTAGAAGGGCGCCTCCAGCTCGGCGACCGCGCTCAGGCGCCGGTCGACGCCGGCATCGGTGCCCAGCACCTCGACCTCGTAGCCGGGTACACCGCGATCGCGGATCTGCTCCAGCGTGCGGGTGACCCCGTGCACCGCCTGCACGCCGTCGGCGACGATCGCCACTCGCGGGCGCTCGCCATCGCTGCGCGTGAGCCGGCGCTTCTCACGGTGCAGGAAGGCGCCGGCGGCCGCGTAGGGGATGGCGGGCAGGCAGGCATCGAACAGCCCGGCGGCCGCGCCCGGCAGGTCGAGCCCCCCGTCCCCGTCCAGCGCCTGCGCCGCTGCGTTAGCCACCCGCGCCAGCTTGCGCTCGTGGGCGCGGCGCGCCCGCCGCCACAGGTCGGAGTGGCTCAGCTCTCCGTCCTGGAGCATTCTCAGCAACGTTCGCTCGTCGGTGCCGAGGTCGATCTCCTCCAGCCACGCCCGCAGCAGCCCCAAGGCGTCGTCGGGACCGAGGTCGCGCGTGGCCACGCCGTGACGCGCCTCGCCCTCGCGCATCAGCCGCTCGACGATCTGCAGGACCGCAGCGGGGCTCGGACGGGCCACCTCGCTGCCGTGGGGCAGAGAGCGGATCGCCAGCGCCATCGCCGCATGGGTCCACTTGGCGGCCCCGCCCTGATCGCCGTGCGACGTGGCCGCACCGGCGCGGACGTGGGCCAGGAGCTCCTGCGGGGTGGCCGCCGGCGGGGTCTCGGTGAACGTGCGCCCGATGTCGATGCCGGCGTGATCGTCCGAGCCCCCGATACCCGTTCCCCCGTGGGTCTCGATGTAGACGAACGCCGGTAGGTTGAGCTCCTTGGCGCGCGAGCCGTTGCGCGTCTCCCAGATCGGGAACAGCTGCGCCAGGCGCCGCCGGTGGCGCGGGGTCAGCGGCGCCCCCACGGCGTAGAACGGATGAGCCAGGGCGGTCGTGAGCTCCCGGGCGTGGAGGTACTCGGCGCAGGCCTCGACGTCGTCGTTGTGCGCTTGCAGCCACTCGTGATCCTCCGGGGTGATCCCGTAGCAGAGGACGTGCACGGCCTGCGGCTCACCCTTGAAGGCGACCGTCAGCTCCTCGGAGATGAAGGTGTCGGGGAGCTCTGCCAACTTAAGCGCCCCGTCGATCGTGTCGTGGTCGGTGATCGTCACGAAGTCCATCCCCTGGCGCTTGGCCAGCGCGTAGACCTCCTCGGGGGGGGTGGCGCACTCCGGTAGCTGCAGGGTGCGCTGCACCCCGAGCTTCGACAGCTCCGACGCCGTCGAATGAACGTGCATGTCGGCACGGCTTCTCATTGTCATGTCCGTCAGCATCGACCCTGCGGGTCACGACGCGGATAACAACGGGGTGATCTCGTGTGACGTTCTGGTGAAGGAACCGTCGAAGAGCCCACCAGCGCCCCACATGCGCCATCCTGTCCTCTTCGACATAGGCGTACAGGAGGCATTGCACTTGAAGAAGCTAGTCATCAGCGCGCTGGTCGGCGCCCTCGCCCTGGCGGGGTGCGGAGGCAGCAGCCACACCTCGTCGCGCAGCAGCTCCAGCTCCAGCTCCAGCAGGGTCCCGGCTTCGACCACTGCCTCGACGACTGCGACGAGCACCGCTCAGCGCACCGTCCCCACCAGTGGGACTTCGTCCTCGACGGGCAGCAGCACGGCCACGGTCCCCTCGAGTGCGGCGTCATCCGCGACACCCCCCGCGGCCACCACCACGGCCCAACCCAGCTCCCCGCCCCCTTCGGGGGGCGCCTCACCGACGCCGGGAGCGGCGCAGGAGGCCCAGCGGGCGCTGGCGCAGTGCCGTAAGGAGCGACCGGGTATCACCTTGGCGGAGCTGGAGCGGGAAGCCTCCACCGCCGAGGGCATCCAGTGCTGAGGGTCCGTCCGCCGCGGTGCATCTGACGGCACTCACCGGTCCCGAGCAGCGCGTTCTCGGTTGCCTGATCGAGAAGCGCTTCACCACCCCCGACGGGTATCCGCTGTCGTTGAACGCGTTGCGGTTGGCCTGCAACCAGTCGACCAACCGCGATCCCGTCACCGACTACGACGAGGCGGTGGTGAGAGAGGCGGCGCAGCGGCTCTGCCGCTACGGGCTCGCGCGCCTGGCCAGCGGTCACAGCAGCCGGTCGGTCAAGTATCGCCACCTGGCCGAGGAGGGCCTCGGACTCGGTCGGGAGGGGCTGGCGCTGCTGGCGGTGCTGCTGCTCCGCGGGGCCCAGACCCCCGGCGAGCTCAAGGGCCGCAGCGAGCGGATGACCAACCTGGGGTCGCTGGGCGAGGTGGAGCGGGTGCTGGAGGCGCTCTCGGAACGCGGCTACGTCCAGCGCCTGGGTCGCCGGCCGGGCCAAAAGGAGGATCGCATCGTCCACCTGCTGGGCGACGAGGACGCAGGCGGCGCCGAGGAGCCTTTGCCGCTGCGGCCCCCCGAGAGCTTCCCACCAGCGGAGCCGGAGCCGGCCTCGCACGCCCCCGAGCCGCGCGCGTACGCAACGGAGCCGGCGGATGGCGAGCTGGAGCGACGGGTGGCGACACTGGAGGCCGAGGTGGCCTCGCTGCGCCGCGCGCTCGCGGAGCTTGGAGGTCCCTCCACGGAGCGGGCTTAGGTGGGCAGCGCCAGACCCACCAGGTAGGTGGCGCCGCCGACGATCACGCCGGCCAGGGTCATCTCCAGCCCAGATGACCACCAGCTGCGCAGCGTCACCAGCGACTTCGCCGCGCCGACGAGGAAGTGCGCCACCAGCGAGACCACTGCCGCGGCGACGATCGCCACGGTGCCGGTGGTGAGCATGAACGGGATCACGGGCACGATCGCGCCAAGGCCGGTGGAGACCCCCGCGGCCAGCGCGGCCTCGCGCGGGTTACCCTGGTCCCCGGCGGCCGCGGCTCCGAACTCCTCCACCGCGAGCGCCTCCAGCATCGCGTCGGGGTGCTGGGACATCCGCTCGGCCAGCTCGTTGGCGGTCTTCTCGTCGATCCCCTTCAGCTGGTAGAAGAGGGACAGCTCCTCCCTCTCCTCCTCGGGGTGCTCGGCGATCTCCTGCCGCTCACGCTCCACGTTGGCAGCGTGGACCTCGGCCTCGGAGCGCTCCGCCAGAAAGGCGCCGGTGGCCATCGACAGGGCTGAGGCGATCGCGGCCGCCAGCCCGGCAGTGAGCACCGAGCTGGAGCCCCCGGTGGCGCCGGAGACGCCGGCCACGATCCCGAACACCGCGCCCAAGCCGTCGTTGGCGCCGTAGATGGCGCCGGAGATCCAGCCACCGCCGGTGCGGTGCCACTTCTCCCGCCCCAGGATCCGATCCAGACGCGTCTGCGGGCCCGGTGCGCTCAGCACCGCGGGGCTGCCCGCGGGCCCGCTCGGGTCCTCAGGGGGCCGGCTGCCGGGACCGCCATCGGAGCGGATGTCCTTTACAGCCAGCGAGTGCGAGCGCTCCTCCTTGCGAATCTCGCGCAGCAGCCGGTCGGTGACGGCGTCTCCGGTAGAGCGCCTGTACAGCTCGTCGACCTCTTCGTCCTCGGCTGCCTCCCGGGCGGCCAGGAGCCGGTCGATGGGCGCGATCCTCGCCTGCAGGCGCAACCACAGCGGCAGACGCACGCCGGCGGCATCGGGCACCTCCATCCCCAGCTCTCCCATCCGGGCCTCCAAGCGGGTGCGGTGGCCGCTCTCGGCCTGGGCCATCCGCCGCAGGATGTCGGCTTCCCGCTCGGGCATCCGCCGGGCGATCAGGTCGTAGACGGAGCCGGCGACGATCTCGCCCCGCCAGGCCTGGAGGAGGCGCTCGCGCACCTCGGGGGGAGCCTGTCTCATCACCCGGAGGCTAGCCACGGCACCCGCTAGCCTTCGGCCGCGTGCGAGGCAACCCCGGACAGTCCCCGCACCGCTCGAAGGCAGTGCTCGTGCCCGTGGTTCTCGCGCTCGTCGCGCTCCTGCTTGCGGCGGGCTGCGGCTCGGGCGGCGGCGCCGGCTCGGGTTCAGGCGCCGGCGCGGGAGCCGGCAGCAGCGCGGGCGCCAAGACCTCCCCTCATCGGAGGAGCGCCGGTCTCGGCGGGGCGGACACCCGGGCGGTCTCCATGCCCGCCCTGATTCCCCCGGCGGGCGCGCCGCCGCAGAGCGTGCACGTACCGGTGCTGACCTATCACCGGGTCGCGCCGCTCAGCGCCGTGGGCCTGCCCGACCTCAAGGTCGACCCGGCGAACTTCGTCGCCGAGATGAGCGCGCTGCACAGCGCCGGCTACCACGCGATCACCCAGGCGCAGCTGTTCGATGCCCTCTACCGCCACAGGACCCTGCCGCGCCGGCCGGTCCTGATCTCGGTCGACGACGGCTACGTCGATGACGTCACGCGCATCCTCCCGGCCCTGAAGCGCTTGCACATGGTGGCGACGTTCTTCGTCATCACCGGGCGGATGACCGAGCCGGGCTTTCTCAGCGCCGATCAGATCCGGACGCTGGAGAGCGCCGGCATGGACATCGGCGATCACACCGCCCATCACGTCGACCTGCGGCTGCTGAGCGCCGAGGAACTGCGTATGGAGACCGCCGGCTCGCGCCGGGTCCTTCAGCGGGTGCTCGGCCACCCCGTCTACTTCTTCGCCTATCCCTTCGGTACCTACAACGACCACGTGCTCACCGCCGTGCGCGCGGCCGGCTTCACCATGGCCTACACGACCGCGGGAGGCACCACCGAGAGCACGAGCGCGCCGCTGACGATGCCGCGGGTGCACGTCGGTCGCAGCGAGACGCCGAGCGGGCTGCTGTCGCTGCTGGGCGGAGCCTGACCTGGTGCGCTCCATAGCGCTCGTCTGCTTTGCGTTGATCGGGCTGAGCGGATGCGGCGGAAGCGGTCACAAGCGCCGCGTGCAGCAGCACCGTCTTAAGGGCTGGGCGGCGACACCGATTCACTCGGTCGCCGTCTGCAACGTGCGGACGTGGGCGACCGCGCTGGGCCCGAGGCGTTGGAAGGTGGCGGCGACCGCGAGTCCGAGGTCGTGGGCGGGCCAGTCGTCGGGGAGCAGTGCCGCGGGCAGCGCTGGGTCGTTGGCGATCGCGTCGTAGATCGGTCCCATGATCTCATGCAGCTGTCGCAGCGCGGGCGTGCCCGTGTGTCCTTCCTCTTCGCCACCGGTGCCGCGCAGTGCCCGGCGGGTGCGCTCGGTGACTTGGCGGTAGTGCCGGGCGACAGCGTCAAGCTGCCACACGTCGGCGGTGACTCTCCGAAGGTCATCGACTGCGAGCGTCAGGCCGACACGCAGCAGGCGCCCATCGCGCTCCTCGGCGGCGAACCGGCCCGCCAGTTGCGCCCAGCGGTCATCGGGGCAGATCAGCAGCCCCGGACGCAGCAGGCCGTAGCCGGCCAGGCGAGCAGTGCGGCGAAAGGCGTCTCGGCGCGCGCGCTCGCGCTCGGGGAAGTCGTGCAGGATCCCGGCAAACACGCCGTTCCACGCCGGCGGGCCGGCTTGGAAGTGCTCGCTCCAGCGCCGCTGCGCGGCCGAGATCTCCGCGGTCGCCGAGTAACGCGCGGATGGTCTCGATCGAACGCGCCGCGGGCTGGAGCCGGCAGCTGCGCTTGACACCGCTCAGCGCGACCGCCTACATCGTGACCAAGATGCTGACCTCGTTGGTGCTCGGGCTGGCTGCGCTCCTGGCCGTCTACATCGTCGGCGCGATCACGGGCAAGCCGTCGATGCCGGCGCACGTGTGGATCATCACCGCGCTGTGCGTGTGGATCGGGTCGCTGCTGTTCGCCGCGTTCGGGTTGTTCATCGGCTACCTGCTGCCGTCGGAGAACGTCATGCAGATCATCGGGTTCGCGCTGATGATCTGCGCGTTCGGGGGAGGCGTGTTCATCCCCTTGAGCCAGTTCTCCACCACGTTGCAGACCCTGGCCCAGTACACGCCGCTGTACGGTCTCAGCCAGCTCGTGCACTACCCGCTCACCGGCGGCAGCCTCCACTTGACCTGGGTCTTCAACCTCATAGTCTGGCTGGGGATCTTCGTCGCCGGAGCCGTCTGGCGGTTCCGGCGCGACACCGCGCGGGTGTGATCCGCCTCAAGCGGGCTCGGCCTCGCGCTCGGCGAAGGTGGTCCTGGCCAGCTCCAGGAACTCGGCGGCCGCCGGCGGCAGGCGCCGCTCCTCGCGCCAGGCCAGGGTGATGTCACGATGCAACGAGGGGTGCACGAGCTTGACCACCGCCACCTCGGCCCCCGGAGTGACGGCGTCCGAGCGTGGCAGGATCGCCACCCCCATTCTCCGAGCCACCAAGCGTCGGATGCGCTGGCTCTCGTTGGACTCAAGCTTGATCTGCGGCTCGAAGCCGGCCTGCAGGCCGGCGGAGCGAAGCAGCTCTCGCAGCCTGGCCCCCTCCCGGTAGCTGATGAACTGCTCGCCGCTGAGCTCGGCCATCCGCACTCGCCGGCGCCCCGCCAGTGGGTGGCCCAGGGGCAGGACCACGACCAGCTCCTCGGAGACGAGCTGGTGCAGCCCGAGGCCATGGCTCTCAATCCGCTCGGTGACCGACAGAAAGGCGAGGTCGAGCTCGTCCACGCGCAGCATCCCGGCCAGCTCCTCGCTGGACATCTCCCGCACCGTCAGCTCCACGCCGGGGTGGCGCTCGTGGAAGATGGCCAGCGCCAGCGATACGTCGACCGGCCCCATCGTGTGCATGGCCCCCACGGCCACGTGACCGGTCTGCAGCCCTCGCACACCCTGCAGCTCGCTCTGGGCCGCGTCGAGCTCGGCTAGGATCCTGCGGGCGCGGGCCACGAGCAGCTGGCCGGCGCGGGTGATCGCGACGTGGCGGGTGGTGCGCTCGACGAGCGCCAGCCCCACTTCGTCCTCCAGGCGCCTGATCTGCTGGGAGAGCGCCGGCTGGGCGATGTGCTCACGCGCTGCCGCGCGCGTGAAGTGACGCTCCTCGGCCAGCGCCACCAGGTAGCGCAGCTGTCGCAGATCCATAAGGGGAGCTTATAGGCTTGATCCGAAGCTCATCTTGGACATCTAAAGATCCAGCGGGCATGATGTCCCTTGCAACACCCTCTCCTCCCGAGCGCGCCCCGTAACTCCGGCCTCATATCCCGCCGGCGGCGGGGCGCTCTCATTTAATGAGAGAGTCGTTCTGCAGTAGAGCTAGACTCTGTCGAGGTTCTCCTCGCCCTTGCGCAGCGCGTCCTTGTCGGGCTCGGGACTGCTTGGAGCGGGGTTGTCGGCGGGGTTAACGGTGCCGCGACGATCGTCGCTGCCGCGCTTCGCCGTCTCGCTGGGGGACTCGTGGGGCAGGTCGCTCGGATCCTGCTCGGTCGGGCTTGACTGCGATGTCTGTGTCATGGCGTTCAGTCTCACCGGCTGGGCGCGGGCGAAACCTCCGGTCGACAGGGACTCAGAGGATGCTGATCTCGGAGTTGTCGCCGACGAGGAAGCGGAAGGCCCGCGGCTGGCGATGGTCGCGGCCGATCTTGACGTTGCGACCCAGGAGCGAGGACTCCATCCGCCCGGCCAGGTCACGGACACTGGCCCCGGCCAACAGGATCGAGTGCTCCACCTCGGCGTTCTGGATCTGGCACCCGTCGCCGATCGCCGTGTAGGGCCCCAGGTAGCAGTCGGTCAGCTGCGCCCCGGCGCCGATGATCGCCGGCCCGCGCACCGCCGAGCGCTCCAGTCGGGCGCCCGCAGCGATCACTACGCGGCCATCGACCTGGGAGTCGATCAGCTCACCGTCGCTGTGGCCCTCGATCGTGTCCAGCACGAGCCGGTTGGCGGCCAGCATGTCCTCCAGGCGACCGGTGTCCTTCCACCAGCCGCGTACGACATGCGGCTCCACGCGCAGGCCCTGGTCGACCAGATGCTGGATCGCGTCGGTGATCTCCAGCTCCCCGCGGGCCGAGGGCGAGATGCCCCGGGCGGCGTCGTGCACCGCGGGCGTGAACATGTAGACCCCCACCAGGGCCAGGTTGGTCTGCGGCTCGGGCGGCTTCTCCACCAGCCTCACGACCTTGTCGCCGTCCAGCTCCGCCACGCCGTAGTGCTCGGGGTTGGAGACCGGGGTCAGCAGGATCAGCGCGTCGGGCTCATGGGCCTTGAAGGCCTCCACCAGATCGACGATGCCTCCCTGGAGCAGATTGTCGCCGAGGTACATCACGAACGGCGCCTGGTCCAGGAACGGCTCCGCGGTTAGGACCGCGTGCGCCAGGCCCAGCGGCTCGTCCTGCACGATGTAGGTGAGCTCGACGCCGAAGCGGGAGCCGTCGCCCGCGGCGGCACGGATCTCCTCGCCGGTCTCCGGCGCGATGATGATCCCCACCTGCCTGATGCCGGCGGCGGCCATCGCCTCGATGCCGTAGAACAGCACCGGCTTGTTGGCCACCGGCACGAGCTGCTTGGCGCTGGTGTGGGTGATGGGGCGCAGGCGCGTGCCCTTGCCCCCTGACAGGATCAGCCCCTTCAGCTCTTGCACCGGTGGGAGGGTAACCAGGCGAACGCGCGAACAGGGTCCGGGTCAGTAAAGCTCGTCAAGCTTGCGGTGATCCCAGCTCGCGGTCCGCTCCGGGCGGAACTGGAGGGCCACCCGCTTGGCCGCCTGTGCCCGGATCGCCTCACGGGCCTCCGGGGTCTGGCCGACACCCCCGTAGCGTGCCAGCAGCTCCCCCCCGAGCTCGCCGACCGGCCCCAGCTCTCGGTGGACGACTGTCTGCGCCTGCACCATCACTCCGCGCAGCTCGTGGTACTGAACGCCGGCCTCCACCTGGAGGGTGGCCCGGGGGTCGCGCTCCAGGTTGCGCACCTTCTGCGAGCGGGCGTAAGTCCAAGCCCACAGCCCCTCGCCGCGAATCAGGTACCACAGCGGCATCAGGTGCGGCCATCCCCGCACCCCGTTGCTGGCGCAGATCACCACCCGCTGCTCCTCCAGGAAGGCGGCCACCTCGGCCGGCGGCATGGCGATCTGGTCGCGACGGCTCACCGGACGGCGACGCCGGCGGCGGCAGGCAGCGCCTGGGCGGCCGCCAGCACGGCGCTGCGGGCATCCTCGGGCTCCAGCACGACGGCGTCGCCGGCCTCCTTGAGGACCTCCCGCACGAGCCAATCCACCCCCGCGAACCCCAGCTCCACCACCACCGCTCCGTCGGAGAGCTCGGCCACCACGGTGCGCTCCTCGCGCGCCCAGCGCGCCCGCTCGGGGGAGATCCAGACGACGGCACGGCGGGAGGCCGGGACCTCGCCGGTGCGCGGCCAGCCCTCGACGTCAGCGGCGGGGTCGACGTCGGCCCGGGGCTCGAAGCGCTCGTCGGTCACCGATGCCGACTTGATCCGGTCCAGGCGGAAGTGACGGACGCTGTCTCGGGCGGGGTCGAAGCTTCCCACATACCACCCCTCGCGACCGTTGATCAACGCGTAGGGCTCCACCACCCGGGTGGTGAACTCGTCCTCGTTCTCCTTGTAGTACTCAAAGGAGAGCATTCGGCGGCTGGCGATCGCGCGGGAGACGACGGCCGCGATCTCGGCGTCGTCCCCGGCACCGGAGGCCACCTGGAGGCCGTCGTGGACGGGATCCTCACCCAGTGCCGCGACGACCTTCTCGCGCACCGAGGTCAGCGAGCCCTCCGGGATGTGCTCGCCGATCAGGTCGATGGCGGCGATCAGCGCCTTGGCCTCCACCGGCAGCAGGCGGGCCGGCCGCGCGAACGCGTCGCCGTAGGGTTCGGGGTCTACCTCGATCATGCCGTCGGGACCGATCTCGGCGTAGAGGACGTAGGTGCCGGCGCCGAAGTTGACGACGTTCAGCACGGAGATGTCCTCGCGCAGCTCCGCTTCGGAGATGTTCAGCTCCCCGCAGATGGCGTGGGCGTCAAGCTTGCGCGCGGCGCGGCCGGCCTGGATCAGGATGCTGGCCAGTGTCACCAGCCGGGCGAAGCGCTCCGGCCGGATAGCCACATCGGCCTGCTGGGCGTCGAGGTCGCCGGGCACGCCGTGGTGGCTGGCGTCGCCGTTGCTCGTAGCCGCGGGCGTGGGGGTGGGCGTGGCCGTGGCCGGTGCCATCTCCGCCACGAGGTCCGGCTCCCCGCTGTGGCGCTCGATCAGCAGCGCCGCCCGTTCCCGGAGCTCGTCGACCAGCTCGGGAGGGCCGGAAACACGCGCGTGCTCGCCCAGGCCGAGCACCCAGGCGACTAGCTGCCGCGCGTTGGCGTAGGCGGTGAGGAACAGGCTCCCGTGCTCCTGCTCCCCGGCTCTAAATTCTCCATAGCGGCCGAAGTGGCGCTCGATCTGCCAGGCGATGCGGCTGCTGACCCAGACCTCCCCGGTGCCGATCGGCTCCCCGAACTGCCAGTCGATGCGGTTGGCATAGAACCGAGGATCGAAGTCGGAGGGTCGCTGAAAGTCGTGTTCGGCCTTGGTCGCGTAGCCGACCTTGCCGCGAATGCGCGAGAGCCGGAAGACCCGGATGGCGTCACGCTCGTGCGAGCGTCCCACGAGATAGAACTGGCCGCCCTGGAGGAGCAGCTGGTAGGGGTCGACCCGGCGCGCGCCGACCTCGCCGCGCTCCATCGTGTAGTAGTCGAAGACGACCGTCTTGCGGCGGAAGATCGCGGTCTCGATCTTCGCCAGGCGCTGAGAGACCTCGTGGCCTCCGGCCGAGCCGGTGATGCCAAGCGCCACCGTGTGCTGTTCGGGAAGCGCCAACGGGCTGGGCCGGCCCCACGAGATCTGCTGCAGGGCCAGTCGCAGCGGCTCGGCATAGGCGAACTCGCCGTCGAGCAGCTGCAGCGCCGTGCGCAATGCGGCCAGCTCGCCGTCGGTGAACTCCACCGCGGGCAGGTGGAAGTTCTCCGGGGGCAGCGAATAGTTCTCCTGCTCCACCTGGCCGTCGGCGGGCTTCTCCACGCTCAGCACGATCCCGAGGGACTCCAGCTCGGAGCGGTCGGCATAGAAGCGCCGGGCGAAGGCGTCCTCGTTCATGACGCTGTAGCCCTCCACGTCCCGGCGGATCTCCGGAGCGGTGACCGGTCGCCGCTCCGCCATCAGATAGGAGATCAGCGACAGCTGGCGGATCAGCTTCTCGGTGTCCTTGGCCACGGCCCGCCACTTTAGTGACGGGCCGCTCAGCCCCGGAAGGGGGTCAGGAAGCGGTGCCGCTATTTGCGCAGAATTGGCACACGGTGCACCAGAGTCGCCACACCGGTGCTAGGCGGCTTCGCGTCCGGCCTCGCGGGTCGGGGCGGCAAAGTAAGCGCCGCCGCCAATCCCCCTGTCGTAGGCCGACCACCGCTCCTCGCTCTGCAGCTGCTTCTCCAGGCGGTCGAAGCTGCCAAGCCTGCCACCGAGGTTGTCGATCATGTGCACCAGGGTCGCCTCCCGGGTGCAGGGCACCACGGGACTCCCGTGCTCCAGCGAGCCGTGGTGGCTGAGGACGATGTGCAGCAGGCCTCGCTCGATCTCGGGCGGGAATCCCTCCAGGCCCTCGATCGCCCGGCGCACGCGGTAGTACCCGAGCGGAATCTCGCCGAAGAGACGGCCGTGATCGGTCATCGAGATCGCCTCGCCGTGCAGCTCGTAGGCCTCGAGCTTGCCCACGTCGTGCAGAAGCGCACCGGTGACGGCGAGGTCCCGGTTGATCCCGGGGAAGGTGGCCGAGATGGCGCCGACGGCCTGAGCCACCGTCAGGCAGTGCTCGAGCAATCCGTGGCGGTACGCCTGGTGGTAGCGCTTGGCCGCCGGCGCGATCCGCAGGTGCCTCCAGGTTGCGGTGCCTTCGCCGAACACCTGCGCCAGGAGCCGCTGCAGGTGGGGGTTCTGGACGGTGCCAACCAGCTCCCGCAGGTCGCACTCCATCTGCTCGGCGCTGCGCGCGGGGCCGTCTGGCGGCTCCTCGCGAGTGCCCTGCTCGTCGACAAGTTCCCGCACTTCCATCGTTTTGCGAAGATATAGCGACGGCCGGACGGCACCTGGTCGGTACCCAGCGAGGGAGCGCTCACGGCCGCAACGTGGTTTAGGCTCGGGGACGCGATGCAGCAATCCTCGGCAGCGGCGGCACGGTGATTCAGCCGCTGTCGAGCACCGCCGGCGCTTCGCCGGCTACGAGAGCCGGGTCCTGGAGCTGGAGGGGGACGGCGCGCCGGTCGTGATGTTCCACGGCTACGCCGACAGTGCGGACACCTGGCGGCAGCTGCTGGCGCTGCTCTCACGCGCTGGTCGCAGGGCGGTGGCGGTCGATCTGCCCGGCTTCGGCGGTGCCGACCGGCTCGGCCCGGAGGCCATCCTCCCGCAGCTCGATGACTTCGGAGCGGCGGTGCTGCGCTACGCCGCCGGGCGCTCACATCAGCCGGCGCTGGCGGTGGGCAACTCGCCGGGGGGGTGCCTGGCGCTGCGCCTGGCCGAGCGTCAGGGCGCGCGGCTTGCCGGAGTGGTGGCGGTGGCGCCCGCCGGCCTGCAGATGTCGCGGCTGCTGTTCCTCGTTCAGCGGGACCCGGTGCTGCGCACGCTGCTCTCGCTCCGGCTCCCGTGCCGAGCGCGGTCCTGCGGGCCGCGTGGCGCGCCTGTACCTGCAGCTGGCCTTCGGCTCCCCGCGCTCGATCGATCGCGGCGTCATCTCTGCCTTCACCTCGCACCACCGGGACCGGGCCACCGTCGCCGGCTACCTGGAGACCGCCCGGCGGCTGATCGGGGAGCTCCGCGACCCCTACATGCTGGAGCGGATCGAGGTTCCCGTGCTGCTGGTTTGGGGCCATCGTGATCGCCTCGTCTTCCACCAGGGCGCCGAGCGGGTGCTTCAGGAGGTCCCCGGCGCGCGGCTCGAACTGCTGCGCGGCGTTGGTCACTGTCCCCAGGTCGAGGCCCCCGAGCGGGTGGCGCGTCTGGTGCTCGACTTCCCCGAGACGGCCTCTGGAATCAGGGCGAGCTCCGCGATCCGCTCGGCCACGTGCTCGGCATCACGCGCCACGCCGGCGAAGCGGGCCGAGCCCCACGTGTAGAGCCACGGCAGGCCGAGCACGTAGAGGCCGGGAACCTCACAGACACCTCGCGCGTGACACGGATAGCCGTCACGGGTGAAGCCTGGAGCCTCGACCCACGACCAGTCGCTGCGAAAGCCGGTCGCCCAGACAATCGAGCGCACGCCGGCAGCCGCCAGATCGAGCTCGGCGGAGCCGTCGCCATCCGGCTCCCAGACTGGTTCGTAGCGAGGTTCCGGCGGCGCGTCGATCCCCTGCGCTTCGATCCACTGGTCGATCGTGTCCTTGATGCGCTCGGCGGTGGCGTCGGCATGGTCGAGGTTCTCCCGCAGATCCCCGGAGAAGGAAAGGGTCTCGCCGCGCACCTGTTGGAGCCGACCATGGAGCTTCAGGCCGTCCAGCGCATGCGCCCGCAGGTCAATGTCGTGACCCCCGTCGCGACCGGTCACGTAGTGGTTGGGCTCGCGCCTGGCCACCTCGGGCCCTTCGGGATGCTCGTCCACCGGAAGGTCGTAATGGCCGATGTCCTCCAGCCAGGCCACGCAATCGCGCCCGCGATAGAAGCGTGCCACTCGCGGGGCAGAGCCGACGCTGAGGTGAACGTCGCGTCCGGCGACCTGCAGGTCCTCTGCTATCTGGGCCCCGGACTGGCCGGTGCCGACGACGAGCACGGCGCCGTCGGGCAGCGAGGAGGGGTTGCGGTAGGTCGAGGAGTGCAGTTGGGTGACCGTCGGCGGCAGCTGGGCGGCCAACGGGGACCACCTCGGGGAGTGGTAGCCACCCACGGCCAGCACGACCTGGTCGGCATGCACTTCTCCGCGAGCAGTGCTCAGCACGAATCCCGAGCCGCCATCCTGGGCGACCGTGTCCACCGTGACGCCCTCGTACAGCGGCACAGCGAACGAGCCGGCGAACGCCTCCAGGTAGTCGATGATCTCCTCCTTGACCATGAAGCCGTCCGGCTCCGCACCGGCATAACCATGGCCGGGGAGGCGGCACTGCCAGTTCGGGGTCACCAGGCAGAAGCTGTCCCAGCGTTGACGCAGCCACGAGCTGGCGACGCGGTCACGCTCCAGCACCAGGTGCTCTACGTCGTGCTGGCGCAGGTACCAGCTCGTGGTCAGGCCAGCCTGCCCACCGCCGATCACGGCCACGTCAACGTGCGCCGGAAGCCGGGCCGGCCCGGGACCGAGGGCCGGCCCGACGATGCGCCGCAGGCGCTCGACCCGCGCGGGCGCGTCAGCAGCGACACCGTGACGCGCCGCTCCGGCCAACAGCTCCCGGCTGAGCTGGGCGGCGGCGCCACAGGCGTGTCCGTAACGCTCACGCACACGCTGCGAGGCTGCCTCGGCTCCCTGCTGGACGCGCTGGGCCAACTCGTCGCACGGGTACACGGCCCCTTCGACGAGCCAGCGCTCGATCGCCCGGGACGGAGAGCGGGCGCTCTGCGCGTGGCCGTCGGCCCAGCGAACCGTGAGCTCTACTTCCGGCATCGCTACGCGAACGGGACCGGCTGGGCGGAGCTGTAGAGCTCTGGACGAAGATCTCGGATCGGCGACAGCGCCCCCGCCCGGCGGGCATGCTCCAGTGTCTCCTCCAAGTCGAGCGTGGTGAGCGCCAGATCAGGTTCTGGCCCGGTTTCGGCTAGGGGGTCGCCGCCGGGGCCGACCACCCGCGCCCCACCCAGGAAGCTGAGCTTGCCGAAGCTGCCGGATTGGTTGGCGGAGGCGACCACGAACGAGTTCTCGGCGGCGCGAGCGCGGTCCCACAGCTCTGCGCGCCGCCATTGGCGATCCTCGGTCAGCTGCGACGCCGCGCCGGTGGCGCTGCACGGCCACGCCGAGAGGATGCACAGCACCTGCGCGCCGTCGAGCGCCACCGTCCGCGCCGCCTCGGGGAAGGCCTTCTCGTAGCAGATCAGCATTCCGATGCGACCCACCGGCGTGTCGAAGGCGGCCAGCTCGTCTCCGGTGGTCGTCATGCGATCCTCCTCGAGCGGCAGATGGGTCTTGCGATGGAGCCCCAGCACTTCGCCGTGGCTCACACAGGCGGCGGCGTTGTAGCGGATGCCCTCACCGCCGTCCTCGCAGAAGCCGACGCACACCACCATCTCCCCGGCCAGCTCGCCCACCCGCCGCAGCTCGGGCCCATCGGCGGACAGCACCGGAGGCGGATCCGTATCCCCGGAGAGCGTCTCTACGTAGCCGCCGAGCGCTGCCTCCGGCAGCACGAGCAGATCCACCCCGGCGGCACGAGCCTCGGCGACGCAGCGCTCGATGGTGGCAAAGCACTGGTTCATGTCACGGTCGAACGGCGCGGCCGCGGCCGCGATCGTGATCTCGGTCACGACTGCCTCATTTCGTCGGTGGGATCGGTCGGATTCAAGAGCTCATCCGCGCGCGGCAGCACCGAGGCCTGAGACGGCGCTCTCCGCCAGCACCGTCGTCACCTCGCCGTCGGGCCAGCGCAGTCGCACACCGCGCCGGTCGGTGAGCTCACCGCACTCCATTGAGGTTGCCTCCCCCGCCGGGAGCGGCAGCCCGTCGGGAGCATCGGTGCTGAGCACGGCGAAGCCCGGGAAGCACGTGAGCCAGTCGGCGAGCAGCGCGGCCGGCGGATGTGGGATCGATACGACGTCAAGCTCAGCGCCGCACCCCGAGGCCTCGGCGAGCATGCCCAGGGTTCCGATGACACCGGCCATGGAGACGTCCTTGGCCGCGCGCGGACGTGCCCGGCGCACCGCGGCCAGCATCGGCGCCAGCTCCTCGCGCGTCCGCCACGAGGTGGAGTCCCATTGCCGACCGGCGTAGCCAGGCCGCCAGCCGCCGGCCAGATCGGCGGTCAGCGTCACCGCGTCGCCGGACCGGCCGCCGCCCGAGGGGACGGGCGCAGAGCTCTGACCGAGGCCGGTCACCGCGAGCCCCGCTGGCACGCCGAGCTGCGTGTGGCCGCCGAGGAGAGGCAGGTCGAAGGCCTCGGCGCCGCGGCGGATGCCCTCCACGACGCGACTGGCGTGGGCGGCGTCCGCAGCCGCCAGCGCGTCGAGCGCCCCGATCGGCCGGGCCCCCATCGCGGCCAGGTCGTGGGCGGTGACGAGCATTCCGCACCACCCCGCCCACTCGGGATCGCGCTCCACCATCGAGGGTGTGATCGCATCCACACAGGACACGACATCGGAACCGGGGACTGGGACCGCGTCGTCGCCACGCCAACGATCGTGCGGAAGCAGCTGACCGAGTAGCTCACCCAGCGGCTCCTTGGTCGCCCCCACCAGCGCATCGAAGCGCCCCACGTCGAAGCGCATCCGCCGGTGGGTCTGGCCTGCCACCGCGACCTCGCCCGCCGGGCTCCAGCCCAGGCGTTCGAAGTACCGGGTCTGGCGCAGCTGCACGTGCGCCTCGAAGCGCAGGGCGCCAAGATCCAGAGCGCGAGCACACGCCGCCCGCACCAGCGCCGCTCCGATCTCCCCCCGGCACCCGTTGGCCTCGGCGCCGACGACCAGACGGCTTCCACGCCACCAGCCAATCTCGGCCGCCCCGGGCCCGGCCGGATGGACCCTCACGCCTCCGAGCAGGCGGCCGTCCGAGGCCATCGCCGCCAGCGTGCACGTGCGCGGATCCAGGTCGGCGGCGTCCCGATCATCGCCGTGGAACAGGCCCTGGAGCTCGACGAACTCGCGCCGGCGCAAGGCGTGGTAGCCGGCGAGGCGGGGGGGATCGTCGCCGATTTCCACGATCAGCCACGAGGCGGCGGTGATGTTGTGACGGGCGGCGGGGCCGCCGAGGCGCTGCACGATGTCGAGCAAGCTCAGCCTCCAGCCTGCGGCAGCGCCGAGCAGGCGCCACAGGCGGCACAGCCGGCAGTCTGGTCGCTTCCGCGCATACCCGCAGCGTTCAGCGCGCCCGCCACCCGGCGCGTGACGTGCTCCAGTAGCTCCGGCGACGGCGCCGGGATCCCGTCCCGGCTGGCCAGGGAGCCGTCGAGCGGCCGGTAGGGCACCACGAACGGGTAGACGCCCATCGCTATCAGCCTCCGCGCGCCGGCGATCAGCTCGTCCGGATCCTCGCCCAGTCCCACCAGCAGGTAGGTCGAGACCCGGTTGGGCCCGAACACCGCGACGGCCCGGCGCCACGCCTGCTCGTAGCGCTCCAGGGAAACGGTGGCCTTGCCCGGCGTCCAGCGTGCGCGGACGCGTTCGTCCAGGGCCTCGACGTGGATGCCGATCGCCGCGGCGCCGGCGGCTCGCAGCCGATCGATCCAGTCCAGCTGCTCCGGGGGCTCGATCTGCACCTGGACCGGGAGCAGCGGTACCGCACCCCGCACGGCGGCCACGCACCGGCTGAGGTGCTTGGCTCCACGGTCGGCGCCGTTGGAGGTGCCGGTCGTCATCACCATCTGCGTCACGCCGTCGAGTCGCCAGGCGGCCTCGGCGACCTCAGCGAGCTGTTCCGGGCGTTTGACCTGGGTGGTGGCCCCCGCTCGCAGCGACTCCTCGATGGTGCAGAAGCGACACCGCGTCGATTCGCTGGCGTAGCGGATGCAGGTCTGCACCACGGTCGTGGCCAGCACCCCGGTCCCGTGCAGCCGCGCGAGCTGCTCGTAGACGAGGCCGTCCTCGGTTTGAAGATCGTAGAAGCGCGGCCGTGCTACGGGCTCGAACTCCGCGTCCTCGACGACTACGCCCTCGCGGGTGAGCTGCCCGCGCGCGTCGATCGCAAACGGCGACCGACCGGCCAGGGGCAGGGTCGCCGCGCCACCATCGCGCAGCCGCCAGTGACCGTCGTCGCTGGGCCCGGCCCCAGCGCGACGCCGCAGCGGCGGCGCCGCGCGCAGGCCTTTGACCGCCAGCTCGCTACGGAGCCTCAGGTCCATCAGCCGGCGCCTAGAACATCCAGGTGCTGTTGATGATCGCGCCCTTGCGCGAGTACTCGATCAGCGCGTCCTGCATGTCGAGCGGGTGACAGGGGATGACCCCCTCCATCAGATCCTCCTCGCGCGCTCCGTGCAGCGAGAGGCCGAAGCGGCACGCGAACACCTTGCCACCCTCCCCGATGAACTTCTCGATCTGGCCGTTCTCGTTGCGCATGCCCGGGAAGAGCTCCTCGCCGACGGTGGGAAAGCCGCGCGTCTGCACGCAGTTGAGCGCCCCGATGCCGTAGAAGTACAGCGCGGAGTCAAAGCCCTTGCGCAGGGCGCGCAAGCCCATCAAGACCGCGACCAGGCTCACCGACGACTCATTGGTTATGCCGTGGACGAGGCCGAAGTAGGTCTCGTTGCCCTCCGCCTGGTAGTCCGGAAACACCTTGGTGCTGCCGTACAGTGACTCTCCCTTGTCCCGGGAGGGGTGCGGAATCTCCATGAGGCTCGCGATCTCCTGCTCGCTGAGCTTCGGTTCAAGCTTCGGTGCAACGGCCATTTCGGCATCTCCTAGCGACGGAAGTAAGTCCTAGGAGGTGTCTTCCGGGCCGGCCACGAACGGAATGGCCACACGGCCAGGGTTGTCAGAGTCCCCCTTGCCCACTGGACAAGCTCGAACTGCTCGGTGCTACAGACCGGGCGGGTGCCGGACCACGAACGAGGCCAAGTCGGGCTCGTTGGCCGCGCGGTCCGACCAGCGCGTGCCCGTCTGGGCCAGTGCGACGGTGTCGAAGCGCAGACCGGCGACGTACATGAACGTGTGGCCGCTGTTGGCGAAGATCGTCACCCACTTGCCGGGGCCGCCCTGTCCCATGCCCATCAGCTGCCCCGAGTTCACGGTCGTGTTCAGGACTCTGGCCGCCGCGAACACGAAGCTCAGCGACCCCGAGCAGTCGTAAGCGGTGTCGGAGAACGTTCCGTGGCCGCCCCCGAAGCGGTAGGGCAGGTGGGCGATCTGGTTGCCCGCGGCGATCATCGCCTGAATCACCGGTGGGGCATTCACCGGGGGGACAGCCAGCCCGCTGGGTGTGAGCGTGGCCCGGCCGGCCCTGGCGTTGACGCCGCTGACGGCCAGCTCCCGGCGGATCTGGGCGTCGGAGGTGGGCTGGGGCAGGGAGCCGCTGGCGGATCCCACGCTGATGGCGGCCACGCCCCCCGCGGTGGCATTGGCCACGTCGGGGGCGCCCGCGCCTCCACCGCCATTCGAGGCCGACCCGCCACCCCTGGCGCCGGCGGTTCCCGCCACCGGCTCGACGGCCTGCGGATGCGCCGAGGGCGCGGAGGTGACCAAGAACGCTGCATGGCGGGGTGCGGAGTGGGTCTGACCGCGAGCGCCGCATCCGGCCAGGACCATCACCAGCACCGCGAGCAAGGCGGCTGTCGGGCAAAGGCGCACGGCCACAGTATGACGCTCCGCGACACGCCTCCGAGCCGGCGGCACTACCCTTCACGCGGATGCGGCTGATGGTCACAGGGGCGGCCGGCATGCTCGGTCAGGATGTGTGCACCAGCGCGCGGGAACGCGGGCACGAGGTCCTCGCCTGCCCCCGTGGCGAGCTCGACATCACCGACGGTGCCGCGGTGGCGCGGGCGCTCGACGCCGAGCGCCCGGAGCTGGTGGTCAACTGCGCCGCCTACACCGACGTCGACGGGGCCGAGTCCGATCCCGAGGGCGCGCATGCGGTCAACGGCGCGGGCGCCGGCCACGTGGCCAGCGCCGCGGGGAGCGCCGGCGCGTGGACGCTTCACGTCTCCACCGACTATGTCTTCGACGGACGGGGAAGCCGGCCCTACGTGGAGTCCGATCCGGTGGCGCCGCAGTCCCAGTACGGCCACTCCAAGCTGGCGGGGGAGCGTGCCATCGCCGAGGCTGCGCCGCAGGCCCACACGATCGTGCGCACGGCGTGGCTCTTCGGCGCCGGTGGACCCTGCTTTCCGGCCACGATCATGCGCCTGGCGCGCGAGCGCGACGAGCTGAGCGTGGTGGCGGACCAGCTCGGCTGTCCCACCTTCACGGGCCATCTGGCGTCCGCGCTGATGGACCTCGTCGAGCAGCCCCCGGCCGGCGTCGTGCACGCGGCCGCGGCGGGCTCGTGCTCGTGGTACGACTTTGCCCGGGAGATCGTGCGGCAGGCCGGGATCGAGTGCGAGGTCAGCCCGGTCACCACGGCCGACTTCCCCCGGCCGGCGCCGCGGCCGGCCTACAGCGTCCTGGGCAGCGAGCGGGGTGCGCTGGCCCCGCGGCTGCCAGACTGGCGCACGGGACTGACGGAGTACATGAGCTTGTCGGTGAGCGCGACATGAGGCTGCTGGTCTGCGGCGGGGCGGGATTCATCGGGTCCACGTTTGTGCGCCTGCGCGTGCGCGAGCACGGAGACGAGGTCACGGTGCTCGACAAGCTCACCTACGCCGGGCGCCGGGAGAACCTCCACGAGGTGGAGCAGGACATCCGCTTCCTCCACGGCGCGATCGAGGACCCCGAAGCGGTTGCGCAGGCCGTCGTCGGCTGCGACGCGATCGTCAACTTCGCCGCCGAGACCCATGTCGACCGGTCGATCTCGGGTCCGGAGGCGTTCATCGTCACCAACATGCAGGGGACGCATGTCCTGCTGGAGGCGGCCCGCATCGGCGGGCTGCGCTACCTCCAGGTCTCCACCGACGAGGTCTACGGCTCGATCGAGCAGGGGTCGTTCACCGAGTCCTCGCCGCTGGCGCCCTCGAGCCCCTACAGCGCCACCAAGACCGGCGCCGACCTGCTCGTCTCCAGCTACTTCCACACGTATGGGCTGGAGACGGTGATCTGCCGCGGCTCCAACAACTACGGTCCCTATCAGTACCCCGAGAAGCTGATCCCCCTGATGATCCTGAATGCGCTGGCCGGCGATCACCTGCCGGTCTACGGCGACGGGCGGCAGGTGCGGAACTGGCTGTTCGTGGAGGACTTCGGCCGGGGCATCGGCCACGCGCTGCGCCATGGCGCGCCCGGCGAGGTCTACAACTGCGGTGGCCCGGACGAGTGCGAGAACATCGACGTCGTGCGGCGGATACTGGAGCTGGCCGGTGCCGATCGGTCCCTGATCGAGTACGTCACTGACCGCCCCGGACACGATCGCCGGTACTCGCTGTCCTCCGAGAAGCTGCGCGAGCTCGGCTGGTCGCCGCAGGTGCGGTTCTCCGAGGGCCTGGCTCGCACAGTGAGCTGGTACCGGGAGAACGCGTGGTGGTGGGAGCCGATCCGAACCGGCGCCTACCGCGAGTACTACGAGCGCCACTACGGGCGCGCACTCCGCGCCTGATGCCGGCGCCCCCCTCCGCGCAGCCGGTAGCGCGCGGTCGTCACGCGCCGCCGCCCGAGGTCCGGCTACCCCTCCAGCGCGAGCGTCTGCTCCAGGCCGCGGCCGCGGAGTTCGCCCAGCGCGGCTACGCCGGGGCGAGCTCGGACTCGATCAGCCGCCGGGCGGCGATGTCCAAGGCCACCTTCTACGAGCACTTCACCAACAAGGAGGAGTGCATCGTGGCGCTGTTCGACACCGCCGCCCTGGCGATCGCCCGGACGATGACCGAAGCGGCGCGCGGCGCGGGTCCCCGCGATGCCGCCGCGCGGATGAACGCCGCCACGCGCGCGTTCCTGAGCGCGGTGGCCTCCCATCCCGAGTACGCGCAGACCCTGCTGGTCGAGATCATCGGCGCCGGGCCGAACGCCGCCCGGCGCCGTGATCAGATCGTGCAGCGCTTCGCCGAGCTGCTGGAGGCCGAGAACGCCGCGACTGGGGGTCGGGGCCTGATCGGGCGGTTCGCCTCGCCGCTGGATGCGTTCGCCGTCGTCGGGGCGATCATCGAGCTGGTGTCCAGGCAGGTCCGCCTCGGCGACCCGGCCGACGTGCTGGAGCTGGCGCCGGTGATCGACCGCCTGCTCACTGGCATGCTCGCGGACCGTTGAGCCGGCTGGCCTCGCTGGAGCGCGAGGTGGTGTCCTGCCGGCGCTGCCCGCGGCTGGTGAGCTGGCGTGAGGAGGTGGCGCGGGCCAAGCGGGCGTCGTTTGCCGGCGAGGATTACTGGGGCCGTCCGCTACCCGGCTTCGGCGATCCCGCCGCTGCGGTGGTGGTGCTGGGCCTGGCCCCGGCGGCGCACGGTGGCAACCGGACCGGGCGGATCTTCACCGGAGATCGCTCGGGCGACTGGTTGTTCGCTGCGCTGTGGCGAGCGGGCTTCGCCAACCAGCCGGAGTCGGTCTCCCGCGGCGACGGACTGAGGCTGACCGACGCGTGGGTGACGGCCGCGGTGCGCTGCGCGCCGCCGGTGAACCGGCCGCTGCCGGCCGAGCGGGACAACTGCCTGCCCTACTTCGTCCGGGAGCTCGCGCTGCTGCGCAGCGCGCGTGTGATCGTGTGCCTAGGCGGCTTTGCGTGGGACTGCGCCCAGCGGGTGCTGGACTCCCCCCGGCCCCGCCCCCGGTTCGGCCACGGCGCCGAGACCTCAGCCGGCGGCTACGCGGTGCTCGGCTGCTACCACGTCAGCCAGCAGAACACGTTCACGGGCCGGCTGACCGAGCCGATGCTGGACGCCGTCTTCGCTCGGGCGCGGGAGCTGGCAAAAGGCGATCAGGGGTAACCCGCCGGCGACATGCCGCCCCCGCGACCCTCCCTCGGCGAGCTTCGGATCGCCGACCCGCCGGCACGCTGGCAGGCGCTCGGCTTCGACGTGGCGACCGCACTGCCGCCGCGCTCGATCAAGTCGGGCTGCCGCCCAGCCGGATCCGCGAGGCGGGCTCCGTCCGGCAGGGGTTCCGCCGCCTCGGTCCGGCGATCCTGGAGCTGGTGGAGACCTCCCAGCAGCCGCCCGGTCCGGCGCGATTCTGGGGGCTGGTCGTGATCGTCGAGGACCTCGCCGCGCTCGCCGCTCGCCGCTCGCCTGGCGCCGCACGTCGGCGAGCGCAAGTCGGCGGTGCAGCCTGGCCGCCAGATCGCCACGCTGGCACGCAGCGCCGGGCTCTCCACCGCCGTGGCGTTCATGACGCCTGAGCGCGCGGAGGACTGAGGCCCCTCCGGCTACGCTCAGCCGGTGGACTCGCTTGCTCCCTTCGCCCCGAGCACGCGGGAGTGGTTCACCGCCGCCTTCGCTGCACCGACGGCGGCGCAGGAGCAGGCCTGGCCTGCTATCGCCTCCGGCGAGCACGTCCTCATCTCGGCCCCCACCGGCTCGGGCAAGACGCTGGCCGCCTTCTTGTGGGCGATCGACCGCCTCGCGAGCGAGCGTGCCGCGGAGCCCGACGAGGCCCCTCGACCCGAGGGGATCAGCCTCGTCTACGTCTCCCCGCTCAAGGCGCTCTCCTACGACATCGACCGCAACCTGCGGGCACCGCTGCGTGGGATCGGTGCGGAGCTGGAGGTGGCGGTGCGCACCGGGGACACGCCGCAGCACGAGCGTCAGGCGATGCTGCGCACGCCGCCCGACATCCTCATCACCACCCCAGAGTCGCTGTACCTGATGCTGACCGGCCGCGCGCAGGAGCTGTTCGGGAGCACCCGCTGGTGCATCGTCGACGAGATCCACGCCGTCGCCGCCACCAAGCGAGGCTCGCACCTGGCCCTGACCCTGGAGCGCCTGTCGCTGGCGGCCGGCGGGGAGGTCCAGCGGATCGGCCTGTCGGCCACGCAGAATCCGCTGGAGGAGGTGGGCCGCTACATGGTCGGGCCGCACCGCACCTGCCGGATCGTCGACACCGGCGTGCGCAAGCAGCTCGACCTGGAGATCCACGTGCCGGTGGAGTCGATGGTGGAGCTCGACAGCCCTTCGTCCCCCCCGCTGGATCCGCTGGCCGGCGGCGAGGCCACCCGCCGCTCCATCTGGCCGGCGATCTACCCCGAGCTCCTGAAGCTGATCGATGCCCACCGCTCGACGATCGTGTTCGTCAACAATCGCCGTGGCGCCGAGCGCCTGGCGCTGCGCCTGAACGACCTGGCGCAGCGAGACATCGCGCGGGCCCACCACGGCTCGCTGGCCCGCGAGGAGCGGCTGGTGGTGGAGGAGATGCTGAAAGCCGGCGAGCTCCCCTGCCTGGTGGCGACCTCCAGCCTGGAGCTCGGGATCGACATGGGCGCCGTGGACCTGGTGATCCAGGTCGAGTCGCCGAAGTCGGTGGCCCGCGGGCTGCAGCGGATCGGCCGCTCGGGCCACAACGTGGGGGACGTCAGCCGCGGGCGGATCTTTCCCAAGTTCCGCGCCGATCTGCTCGAATGCGCGGTCGTGGCCCGGCGCATGCGCCAGGGCGCGATCGAGACCACCGTGGTGCCGCGCAACCCGCTCGACGTGCTGGCCCAGCAGATCGTGGCCATCGTCGCGGCCGCCGGCGAGGAGCGCCCGGTGGCGGTCGACGACCTTTACGCGCTCGTGACCCGCACCCACTCGTTCGCCGAGCTGAGCCGACCCCAGCTGGAGAACGTGCTCGACATGCTCGACGGGCGCTACCCCAGTTCGTCTTTCGCCGAGCTGCGCCCGCGGATCGTCTGGGACCGCGTGGCGGGCACGATCCGGCCCCGGCGCGGCGCGCGCCAGCTGGCGGTGACCAACGCCGGCACGATCCCCGACCGCGGCATGTACGCGGTGACCCTGCCCGACGGTCGTCGCGTCGGCGAGCTGGACGAGGAGATGGTCTACGAGGCGCGGCCGGGTCAGACGTTCCTGCTGGGCGCCACCACCTGGCGGATCGAGGAGATCGGACGTGACCGCGTGATCGTCACCCCGGCGCCGGGACTGCCGGGCGCGGTGCCGTTCTGGAAGGGCGACAGCGTCGGCCGTCCCCGAGAGCTCGGAGAGGCCATCGGCGCCTTTTCCCGCTGGGCCGTGAACCAGACACCGGAGGCGCTGCGCGAGGCCGGCTACGACCTCGACGAGCGCGCCGCGCGCAACCTGCTGGAGTTCCTGGGCGAGCAGCAGCAGGCCACGCGAGTGGTGCCCTCCGACCGCGCGATCGTGGTCGAGCGCTTCCGGGACGAGATCGGTGACTGGCGGTTGTGCGTCCTCAGCCCGTTCGGGGGTCGCGTGCATGCCGCCTGGGGCCTGGCCCTGAGCGCTCGCATCCGGGACGAGCTGGGGCTGGAGTCAGACGCCATCTGGTCCGACGACGGGATCATCGTCCACCTGCCCGAGGCCGAGGGATTCGATCCCGCCCGCCTCACGGAGCTGGTGTTGCTCGATCCCGAGGAGGTGCAGGACGCGGTCGTGGCCGAGCTCTCGGCCAGCGCTCTGTTCGGGGCGCGCTTCCGGGAGAACGCCGGGCGAGCCCTGCTGATCCCGCGGGCTCGGCCGGGCCGGCGCACGCCCCTGTGGCAGCAGCGGCTCAAGGCGCAGTCGCTGCTGGAGGTGGCCAAGCACTACGGGGAGTTCCCGATCATCCTGGAGACCTACCGCGAGTGCCTGCGCGACGTGCTCGACCTTCCCGGCCTCGTCGAGCTGCTGCGTCAGCTGCACCGGCGCGAGATCTCCCTGGTGGAGGTGGAGACGGCCACCGCCTCGCCGTTTGCCTCCTCGCTGCTGTTCGATTACGTCGCCACCTACATGTACGAGGGCGACACGCCCAACGCCGAGCGGCGGGCGGCGGCGCTATCGCTGGACCGGGATCTGCTGCGCGAGCTGCTGGGCCAGGAGGAGCTCCGCGAGCTGATCGATCCCGGTGCCCTGGAGCAGCTGGAGGACGACCTGCAGTTCCGCTCCGAGCACCGCCGCGCCACCACCCGGGACACGCTGCACGACGTGCTGCGCACGCTCGGCGACCTGAGCCTTGAGGAAGCTGAAGAGCGGGTGCTGGCGGGGCTCGACGCCGCGGCGATGCTGGGGGACCTGGTCGCCGAGCGGCGCGCCATCAGGGTCCGGCTCGGCGGCGATGAGCGCTTTGTCGATGCCGCCGACGCCGGCCTGCTGCGCGATGCGCTGGGGGCGGTGCCACCGGGCGGGCTGCCGGCGGCGTTCCTGGAGGACGTGCCCGGCGCGCTGGTGAGCGTGGCCCGGCGCTACGCCGCCACCCACGGCCCCTTCACCACTGCCGAGCTGCGAGCTCGCTACGGCGTCGATCCGGCCGCGGTGCTGGGCGAGCTCGAGCGCGCTGGGGACCTGCTGCGCGGAGAGCTCCGCCCCGGAGGGACCGAGCGGGAATGGTGCCACCCGGAGGTGCTGCGGCGGCTGCGTCGAGCGTCGCTGGCGGTGCTGCGCAAGGAGATCGAGCCCGCGGATCAGCGTGCGCTGGCCCGCTTCCTGCCCGGCTGGCAGGGCGTCGATCGCCACCCCGCCGCCGGCGCGGGCATCGACCGCCTGCGAGAGACGCTCGTGCCGCTCCAGGGCCTGGCGCTCCCGGCGGAGGTGTGGGAGCGTGACGTGCTGCCGCGGCGCACGGGCGCCTACTCCCCCTCGTGGATGGACGAGCTGTGCGCGGCCGGAGAGGTGGTGTGGGTCGGCGCGGGTGCCCTGGGGCGGAGCTCGGGCCGCGTGGCGCTCTACTTCCGTGAGGACCTGCCGGTGCTGGGACCGCCCACCGCGCGGGGCGGGGCCACCGAGACCGACGCCCACGCGGCGGTCAGAGAAAGGCTGGCGGCAGGGGCCTGCTTCTTCACCGACCTACTCGTGGACGTCGCCCTCTCACCGGAGGAGTTGCAAGAAGCGCTGTGGGACCTGGTGTGGGCGGGGGAAGCCACGAACGATGCATTTGCGCCGCTGCGCGCTCCCCGGTTGACGCTGGCCCGGGCGCAGCGGGACCAGTTGCGGCGGGCCGCCCCCCGCGCGGGACGTTTTGCCTCCCGCCGCCGTGGCGGCCAATCGGCGCAGGTCCAGGGGCGCTGGTCGCTGACGGCTCCGCTGCTGCGCTCGGCAGTCGATCCGGCCGGGCGGCGAAGAGCCCTGGCGGAGCTGCTGCTGGAGCGCTACGGCATCCTCACCCGTGAGGGGGTGCTGGCCGAGGGCGTCTCCGGAGGATTCTCGGCGATCTACTCCGAGCTCACCGAGCTCGAGACACTCGGGATCGCGCGCCGGGGGTACTTCGTCGAGGGCCTGGGGGCGGCTCAGTTCGCGCTGCCGGGCGCGGTCGAGCGGCTGCGAGCCCAGCGTGACCGTGACGAGGCGCCCGTGGTGCTGGCGGCAGTCGATCCGGCCCAGCCCTACGGGGCGGTGCTGCCGTGGCCGGCGCTCACCGACGCCCCCGGCCGCCGGCGGCTGTCGCGGGTGGCGGGCGCCTACCTGGTGCTGGCCGGCGGTGAGCCGATCCTGTACCTGGAGCGCGGCGGGCGAGCGCTGCAGACGCTGGTGGACGCGGCCGATCCGCGCCTGGAGCCGGCGCTGGGTGGCCTGGTGGAGGAGGTTCGGCGTCGTCGGGTCAAGCGCCTGGCGCTGGAGAAGGTCGACGGCGCGCCGGCGCTGTCCTCGCCACTGGGGGCGGCGCTGATCGCCCATGGTTTTCAGGAAGGTCCGCGGCGGCTGACGCTGAGCGCCTGAGCCTGATGCCCGAAGGGGACACAATTCGCTGGCACGCCAACCGCATCCGTCCGGTGCTGGAGGGACAGGTGCCCCAGGAGGTTCGCACCCACGGGCGCTTCGCCCGGGACCGGTGGTCCGAGCGCTTGACCGGGCACCGGGTGCGGAGCGTCGACACCCACGGCAAGCATCTGTTTCTCCGCTTCGAGCACGATCTGACGTTGCACTCCCATCTGGGGATGGTCGGGTCCTGGGGCGTCTACCGGCCGGGCCGCCGCTGGAGCCGCTCACCCCGGCGGGCCTGGGTGGTGCTGCGCGTGGGGGACGTGGAGGTCGTGGAGTTCGATGGCTCGACGCTGGAGCTCCTGACCGACTCGCGCGCCCGGTTTGACCAGCGCCTGGGTTTGCTCGGCCCCGACGTCCTGGCTGACGAGTTCGACGCCTCGGAGTTCCTGCGCCGCCTGCGCGGCGACGATCCGACGCGGCCGATCGGTGACGCCCTGCTGGACCAGCGCACGGTGGCCGGCATCGGGAACATGTGGAAGGCCGAGGGCTGCTGGGAGGCGCAGATCGATCCGTGGCGGAGTGCCGCCTCGGTCAGCGATGCCGAGGTCCTGGAGATCGTGAAGCGGGTGCGCCCGCGGATGGACTGCTCGGCCCGGGAGGGACCATCGGCGATCCAGAAGCGCGTCTACGGACGCCAGGGCCAGCCGTGCCCGCGCTGCGGGACGCGCATCCGCAGCGGCGGCCAATGGGAGGACAACCGCACCACCCCCTGGTGCCCGGGGTGCCAGCGCTGATGTTGCGCGTGGGCCACAAGGGTGCCGATCTGATCGTTCCCGGCAACACCCCGGCCAGCTTCGATGCGGCCCTGGCCGCCGGCGTGGACATGATCGAGTTCGACGTCCTGCAGGAGGCCGGACCGGGACGGCTGGTACTGGCCCACGATCTGCACGACGCGGCGAGCCGGGATCCTGCCACGCTGGATCAGGGGCTGGCGCACCTTTCGTGTGAGCCGTTCATGGGGATCGAGCTCGACGTCGACTTGAAGCACCCGGGTTACGAGCTGCAGGTGCTGGAGGCCCTGCGAGCGCACCGGATGCTGGAGCGGGCGCTGATCTCCAGCCAGTACCGCTCGAGCCTGGCGCTGATCCGGGCCACCGAGCCCGCCGTGCGGTTGGGCTGGTCGGTGCCCAAGCTCCGCCGCGATCCTTTCCGCTCCCGGGCCACGGCGATGGCCGCACTGCCAGGGCTGGTGGCGCTGCGGGAGCTGCTGCCGCGCCGCGCCGCGCGCGCCATCGCCGCCCGGGAGGTCGACGCCCTGATGGCCCATTGGCGGCTGGTCACCCCGCGACTGATTGCTCGGGTGCGCCGCGCCGGTGGCGAGCTCTACGTGTGGACCGTGGACGAGGCGGTGCGTCTGCAGGAGTTCCAGGCGATGGGCGTCACCGGGGCGATCAGCAACGACCCCCGGCTGTTCGCCGGCCTGAGCGATGCAGCCGCCCTCACTGGATCACGCACTTCCAGTCGCTGAAGCCGCTCGGGTTGCTGTAGCGGGCGCTGCCGTGGCCCTGGCGGGTGAGCCGCTCGGCGCTGCCGACCGCCCGACCGCGCATACGCCACTCGAAGCGCACCCGGCCGCGCAGCAGCCCGGTGTGGGGGCGGAACTTGAAGCGGACCCCGGCCTGGTAAGTGCCGCCTGTCGCATCCTTGAGCGCGACGAGCTGAGCCACGCCGGTCAGCGGCCGGAAGCGGCTCTGGCGGTAGTCCCAGTAGTCGATCTGAAAGAGCATCCGCAGCGTGGCCGGGAAGCCGAGGGCGGGCATCTGCCCGCGGATCCCAATCACGTCGGGATAGCTGGCGCTGCCGCAGATGTTGACCGTCGCCCACAGATCGCGGGAGTGCTCGGCGGCGGCGACGGCCCTGCGGACCTGCGCGGGAGAGGGTGAGGCGGCACGCGTGCCGGCCGGCGCGGGCGCCGCGACCAGCAGCAGGGAGAGGACGGTGAGGATGAGCGGGAGCGAGCGGCGCGTGGTGTTCATGGCGGCGGAACATACCGAGCTTGTGACGGATCGTGCGCAGGTACGTCCCCGATCGAACGTCCGGCGACGCCGGTAGGCCTGGCTGTTCGGGACCGCGGAACGCTGCGCTCGACGAGCTGCGCCGCCGGCGGCGAACGGCGACGCTGGTGGCCGAGCCCCGCGATGAGCAGCCGGCGGTGGAGGACGGCGTGGAGGTCGCCCTCCGTCGCACCGCGGTGGCGAGCGCCCTGGCGAGGCTGCCGGCACGCGAGCGCGAGCTGATCGCGCTGAAGTTCCACGCCGGCCTCAGCAACCGGGAGCTGGCGCGGGTGCTGGGCGTGAGCGAGACGGCCGCGGGGACCCTTCTGTACCGAACCATGGGCAAGCTGAGAAAGGCGTGCGATGAAACGGCGTGAGCAGCCGGCAGACCCTGTGGTGGCGGCGGAGCTGGCGGCGATCGAGGCGGCCCTGGCCGGCGAGCCGGGCGATCCGCGTCACGCGGAGACGGCGGAGCTGGCGCTGCTGCTGATGGCCGAACGTCCCGCGATGGACGCGGGGGCGGCGCGGCGACTGGACGGCGCGGTGAGCCGTCGCGTGAGCGCCGGCAACGCCGCGGACGCCGCGGACGGCGAAGAGCGGATGGTCGTTCCGCGGAAGGCGGGTGGGCGGCCACGCCGGTGGCGGCCCCGCCTCGCGCTGCCCGTGGCCGGCGGCGCGCTGGTAGCGGGCGTCGCTGCCGTGACGGTGGCGATCCTCATCAGCAGCGGCCACCACACGCCTCCCATGTCGCAGCAGGCGGTGTCCGCCGAGGCCGCCTCGAGCACGACATCGAGTGCCCAGGGGGCGCCGGCGCGAGCGGCCTCGGCGACGGCCGGGTCGGCGGCGGGCTCGGCGGTTGCCGGCTCCGCGGTGCTCGGGCCCCAGCAGCCAGGACGCAAGCTGGTGCAGAGCGCGCAGCTGCAGCTGAGCACGGCCCCAGACCGGATCGACGACGTGGCCCAGGAGCTGTTCAGCGCCGTCGGCAGCGCGCAAGGATTCGTGACGAGCTCCACCGTGACGCAGACCGGCGGGCCGGGTGGGTCCGCACAGATCGAGCTGCGCGTGCGCAGCGATCACTTGTCCAGCTTGATGGCGCGGCTCTCGCAGCTGCCCTACACCCACGTCGCCACCCGTACCGACGCCGTGCAGGACGTCACCGGGCAGGTGGTCGACGCCGGCCGACGCCTGGGAGACGCCCGCGCCCTGCGTACCGCGCTGCTCAAGCAGCTGGCGAGTGCGACCACGGCGGTGCAGATCGGCAGCGTGCGGGCGCAACTGCGCGACGCCGAGGCTGCCATCACGCGGGCCCAGGGGGACCTGAACGCGCTGAACGGGCGGGTGAGCCTCAGCTCGGTGGACGTGGTCATCTCCGCCGCCACGCCGGCGCCGATCGGCGGTCACGGCTTCACGATCGGACGCGCGCTTCACGACGCCGCCCGGGTGCTGAAGGTGGTCGCCGGCGTGGCGGTGCTGGTAGCGGCGCTGCTGCTTCCGCTGGTCGGGTTGGGGGGGCTGCTGTGGCTCTCTGTGGTCCTCTTGCGCCGCCGCCGGCGTGAGCGGGCGCTCGACCTGGCCTGAGTTGTGGTATCCCTGCCCCGTGGCCACCGCTGCGGAGACGGTCGCGCTGCTACATCGCGTCCCTGCGTTCGAGACGCTGGGCGATGAGGACCTGGCCCGGGTCGCCGAGGTGGTCGTGCCGCGCCGGCTGGCCGCCGGCGAGGTCGTCTTCCGCGAGGGAGATGGGAGCGACACCTGTTACATCGTGCGATCAGGCCACGCGCGTGCCGTTCGGGAGCACGTCGACGGGCGGTCGCTGACACTCGCCCACTTCGGCCCCGGCGACATCTTCGGCGAGCTGGCGATGTTCGACGACGAGAAGCGATCGGCGACGGTGGAGGCGCTGGAGGAGACCGAGGTCATGGCGATCCTCGGCGGTGACATGCGCCGGCTCCTGGGCCGCCACCCGGATATCGCCGTCAAGCTCGTCGTCGCGCTCGGGCGGCGGCTGCGGGAGACCAACGCGCGGCTCACCCGTCAGTCATTTCAGACCGTGCAGAGCCGCGTGGCGACGGTGCTCTCGCAGCTGGTGAGCGCAGCGCGCGAGCAGGGCGCGGGGGAGCGGGACGTGCTCATCACCTCCACCCAATCCGACCTGGCCCAGCTGGCGGGATCCTCGCGTGAGTCGGCCAGCCGCTTCCTGGCCGTGCTCGAGCGCGCCGGGATCATCACGCAGGGCCGGGGAAAGCTCGTGGTCCACGATCCGCCGGCGCTGGAGCGCTACGTGTACTAGCTTGCCCGGCATGGAGGAGCTCTCCGCGGGCGGCGTGGTCGTACGCGACGGACAGGTGATCGTGATCGTGCCCACGCGGCGCGATGCCCAGGGGCGGCGGGTCCTGGGCCTGCCCAAGGGGCATCCCGACGGCTCGGAGAGCGCCGAGGCTGCCGCGGCGCGCGAGGTCCGCGAGGAGACCGGGGTTGAGGCCGAGCTGGTGGAGAAGCTCGGTGAGGTGCGCTACAGCTATGAGCGCGATGGGCGCCAGATCGCCAAGCGGGTGGCCTTCTACCTGTTCCGCTTCCGCGCCGGGAACCTCGCCGATCACGACCACGAGATAGAGGAGGCACGGTGGATGCCCCTGGCGGATGCGGCCCGTGAGCTGACCTACTCCGGGGAGCGGGAGATGGCGCAACGGGCCATGTCGAGAATCGACGGGGATCGGTAGGCTGGGCGCTCGTGCGCGTGCTCAACTTCTACTCGTCGGTGTTCGCCGACCAGCTCCGGCGCGGTCGCAAGACCGCGACCATCCGCTTGGGCGACAAGTCCCACAAGTACCGCAAGAACGACTGCGTGCTGGTCACGATCGGCTATCAGCACTCGCCGCGGGAGAAGATCTTCTACGCGGTCATCGATCAGGTGGAGGTCAAGCGCGTGCGAGACCTCTCCCCGCGGGACATCGAGCACGACAACCCCGAGTTCCGCCGGGTCGATGAGATGCTCCACTTCCTGGAGCAGATCTACGGCCGCGCCGTCTCGGTAGAGGACACCGTGACGGTGATCCGCTTCTCGCAGATCATCGAGAACCCGCCCGAGATCCGTGATCGGATGCACGGTCTCGGGGGCGCACAGAACTAGCGTCGGTCCCCGGGGGGGGGGCTTGGCACTCCTGGGCAGAGAGTGCCAGGATCGGGCTTGATTCTCCGCGGGCGCAAGCTATAGTCTCGGCTGCTGGCACTCTGCTGCACCGAGTGCCAAGACCAGCGAAACACAGCATCTCTCTATTCGGAGGTTTCAACAGATGAAGCTCAAGCCCCTTGGCGATCGTTTGATCGTGCGGGCCATCGAGGAGGAGGAGACCACCGCTAGTGGCATCCTCCTGCCCGATACCGCAAAGGAGAAGCCCCAGAAGGGCAAGGTCCTCGCGGTTGGCGATGGCAAGGTCAACGAGGACACGGGCAAGCGCACTCCGCTTGACGTGGCCGAAGGGGACGAGGTCCTCTACAGCAAGTACGGCGGCACGGAGATCAAGGTGGACGGCGAGGAGCTTCTCGTCCTCCGCGAGTCCGACGTGCTGGCCAAGGTCCAGTAGACCCTTTAGGAGAACTGACAGATATGGCATTCAAGACACTGAAGTACGAGGCGGAGGCCCGCAAGGCGCTCGAGCAGGGCGTCGATGCGGTGGCCAACGCCGTCAAGGTAACCCTCGGTCCCAAGGGCCGCTACGTCGTGCTCGACAAGAAGTTCGGCGCGCCGACGATCACCAACGACGGGGTCACGATCGCGAGGGAGATAGAGGTCGAGGACGTCTTCCAGAACCAGGGCGCCCAGCTCGTCCGCGAGGTCGCCACGGCGACCAACGACGTCGCCGGCGACGGCACCACCACCGCCACGGTGCTGGCCCAGGCGATCGTCCGCCAGGGTCTGAAGAACGTGGCTGCCGGCGCTAACCCGCTGGCGCTCAAGCGCGGCATCGAGCGCGCGGTCGACCAGGTCGTCAAGAGCATCGAGTCGCAGGCCGTGGAGATCTCCGGCAAGGAGCAGATCGCCCGGGTGGCGACGATCTCGGCCGGTGATGACGACATCGGTGACGTGATCGCCGATGCCATCGACAAGGTCGGCAAGGACGGCGTGGTCAACGTCGAGGAGGGTCAGACCTTCGGCATGGACCTCGAGTTCACCGAGGGCATGCAGTTCGACAAGGGCTACATCTCCCCGTACATGGTCACCGACCAGGATCGGATGGAGGCGACCCTGGAGGATCCCTACATCCTCATCGCCAACCAGAAGATCGGCTCGGTGCGGGACATCCTGCCGGTGCTGGAGCAGACGATCCAGTCCGGCAAGCCACTGCTGATCATCTCCGAGGACGTCGAGGGCGAGTCCCTGGCGACTCTGGTGGTCAACAAGCTCCGCGGCACCTTCACCGGCGTCGCGGTCAAGGCCCCCGGCTTCGGCGACCGCCGCAAGCGCATGCTCGAGGACATCGCGATCCTGACCGGTGGCGAGGTGATCACCGAGGAGATGGGCCTCAAGCTGGAGAACACGCAGCTCTCCCAGCTCGGGCGCGCCCGTCGCGTGGTGGTGGCCAAGGACACGACCACGATCGTCGACGGCAACGGTGAGAGCGACGCGATCAAGGGTCGGATCAACCAGATCAAGAACGAGATCGAGAACACCGACTCGGACTTCGACCGTGAGAAGCTCCAGGAGCGCCTGGCCAAGCTCTCCGGTGGTGTCGCGGTGGTCAAGGTCGGCGCGGCCACCGAGACGGAGATGAAGGAGAAGAAGCATCGCGTCGAGGACGCCCTGCAGGCGACTCGGGCGGCGCTGGAGGAGGGCATCGTGCCGGGCGGCGGTGTCGCGCTGCTGGTGGCTCAGAAGGAGCTGCAGATCGACGTCATCGACGAGGCCGACGAGCGCACGGGTGCGTGGATCGTGCACCGCGCGCTGGAGGAGCCGCTCCGTCAGATCGCCGACAACGCCGGTCTGGAGGGCTCGGTCGTCGTCAACGACGTCCGCAACGCCAAGAAGGGTCACGGCCTGAACGCCGCCAACGGCGACATGGTCGACCTCGTTGCCGAGGGGATCATCGATCCCGCCATGGTGACGCGCTCGGCGCTGCAGAATGCGGCCTCGATCGCCAAGAACATCCTCACCACCGAGGCGATCGTCGCCGAAGTGCCTGAGAAGGACGGCGCCGGCGGCGGCGGCGGCGGCATGCCTGACATGTCGGGGATGATGTAGGGGGGCTTCGCCCCCCTACATCATCGCGCGGCCAGGGCCGCGCGGCGCCCCCCGAGCTCCAGGTTGCAGCACCGAGGGCCCGGCATTTCGCCGGGCCCTCGGTCGTTGTGGGGGGCGTGCTCGGGACGTGGAGCATCCTGCTTCGGATATGTGGAGTCAGATACGCCACGTCCTTCTACTCTGCAGGGCGATGCCCTCCGATCCCTACCGCGCGCTGGAGATCAGCGAGAGCGCCACCGACGAGGAGGTGCGCGCGGCGTACCGGCGTGAGGTGCAGCGCCACCATCCCGATCACAACGGCGGCTCGCCGGAGTCGACTCGCCGCTTTGAGGAGGTGCAGGAGGCCTACGCGTCGATCCGGCGGTTGCGGGAAGGCGCCGGTACCCGCGCGGAAACCCCGCGCAAGCCTGATCCGGCGGTGGCGGAGCGCCTCGCCGAGCTGGAGCGGGAGCTGAACGACGCTCGGCGCGCTCGCGAGGGGGCGCACCGTCGGGCGCGGGAGGCGGCCGACGCCGCCCGATCCGCCGAGGACCGGCGGCGGGCCAGCGATGGGGAGCTCGGGTACGTGAAGACCGATGACAGCTTCTCCAAGATCCTCGACGACGCCGCCGAGGAGCTGGCCGGGCGGTTGGCCGGAGCGCGGCAGCATCCTGCCGCCCGGCGCATCGAGGACATGATCGACGAGTTCCTGAAGCGCTGAGCGCTGAGCGCCGTAGGCGGCTCAGGCGCTGGTGAGGCCCGCCGGCGCCGTCGTAGCCGCACGCGCCCCGGAGCGCACACTGCGCCGGTATACCCGTGCGGTCTGGCGCGCCACCTCGCCCCAGTCGAACTGGAGCACGTGCTCACGAGCCTCGGCCACGAGCTGGGCGTGCGCCGCGTCGTCGGTGAGGATCCCCTCCAGCACCGCCTCCAGCGCGCCGGCGTCACGTGGGGGAAAGCGCAGGCCGACAGTTCCGTCGCCCGGCACGACCTCACGCAGGCCACCGGTGTCGGCGACCACGCACAGGCAGCCGGAGGCCATGGCCTCCAACGCCACCAGGCCGAAGGGCTCGTAGATGGAGGGGACGATGCACAGATTCGCGACCCGGTAGAGCGAGTGCAGCATGTCGTCTCCGACCCACCCGAGGAAGGTGCCGTGCTCGCCGAGACCGAGCTGCTGAGCCTGGCGCTTGAGCTCAGCCTCGGCTAGGCCGCTGCCGGCTACCACGAAGCGGACGTCGCCGAGCCGCTCGATCACCGGCGCCAGAGCTTCGAGGGCCAGGTGGAAGCCCTTCTCGTAGACCAGGCGGCCAACCATCAGCACGAGCCGGTCCGCAGGAGATGCGTAGCGCGCCCGCAGCGCGTCGAGGTCCTGCACCCCCGGCTCCAGGTCCCGGGGATCGAGCCCGTTGGGGATGGTCGTGATCGACCCGGCCGGAACTCCGAACACCTCCGCCACGTGCGTGCGCATGAAGCGTGAGCAGGTCAGCACCGCATCGGCGTCGTGCACCATCCGACGCTCGGCGGCGTGGATCTGGGACTGGGGCCGCTTTCGCACCCACCCCTGGTGGCGGCCGTACTCGGTGGCGTGCACGGTCACGACCCACGGCCGGGCGATCCGGCGGGCCAGCGACTTGGCGGCGCCGGCAACGAGCCAGTCGTGGGAGTGGATGAGGTCGAAATCCAACCGCTCGCACAACCGAAGGCCGAGCGCCCGCATGTCCCGGTTCATCGCGCCCACCCACTTGATGAAGGCGCTGAGGTCGGTGGGAAAGGGCGGCTCCTGGACACGATGGACGATGACGCCGTGGCGCTCCTCCTGGGCCGGTAGGCTGCCGCCGCCGCGGGTCAGAACGTGCACCTCCAGCCCGTCGTCCGCGAGATGCTCGGAGAGCTTTCGCACGTGCCGGCCGAGACCCCCCTCGATCACCGGCGGGTACTCCCAGGAGAGCAGAAGAGCGCGCATGGCCGCGCCCGCAGGTTATTGGAACCGGACTCCGAGAGGCCGGCGGGGTTAGTCCGGGCCTACCGGGAGAGGCCCCTAGTCGAGGCTGGTGAGCAGCCGGTGCTCGGCGCGGGGGGTTGGCGGTGAGCGCGGTCGGCGATGCCGACCTCCAGGATCACCCCGTGCCTGACCTTGAGCAGGCCGCGGCTGGGTCCAGCTGGCGCCGTGTACCAGGTGTTCAGCCCCACGCGCAATCCGCCTCCCACGCGCAGCCGCCGAGCCACTGCCGCCAGCCGGGTGCCGGGGTGAACGCCCTTCAGGGCGTAGTGGGAGTTGCCGGTCAGGGCCAGCACCACCCTCCCGGACACGGCCCGGCGCACTCGGCCGGGGAGCGTCCGCAGCAGCGCCTGCGAGGGGTAGGCGACGCGGATGCCGATCGGGGTCAGGCAGAAGAAGTCTATGTTCCGCCGCCCGTGCCGGGAGCTGTGGACAAAGGCCCGGCGCGCCCGTGCCCGCGTCATCCTCAGCGTGACGGGCCCGAGCGACCTCCCCGCGAGGCGACCGCTCGCCTTGGGGCAGCCGCGCCGCGACACGGGAGAGCTGTGGGCCGAGGGAACCGTGGCAGGCGACGGCCAGACGCCGTCGGCGACATGGAGCACGTAGAAGCCGGTGCCGCCATCGGTGTACCAGATGTCGTGCCTGGCGGAATTCGAAGGCGGGCTGGGACATCGCGTAGTCGCTCTCGGTGTAGCCGGTCTCGGTGTTCGGCTTGGTCGGTGCGACGAAGTAGCCGATCTCCCGCGGGCGCGTCAGCTGGCTGATATCGAACACGCGCAGTCCCGAGGCGATGAACGAGCAGGCGACGATCTTCGGATCGACTCGCGTGGGGATGTTGCAGTAGTGCGCTGCGTACCCCTGCGCCGGGCTGAAGGTGCCGGGGTCGCCGTCGGCGGCGTGGTGATCGGCCGGCTGGTTGACCTGCAGGCGCAGGTTGGCGACCACGTAGGGCTTGGCCTCATCGGAGATGTCGATGATCCGGGCCGCGCCAACGGTGTCACGGCTTGCACCCGGGTTGAGCGTGCCGGCGGTGTACTCGTCGAACTCCAGCACATACGGGTGGCCGTTCTCGGTGAACGGGATCGCGTTCTGGGGAATCGACGCGGTGGCCCACGTGAGCCGGCTGACCTCCCTGACCTGCGGATTCGGCTTGCGGGCCTGGATCTGGCTGGTGTCGAGGATCAGCATGTCGCCGCCGGTGGGGTCGGCGACATAGGCACGGTTGCCGTCGTCGCTGAGTGACATCCCGTGAGCGAGGATGTTGCCCTGCCAGATCGCGTGGGGCTGCTTGGGATCGGTGACGTCGATCGCCGTGATCGACGGCAGCGCCGTGGCGGTGGCGTAGAACGTGTTCCCGTCGGGTGAGAAGCCACTCTCGTGTCCGAACCGCGCCACCAGCGAGGGTCCAGAACGGGATGGCGGCAGTCGGCGTGCGCGTCGTAGATCGCGACCAGTCCGGGCTCGGTGGCCGGGTTCCCGTTCACCGCCGCCAGCAGTCCCCGCTTGACGTTGAGGCTCAGGGACTCGTGGGGACTCTCCATCGGCAGCTGGGTGAGCGTGTCGGTCTGCACCGGGTAGCGGCGCAAGGGCCTCGGCCACGATCCGGACTACAGCCGCTCGAACACCCCGAACCCCCGTTGCCCCAGCACGCGGTGCAGCGGCTCGGTGCCCGAGAAGGAGTGCTCCTCGCCGCGCAGGACGTTCCGCCACCGGCCCCGGGGAGTTTCCACGGGGGCTTCGCCGGAGGGCTCGGGGCGCGTTGCCACCGCCACCAGCACCTCGTCGCCGCGCATGAACGCGCACGCTTCCGGACCTGCCTCCAGCGGCCGGTACGGCCCGCCGGCAAACGTCGCTGAGCGTCGGGCGCGCAGTCCCAGCAGCCGCAGCGTGATGAACAGCTTGCGGGTCTCGGCGTCCGGGAATGACCCTCCCATCAGGCGCCGCAGCATCGCCTGGTGCCACTGCCAGTCGACCGGACGGCGGTTGTCGGGGTCCACCAGCGCCCGGAAGGGCATCTCGTCGCCCTGGTAGATGTCCGGCACCCCGGGGCAGGTGAGCTTGAGGACGAGCTGCCCGAGCGTCGGGCGCTCTGCCGCCACCGCCACCCGCGCGGCGAATGCGTCCAGTTCGGCTAGGAATGGCTTGCACGCGTACAGCTCCCGGCAGAAGGCCTTGACGGCATCCTCCCATTCGACGTTCTGATCCACCCAGTTGGTGTTGCGCTTGCCCTCGCGCAGCGCCTTCTCCATGTAGGCCTCGATCCGTCGCGCCTCGATCGGCCACGCCCCCACGAGCGTCTGGAAGAGGAAGAGCCGCTCGGGGTCGTCGGGGGCGCCGCCGGAGCGCAGTCCTCTGGTCATCTCCAGCCAGCGCTCCACCGTCGCCACCCACTCCTGCGCCATCGAGGACAGCGTGGCGATCCGCACGCGCACATCGGCTGAGCGCTTGGCGTCGTGGGTCTGGGTGGTGAGCAGGTTCTCCGGGAAGCGCCGGGCCCGCTCCAGGTTGCCCTCGTGGAAGCGCTCGACGGTGATCCCGAAGCGGCTGGGATCGCCGCCGACGTCGTTCAGCGCCAGCAGCCGTCCGTACCGATAGAAAGCGGTGTCCTCCACGCCCTTGGCCATGATCGCGGGCGTGGTCTGCTGGAAGCGGGTCACGAACGTCGCCGGCACCGGGTCCTCCAGGAGCAGCATGCGCGCCAGCTCCAGGTCGACGCCCTCAAGCGCCGCCCGGTCCACATCGCTCACCACGCCCCGTTCGGGCTCCACGTAGGTGCGGTACACCGGCAGCGAGCACAGCGCCCGGACCAGCGCGTCCACGCCGAACTTTGGCGATCCAGTTTCACCCCTCGGAAGTGAATCGCCATTCATCGCCTCGGCGGAGCCGCCGCCGGGGCCACCGGCATCGAGCTCCCGTGCCAACCGCTCCACCTCGGGCCGGAACGTCCCCGAGGCCTGCTCCAGCTTGGCCTCCAGCGCCCACTCGCCAAACGAACGCGTATCGCCGCACACCCGCTCCCAGAGCGATGTCAGCGGCGCCTCGCCGGCGGGGTCCACGAACAGGGCGCAGACGTCGCCCAGGAACTCATAGCCGACGGTGCCCGACACCGGCCACTCGCGTAGGTGCTCGCCGGGGTCGAGGATCTTCTCCACCCAGACGCGCTGCACGCCCTCGTCTCGCAGTCGCTGCAGATAGCCGGCGGGGTCGGCGAGGCCGTCGGGGTGATCGACGCGCAGGCCGTCCACCAGGCCCTCCCGCACGAGGCCCAGCAGCAGCGAGTGGGTGGCCTGGAAGACCTCCGGATCCTCCTGGCGGACGGCCGCCAGCTCGTCGATGTCGAAGAAGCGCCGGTGGCGACCGGTCTCCGGGTCCACATCGAAGAACTGCTCCCGCAACGCCGGGTCGGCCCAGAAGCGGTTGCCCTCGTCAGCCGCCATGTGGTTGGGCACGACGTCGAGCACGATCCCCATCCCGGCGGCCCGGGCATCGGCGGCCAGCTCCTGGAAGCCCTCCTCGCCACCGAGCGCCTCCGACATGCGCGAGGGATCGATCACGTCGTAGCCGTGCGTGGAGTCCGGGCGGGCCTGCAGCGACGGGGACAGGTAGAGGTGCGAGATCCCCAGGTCACGCAGGTAGGGAACGAGCGAGCGAGCGGCGGCGAAGCCGAACTCGGGCGTCAGCTGCAGCCGGTAGGTGGCGCGGAGCTCGCTCATCCGGCGCGCTTGAGCATCACGACGGAGTGGGCAGTGACCGGCACCTCGGAACGCGCACCGTATCGCGCGCTGCCGGCCCGCGCCGAAGGCTCGGCGGTGGCGAGCTCCAGCGCCCACTGCTCGCCGAAGCTCTGCTGGGGCAGCGTGAAGGTCCGGTCCTCGTGGTGGGCGTTGAAGAGGACCAGGAACGAGTCGTCGCGGACATCGTCGCCGAGGGGATCGGCGCTCGGCAGCTCCTGGCCGTTGAGGAACATCCCCAGTACGTGCTCGCCGTCCTCCCAGTCCCGGCGCGTCATCTCCATCCCGTCCACCCGGAACCACCACACGTCCGGCAGACCCGACCCCTGCAGCTCCTGGCCGCGCAGGAAGCTCTCCCGGCGGAACACCGGGTGCTGGTGGCGCAGGCGGATCAGGCGCCGCGTGAAGGCGTGCATCTGCGCCTTTTCGGGCGACTCTGACCAGTCGTACCAGGAGGTCTCCGAGTCCTGGCACCAGGCGTTGTTGTTTCCGCCCTGGGTGCGCCCGAGCTCATCGCCGCCGAGCAGCATCGGGGTGCCCTGGGAGACGAACAGGGTGGTGAGGAAGTTGCGCTGCTGGTGCCCGCGCAGGGCCAGCACGCTGGGGTCGTCGGTCTGGCCCTCGGCGCCGCAGTTCCATGAACGGTTGTCGTCGGTGCCGTCGCGATTGTCCTCGTGGTTGGCCTCGTTGCGCTTGTCGTTGTAAGCCACCAGGTCGGCGAGGGTGAAGCCGTCGTGGGCGGTGATGAAGTTGACCGAGTTGAACGGGTCGCGGCCGTCGTCCTCGTAGAGGTCAGAGGAGCCCGCCAGCCGCTCGGCGAAAGACCCGTTGGTGGCGAAACCGCGCCAGTAGTCGCGCATGGTGTCGCGGTAGACGCCGTTCCACTCCGACCACAGCACCGGGAAGTTGCCGACCTGGTAGCCGCCGGGGCCGACGTCCCAGGGCTCGGCGATGAGCTTGACCTGCGACAGGACCGGGTCCTGGTGGATCACGTCGAAGAAAGCCGAGAGGCGGTCGACCTCGAAGAGCTCGCGGGCCAGCGCGGCGGCCAGGTCGAAGCGGAAGCCGTCCACGTGGCATTCGATCACCCAGTAGCGCAGCGAGTCCATGATCAGGCGCAGCACGCTGGGGTGAACCGGGTTCAGCGAGTTCCCGGTGCCGGTGAAGTCCATGTAGTGACGGGGATCGTCGGGCACCAGGCGGTAGTAGGCGGCGTTGTCGACGCCCTTGAAGGAGAGCGTCGGGCCCAGGTGGTCGCCCTCGGCGGTGTGGTTGTAGACGACGTCGAGGATCACCTCGATCCCGGCGCTGTGCAGCGCCTTGACCATGCCCTTGAACTCCCGCACCTGCTCCCCGCGGCGGCCGGTGGCGGCGTACTCGGAATGCGGGGCGAAGTAGCCGATCGTGCTGTAGCCCCAGTAGTTGGAGAGGCCCCGCTCGGCCAGGAAGGACTCGTTGGAGATGTGATGGACGGGGAGCAGCTCCACGGCGGTGACCCCCAGGTCCTTGAGGTAGCCGATCGCCGGCTCGGAGGCCAGTCCGGCGTAGGTTCCGCGCAGGTCCTCCCTGATCCCGGGGTGCTGCATGGTGAAGCCCTTGACGTGGGCCTCGTAGATGACCATGTCGGCGAAGGGCAGGCGCGGCAGGCGGTCCCCCTCCCATAGAAAGGCGTCGTCGATCACCACCGACTTGGGCACGGCGCCGGCATCGTCCTCGTCGTCGGGCTCCAGGTCGGCGTCCTCCTCGCCGGTGGGCACGTATGGCATGACGCTGGCGTCGTGGCCCCAGTCGACGACCCCATCGATCGCCTTGGCGTAGGGGTCGATCAGCAGCTTGCACGGGTTGAAGCGATGGCCCTCGTCCGGCGCATAGGACCCATGCACGCGGAAGCCGTAGCGCTGCCCGGGGCCGACGGAGGGGGCGTAGCAGTGATGGTTGAGCGCGCGGCGTCCGGGCATCTCCACCCGCGTCTCGTTGCCCTTCTCGTCGAACAGGCACAGCTCCACCCGCTCGGCATGCTCGGAGAAGATGGAGAAGTTGGTGCCGCTCCCGTCCCACGATGCTCCGAGCGGGAACGGCCGGCCGGGAGGGACCTTCATCGGCGCAGCAGGGCCCCGGAGAGCCCCGCCAGCTCCACGCCGCCCCCACGCATCACGGCCTCACCACCGGCGCCCAGCACGACGGCCGTGGCCGAGCAGCGGACGACTTGGGGTTGAGCGGAGAAGTTGCACACGAGCTGGAGGGTGCCGCGGGTCAGGTGCAGCCAGCGGGCATCCTCGTGGAAATCGATCTCGCGTGCGTCCTGGCCGGAGAGCTCCCGGCGTAGCGCCAGCAGCTGGCCGTAGAGCCGGCTGAGCTCCGGATCCCGCCGGCGGGTGAGCTTGGAGTCCAGGAAGGTCTGCTCTGACTGCGGGTCGGGGATCTCCTCGCCGAACTGCCTGAAGGCGGCGAACTCCCGGCGGCGGCCGTCGCGGGTGGCGACAGCGATCTTTTCGTCGATGTGGTCGGAGAAGAACTGAAACGGAGCGGGCTCACCGTACTCCTCGCCCATGAACAGCATCGGCGTGAACGGGGCCAGCAGCGTGCACAGCGCCGCCAGCGGCCGCGCGGCGGCGGGCAGGCGATCGCCGTAGGCGCGGTTGCCGACCTGGTCGTGGTCCTGGGAGAAGACCACGAACTGCTCCGGGGGGATGTCCTGCGCAGGAGCGCCGAACCGGCGGCGGCGGAAGCTCGAGTAGGTCCCGTCGTGGACGAAGGGCCGGTGGAAGGCCTTGGCCAGGTCGGCCACCTTCCCGAACTCGCCGTAGTAGCCCTCGCGCTCGTCGGTGACCAGCGCGCGCACGCTGTGGTGGAAGTCGTCGGCCCAGGCGGCATCGCAGCCCCAGCCCCCGACCGGCGTAGGGCGCATCACCTTGGGGTCGTTGAGGCCGCTCTCGGCGATCACCAGCGCCCCCGGCGCGGCGTCGTGCACGCGACGGGCCACCGCGGCGACGACGTGCTCGGGACTGGCGTCGAAGATGGCGTGGATGGCGTCCAGGCGCAGGCCGTCGATGCCGAAGTCACCCACCCAGCCGGCGGCGCTCTGGAGCACCCACTCCCGCACGGGGTCGCAGTCGGCGTCGTCGTAGTTGATCGCCCGCCCCCACGGGGTGTCGTACTTCTCGGTGAAGTACGGGCCGAAGGCCTCCAGCGCGGTCACCCCGGAGGCGCCGACGTGGTTGTAGACGACGTCGAGGATCACCGCCAGTCCTGCCTCGTGGGCGGCGCCGACCAGTTTCACGAGACCCTCGGGCCCGCCGTAGGAGGACTGAGCGGCCGACAGGTAGACGCCGTCGTAGCCCCAACCGCGGGCGCCGGGGAACTCCGCCACGGGCATGATCTCGATCGCGGTGACCCCGAGCTGCGCCAGCTCGGCCAGGTGCGGGATCGCGCCGGTGAACGTCCCCTCGTCACTGAACGCGCCGATGTGCAGCTCATAGATCACCTGCTCACGCAGCGGTGCCGGGGTGAATGGCGCCGGCCGCGCCACCTCCACCAGCCGCGACGATCCCCGCAGCCCCTCCGGCTGCCAGCGCGAGCAGGGGTCGGGGAGCCGCTGGCCGTCGAGTTCGTACCAGTAGTCCTCGCCGGCATGGGCGTCGGCCACCGTCTCGTAGACCCCGAACCCGGCGTCGCTCAGCTCCACCTCGCGCTCGCCAAGCACCAGCGAAACCGTCTGCGCGCGCGGCGCCCACACCCGGAACTCGGCCCGGCCCGCGCCGAGCGGGCGCGCCCCCAGCGGACGCTCGAACGGCAGCAGCTCCGCCGTGGCTGTAGCGTCAATCCGGGATCTACAATCAGGCATCATGCGGCGGCTGAGGATAGGGTCAGCTCTGATCTGCGTGCTGGCGTGCGTGATGTCCCTGGGCGCGACGGGGGCCACGGGGTCGGCGCGCGGCGCCTCCCCACGCTCCTGGCCTACGTCCCTGGCAACACGCTGCTGGTGAGGCCGCCGTGGATCACCTTCGACGAGAGCGGCCTCGGACGGCTGGGTAACTACCTGCTCGGGCCGAACATCGCCCGCAGCCAGTTCGAGCACTCCCGCTGGGGGCACATCGGCTGGCTGCGGCGGGGGGCACGAGCTACGGGACGGGCCAGCTTCTGGTACGGCCCCACCCAGACCTGCTCGCGCTGCCAGTACTTCAGGTTCTCCATCACGCTCAACGCCTGGCGGGTACGGAGTGGTCGCTACACCCGCCTGCAGATGGTCTACGCCCACTCGCGCTACCGGCCGGTGTTCGCGCTGCGCAGGATCAGCCTGCGCGCCAACGGACTGCCCCACGGCCTCCCGGCGCTCACCTGGTGCGACGTGGCTCATCGCCGCCATTGCTACACCCCCTGACCGGGGTTGCGCACGGCACCCGGCCCTCGCTCTAGCAGAAGCCTCACGCGTCTTCTGGCACCAGCCACAGAGCTGCCAGGGGCGGCAGCGTGACCTCGGCGGAGACCGGCTGCCCGTGCCAGGGGATCGGCTCGGCCTGCACGCCGCCGAGGTTGCCGGTATCAGTGCCGCCGTAGAAGGTCGAGTCGGTGTTGAGCGCCTCGCGCCAGCGTCCCGAGCGCGGCAGACCCACGCGATAGCGCTCGTGCGGGACTGGGGAAAGGTTCGCGACGAACACGACCACGCGCCCGGTGCGGGACTGCCGGGCAAAGGCGAGGACGTTGTTGTCGGCGTCGTTGGGCTCGATCCACCCGAAGCCCGCCGGGTCGGTGTCCAGCTCCCACAGCGCCGGCTCGGCGCGGTAGGAGCGGTTGAGGTCTGCCACCAGGCGCTGGATGCCGGCGTGCTCGGGGCGCTCCAGCAGGTGCCAGTCCAGCGAGCGCTCGTGGCTCCACTCCTGCTCCTGGGCCAGCTCCCCGCCCATGAACAGGAGCTTCTTGCCGGGATGGGCCCACATGTAGGCGTACAGCGTGCGCAGGTTGGCGAGCTTCTGCCAGCGGTCACCGGGCATCTTCTCCACCAGTGACCCCTTGCCGTGCACCACCTCGTCGTGGGACAGCGGCAGGATGAAGTTCTCGCTGAAGGCGTACATGAGGCTGAAGGTCAGCTCGTGGTGGTGGAAGCGCCGATAGATCGGGTCCTGCTGGAAGTAGGACAGGGTGTCGTGCATCCAGCCCATGTTCCACTTGAAGCCGAACCCCAGGCCGCCGAGGTAGGTGGGTCGCGAGACCCCCGGCCAGGACGTCGACTCCTCCGCGGCGGAGGTGATGCCGGGCTCGCTGGCGTAGAGCACCTCGTTGAGCTCCTTGAGGAACACGACCGCCTCCAGGTCCTCCCGGCCGCCGAACTGGTTGGGGATCCATTCCCCCGGTCTGCGGGAGTAGTCCAGGTAGAGCATCGAGGCCACGGCGTCGACCCGGATCCCGTCGATGTGGTACTCGCGCAGCCAGAACAGGGCGCTGGCGATGAGGAAGTTGCGGACTTCGTGGCGACCGAAGTTGAACACCAGCGTGCCCCAGTCGGGGTGGGCGCCGCGCCGCGGGTCGGCATGCTCGTAGAGCGCGGTGCCGTCGAAGCGCGCCAGTGCGAACTCGTCCCGCGGAAAGTGGGCGGGCACCCAGTCGAGGATCACGCCGATCCCGTTCTGGTGCATGCGGTCGATGAACTGGCGCAACTCGTCGGGGGAGCCGTGCCGCGGCGTGGGGGCGAAGTACCCCGTCACCTGGTAGCCCCAGGAGCCGCTGAAGGGGTGGTGCATCACGGGCAGCAGCTCGATGTGGGTGAAGCCCATGTCCCCGACGTAGGCGGACAGCTCGTCGGCCAGCTCCAGGTAGGACAGCGGTCGGTTGTCATGCAGCGTGTTCAGCCGCCAGGAGTCGAGGTGGACCTCGTAGATCGACATCGGTCGGGACAGCGGCTGCTGCTCCGCGCGCTCGGTCAGCCAGGCGCCGTCTGCCTCGCTCCAGCGGTGCTGGCGCCGCGTGACCACTGACGCCGTCAGGGGCGGGTGCTCGGCCTCCTGCGCGTAGGGGTCGGCCTTCAGCTTGACCTCGCCGTCGGCGCCGAGGATCTCGTACTTGTAACGGGCGCCCGGCTCCACCCCGGGCAGGAAGAGCTCCCAGATGCCGCCGACGCCCAGCGAGCGCATGGCGTGCAGGCGACCGTCCCAGGAGTTGAAGTCCCCGACGACGCTGACCGCGCGGGCCGCCGGCGCCCACACCGAGAAGGCCACACCGCCAACGCCCTCATGCTCGCGCACGTGAGCGCCGAGCTTGTCGTAGACCTCCTCGTGGCGGCCCTCCCCGATCAGGTGCAGGTCGAGCTCGCCGATCGTAGGCGAGAACGAGTAGGGGTCCTGAATCGTGAACCTGCCGGCGCTGCCGTAGTCGACCTCCAAGCGGTAGCGCGGCGCCACCTCGTATCCGTCCAGGACCACTTCGAACACGCCGCCCGCGTGGATCTGCTCGGCAGGCACCGCGCCGCCGTCCTCCAGATGGACGGTGACTCCGCCGGCGGCGGGGCGCAGCACGCGCACGACCGTGCCCCGGTCGCTGCGATGGGCGCCAAGGACGGCGTGGGGGTTGGGGTGCTGGCGCGCCACCAGCGCCTCGAGCTCGGTGGCGACAGTCACCCGGCCTCCAGCAGGCGCCTGATGCCGGCCACCGGGATCGCCACCCAGTCGGGACGGTTGTCGAGCTCGTACTGCAGCTCGTAGATGGCCTTCTCCAACTCGAACACCGACAGGAGGTTCGCCGTCGCCGCCTCGCCGGCGGGCAGCAGCGTGCGGTCGATCCGCGTCAGGTACTGCGAGAGGAAGCGCTCCCGCGCCCGGGACTCGAACTCCGGCGGCGCCGGGCCGCCTCCCTGCATCCCGGCAACCGTCGTCACGTAGGCGAACGAGCGCAGGATGCCGGCCACGTCGCGCAGCGGCGAGCGCTTGGCCCGGCGGTCGGGCAGCGGCCGGGCCGGCTCGCCCTCGAAGTCGATGATCACCCAGCCGCGCGGCGTCAGCAGCGTCTGGCCCAGGTGGTAGTCGCCGTGGGTGCGGATCACGCGACCGCCCACGCCGATCTGCGACCGGGCCGCCAGCCGCTCCCGCACGTCCTGGCCGCGCCCCAAGATCGGAGCCACGCGCTCGTCGTCGGGCAGCCGCAGGAAGATTCGCTCGATGTCCTCGTCCACGGTGGCGGTCAGCAGCGACAGCGCCTCGTGGCTCGGCTCCTCGGGCGAGAAGGCCGGGTCGCTGGCTTCGCTGGCCAGCACGTTGTGCAGCTGCGCCGTCACGGTGCCGAGGCTGCCGAGCTGCTGCAGCAGCCACTCGGGATCGTTGAGCAACCGGTCAAGCGCGAGCTCCCAACCACCGTCGGCATCCGGCACGAACCGCTGGGCGACTCCGAGCGTCGCGGCCAGCGCCGTGCCCTCGTAGTCGTACCAGCCCAGGAGCTGGGCGATGTTGGCAAAGCCGCGGTCCGTGAGGAAGCGCAGCAGCTCCAGCTCGGGGTTGATCCCGGGCTCCAGCTTGCGGAACACCTTGAGCACGATCCGGTCCTCGATCACCACTGAGGAGTTCGACTGCTCCACGCCGACCAGCCGCACGTCGGGTTCCGCGGAGATTGCCACCGCCGGGTCGGCGCAGTGAAAGGCGAAGGTGCCGTCGGCCCCCGCGAGCTGCTCCTCGGTCTCCATCCGCCGCACCAGCTCCAGCAACCGCTCCGGCTGGACCAGCGCGTCGGCGGCGGTCCAGCCGCTCGTCCTGGCGATCGTGTCCTCACCCTCGTGGTCGGGGCTGGCGTGCAGCCACAGCGGCAGCTGGTAGAGCTCGTGCGTGCCGGTGGCAAAACGGGTCTGCACCAGCGCCAGGAACAGCTGCGGGTGCTCGCGCACCGTCACACCCTCCACGATCTCGATCCCGCTCACGCCGCGGGACTTGGAGGCGTACCAGCGCTGCTTCTGCACCCAGGCGCGCAGGCTCTGCTCGTCCAGGCACTCCCGGACCTCGGCCGCGGGGATCGGCCCGGAATCACCCATGGGGATCGCTCTCGTGCACCAGCGCGAACCAGTAGAAGCCCCGCGGGGCCAGCGTCAGCAGGTAGGGCCACTGGCCGATGCGCGGAAAGCGGCTGCGGCCGAACAGCTCCACCAGATAGCGCCCCTCGAAGGCGCGCAGGTCCAGCTCCACCGCCTGGGCCGAGCGGGCCAGATTGTGCACGCACAGCACCAGGTCGTCCTCGAAGCGGCGGATGTGGGCGAAGATCCGCCGGTTGGAGGGCTCGATCGGCTCGTAGGTGCCCAGGCCGAACACCGGGTGCTCCTTGCGCAGGGCGATGAAGCGGTGGATCCAGCGCAGGAGCGAGGTGGCGGTGCGCAGCTGCGCCTCCACGTTGACCGCCTGGTAGCCGTAGACGGGGTCCATCAGCGGCGGCGCGTACAGCTGGGCGAAGTCCGCGCGGGAGAAGCCGCCGTTGCGATCGCTGGTCCACTGCATCGGCGTGCGCACGCCGTCGCGGTCGCCGAGGAAGATGTTGTCGCCCATCGCGACCTCGTCGCCGTAGTACAGCACCGGCGAGCCGGGCAGCGAGAACAGGATCGCGGTCATCAGCTCGATCTCGTCGCGTCCGTTGTCCAGCAGCGGGGCCAGCCGCCGGCGGATGCCAAGGTTCAGCTTCATCCGCGGATCCTTGGCGTACTCGGAGTACATGTAGTCGCGCTCGTCGTCGGTGACCATCTCCAGGGTCAGCTCGTCGTGGTTGCGCAGGAACAGCCCCCACTGGCAGCTCTCGGGGATCTGGGGGGTCTGCTCCAGGATCTCGTAGATGGGGACGGCCTCCTCACGCCGCACCGCCATGAACATTCGCGGCATGACCGGGAAGTGGAAGCACATCTGGCACTCGTCGCCCTCGCCGAAGTACGGCACCACGTCGGCGGGCCACTGGTTGGCCTCGGCCAGCAGCACGCGGTCGGTGTAGTTCTCCTCGATCTCCCTGCGGACCCGCTTGAGGTAGGCGTGAGTCTCCGGAAGGTTCTCGCAGTTGGTGTCCTCCCGCTCGAACAGGTAGGGCACCGCGTCCAGCCGGAAGCCGTCGAGGCCCAGGTCCAGCCAGAAGCGCAGCACGTCGATCATCGCGCTCTGGACCTCGGGGTTGTCGTAGTTGAGGTCGGGCTGGTGGGAGAAGAAGCGATGCCAGTAGTAGGCGCCGGCGACCGGATCCCAGCTCCAGTTGGAGCTCTCGGTGTCGATGAAGATGATGCGGGCGTCCTGGTAGCGGTCGGCGCGTTCAGACCACACGTACCAGTCGCGCTTGGGGTTATCGGGGCTCGAGCGTGACTCCTGGAACCAGGGGTGCTCGCTGGAGGTGTGGTTCATGACCAGGTCCGCGATCACGCGGATCCGGCGGGCATGGGCGGCGTCGATCAGGTCGTGGACGTCCTGGACGGTGCCGTAGTCGGGGTGCACGTCGGTGAAGTCGGAGATGTCATAGCCGCCGTCGCGCATCGGCGAGCGGTAGAAGGGCAGCAGCCAGATGCAGTCGATCCCCAGCCATTGCAGGTAGTCGAGCTTCTCGGTCAGCCCGCGGAAGTCCCCCGAGCCATCCCCGTTGCCGTCGAAGAAGCCGCGGATGTGGATCTCGTAGAAGACGGCGCGCTTGAACCACAGGGGCTCGGCCTCGAACCACTGCCGGGCCTGGGAATGGGCGGAGGGATGGTGCTCGGGGACCGCCGGCGTGGGATCGCCGCCGCGCGCGGCGGCGATCAGGTGGGTGAGCGTGGGCGGGCCGACGCTCACGCTGGCCTCCGCTCGCCTTCGGGCTTGCTGCCCGCTCGGCGTCCCGCCTCGCACGACTGGGCAGCGCCCGAATCATCCGGCTGGCTCGCCGTAATGGAGGCCGCGTGAGTCATCCGGCTCCGTTCACCTTCAGCACGTGCGCCTGGCGGTGGCCGGGCTCCAGCCGGACGTAGTTGGGGCCGATGCGCCAGTGGAACCGCTCGCCGGTGAGCAGGTCCTCGACGGCGAAGCTGGGCGCCAGCCCCAGCTGCGCGGGGATCACCGCCACTCCCTCCTGGGCCCGATCGGGATCGATGCTCACCACGGTGATCACGCAGTTGCCCTCCGAGCGCTTGGCATAGGCGATGAGAGCGTCGTTGGCGGTGTCCAGGAAGGTGAGGTTGGCGAGCTCCTGCAGCGCCGGGTTCTCCCGCCGGATGTGGTTCAGGCGGCCGATCAGCGGCAGCAGCGGGCCGTCCAGTGCCCGCGCCTTGAGCTCGTACTTCTCGGAGCTCAGGTACTCCTCCGAGCCCTCCCGGACGGGCACGTTCTCGCAGTGCTCGTAGCCGGAGTAGATCCCGTAGCTGGGGCTGAGCGTGCCGGCCAGCACCAGCCGTGCCTCGAACGCCGGCCGTCCACCGTGCTGGAGATAGGCGTGGAGGATGTCCGGGGTGCTGGGAAAGAAGTTGGGGCGGAAGTACTCGCGCTCGCTGCTGAGGGCGAGCTCTGAGACATACTCCGTCAGCTCCCAGCGCGAGTTCTTCCAGGTGAAGTAGGTGTAGGACTGGCTGAAGCCGATCTTGGCCAGGTGACGCATCACGGCGCGCCGGGTGAAGGCCTCGGCCAGGAACACCACCTCGCGATCGCGCTCGTGGACCTCGGCGATCAACCAGGCCCAGAACGAAAACGGCTTGGTATGGGGGTTGTCGACGCGGAACACCTTGACCCCGCACTGCACCCAGCCGAGCACGACCTCCAGCAGCGCCTCCCACAGTCCCTGCCAGTCCGGTGAGTCCCAGTTGAGGTTGTAGATGTCCTGGTAGCGCTTGGGCGGGTTCTCGGCGTACTTGAGCGTGCCGTCGGGGCGGCGGTGAAACCACTCCGGGTGCTCGCGCAGCCACGGATGGTCGGCAGAGGCCTGGATCGCGAAGTCCAGGGCGATGTCGATGCCCTGCTCTGCGGCAGCCGCGGTCAGCGCGCGCAGGTCCTCCACGGTGCCGATCTCCGGGTGCACCGCCTCGTGCCCGCCGTGCTCGTCGCCGATCGCCCACGGGGAGCCGGGGTCGCCGGGAGCGGCGCTCAGGGCGTTGCCCGCGCCCTTGCGGTTGGTGTGCCCGATCGGGTGGATCGGCGGCAGGTAGAGCACGTCGAAGCCGAGTGCCGCCAGCTCCGGCAACTGCTTCCTGACGCCCTGAAGCCCACCCCAGGAGCGGGGGAAGAGCTCATACCAGGAGCCGAAGCGGGCCCGCAGCCGGTCGACCTCGATGGCCAGCGGGCGCTCCAGCTCGGCCAGGCCGTGGCGCTCCTGGGCGCGCTCCACGGCCCCGGCCAGCTCGCCGCCGAGCAGCACGTCGTGCTTGGCGCTCTCAGGCGTCCCCTCGTCGGCGATCCTCGCCAGCGCGTGCTCGATCAGGGAGCGGTCCTGCGCGGCGGAGGCGCTGGCCGCCGCGGCGCGCAGCAGCAGCAGCCCTTCGGATATCTCGCCCTCGAGCCTGCCGCCCGCTCGGCGTCCCGCCTGGCCGGAACGGGCGGCGCTCAAGTCATCCGGCTGCTCGTGCTGGCCCGCGGCAAGCTTGCGCTCCAGCTCGTCGCGCCAGGTGGCGAAGAGGTCGGTCCAGGCCTGGAAGGTGTACTCCCAGCGTCCCATGCGGTCGACCTCGAACTCTCCGGCCCAGCGAACTCCGTCCAGGTGGGCGTCGATCCGCCGTAGCGCGCGCTCCTGCCAGCACCCGTCGCCGGGCCCGCGGAAGCGCACCACCGCTCGCAGCAGGTCGTGGCCGTCCCGGAAGGCGTCGACCTCGACGCCCACCCGGTCCCCCACGCAGCGCTTAGCCGGGTAGCGGCCACCGTCCACGGCGGGTGCGGGGGCCTGGAGCTCGATGCGTGGCGGAGCCTGCGGAGGCGGGTCCGAGCGGGACGGCGCGGAGGCACGGGGTCGGGTTCGAGCGGCGGAGGAGGGCACCATCCCGAAAGTATCCAGGCCGGGCGGTTGGGTAAACAACCGAGGGTGAACGAGGACGTGTTCCCGCGCTCCAGTGGCATCCTGATGCACCTGACCTCGCTTCCGGGCGGGCGCCTGGGCGAGGAGGCCTTCCGCTTCGCCGACTGGCTGGCCGCGGCGGGGCAGACGTGGTGGCAGTTACTGCCCCTCGGGCCCCCCGACCGCCATCGCTCGCCTTACAAGGCCCGCTCGGCCTTTGCCGCCTGGTCCGGGCTCCTGGGCGAGCCGCGGGCGCCGGTGGCCCCGGAGCGCGTGCGGGCGTTTCGGGAGCGGGAGGCCTTCTGGATCGATGACTGGGAGCGCTTCGGGGGACGCGGCGCCGTTGCCGATCAGGTGCGCTTCGACGAGGAATGGGACCGCTTGCGTCGGTACTGCGCCGAGCGCGGCATCCGCCTGCTGGGCGACGTCGCGATCTACGTGGCGCCGGGCAGCGCCGACCACCGTGCCCACCCGGAGCTGTTCCAGGAGGGCGTGGTCGCCGGTGCGCCGCCCGATTCCTTTTCACAGACCGGCCAGCTGTGGGGCAATCCGCTCTATGACTGGCCGGCCCTGCGCGGCCGCCGCTACCGCTGGTGGGTGGCACGGATGCGGCGCACGCTGGAGCTCTTCGACGCCGCCCGCATCGACCACTTCCGCGGCTTCGTCGCCTACTGGGCGGTGCCCGAGGGCTCACGTGACGCCGCCCCGGGTGCCTGGAAGCGGGGCCCGGGGATAGCGCTCTTCAGGCGGATGCAGGACGATCTCGGGCGGTTGCCGTTCGTGGCCGAGGACCTCGGCGTGATCACCCCGCCCGTGGAGCGGCTGCGCCAGGAGCTGGGCCTGCCCGGAATGCTCGTGCTCCAGTTCGGCTTCGACCCCGACGATCCCGACGGCCCGCACCGCTTCTCCAACCACGTGGAGAACCGCTTCGTCTACACCGGCACCCACGACCACGACACCGCCCGGGGGTGGTACGAGGCGCTGAGCGCCGCGCGGCGGGCGGTGGTCGACGCCGAGCTGGCCGCGCACGGAATCCGGGAGCGCGAACCGTGGTGGGGCCTGATCTCCCTGGCGTTGGCCTCGCCGGCGCGGGTGGCGGTGATGCAGGCCCAGGACGTACTGGGGCTGGGCTCCGCCGCGCGGATGAACGACCCCGGGCGCCCCAGTGCCAACTGGCGCTGGCAAGCGCCGCCCGGGGCGCTGACGCCGGCCCTGGCGCGGCGGCTGCGGGAGCTCACCGAGGCCGCAGGCCGGCTGCCAGCCTGAGCCGCGCGCAGCGCCCGGCGACCTTGGCGCTGCGGTAGGCGAGCGTCGTGTCGCTGCGCAGGCGGGCCCGTCGGGTGATCTCGGGGTCGATCAGCGCCCCGGGGCGAGCCCTGATCTCAAAGCCGACGCCGGCCAGGACCTCTAGCGCCCGTTCGGCGACGGCGATCTGGCCGAGGGCGGTCAGGTGGACGTGATCGGTCATGACGAGGTTGCGGGCGCCGAAGTCGCTGAGATCGAGCAGGAGCGCGCCCGCCTCCCGCGCCCGGTGCTCGATGATCGCGTTCAGCCTTCGCACCCCGGCAGCGCCGGTGCGGGGGCGACCGAGGTCGAGCGGGGCGGTGAGCGCCAGCACGCGCTCGGCTCGTTCGTCGACGAAACCCAGGGCCGTGTCCAGGTCCCGCTCGTAGGAAGCGGGGTCCCACTCCGGCGCGCGCACGTCGTTGACCCCGATGTACACGCAGCCCAGCCGGTAACGGGCCTCGGGGGTGGCGTTCTGGCTGAGCAGGGCCGGGATCTGCCGGTTGACGAGGTCCGCCGCGGTGGCGCCATCGAAGGCGTAGGAGGTGAACGACATCCCCAGCCCCCGCGCCACCCACAGCGCCCATGACTGCAGCGCCACGCCCCACTGGAGCTCGCCGCCGCCGTTGGTGACGGAGTCCCCAAAGGCCAGCACGCCGAGGCGGCAGGAGGCATCCTGTGAGGGCAGATCCGGCACCTGACTGTCGCCAGGCTATCCGTTTGCCGATAATGCCCGGCTTGTCCGTCTCTGCCCCCAACGATGGCCGCCGTGACCTGCAGCGGGCCGCCGCGGACCTCGCCGAGCGTCTCCCGGAGGCGCTCGCTCCGCTGGCCCAGCTCGCCTACAACTACCGCTGGTGCTGGACGCCCGGAGGGCCGGAGCTGTTCGCCTCAATCGATCCCGAGCGCTTCGCGGCCTGTGGGCAGAACCCCGTGCGGCTGCTCCAGGAGGTGCCGGCCTTCCGGCTGCACCGCGCCGCGCGCGACGAGCAGGTGCCCGAGCGCGCCCAGGAGCTGCTGGCGCTGCTCGGTCAGGACCTGGCGCGTCCGGTGGCGCCCGGAGCGGTCGAGCCCGACCGCCCGGTGGCCTTTCTGTGCGCCGAGTACGGGATCCACGCGTCGCTGCCGATCTACTCGGGCGGTCTGGGGGCTCTGGCCGGGGACCTCGTCAAGGAGGCCTCCGACCGGGCGGTGGCGATGGTGGCGGTCGGCCTCATGTACCGCAAGGGGTACTTCCGCCAGCGGGTCGACGCCGGCGGCTGGCAGCACGAGTACTGGATCGACACCGATCCCGAGCGCGTGCCGGCGGCGCTCGTCTGTGGCCCCGACGAGCGGCCGTTGACGATCACGGTGCCGATCTACGACGCCGAGGTCACGGCGCGGATCTGGCGGGTGGACGTCGGCCGGGTGCCGCTGTACCTGCTGGACACCGAGGCTCCCGAGAACGGCCCGCTGGAGCGGTGGATCACGGCGCGGCTCTACGAGGCCGACACCGAGACGCGCCTGGCGCAGTACGTACTGCTGGGCGTGGGTGGGATCCGGGCACTGCGCGCGATGGGGATCGAGCCCGGGGTGGTGCACCTCAACGAGGGCCATGCGGCGCTGGCGCCGCTGGAGCTGGCCGGGCCGCAGATGAGGGCTGGCGGGTCGCTGGCGGGAGCCCTGGCGGATGCCCGTGAGCGCACGATCTTCACCACCCACACTCCGGTGCCGGCCGGCAACGATTCCTATCCGGGCGAGCAGCTGCACCGGGCCATCGGTCGCCTGGTCGGAGAGCTCGGCGTGCCGCTGTCCGATGTGGTTGGGCTCGGTCACACGGGCTACGGAGGTTCGTTCGGGGTCACGCAGGCGGCACTGCGCTGCAGCCGTGCCGCCAACGGCGTCAGCCGCCGCCATGGCCAGGTGGCGCGCGAGATGTGGCAGGGGCTGTGGGAGGGGCGGCCGGTGGAGGACGTGCCGATTGGCCACGTCACCAACGGCGTGCACGTGCCGACGTGGATCGGTGCGCCGATGCGCGCGCTGCTGGACCGCCACCTGGGGGACGGTTGGCAGCAGCGCTCAGCGGATCCCGGCACCTGGGCCGGCGCTGAGGGGATCCCCGCAGGCGAGCTCTGGCAGGCACGAGCTCGGCAGCGGGCCGAGCTCGTGGCCTTCGTGCGCCAGCGCAGCGCGCTCGACCGCCTCGCCCGCGGGGACGTCCGGGAGTACGTGGAGGCGGCCGCGGCGGCCTTCGACCCGGAGGTGCTGACGATTGGCTTCGCCCGCCGGGTGGCGACCTACAAGCGCCTGGACCTGCTGACCGTCGATCCGGAGTGGACGATGTCGCTGCTGGACGGCGAGCGTCCGGTGCAGGTGGTGCTGGCCGGCAAGGCCCACCCGCGTGACGAGGAGGCAAAGCGCTCGCTGCAGCGGCTCTTCGGGTTGAAGTGGGCCCAGATCGTCGGTCAGCGGGTCTGCTTTCTGGACGACTACGACCTGTCGGTGGCGGCCTGGCTCGTGCGCGGCTGCGACGTGTGGCTGAACGTCCCCCGCCCCCCGCTGGAGGCCAGTGGCACCAGCGGGATGAAGTCGGCGATCAACGGCGGGCTGCAGCTCAGCGTGCTCGACGGCTGGTGGGCCGAGGGCTACGACGGCGCCAACGGCTGGGCGCTGCCCGGGGAGATCGACAGCGACCACCACGCCCAGGACGAGCGTCACGCCCGCGAGCTGCATCGCGTGCTCGACGAGGAGGTGGTGCCGGCGTTCTACGAGCGGGCGCAGGACGGGCTCCCGCCACGCTGGCTGGACCTCGTCCGGGCGTCGCTGAAGACGTTAGGACCGCGATTCAGCGCCTCACGGATGCTCGGGCAGTACGTTGACGGCCCCTACAGGGCGTAGATCGAGAGGAGAGCGAAATGGGCAAGCTGGTCGCGACTGAGTTTCTCACCCTGGACGGCGTGATGGAGGACCCGGGCGGCGGTGAGAGCTTCGACCGCGGAGGGTGGGCGTTCCAGTTCGATCGGGGAGCCGAGGGGGACAGGTTCAAGATGGACGAGCTGATGGCCGCCGACGCGCAGCTGCTCGGGCGGGTTACCTACGAGGGCTTCGCTGCCGCCTGGCCACAGATGGACGGGGACGAGTTCGGCCAGAAGATGAACGCGATGCCGAAGTACGTCGTCTCCTCGACGCTGCACAGCGCCGACTGGACCAACTCGACGGTGCTGAGCGGCGAGCTGCCCGCGGAGATCTCGCCGCTCAAGGAGCGCTACGCGGGCGACATCCTGATTGCGGGCAGCGCGCGGCTGGTGCAGGCGCTGCTGGCTCTGGACCTCCTCGACGAGCTGCGGCTGATGGTCTTTCCGGTGGTCCTGGGCGCCGGTCGGCGGCTGTTCAGCGACGCCGGGGAGGCCAGGCGGTTGAAGCTGGTGGAGACCGTCCGCGCTGGAGACTGCGAGATTCTCACCCTGCAGCCGGCGACGTAGGGCCTCCGGGTTATTACCCACTGGGGGTGCTCAAGTGCTCACCGCCTGCCGCGGAGGCGGTGAGTGTGCAGTCTTGCCCCGTGTGGCGGCCTGATTCCCTCGGGGCTCCGCTCAGCCCTGCACTTCGGCCAGCGGTCGCGCCGGAGGACCGACGTACTTGGCCGTCGGGCGGATCAGCCGGCCCTCGCGCTTCTGCTCCATGATGTGCGCCGACCAGCCGGCGGTGCGCGCGCAGGTGAACATGGGCGTGAACAGCTCCGGGGGGACCTCGGCGAAGTCCAGCACCACCGCCGACCAGAACTCGACGTTGGTGGCCAGCACCCGGTCGGGCCTACGGGCTTGGAGCTCGGCAAGCGCTGCGTGCTCCAGCGCCTCGGCCACCTCCACCCGCCGAGAGCCGAGCTCCTGGGAGGTGTGCCGCAGCACCCGGGCCCGCGGATCCTCGGCACGGTAGATGCGGTGACCGAAGCCCATCAGGCGATCGCCGCGATCTAGCAGGTCCTTGACGTAGCGCTTGGCGTCGCCCATCGCCTCCACCTCGTCGAGCATCTTCAGCACGCGGGAGGGTGCGCCGCCGTGCAGCGGACCAGACAGCGCCCCCACGGCGGCGCTGAGCGCCGCCGCCACGTCGGCGCCGGTGGAGGCGACCACCCGCGCGGTGAAGGTGGAGGCGTTCATCCCGTGCTCGGCCGCGGAGATCCAGTAAGCGTCGATCGCCCGAACGTGCTTGGGATCGGCCTCTCCGCGCCAGCGGATCAGGAACCGCTCGGGGATCGAGGTGGCCTGGTCGACCTCGCGTTGGGAGACCGGTGGCTTGCCGATGCCGCGTGCGGACTGGGCGACAAAGGACAGCGCCATCACCGAAGCGCGCGCCAGGTTGTCCCGTGCCTCCTCGTCGGAGACGTCGATCAGCTGGCCGAAGCCCCACTGCGGCGCCAGCATCGCCAGCGCCGACTGCACGTCGACGCGGGGGTCACCGGAGTGCACGTGCAGCGGGTGCGGGTGGGCCGGTGGCAGCCCCGGCAGCAACATCCCGTCGACCAGCAGTCCCCATACCTGCTCGAAGGGCACTTGGCCGACAAGCTCCTCGATGTCGACGCCGCGGTAGCGCAGCGACCCGCCCGCGCGGTCGGGCTCGGCGATCTCGGTGGCGAAGGCGACTACGCCCTCAAGGCCTGACTGTACTTCTGCGGTGGCGCTCATCTGATCGTGCTCCTGGCGGCGGGTTCTCTGAAGGCTGTTCGCCAGAAGGCTATAAGCTCTCCGCTCGGTGTCTGAGCTCATGTTCCGCTCCGCGGAGGAGCTGGCCGCGCTGGTCCGCTCCGGGGAGCTGAGCGCGCAAGAGCTCGTAGGCGAGTCGCTGGCGCAGATCGAACGCCTCCAGCCGCGGCTGAACGCCTTCGCCCATGTCGCGCACGATGCCGCACTGGCCGAGGCCGGGGCGATTGCCTCCGGGGATCCGCGGCCGTTCGCCGGCGTCCCAATGGCGATCAAGGACAACCGGCCCGTGGCGGGAATGCCGCTGAGCATGGGCAGCCAGCTGTTCGGCGACTTCGTGCCCCGCCACGACGCCTTTCTGGTGGCGCGCCTGCGCCACGCCGGTTTCGTGATCGTGGGCAAGACGACGCTGCCGGAGATGGGGATCCTGCCCACCACCGAGTCACGTCGCTTCGGCCCCACGCGCAACCCCTGGGACACTGACCGGACTCCCGGCGGCTCCAGCGGCGGGTCGGCGGCGGCGGTGGCGGCGGGAATGGTCCCGATCGCACACGGCAACGACGGCGGCGGCTCGACGCGGATCCCGGCCGCCTGCTGCGGGCTGGTGGGGCTGAAGGGTTCCCGCGGTCGCGTCTCGGTGGGACCCGACAGTGGTGACAGCTTCCTGGCTGTCGACGGCGTGCTCACGCGCTCGGTGGCCGACAGCGCGAGCGTGCTCGACGTGCTGTCCGGATACGAGCCCGGTGACGCGACCTGGGCCCCGCCGCCGCCCGAGCCGTTCGCTCAAACGGCCATGCGCGAGGCGGGGCGGCTGCGGATCGGCTTCACGCTCGCCTCGCCGCTTGCCGGGGCCGAGCTTCACCCCGAGTGCGAGCGCGCCGCCCGGGAGGCGGCGAGGCTGCTGGAGTCCCTCGGTCACGAGGTGCAGGAGATGAAGACGCCGTGGCCGCAGGCGGACCTGCTCCCCGACTTCACCCGCGCCTTTGGCCCGATGGTGTCGATGACGACGCTGGCCGGGGGGCGGATCGCCGGCCGGGAGCCGGTGGCGCAGGACGTGGAGCCGCTGACCTGGGAGATGTGGCAGCGGGCGCGCGACCAGGACGCGCTCACCCTGCTGGCTGCGCAGGCGCGGCTGGCGGCGGTGGCGCGGTCCATAGTCGCGCGGCTGGCGGAGTTCGACGCGGTGCTGACGCCGGCGCTGGCGCGCCGCCCCCTGGCGATCGGAGAAATCCACGGCCGCGGACCGGACCCGTGGGGTCACTACCGCCGTTCTGGCTTCTTCACGCCCTACACCGCGATCGTCAACGTCACCGGCCTGCCCGCGATCGCGCTGCCGCTGTTCCAGGGGGAGGACGGCCTGCCCAGCGGGGTGCAGCTGATCGGCCGTGCGGTCGGCGAGGGGCTGCTGCTGGCGCTGGCGCGCCAGCTGGAGGACGCGCTGCCCTGGGCCTGGCGGCGGCCATCGCTGGTTGAGGAATAGGCGCCCGGCACGAAGGTCGAGGCCATCTTGTTGCGCATAGCGTTACGGAATGGCTTCGACTCGCCGCCACTCCGGCTCAGGTCACCCCCAGCACCGCGCGCATCGGCCGGGGCTTCACGCCCAGTCTTTCGGCATCGGCGCTGCTCCGCGCGGAGATCATGGGGATCTCCATCAGCTGCGCCTCGTCCCAGGTGGCGAAGGCCGTCGGGCCGGCCAGCAGCTCCACCAGGTTCAGCGTCCGCCGCACGACGGGCGCTGGCACCGAGACGATCGGCCGGCGGCGGCCAAAGGAGTGCAGGGCGACCTGCACGATGTCACGGTGGGTGAGCGTCTCCGGGCCCGCGAGCTCGTAGCGTGCGCCGCTCGACTGCGCGGCATGACTGCCCCCGGGTAGCGCCGCCAGCACGCAATCGGCCACGTCCTCGGCCCACATCGGCTGAAACGGCGCCCGGCCGGACCCCGGAATCGGCATCACCGGAAGCAGCGACAGGCGACGCAGCAGCGTCAGGTAGACGTCGCTGGGGGAGTAGATGATCGAGGGGGCGAAGATCGTGTGGGTCAGCGAGGACTCGATCACTGCCCGCTCGGCCACCGCCTTGGCCCGCAGCAGTCGGGCATCGCTGCGGGTGGAGGCGCCGAGCACCGAGAAGAACACGAAGCGGCTGACGCCGGCCCGCTCGGCGGCTCGGACCAGCCGCCACGTGGCCACTCCGGCGAGCTCCTCTATCGACCCCCCCGGCTGGTCCCGGATCACCGAGGCCAGGTGCACCACGGTGTCGACCCCGCGCAGGGCGTGCCGGAAGGAGAGGTGGTCGGAGAGATCTCCGAGGGCGATCTGGACCCGCACCCGCTCGCTGCCCAGGCGCCGCGGGTCCCTCACCAGGCAGCGCACCGGCACCCCCGCGGCCGTCAGACGGCGCAGTAGGGGCATGCCGACCGTCCCTGTGGCGCCCGTCAGCAGCAGCACGGTGGCAGCGTAGCGGCGGCATCTCACGGAGGTCACGGCGACTGGGCGGGTGCGTTTTTCGTAGAATGCCCCCCTCCCGGCCCCGAGACTGAGAGACGGAAGAGACTTATGGCCTACGTGATCGCAGAGCCCTGCATCGGCACGAAGGACAACTCGTGCGTGGAGGTCTGTCCGGTCGACTGCATTCATCCCACTCCCGACGAGCCCGGCTACGACAAGGCCGAGATGCTCTACATCGATCCCGAGGAGTGCATCGACTGCGACGCCTGCGTGGAGGCCTGCCCGGTGGACGCCTGCTTCGCCGAGGACCAGCTCCCGGAGGAGTGGACGAAGTACGCGCAGATCAACGTCGATTTCTACGCCAAGAGCTGAAGCTCCTCGGCGTCGCGGGCGATCCCGTCACACCCGGGCTCACGCGCGCTGGCGATTGTTTGCGTGAGCTCCCGGCCGGGATCGTGGTCTCCGGTGCCCAGCAGGCACCTTGTCAGCTCCAGCCGGCTGCGGGCGGCCCACACCGGAGCGGGGAGAAGCTCGGCTGCCAGCGGTCCTCTGCGTGGAGCGCATGCGCTGTCCGGCCGTTGAAGTACGTAGCCAGCGCCTCAGCGTTGGCGACCGTGCTTCCGTAGGCAACGGGCAGCGGGCCACTCGCCCAGTCGGGGGACGCCTGAACCACAGTCTCGACAACGATCACGGCGCCGGCGGCAGCAAAACGGTCAGGAGGCCCGGAGGGTGTATCTTTAGCTACTTGCCGAGGAAAAACGGCTCTCCTGTCATACGTGTAGGTGAATGTCCTCGTGCGGGAGCATCAGGGTGATCGGCCCGCAGGTGAGCATGATCAGCGCGAGCGCGGCTTCGGCGGTGTGGAATCCGTAGGCTCGGCGGGTGAGGAGCGTGGCCTTGTTGTTGAGGGCTTCGTGGCGGGCGTTGTTCACCTTCAACCTGACCGCCGCGAGGATGCCTTGACGGTGTTTTCGGATCGTGCGGCCGAGGCGGACGAACGGGGCGAGGCGACTGCGCGACGCGCGGGAGCAGAAGCTGCTCAGCAACGCCGCGACCTGGCCTGGGAGTAGGCCGGGCGCCAGGATCGCGCGGAGCGCTTCCTTGAGCGTGTAGGCGCGGGCGACGGTCCCGCCGTCGGCCTTTAGCGCGGCGAGCGTCTGGGCTTGGCGGTCGGTGAGGTCCTCAGGGTTTTTCAACAGCGACCAGCGGGCCTGCTTGAACTGCTTGGCGGCGTCTGGGTCCTCGAGCGAGCGCAGCTCGTTCCAGTA
>JAABUJ010000464.1_pt1 | contig 80237 bp, 78 predicted proteins | sample 5559131 | NCBI WGS metagenome assembly JAABUJ01 (sample SAMN10711875, study PRJNA513366) | rock metagenome | isolation source: Antarctica rocks | place: Antarctica: Victoria Land, Mt New Zealand nord | collected 2016-01-07 | reverse complement strand
CAACGACGACTTCAACGCCTACTGGGACTACCACCTCGCCAAAGAACGACACCGCAACCACGACCTACGCTACGCCAACTCCGTGATCCCGCGCCAGGCGTGACGTCCCTCCAGAAGAGCCGCACCCCTGTGATTTCGGGGGTGCGGGTCCGGCCGTCTTGTTGCTGCATGGGCTGGCCGGCCACGCTGGGGAGTGGGCTCTGACGGCGGCGGGACTTACGGCGAACTATCGAGTCCTCGGTCTTGATCAGCGCGGGCATGGACGAAGCGAGCGCCATCCGCAAGACGTGTCGCGCGAAGCGTTCGTGGCGGATGTCGAACGGGTGATCGAAGCGCTCGATCTGGCGCCTGCGGTCCTCGTCGGGCAATCGATGGGTGCCAACACCGCGTTCCTGGTCGGCGGTTCCCGTCCCGATCTCGTCGCAGCGCTGGTCATCATCGAAGCGTCGCCCGACGGTCCAGCGCCGGACCTGCCTGGACAGATCCAAGCCTGGCTGGAACTTTGGCCAGTCCAGTTCGCGAGTCTTGAACTAGCCCGACGCTTCTTCAGCGCCCAGGGGCTCACACCCGATCCGTGGACCGCCGGCCTCGAGCTCCGCGGCGATGGGCTGTGGCCCTGCTTCGACGAACAGGTGATGGTCGAGTGCATCGCCGATCTCGTCTCGCGCGACTACTGGCCGCAGTGGGACGCCATTCGGTGCCCCACGCTCATCGTCCGCGGGGAATGCGGCGACCTCACCGCCGAACACGTCGACCTGCTCGCGAGTCGATTGACACAGGCGGAGACCGTTACGATCCCGGGGCCGAACATGACGTTCACCTCGAGGCGCCTGGCGAGTGGGTGCGAGCACTGCAGAGCTTTCTCATCCGTCATGGCCCTTGCTGACCGATAACAATCGCGGAAGGTTCGCGACGGCGGAACGGAATGACAGGATTGCCTCATGTGCGCTGCGCCCGACGAGTCGACGTGGTCTGCGATCGCACCCTGGTATGACGATCTGCTTGCTCGCGGGAGTGGCCCGCACGAGACCGCGCTCGAGTCGCTGCTCGGACTAGTGGGCGACCTTGACGGCAGCGCGGTCCTGGACGTCGCCTGTGGCCAGGGGCTGGCGACTCGCGCACTGGGGTCCGCAGGGGCGGCTGCGGTTACAGCGGTGGACTGCGGCGTCTACCTCAACTCTCTGCTGGCCGCGGGCTTGCGGGTTGACAGCACGGACGAGCCACGAGCGAGCCGGCCCCTGGTGAGGCAGCAACCGTTCTACGAGCAGGTCCCGATCTTCTTCTCAGCCCGGGCAATCGCGACCGGCCTCTAAGCCCGACGGAAAGCGTCTGCGATCCGTCCGGGGCCGGCTTCCCGAGCGGCCCGCAAAGCGTCTCGGTGCTCGGCCCGAAGCCTCCGGCGCAGCCGCCAACACGCCCCTGAAAACGCGAGATTGGCTACCGTCACGAAGCCTCGCTCGTCGCAGCGGAGCGCAAGCAGCAGGTGGGCGATCCGGTCGCCGGACGGAAGATCAGATCCGGTGGCCTTGACGCAGTAGCAGTTGACCCTTCGTCCCCCGGGGCGGACCAGCAGCGCACCCGCCTCGCCGATGATCCACACGCCCAGTTCACCGCGCTCGAGCGCGAGCCCGGTACGAGCGTGCAGCCGTCGCGCCGGATCGTCGATCAGGTCTCCGAGCAGCAGCAGAGCGCGCCGCTCCGGGCCGGATCCGGAGGGAGCGCGCGGGCGCAGCACGCCGGCGCCGCGGGCGGCGTACAGCTCGGGAATCATCCACGCGTGCGCGAGCAGAATGAGCGCCACCGGTGTGGTCACCGGCTTGACGAGCACGAGCAGAACCGCCGCGGCGACAAACGGCAGCGTGTGCAAAACAGTTGACACTGTCCACAGCCGGCCGATCCGGCGCAGCGAGGCGTCATCGACCCGCGGGCGCCAGTAGACACCGGCATGCTCAGGCAAGCCTTCCGGCGCGGGACGATCGGCCCAGGTGGCCGCGCCTGAGTCCCCGGCCGAAGCGGGAGCGCCGCTCAAGGCGCCGCGTTTGCCGCGGGCAGCAACGCGCCCGCGCTCAGCCGCCGGCGATCGGACGACGGAGGATCACCGTCGGCACGTCAAGCGGCAGCTCGGTCATCTGCTCGGCCTGGCCATCCGGCCACGACGCCAGGCCGAAGTACCCGCGATCGAGCTCCTCCCGAAACGCAACGGCGGCGGCGTCGAACGCGACGCGATCATCGGTGCTCCACTCCGCCAGCGTGGTGTGGCCGGTCTGGTCAAGTCGGATGAGTCTCGGCATGGCGCCTCCTGGGCAATAGGGCCGTGGTGCGACGTATATGGTACGCCCCGCCCTAGACCCCGTCTGCGCATCGGGCGCTCCGTGGGGCGGGTCAGGGATGTCAGGGATGTTGCGAAAGCCGGGGGTGACGGTGGCGGGCACCGGCGACTGCGAGCGCCCAGGCTGAGAGCCCGATCACCGCCGCGGTCTCGCCGGCGTACTGGACGAGAAGCAGCGGCATCAGCAGCGCGTAGAACCACGGCTCGGCGAGGACTGCCCAGCGAGCCGAGAGCCGGCGCCTCAGGGGACCAGTCACCATGGCGCTGAGCCCGCCCGCCGGCGCCGATGACCGCAAACGCGCCGCCGATCGCGGCCGACGAGGCGCCGGTCCGGCGGGCGATGAGCAGCCGAGCAGCTCGACCGCCGCGATCGTCAAGTTGGCCGTCGCGTTGAGCAGCGATCCAACGCGCAGGAAGGGCTGGCGCCACAGCCCGCGCAGTCCCTCGGCGGCCTGGTCGCGTACGGCTCCGAGACCTCCCGCGAAGGCGCTGGCACGTACCGGGGCAAGCGGGGTCCGAAGGCCGAGCAGGGGGTCACGGCATCGGCGAACGCATCAGGCGAGACGAGCGTCCCGATCAGACCCCGTTCCGCCACCAAGGAGGCCGAGAACAACACGGCGTCGAGGATCGACGCGATCAGCGAGCACCCCCACCGGGAGGGCGCTGAGCGGAAACGCGATCGTCCGAGCCGCGAGAGCGCTCGAGCCGACCTGCCCCCATGGCGGCCCTCGCCGGCCCGTCTGGCGCGCCATCCCGCTCATCCATGCGCATCGGCTCCGTCTGCGGCCTACGGAGCGAGGCGTTCGAGCTGCCAGTCCCTGCCGCGTCCGCGCGTGTAGCGCAACCGGTCGTGCAGACGATCCTCGCGGTGCTGCCAGAACTCGAACATCTCGGGAAGCAACCGAAAGCCTCCCCAAGTGTCGGGGATCGGCAGCTCGGCGTCCTCGTGCACGGCGGCAAGCTCGGCGACGCGCCGCTCGAGCAGCCCCCGGCTGCCGATCGCGCGGCTCTGCGGAGACGCCAGCGCGCTCAACTGACTGCCTCGTGGACGGCTGCGAACATACGCCGCCGTGTCCTGCTGGCTCGTGCGCTGCACCGGCCCCTCGACTCTGACCTGTCGCCCGAGCCGATCCCAATGGAACACCAGCGCCGCCCGCGGATTGTCTGCCAACTCGTGGCCCTTGCGGCTCTCGTAGTTGGAATAGAACACGAACCCAGACTCATCTGACCGCTTGATCAGCACCATTCGCACCGACGGTACCCCGTCACTCGAGGCGGTCGCCAACGCAGCCGCCTCCGGCGCCGCCGTCCCGGCTCTCGCGGCCTGCTCAAACCAGACGGCGAACTGCCGAACCGGATCGAGATCGGCGTCGGGCTCCCGCAGCGGCTGTACGCAATCCGTCACGCGGTCATTATCGCGAGCGACATCCGTGGGCATCGAGGCGCGACTAGTGTGAAGAGCAGCTTTCCGGATGAGGACGACACGCACTTGCTGTCGGCGACGCGAGGGCGTAGGGCCATCTCCGAGGGTTTGCACCGGGGATTTCAAGGTCCAGAACTGCGCCGGCCGGTAGAAGGTCACGTGTCGAATGGCGCTGACCGGGAATCTGAACCCCGGAACCCAAAGCTCGGCGCGATCGCCGCGCTACGGCTGCAGCTCTGCTGCCGGGGGTGATGATCGAGCCCGAACGGCCCTCCACGATCGTCGAGCTTGGAGAAATCGAAGCTGAACAGCTCCTGAAGGCCGTCAGCGTCATAACCCACCGCGAGGGCCATCGCGGCAATCGCGCCTGCCGACGTCCCCCCCAGGTCCATCCAGTCGGTGTAGCCGGCCTCCTCGGCGGCCTTGATCGCCCCAGCGACCGCCAGACCCTTGATGCCTCCACCAGAGAACACCCCGTCGGCACGCATCTCCTACTCCTCAGCTTGATTTCAGGCAGTCCGCTGACAGGCTCCGATCGCAGCGCGCGCTCGGCCGACCGAGCCGCGCGACCAACCTTACCCCGCGGTTGTAGGAGGGAGCAAACATGCGCTGAGATCATGCCGAGGCCGTCAGCCGGGGTTCCTATTCCGCGCTGCCTGCTCGCGCCGGAAGCAGCCGGAGCGCCGATTCTGGTACGTGTTCCCATCAACACGATGCGCGCCGCGACGAGCATGAACTTGATCGGAAACGAAGCCCACGCGGGGCCGGGCGGCATCAGTGGCGTGCGGTGTGTCGCGGACAGCCGTGGCGGGTCCAGCATGCGCTTGCCGGGGCGCGTCACGCAGCGCGCGAGCAGGCGCCGGGGGGGGTGCCGCACTGGTCGGCGTGAAAGGTGATCTCATCGTTCGTGGTGACCTCCGGCGAGAACTGGCGGCGCTTGCGGCCCCTTGCTGTTCTCCGCCACCTCGTCCTTCCGGTCTGGGACCGAACAGCACCTCCTGATCAGGTTGAAATAGTGGCCCGTCCTCACCTCGCGACCCATGTCCACCACCAACTCTCACTCGTGGTGGACCGAGAAACCGGGTCCGGTCCGTCAGCCCGCGAACGTCGGCGTGTCGCGATACCCCTGAGGGGTAGGTTGGCGTTATGCCTCCGACCTGGCTGACCATCGTCCGCCTGGATCTCTCTCGGCATCGCGTTGATCACCGCCGGGTTGATCCTGTATGACACTTACGGCCGCGGCTATCGCCAGAGGATGGCGGTCATGGAGGCGGTGTGGCCGGTCACGGCGTTGTACGTCGGGCCTCTCGCGTGGTGGGCCTACCGGCGGTGGGGCCGCCTCAACTGTCCCCAGTGCCGGCGGGAGACCGGTGCCAAGCCCGATTACGGCGAGGCCGTATCCGTCGGCATCGGTGTCAGCCATTGCGGCGCCGGCTGCACGCTGGGCACTTCGCGATGGACCTCGAGTTCCTGCTGCGCCGCACCTCGACTTGGCGCGAGATCACTCAAGGCATCCTGTTCACCGAAGGGGACATCGTCGCCCACGGTGAGCAGTCCGAGGAGCAGGCCGATTGACGGACGGCCGATAGTGCTCAGGGCGCCTCGAGCATCCGGCTGCGGTCCAGCTGGGCGCGAAGTCAGCTGGAGTCCTGAGCGCGCGCGGGGGCGCGCGCAGCGACGGCCAACTCGAATGCTGCCACCGCGAGGTAGATGAGCGTCGCGGCGAATCCTCCCAGCGGCCACACCGTGAAGCTGTGGATCAGCGCAACGAGCGCTGCTGCCCCGAGCGCCAAGCCGACGGCTATGACCTGGATCAGCCCGGTCCGGATCAGGTCGCCACGCTGGGGTTCGAGCGACGGGTCGCGCTCGACCCGAGCGAGCAGTCCCAGGACCGCGAAGCCCGCGACCGCCCCCGCGAGGAACAGGAATGTGTCGCCGACGCTGGGAGTGCCGTGCGCGCGCTCGATCGCCGCGCCGCTTGTCCAGACGGTGAGCGTGTAGCCGTACGGAATCGCGCTGCGCCGCACCACCGTGGCCAGCGCGCTCGGATAGCGAAGGCGGTTAGGACCCGGCGTCGCCTGCGCCTTCCTTGGCTCGCCGTGCGCCTCTCACAGCGTCAGCTTACCGTCGCCGGCGGAACCTCGCTGTCGCTGGAATGATGCGGTCATGCGGCAGATCGAGATTGAGCGTCTGCGCGAGGTGACTCGCTCGGCGTTCTGGCTGGTTCCGTCGGTGTGCGTGCTGGCGGCGATCGGCATGGCGATCGGCCTGCTGGCCGTCGATCAGCAGCTCGGCGCGGCCCGGGCAGTGTTTCTGTTTCCCGGTCCGCCGACCGGGGCCCGCGGCTTTCTCTCGGCGATCATCCAGGCGATGATTACCTTCAGCGAGCTGGTGTTGTCGATCACGATCGTCGTGCTGCAGCTAACCACTGCTCAGTTCTCGCCACGCGTGCTGCGCACGTTCCTGCGCGATCGCACGATCCGCTTCTCGCTCGGCATCTTCCTGGCCACGTTCGTCTACGCAATGGTGGTCCTGCGCGGTGTTCGCGGCACCGGCGGCCACAGCGGCCATGTCCCACGCGTGGCCGTGACCTCCTCGTTCGTGCTCGTGCTGCTCAGTGTCGGCATGTTCATCCGCTACGTGGCCCACATCGTCAACATGATCCGCGCGGCGACGATCATCGACTCGATCGGCAGGGAGGCCCGCGCTTGCCTCTCGAGGCTGCATCCGGTCGGCGCGACCGGAGTGCTGCCCCGGGTGACGCTCGGACCGATGCCGAGGGCAACGTGCGCCTGATCGTGCCCCAGCTCAGTTTCGCCGGCTACCTCGGCCTGGCCGTCGGACAGACCTGGCGCTACGGCGCCGAAGCCGTCCAGGTCCCCCAACGCCGGACCCTGATGCTCATCGACCTCGAGCAGGTCGCGCGGCCCGAGCACCAAAAGGACATCGAGCGCTGGCTCGATACGGTCCGGCCAACGGGCGAACTGGACCCGACCTGGAACACCACCATGACCCCAGCCGAGCAAGGCTGACCCCTGGGCGCAGCGCTCGCCTCTGAGAGCGCCAGCGGTGGGCTTGGACCGGCGAGGGGGACAAGCCGCGGCCCATGCTCCTAGCACTACTCCAATGCGCCGCGCGATCGGAACCGCAAATTCGGCGCGCCCCAGCACAAGGAAGCGCCGGCTTCCAGGAGCGCATCATGCGCAAACGAGCAGCAGCGCAAAATGCCACTGGGCCGGGCGCTGCCCGCACGCCCCACCGAGACGTCGCACCGAACGACAGCGAGCGCGGCGCTCGCTTGCCTTCAGGGAAGCAAGCTGAGTGATGAGGGCGACTCTCTCTTCTGCTCCCTGGGCACAGGCTGGTCAGCGAGCGGCGCCAGCGCTCGATGTCGTCCGGCGTGATCGCCTCCAACGGCCGGTCACCGAACGCCGGGAGCAGGTGTGCGTTCAGCGCGGAGCGGTAGTCCTTCAGCGTCGACGGCTTTCGTTCCCTGTCCTCCTCGATGAACCGGACCCACTCCGCCGCCGCATCGGAGAACGTCGCACCGCTGCGCACCATCCCGGCCAGGGTCCCGCGGCGCACCTCGGCGAGGAGGTCACGCAGCCACGCCTCGGCCATCCATTTCGTGAAGTAGCCCGTCGCCGGTCGGCCCCGATCGGTCCAGGCCGGCCCGATCCGCGTCTGCACCTGCCGCCCGTCGGGGAGTCGGTACCGCGCGTACCACACCGCGGCCGCCGAGCACCCTCCCGACGAAAGACCGAGCCGGTCGGGATCGCGGGCGGGCTGCTCATGCGTCAGATCATAAGCAGAGTTCGCAACAAAATTGGGACAAAGTGCGGATTCAGACCGCTGAGAGACTCACCACACACATGGATTTGCAGCCACTTTCTGATGCCGCCGGTGGGACTCGAACCCACGACCGTCGGATTAAAAGTCCGCTGCTCTACCAGCTGAGCTACAGCGGCGGGCCTCATCATGATCGCGCACCGGCCCGTGCGGCGCGGGCTGACCTCAGACTGACGCGACCAGCTCGATCTCCACCAGCATCCGCGGGTCGATCAGGGCGCTGACCTGCACCATCGTCATCAACGGCCGGTGGTCGCCGAACACCTCTCCGTGCGCCCGGCCCACCTCCTCGTTGCGCGAGATGTCGGTCACGTAGACCCGCGAGTGGATCGTGTCCGTCAGACCGGCGCCGACACGGCTGAGCTCGTGCTCGAGCTTGCGGTAGATCTCGATCGTCTGCTCGTAGGATGTCCGGCCGACGACGACGCCGTACTCGTCGACCGATGTGGTGCCGCCGACGAGCACGAACTGACCGACCCTGACGATCCGGGAAAAGGCGAACGGAACCTCCCAGGGGGATGGCGGATCTCCGGGCAGGCGCTCGATCAATGCAGGAAGTGGCGTCGGCCGGTGAGCACCATCGTCTCGCCTGCATCGTCGACGGCCTCGATCACGATCGGATCGCGCACCGAGCCACCGGGCTGGATGATCGCCGTCACCCCGGCCTGCAAGGCGAGCTCGGGGCCGTCCGGGAAGGGGAAGTAGGCATCGGAGGCCATGACCGCCCCTTGCACCCCGTCGCGCGCCTTGTCCAGGCCGATCCGTACGGCGTCGACACGGCTCATCTGCCCGGCCCCGACGCCGACCGTCGCCAGGTCCCGCGCGAACACGATCGCGTTGGAGCGCACGCGCTTGCATACCTTCCAGGCGAACGTGAGCTCCTGCCACTCCTGCTCGGTCGGAGGACGCTTCGTGGCCACCTGCATGTCCGCGCGCTCCTCGGTCAAGGAGTCACGATCCTGGATCAGCATGCCGCCGAGCACCTGACGCAGCTGGGGCTCGATCAGGTTGGCATTGCGGCGCTCGCGGTCATCCAGGATGCGGAGATTGGGCTTGCGCGTGAGCACCTCGATCGCCTCTGACTCGTAGCCACGCGCAAACAGGACTTCGATGAACTGGTCTGACAGCGCCTCGGCGAGCTCGGGGTCGACGGCGCGGTTGAGGCACACGATGCCGCCGAAGGCCGACGTCGGATCGCACGCCAAGGCGCGCCGGTAGGCCTCCAGCAGGTCTGATCCGACCGCCACTCCGCATGGGTTGTTGTGCTTGACGATCACGCAGGTCGGGATCTGGAACTCGCCGAGCAGCCGGCGGCCGGCGTCGAGATCGAGCAGATTGTTGAACGAGAGCGGCTTGCCGCCGAGCTGGGCAACCATCGACAGCACGTGGGTACGGGCCCCCACCTGCTCGTAGTAAGCGGCGCGCTGGTGCGGGTTCTCGCCGTAGGGCAGCTCGAGCACCTTCTCGAAGGCGCGCACGAACAGGGGCGGAAAGTCCTCGCGCTTCTCCTGAAACCAGCGGGCGATCGCAGTCTCGTAGCGCGCGGTGTAGGCGAAGGCCTCGGCGGCCAGGCTCTCCCGCGTGGAAGGGGACAGGCGGCGATCTGACTCGCGCAGCTCGGCCAGCACCGCGTCGTAGCTCTCCGGGCTGACGACGGGCGCCGCGAAGGCATGGTTCTTGGCTGCGGCGCGGATCATCGTCGGCCCACCGATGTCGATGTTCTCGATCACCTCGTCCTCCGACACTCCCCGCCGAGCCGCCGTGCGCTCGAACGGGTACAGGTTGACGCACACCAGGTCGACGTACTCGACGTCGTGCTCGGAGGCGGCCGTCCGGTGATCCGGATCGTCACGCCGGGCCAGCAGGCCGGCGTACAGCTTGGGGTGCAGAGTCTTGACCCGGCCGTCCATGATCTCGGGAAAGCCCGTCAGGTCAGAGACCGAGCGGACCGAGACGCCGGCCTCACTCAGCTCCCGTGCCGTGCCGCCGGTCGAGACGATCTCGATCCCGAGCTCGGCCAGCCCGCGCGCGAACTCCACGATCCCGGTCTTGTCCGAGACCGACAGCAGCGCCCGTCCCACCTGCGCTTCGGGGCCGACCGGCGACAGCGCGCGCGCTGACTGAGCACCGCCTTGCATCGGCTCGACTCTACCGGTCGATGACCACGCGGCGTGGATTGACGGGGTCCAATGCCACGGCGCCCCGGGCGATCAACGCGACGGCCGCGCAAAGCAGATCGTGCTCGATCTCGTGCAGCCGATCGACGACGTCGGCGAGCTCGCGGGCGTCCGGCAGCTCCACCGCGCGCTGGAGGATCACCGGTCCGGTGTCCACGCCGCGATCGACAAAGTGGATCGTGACGCCGAACACCTTGACGCCGTAGTCGAGCGCCTGCTGGACCACGTGCAGACCCGGGAAGGCCGGCAGCAGCGCCGGGTGCACGTTGATCACCCTTTGCGGGAAGGCATCGAGGAACTCGGGACCCAACAGCTGGGTGTAGCCGGCCAGTACCACCAGCTCCACCCCCGCGGCCCGCAGCCAGCCGGCGATCGCCGCGTCTCGCTGCAGGCGACCGGTGAAGTCCCCGAGGGCGAACACCTCGGTCGCGATGCCCGCCTCGTCGGCCCGCGCAAGCGCCGGCGCCTGAGGCTTATCGGACGCGACCGCCACCACCGCCACCCCGTCGCGCCCGTGGACGCGATCGATCAGCGCCTGCAGGTTGGTGCCGACGCCCGAGGCCAGGACGCCGACGTTCATACCGCGCGCAGCTTCGGAAAGCGTCCGCCGGTCGACCGCAGCAACCCGGTGCCGATCAGCTCGTCGACCCGATCCAGCACCTCCTCGGGGCGCAGGTGGGCGAACGCCCCGTAGCGGGCGAGCCCGTGGTAGGCGTGCTGGGCCACCACCTTGGAGCGCCCACCGCGCAGGATCTCGACCGTGCGGGTGCGCCCCACCGGCGGCGACGCCGAGAGGACCACTTCGACGATCGCCTGGTCGAGCTCAGACCCGGGCGCCGAGCCCGCGCGGGGGGCCGGCGCCCGCGCCGGGGTGCGAACCGCTGGCGTCGGCCTCAGGGCCGGCGCTGGGGCGGCCGCCACCAGGGACGAGTCGCACACATCGCAGCACCTCACCCCCGGTCCCGCGCCCGCGCTCCGATCCCCGAAGTGACCGAGCAGCGCGGCCCGGCGACAGCGCGTGCCCTCCACGTACTCCCACACCGAGCGGTACTGACCCCACCGCACCGTCTCGGCCTCGCGGACAGAGCTCAGGCACAGCCCCGCCGCGCGGCGATCCCAGCCGCCGGTGATCGAACCGACAACCCGGTCTGGCGGTCCCGGCTGGGGGGCGAGCACCCCGGCGCGGGCCAGATGACCGATGATCGCCCGTACCGTGTCGGCGTCGGCGTCGCCGCGCCGCGCGCCCCCAGGCCCACGCCCGCGGCCGCCGTTACGCTCGGAGACGACTCCGGTCAGCTCGGCCAGCGCGACGTCATACCGCCCGTCCAGCCCGCTCGAGCTAGCCGCGCACTCGACATCCAGTCTCGTCTGTCCGCGCGGCGCTCGAGTCATCCGGCTGTTGAGTCGCTCACCAACCCGCTGCACCGCCTCGGGCGTGACCTTGGCGCGCTGGATGAAGAACACGTGCAGGCCCTTGTCGCGCTGCTCGGCGAACAGCAGGCAGCGCGCCGGGCGCCCGTCGCGACCCGCCCTTCCCGCCTCCTGGTAGTAGGCCTCCAGCGACTGGGGCACCGACGCGTGGCAGACGGTCCGCACGTCTGACTTGTCGATCCCCATCCCGAACGCGTTGGTGGCGACGATCACCCGCGCCTGATCGGACATGAAACGCTCCTGAGCCTCCGCGCGCGCCACCCGACCCATGCCGGCGTGGTAGACCAGGACCGGCTCGCCAAGGGCTGCGCCCAATCCGCGGGCCAGCTCCTCGCTGGCGCCGCGCGTTCCGGCGTACACGATCGCCGGCAGCGCCCCCGGCTCAGACAGCGCCGCCGCCAGGCGCCGTTGCTTGTCGTGGGCAGTGCGGCACGGGACGACCACGAAGCTCAGGGCGGGGCGGTCAAATCCGGTGGCCACCCGCGCCGGCTGGCGGAGTCGCAGGCGCCGAGCGATGTCGTCGGCGACCCGAGGCGTGGCCGTCGCCGTCAGGGCCAGCGTGGCGCGGGCTCCCACCCGGGCCGCCGCGTCGGCCAGCGTGAAGTAGTCCGGACGAAAATCGTGGCCCCACTGCGAGACGCAATGGGCTTCGTCGACGACGAACAGCCCCACCCTGGCGCTGGAGAGGGTCGTGGCGAAGGCCGGCGAGGCAAACCGCTCGGGGGCCACGTAGAGCAGGCGCAGCGTGCCGTCACGCACGCGTCGAAGGGCGTTGGCGTTGGCGTTGTGGCCACGCTGGGCATTGACCAGCGCCACCTGCCCCGGCGCGACGAGCTCGAGCGCCGAGACCTGATCCGCCATCAACGACACCAGCGGTGAGACGACCAGGGTCAGGTCGTCTCGCATCAGCGCCGGGAGCTGATAGCACAGCGACTTGCCGGCCCCGGTCGGCATCACCACGAGCGCATCACGGTCACTCAGCGCGGCGTCGACGGCCTCGGCCTGGCCGGGGCGGAAGTGCTCAAAGCCGAACCGGCGGTGCAGAGCCTGGCGGGCGTCCATCGGGCGCTCGACCATAGCGACGGGCGCGGCGGCCTCAGACGTTAGAGAGGCTGGGCTAGAGGCGCACGAGCGGCAGCTCGTGCTCGAGAGCGAACTTACCGCCCGCGTCCTCGGTTCCGGCCAGCGGATAGTCCCCGCTGAAGCAGGCGTCGCAGTGGGTCTCGCGCGTCGCGCCGACCGCCTCATAGACCCCGGCGAGCGACAGGTAGTGCAGCGAGTCCGCCCCCAGCTCGGCACACACCTCGGCCACCGTCTTACCGTGGGCGATCATCTCCTCGCGCGTGGACATGTCGATCCCGTAATGGCAGGGATGCTTGATCGGCGGCGCGGAGATCCTGAGATGGACCTCGGCCGCGCCCGCGTCGCGCAGCATCTGCACGATCTGGCGGTCGGTCGTCCCGCGGACGATCGAGTCGTCGACGACGATCAGCCGCTTGCCGGCGACGACTTCGGGCACCGGGTTGAACTTCATCCGGACGCCCAGCCGGCGCAGCTCCTGGCCGGGTTGGATGAAGGTCCGCGCGACGTAGCGGTTCTTGATGAAGCCGTCGTCCTGGGGCAGCCCGGAAGCGCGGGCGAGCCCGCGCGCGGCGGCGTTTCCGGAGTCCGGGACCGGAATCACCACGTCAGCCTCCACCGGGGCCTCGTGCCACAGGAGCTCGCCCATCCGGGCCCGAGCCACCTGGAGCACGGTGCCGCCCATGCGCGAGTCCGGGCGCGCGAAGTAGATGTACTCGAACACGCAGAAGGCGTGGCGCTCATCCCCCGCGACCAATCTCGTGCGAATCCCTCGCTCGGTCAGCGTCACGACCTCGCCGGGCTGCACGTCACGCAGGAAGCGCGCCCCGATCAGGTCAAAGGCGCAGGACTCGCTGGCCACGCAGTAGGCGGGGGCACCCCCGGCGGAGTCCTCGATCACCCCCAGCGCGAGCGGCCGCATCCCCTGGGGATCGCGAAATGCGACCACCGCGTCATCGGTCATCACCACGGTCGAGAACGCGCCCTTCAGCCGCGGCAGCACGTCGGCGACCGCGTCCTCGATCCGCTCGGCCGGATGCGTGGCGAGCAGCGCGGCGATGATCTCGGAATCAGACGTGGACCGGAACGGGACCTCGCGGCCGCGCAGCTCGGCGTGGAGCTCGACGGCGTTGATCAGATTGCCGTTGTGGGCCAGCGCGAGCGTACGGCGGTCGTCACGAACGATCGGCTGCGCGTTCTCCCACTCCGAGGAGCCGGTGGTGGAGTAGCGAACGTGGCCGAGCGCCATGTCGCCGACCAGCGAGCGCAGCGTGTTCTCGTCGAACACCTGGGAGACGAGCCCCTGGTCACGGATCGCGATGATGTTGCCGCCTCGGGTGGCGGTGGCGATCCCGGCCGACTCCTGGCCGCGGTGCTGGAGCGCGAACAGGGCGAAGTACGCGAGCCGAGCTACGTCGTGCTCGGGGGCGTAGATCCCGAAGACGCCGCATTCGTCGCGCGGCCCGTCACGATGGTCGAGTTCGAGAGCCATCCAGGAGCGCCTGAATCCTAGGCTAGCAACGGGGGTTACAGAAACTGCGCCAGCCCGCGCTCGCGAGCGTCGTGAAGCTCGGAAACTGCGACGTTCAACCGACCCTCGAGCTCGAGCTCGTCACCGCCGACGCGGCCGATGATCTCAAACCCGGCCAGCGCCGCCTCGACTCCGGAGACGACGAACGCGCGCCCGGGCGCCTCGGCGAACGGGTGAAGGCCCTGCGGCAGCCGCACCTGCGCGCCGATTCCCCCCGCGACGCAGCACTCGGCGATCGCTACCACGAGACCGCCCTCCGCTATGTCATGGGCATTGTGGAGCGCACCGGAGTTGATCCCGAGACGGACGTCTTCATGCGCATCGCGGATCGCCTGGTCATCCATCGGCGGCAGCTCTCCGGCCACTGGGTCGCCCCGCAGCTTGGCGAGCTCTGACCCCGCGGGTGAGGGCGCAAAGGCACCGACCAGGGCGATCGCATCCCCAGCCGCCGCGAAGCCGAGCCGCCCCGCCCGAGCCGGATCCGGCAGGCGCCCGACCATGCCGATCACCGGCGTGGGGAAGATCGGCCCGCTCGGCGCCTCGTTGTAGAGCGACACGTTGCCGCCCACCACCGGCACCCCGAGCGCCTCGCAGGCCTGCGCGATTCCCTCCACCGCCTCGGTCAGCTGCCAGGCGACGTGCGGCTTCTCGGGGTTGCCGAAGTTCAGGCAGTTGGTCAGCCCCAGCGGCGTCGCGCCCACGCAGGCCAGGTTGGCCGCGCACTCATAGACGGCCTCGGCCGCTCCCCGGCGCGGATCACAGGCCGCCCGCCGTCCGTTGCCATCGATCGAGACCGCGATCGCCGGGAGGGCGGGATCGTCTCCCAGCGCCAGCACCGCCGCGTCGGCCTGCCCGGGGCGCCGGACGGTCCGGGACTGCACCACCGGGTCGTACTGCTCGAACACCGGCCGCCGCGAGCACAGGTTGGCCGACTCCAGCAGCGCCAGCAGCGTCTGCGCGGGTGACTCCGCGCCTGTGAGCACCGGCGCCGAGGGCTCGTACAACGGCTCGGCGGGGGGTTCGGGCGCGAGGTCATACAGCGGGCACTCGTCGACCAGGATCCCGACCGGCAGGTCGGCGGCCACGCCACCCGGCCACAGCACGCGCAGGCGGGCGCCGTCGGTGACGGTGCCGATCGCCGTCGCCAGCGTCTCCCAGCGCCCGCAGACCGCGATCACCCGGTCGGCCAGCTCGGGCGCAACGACGCACAGCATCCGCTCCTGGGACTCGGAGACCATGATCTCAAACGGCTCCATCCCGGCCTCGCGCAGCGGCACTCTGGCGGCGTCGATGTCCAGCCCGACACGGCCGCGGCTGGCCATCTCCGACGCCGCCGAGGTCAGGCCGGCCGCCCCGAGGTCCTGCAGCGACACCAGCAGCTCTGAGTCCAGCAGCTCCAGGCAGCACTCGAGCAGCTTCTTCTCGGTGAACGGGTCGCCGATCTGCACCGACGGGCGCTTGGCCTCGTCGCCCTCCCCGAGCTCGGCGGAGGCCAGCACGGAGGCACCGCCGATCCCGTCCCGTCCGGTCAGCGCCCCGAGCAGCATCAGCACGTTGCCGGGGCCGGCGGCGGCTGAGCGGATCAGCCGCGCGTGGGGGGCCAGCCCGAGGCACATCGCGTTGACCAGGCAGTTCTGCTCATAGCTGGATTCGAAGTAGATCTCACCGCCGATCGTCGGCACGCCGATCGAGTTGCCGTAGTGCCCGATCCCGGCGACGGCGCGGTCCAGCAGGTACCGCGAGCGGCCCGAGGTGGCCGGCTCGCCGAAGCGCAGCGAATCGAGTACGGCGATCGGCCGTGCGCCGACGGCGAATACATCCCGCAGGATGCCGCCGACACCGGTCGCGGCGCCCTGGAAGGGCTCCACCGCGCTGGGGTGGTTGTGGGACTCGACCTTGAAGGCCAGGCCGAGCCCGCCGCCGACGTCGACCACGCCCGCGTTCTCTCCGGGTCCCATCAGCACGTGCGGCCCGCCGGTCGGCAGCCGGCGCAGGAGCTTCTTTGAGTGCTTGTAGGCACAGTGCTCAGACCACATCAGCGAGAGCATCGCCAGCTCGGTGTCGCCCGGTTCGCGGCCCAGCTTGTCCAGGATCAGCTCGTACTCGGCGTCGGTCAGGCCGAGCTCTCGGTGCCTTGCCTCAGGCCGGGACGCGGCCGGCAACGTGCGCTCGGATCGATTGAAAGATCTTCAAGCCGTCGGTCGAGCCGGTCAGGTGATCGACGGCGTGCTCGGGGTGGGGCATCAGCCCGAACACGTTGCCGGCCTCGTTACAGACCCCGGCGATGTCGCGCAGCGAGCCGTTGGGATTCTGCCCGGGGGCGTAGCGGAGCAGGACCTGGCCCGCGGCCTCGAGCCGGTCAAGCGTCGCGTCGGGGGCGTAGAAGCGACCGGTGGTGTGCTTGACCGGGATCGAGAGCCGCTCGCCCTGATCGCAGGCGCCGGTGAACGCGGTCCGGTCATGCTCGACCACGAGCTCGACCTGACGGAAGATGAAGCGCAGCGTCGGGTTGAGCAGCAGCGCGCCGGGCAGCAGGCCCGCCTCGCACAGGACCTGAAAGCCGTTGCAGATCCCGAGCACGATCCCACCGGCACGGGCGAACGCGGCCACCTCCTCCATCACCGGCGCAAACCGGGCGATCGCGCCTACACGCAGATAGTCGCCGTAGGAGAAGCCGCCGGGCACGACGACCGCGTCCACCCCCTGGAGGTCGCGATCTGAGTGCCACAGGATCACCGCGTCGCCCACCCGCTGCGCGGCCTGCTGGGCGTCGACCTCGTCACACGAGCCCGGGAAGCGGATCACCCCGAACTTCACCGGCGATCGTCCGCGCCGGTCACGGGTATCTCGGGTCCGGCGAAAACCGCACCTCCGGGAAGCTCGGCGCCGGCCGAAGAGTCCGCCACCAGCTCGGCGCTGGCCGAAGAGTCCGCCACCGATTCCACCACGTAGTCCTCGATCAACGGGTTGGTGAGCAGGCGCTCGCACATCTCGGGCAGCCGTGCCGGGTCGTCGACGTCAAGCTCGATCAAGCGACCGACGTGGACATTGCTGACTCCGGTGAAGCCGAGCGCCGGCAGTGCGCGCTGCACGGCCTGGCCTTGTGGATCGAGGATCCCCCGCTTGGGCTTGACCAGCACCCGAGCCCGCATCGGTCAGCTCGCGCCGGTGCGGGTCAGCCAGGCCGCGAACGGCTCGCCGGTGATGCGCTCGTAGGCCTCGAGGTACTTCTCGCGGGTGCGCCTGACCACGTCCTCGGGGATCGGCGGCGCCGGCGGATTGCGGTCCCAGCCGGTTGCCGAGGCCCAATCGCGGACGAACTGCTTGTCGAAGCTCGGCTGGCCACGGCCGGGCTCGTACTGGTCGGCGGGCCAGAAGCGCGACGAGTCAGGCGTGCAGATCTCGTCCCCGACGGTCAGCGTGCCGTGATCGTCGAGACCGAGCTCGAACTTGGTGTCGGCGAGGATGATCCCGGCCTGGCGCGCGTGCTCGGCGGCGTACTCGTAGAGCGCCAGCGACGCGGCCCGAACGCGCTCGGCGAGCCCCCGATCCCCGATCAGCCTCACGGCGCCCTCGAAGTCGACCGCCTGATCGTGGCCGATGTCGGCCTTGGTGCTGGGCGTGAACAGAGGCTCGGGTAGCCGGTCTGATTCGCGCAGGCCGGCCGCCAGCTCGATCCCGGACACGGCGCCGGTCGCCTGGTAGTCCTTCCAACCCGAGCCGGTGATATAGCCGCGCACGACGCACTCGACGCTCAACATCTCGAGCTTTGAGACCACCATTCCCCGCCCGCGGGCCTCCTCGGGCACGCCATCGGTGACCGAGATCACGTGGTTGGGGACGATCTCGGCCGTGCGGTCAAACCAGAACGACGAGAGCCCGGTCAGGACATTGCCCTTGTCGGGGATCGGTGTGGGGTGGACGACGTCGTAGGTCGAGATCCGATCCGACGCGACGATCAGCAGCCAATCGCCCAGGTCATAGATCTCGCGGACCTTGCCCGAGGCCAGGAGGGGCAGGTCTTCCAGTGCGCTCACGGGCGCGATGCTAGCGGCTGGGTGTGACGCTCAGGCGGGGGCGAGGGGCTGGCCGGCGAGCGCAGCACCGGGCCGGAATCGATCGTCGCCACCCTGCTGGAGATCTTCGCGCCGGCCGCCTGAGAGCAGCCGTGGCTCGTTCCACCGGACGGGCAGATCACGATCAGGCGATCGAGTCCAGCCGCGCGACGATCTCGTCGGCGTGGACGACGAACGCGCCGTAGTCGAAGATCACCTCGAGATCCAGGCCCTGACCATCGGGGTCGGCGGCGAGCAGCTCGCGCAACGGCGTGCGCCGGTCGATCGCCCTCTGAGCCAGGCGCTGGACGATCCGGTAGGCGTCGTCACGGGAGCGTCCGGTGGTGATCAGGGCCAGCAGGACGCGCTGGGAGAACAGCGCGCCGTGGGTGAGCTCGAGGTTCTCGCGCATCCGCGGCGCGTCGACGACCATCCCCTCAACCAGCGCCAACACGCGCCGCTGAAGATGATCGAGCAGGCTGGTGGAGTCGGGCAGGATGATCCGCTCCACGGAAGAGTGCGAGATGTCGCGCTCGTGCCACAGGGCGACGTCCTCCAAGCCGGCCTGGGCGTTGGCGCGCAGAACCCGGGCCAGCCCGGCGGCCTGCTCTGACTTGATCGGGTTGCGCTTGTGGGGCATCGCGCTCGAGCCCTTCTGGCCCGGTCCGAACGGCTCTGCCACCTCATTGACCTCGGTTCGGGCCAGGTGGCGCAGCTCGGTGGCAAACCGCTCCAGGCCGGCTCCGGCCAGGGCGATCGCGCCCAGCAGCTCGGCGTGGCGATCCCGGGCGACTACCTGGGTCGAGACCGGCTCGCGCTCGAGCCCGAGGCGGGCCAGCACGCGCTCCTCGAACTGCGGCGACGTGGCCGAGTAGGTCCCGACCGCGCCGGACACGGCGCCCACGGTCGCCTGCGCGAAGGCCCGCTCCAGGCGCCTGGCGTTGCGGTCGGCCTCGAAGGCGAACCCCGCCAGCTTGATCCCGAACGTCGTCGGCTCGGCGTGGATCCCATGGGTGCGCCCGGCACACAGGGTGTGGACGTGCGCGCGGGCCTGCTCGGCGAACGCCCGAACCAGTCGACGAGAGTCAGGCAGCACGAGCGCGCCCGCGCGCCTGAGCTGCAGCGCCAGGCCGGTGTCGATCACGTCGCTGGAGGTCAGCCCATAGTGGATCCACCGACCCGCGGACCCGGCGGAGGCCGAGAGGACGTCGACGAACGCGGCCGTGTCGTGGTCGGTGACCTTCTCGCGCTCGTCGATCTCGGCCACGGTGAAGCCGGCCGCCCGGATCGCCTGAAGCTCGGCCTCGTTGGGGCCATCCATCTCCTCGCACGCCGCCACCTCGACCGCCCGCAGCGCCTCAAAGCGCGCGTGATCAGACCAGACCGCGGCCAGCTCGGGACGGGTGTAGCGCGCGATCACCAGCGGCGAGCTTGTCTCAGATCAGCTGCGGCGGGGACAGAGCCGGGTCACCGGCTGCCTGCAGGATCGTCTGAAGCAGTCCCGGGAAGCGCGCTTCGAGGTCGCCACGCCTGAGCGTGTTCAACCGGGTCGTCCCTTGGTGGCGCTGCTTGATCAGCCCGGCCTCACGCAGCACCTTGAAGTGGTGGGTGCAGGTCGACTTGGTCACCGGGAGGGCGAAGCTCCCGCAGGTGCACTCGGTCTCGCCCTTGGCCAGCTCGGCGACGATCATCAGCCGCACCGGATCACTGAGAGCGTGGAGCACCGCGCTGAGCTCGAGCTCTGAGCGCAGCGGGTGCACGATCGTCTCGGCGGTTGGTAAGGACATCAGCGTTACCTATTGTACGACGGGCATCGTACGTTGTGCTATCGTACGGCACCTATCGTACAACGGACCGCCGCAGAGGAAGCAGGACCTGTCGGTCACCGGGCCGGCGAGCACGAGACCTGCGGCGGCTCCGGCACCGACGGCCCTCGCTTCCTGCTAGCGCCTCACGCGCCGAGCATCCGCGCGGCCAGCACGGCGGCGTTGCGCGCATTGTCAACCCCCACGCAGGCGACCGGGACCCCGGGCGGCATCTGGACGATCGACAGCAGGGCGTCCAGTCCTCCGGCCACCGAGGTGCGGCTGGTCAGCGGGACGCCGATCACCGGCAGCTCGGTGTGCGCTGCCACCACTCCCGGCAGCGCGGCGGACAGTCCGGCTCCGGCGATGATTACGCGCAGCCCGCGCAGCTTGGCGTTGCGCGCGTAGTCGGCCACCACGTCAGGCTCGCGGTGGGCCGACATGACCCGGGTCTCTGAGCTTATCCCGCGCTCGGTGAGCTCCTGCTCGGCCTTCTCCATCACGGGCAGATCGCTCTTTGACCCCATCAGGATCGCCACGCGGGGGGCATCGGTGTCCAGGTCCTCGATCTCAGCCGCCGTCTCGGCCATCGGCTCCGAGGGCATCGGCTGCTCGGGCAGCTCGGCCATCACCTCAGGTCGGTCGGCTCCGGGCTCGGCCTCGGGCACCAGCTCTGGACTCTCGTCGCTCATCTGACTGCCCGGGCGGCGATGTCGTGGCGCAGCTGTCGGCCGGCGAAGTCGATCATCTCCGCCGCAGCATAGGCGGCGGCTCGGGCGCCCGCCGGATCGTCGCCGAGCGCGGTGACGCTCAGCACGCGGCCGCCGGCGGTGACGAGATTCCCATCGGCCGCCCGGGCCGTCCCGGCGTGGGTCACGAATACGCCCGGGCCTACGGAGTCCAGCCCGCTGATCACGTCCCCGTGGCGGGAGGATTCCGGATAGCCGGCGCTGGCCAGGACGACGGTCACGGCGGTCTGCGCAGCCCACTGCAGTGACGCGCCCTCCAGGCCGCCGGGCTCGGTGGCCGCCTCGAGCAGGGTCAGGAGGTCCGAGCGCAGGCGCGGCAGCAGCGCCTGGGTCTCCGGGTCGCCGAACCGGACGTTGAACTCGAGCACTCGGATCCCATCCATCCCGCCGGCGGTCATCATCAGGCCGGCGTACAGGACTCCGTGAAACGGGGTGCCTCGCCGCGCCAGCTCGTCCAGCACCGGCTGGTGCACCGCGGCGCAGATCTCCCGGGCCCGTGCGCCATCCACGGCCGGCACCGGCGAATAGGAGCCCATGCCGCCGGTGTTGGGACCCAGGTCACCGTCGCAGGCGCGCTTGTAGTCCTGGGCGGAGGCGAGCGGCAGCGCGGTGGCGCCGTCGCAGATCGCCAGCAGCGACAGCTCCTCGCCGTCCAGGAACTCCTCGACGATCACGCGCTCGGTGTCAAACCACCGCTCGATCAGCAGCCCCTCCAGCGCCGCCCGCGCCTCGCGCGGATCCTGGGCGATGATCACCCCCTTGCCCGCCGCCAGCCCGTCGGCCTTGATGGCCACCGGGTAATCGGCGATCTCGGCCATTCCGGCCTCGGGGTCGGCGACCACCGCGTAGGCCGCCGTCGGAACGCCCGCGGCAGCCATGATCTCCTTGCACACCGCTTTGGACCCCTCGAGCTCCGCGGCCGCGGCACTGGGCCCGAAGCATCGGATTTCGGCGGCTAGCAGCGCGTCGGCGACCCCGGCCACGAGCGGCGCCTCGGGACCAACGATCACCAGCTCGACGGCGGCCCTTTCGGCCACGGCGACCACAGCCTCGGCGTCCTGGGAGTCGAGCTCTGAATCGGGGATCATCGCCTCGGCGGCGATCCCGGGGTTGCCGGGAGCGCACAGCACCTCCGGGTGGCGTGGAGAGCGCCCGAGGGCTTGGACGATCGCGTGCTCGCGCGCCCCGCCGCCGAGGACGAGAACCCGGTCGGCCAAGTCAGATCGAGCCGATGAAGTCGTCAATCGGGATCGCCATCAACGTCTCGTACTTGCCCGTCCCGCGGGACCCGAGCTCGAGCGAGACGCGCGCGATCGTCTGCTCGTCTGGAGCCTCGACGACGTTGATGAAGTCAAACTGTCCCAGCGTCGCCCACTGCGCTTTGACCGTGGCGCCGAGCTGCTCGATCTCCTTGTTGACCTCCTTGATCCGGCCCGGATTGTTCTTGATCGTCTGTACCCCATCGGGGTTCAGCGTGGTGAGCATGATGTAGGTCGGCACCTGGACTCTCCTTGTGGCGGTTGGGCGATTGTCACCGTGCTGCACTTGTACCGGATCCGGGCCCCTCCGGCGGCTGGCCCTTAGACGGCCGCCGCAGCCGGGGCGCGTTCGAGCACCAGCTCGCCGGCCGCCTGGTCGCGCCCGGCGTCCACCTCGACCCTGTCGCCCGGGACGAAGCGTCCTTCGAGGATCGCCAGCGCGAGCGGATCGACGAGCCGCTTCTGGATCACGCGCTTGAGCGGACGCGCGCCGTAGGTGGGGTCATAGCCGAGGTTTCCGATCAGCGTCCGGGCGTCGTCGGTGAGCTCGATCTCGATATCGCGCTCGCGCACCCGTCGCACGACGTGCGCCACCTGCAGGTCGACGATCGAGCCGATCTGCTCCCGGGTCAGCGACGCGAACTCGACGATGTCGTCCAGCCGGTTGACGAACTCGGGCTTGAAGTAGCCCTCCACCGCGGCGCGGATATCCGTCCCCACCCGCCCGATGTTCGAGGTCATGATCAGCACCGTGTTCTTGAACGAAACCGTACGGCCCTGACCGTCGGTCAGCCGACCGTCGTCCATCACCTGCAGCAGCGTGTTGAACACGTCCGGGTGGGCCTTCTCGATCTCGTCGAGCAGGACCACCGAGTAGGGCCGGCGGCGCACCGCCTCGGTCAGCTGACCACCCTCCTCATAGCCGACATAGCCCGGAGGCGCGCCCACCAGACGGGAGACCGAGTGCTTCTCCATGTACTCCGACATGTCGATCCGGACCATCGCGTCCTGGGTGTCGAACATGAACTCGGCCAGCGCCCGCGCCAGCTCGGTCTTGCCGACCCCCGTCGGACCGAGGAACAGAAAGGTGCCGATCGGCCGATCCGGATCCTGCAGCCCCGCCCGCGAGCGCCGCAGCGCCGCCGCGACCGCGATCACCGCCTCGTCCTGTCCGATCACGCGCTGGTGCAGCCGCTGCTCCATGTGCACGAGCTTCTCGATCTCGCCCTCCATCAAGCGGGTGACCGGGACGCCGGTCCACTGGGCGACGATCTCCGCCACGTCCTCGGCGTCGACGACGTCCTTGAGGAACTTCGGTCCGCCGGCATGAGCGGCAACGTCGTGCTCGGCCGACTCGGCCGCGGCCAGCTGCTTCTCGAGTCCGGGAATCGAACCGTACTGGAGCTCGGCCGCGCGGCCGAGGTCTGACTCGCGCTGGGCGCGGTCAAGCTCGATTCGGGCCTGCTCGAGCTTCTCCTGGATGTCGGCGACCGCTCCGAGCGTCTCCTTCTCAGCAGCCCACTCGGCGTGCATCCCGGCCGAGGTCTCGCGCTCCTCGGCCAGCCCCCGCTCGAGCTGCTCACGGCGTGCCGCGGTGCCCGGATCGTCATCGTCGCCCAGGGACTGAAGCTCGATCTCCAGCTGCATGATGTGGCGGTCGACCTCGTCGATCTCGGTCGGCTTCGAGTCGATCTCCATCCGGATCCGCGACGCGGCCTCGTCGACCAGGTCGATCGCCTTGTCGGGCAGGAAGCGGTCGGCGATGTAGCGCTGACTGAGCGTCGCCGCGGCGACCAGCGCCGAGTCCTGGATGCGGACCTTGTGGTGGACCTGGTAGCGCTCCTTGAGCCCGCGCAGGATCGCGATCGTGTCCTGGACCGACGGCTCACCCACGTACACGGGCTGGAAGCGGCGTTCGAGCGCGGCGTCCTTCTCGATGTGCTTGCGGTACTCGTCGAGCGTGGTCGCGCCGACCGCGCGCAGCTCTCCGCGGGCGAGCATCGGCTTGAGCAGGTTGGCTGCGTCCACCGCCCCCTCGGCCGCGCCGGCCCCGACGATCGTGTGCAGCTCGTCAATGAACAGGATGATCGCGCCGCGGGCGTCGGCGATCTCCTTGAGCACGGCCTTGAGCCGGTCCTCGAACTCGCCCCGGTACTTGGAGCCGGCGATCAGGGAACCGACGTCGAGCGAGATCACCCGTCGGTCGCGGAGGCCCTCGGGGACGTCGCCGGAGACGATCCGCTGGGCCAGGCCCTCGGCGATCGCCGTCTTGCCCACCCCCGGTTCGCCGATCAAGACCGGGTTGTTCTTGGTGCGGCGGCTGAGGACCTGGATCACCCGCCGGATCTCGTCGTCGCGTCCGATGACCGGATCGAGCCTGCCCTGCGTGGCGGCCTCGGTCAGGTCACGGCCGTACTTCTGAAGGGCCTGGAACTTGTCCTCGGGGTTCTGGTCGGTGACCCGGTGCGAGCCGCGGACCTCCTGCAGCGCACGGATCAGGTCCTCGCGGGTGGCGCCGTTGGCACGCAGCGCCTCGCCGGCTGGGCCCGGGTGGGCCGCCAGCGCCAGGACCAGGTGCTCGGTCGAGACGTACTCGTCAGACAGCTCACGCATCTCGCCTTCGGCGGCGCGCAGGATCTGGACCAGCTCTCCCGAGCCTCCGGCCGGCTGACCACCGCGCTCCGCGAGGCCGGCGGTGCCCCGGCCGGCTTCGGTGGTCAGCTTCGGCAGCGCCTGCAGCGCGGTCCCGACCGATTGGCGCACGGCGGCCGGCTCGACCCCGAGCTTGCGCAGCACGGGCACGACGATTCCGGCGCTCGAGTGCGGGGACTCAGCGCCGGCCGGCACACCCTGCTCGAGCAGCACGGCAAGCAGGTGCTCAGGAGTCGTCTGCGGGTTGCGACGCTCGTCGGCGAGCTGCTGGGCCGCCTGCAGCGCCTCCTGAGACTTGATGGTGAATCTGTCTATTTGCATGAGCGGTTCCGATGTTCTAGCGAAAATCTAAGTGCGGACGACCCAGATTATCGCACGAAACTCGCCCGCTGGCAAGAGGCGCTCGGGCTACCTGATCCGCAGCCTGTGCCCCCGGCTGATCCGTTCGATGTTGTCGCTCGAGTCGACGATCACTCCGTAGACGGTCGCGTGGAGCTTCTTGTGCACTCGGCGGCCCCGGTACAGTTCGCGCAGCTCTCGCTTGGAGAGGCCGAGCCTTGTCTGCCTGGAGCCCCGGCGGCTGAGCAGGTAGATGCCCGAACGCACGGTGAACGGCCGCGAGCCTGCGATGCTGACCACGGCCAGAGACTGGGCCAGGCAGTGGCGCGAGCAGAACACCCTGGCGAGCAGGCGCCGGCGGGCCAGCGGGCGCTGGCGCGGCAGCGACACGCCCACCTTGGCGATGCGCGGGGCGACGCCGCTGGCCACAAACGCCAGCGCGGCCAGGTTGACGCTGCCCAGGCCCGACGCGGCGTCATAGCCCCGGTGCGCGGTGCAGCAGCCCAGCCGCCTATGGCGCCCGAGGAACGGGCCCAGGTCGTTGTTGTTGGTGGTCACGTCGCTGAACACCGCGGCCGCGGCGCGAGATCGGGCCACCCTGTAGAGCAGCGAGTTGGCGTTGCCGAGCTGCTGGCGTCCCCGAGCGCGCAGGACCTCGTCGACCAGGGCCAGCCCCCCCGCGAACAGCGGCGCCGCCGCACTGGTGCCCCCGACCGCGACCCACGGGTTGCCCGGGTTGACCTTGTTGAGGCAGTCGCGTCGGGCCGTGCAGTAGATGTCATAGCCAGGCACCACATCGGCCAGCAGCGACACATCGGGAACCGTGCGTCGCCGAGCCTTGGTGAAGCGCTTCTGGTAGGACGGGCGCGGGAACAGCGCACTGGGGCCACCACCTGCCGCGATCACGGCCACCGGCGCGTCGTTCCACACCGTCTGGGCGGTGATCGCGTTGGCGGCGCTGAGTTGGACGTTGGTCCCGCCGACCCCGGTCACGAACGGTGACGAGGCCGGATAGCTCACTGCCAGGGCGTCGATCGGTCCGCTGCGGCCGATACACGCCGTCGACCCGGCGTCGCCGCTGGCGGCGGTCACCGAGATCCCGCTGGCCGTGGCGGCGGCCAGCGCACCCTCGGCGCTCCGGAGCCCGGCGAAGCCGACCGACTGCAGCAGCGCCGGCTCACAGCTCCCCAGCGAGGCCGAGATCACCTCCGGCGTCCGGCCCCGGTTCTGCAGCGGCGCGGTCAGCGACCGCAGCACGTCGGCGGCGCGGGAGCGGGACTCGTACACGTCGATGTGCTTGAGGCCCGGCGCGGCGGCGTCGAGCAGCTCGAGATCGAGGGTGCTCTCGCCGCCGGGGGCCAGAGGCCGACGCAGCCCGACCCCGAAGGCGTCGATCGCCGGCACCCCGAATCCGAAGCAGCCGGCGAAGGCCTGCAGATCCGAAGCGCGGAAGCCGTCAATCTCGATCAGCGCCACCCGCTCGCCCTGACCGGTGATTCCCACGGCGTGCAGCGCGGCGTAGTTGTAGGCGGTGAGGTACTGGTTGGGCGTGAAGCCGCGCTGGGCCAGGGCGCCGGCACATCCGCTCGGGGTTCCAGTTCGCGTCGTGGCTGAGGAGGAGTCGGCGTGAAATCCATGGGATCGGGTGCGCGGGAACGGACCGGCTACAGTCGACTGGGGCGCGCTGAACAGCGGCTGGGTGTCGAGTCCGACCACTCCGGTGACCCCCCCGTCCAGCGCCGCCGGGACGTGAGCTGACCCCGTCGGCGCGATGTAGCTCTGCGCGTTGGCCGTCGCAAAGCGCGCCAGCGAGGTCCCGAACAGCCGCTGCGCCTGGGCGACGTTCATGGTCGCGTCGGCGAACAGCCCGGTGGCGTCGACCGTAACCGCGCCGGCGCCGGAGCGGCGCAGGTAGGAGAGCACGCGCGCCCGGGTGGCGGCCGAGGCGCCGAACCGGCGCGCGAGAGTCGGGATCGGCTCGAACTGCCCGTATTGCGCCGAGCCCACGGTGCCGACCGCGGTGGCGAGCCGCTGAAGCCCGGCCAGGTCGGCCTTCAGCGGCAGCACGAGTGAGATCCGCTGCGACAATGGGGCCGAACCCAGCCGCGTGGCCCCCGCCTGCGGTCCGGCGGCCATCGCCGTCGGTGCCATCAGGCCGAGTGCGGCCAGCAGGCCGGCAGCGCAGACCGATCCAGAGAGCGTGCGCCGTGAAGCCATGTTTTGATGATCCCCCAGTAGTTGACGCCTGAGCAGGCCACGCCTGTGCGGGGGATCGTTGCACACCCCATGGCGATCGGGCACCGGGCGGTCCAGGGGGGTGCCCAGCCCAGGCCGAGCCGCTCAGACCGGGCGGGGCCGGGTGGGCTCGACGACGGTCGGCCGGAGGCGCTGCAGGTCGGAGTGACGGACGAGCGCTCCGCCGCGCACGTAGGGGACGATCTCGGCCCGCAGCTCTCGGCGCAGGGCCTCCAGGCGTTGCACCTCGGCCCCCAGGTCGGTGGCGCGCTGCTCGAGCGCTGCGACCTTGCGCTGCATCGACTCGAGCTGCTGCTCGAGCTCCAGCACCCGCTCGACACCGGCCAGGTTCATCCCCAGCTCGGCGGTCATCTCCTGGATCCGGCGCAGCCGATCGACGTCCTGGTGGGAGTACAGGCGGGTGCCCTTGGGCGAGCGCTTGGGCTCGATCAGGCCGCGCGCCTCGTACATCCGCAGCGTCTGCGGATGCATCTCGGCCAGCTCGGCGGCGACCGAGATCATGAACACGCCGCGATCGGAGGAAACCTCGATTCGCGTGGTGCGCACTCGGCGTGACGCCATCAGGCCGCTCCGCCGCTGGCCGCGAACAGCCGCTCGCGCGGATTTCCGTCCATCACCTGCGACAGTCGATCAACCGCCTCGGACTGCTCCGGCGACAGCGAAGCCGGCACATCGAGCACGAACCGGTAACGAATGTCCCCGCGTCCCTTGCCGTTGAGCCGCTGGGGACCCTCGCCGCGCAGGCGCTGCACGGTCCCGTGCTTGGTACCCGCCGGCACCCGCAGGCGCTTGGAGCCGTTCAGGGTCGGGACCTCGATCACGGCCCCCTGAAGCGCCTCGGGAATCGTCAACGGGACCTCGACCTCGAGGTTGTCAGCGGCGCGCTTGAACACCGGGGAATCCGACACGCGGGTGATCACGTACAGGTCTCCGGGCTCTGCCTGGTGGGTGGGTCCGAATCCCGGCTCGCCCTTTCCGGCCAGGCGGATCCGACTGCCGTCCCGCACTCCGGCCGGTACGTTGACCTTCAACCGGCGCACCGAGCGTTGCGCTCCGCTGCCGCCGCAGGTCGGGCACGGATCGTCGATCACCGTCCCCGTGCCGTGGCAGTTAGAGCACGGCTGCGACATCGAGAAGATGCCCTGGCTCTGCGCCTCGACTCCGCGGCCGTGACAGACCGGGCAGACCCGCGGCTTCGTACCAGGCTTGGCGCCCGATCCCTGACAGGTCGGGCACGGCTGTGAGGTCGGGACCGAGAGCGGCACCTGCGCGCCGTTGACCGCCTGATCGAAGCTCAGCGAGACCTCGGTCTCCAGGTCGCGCCCGCGCGCAGCGAACCCGGCCCCGGCCGCCCCGCCGCGCACGCCACCCTGACTGCGGGAGCCGGCCCCACCCGCCGCGCCGCCCGCCTGACCGAACAGGTTGGAGAGGATGTCTCCGAAGCCGCCACTGAACGAGCTCGGATCAAAGCCTCCCGGCCGGGCAAAGCCGCCTAACGGCCCCGAGCCGCGGTCGTAGTCCTTGCGCTTGTCGGGATCCGAGAGCACGTCGTGGGCCTGTGAGATCTCCTTGAAGCGCTCCTCGGCCCGCTTGTCGCCCGCGTTGGTGTCCGGGTGATACTGACGCGCGAGCTTGCGGTAGGCCTTCTTGATCTCCTCGTCGGAGGCGTTCTTGCCAACGCCGAGGATCTTGTAGTAGTCCGGCCGCTCAGGCACCGCAGCTCACCCCCTTCACCCGGCCACGACTACGCGCGCCGGGCGCAGTACGGTCTCGCCCAGCCGGTAGCCGCGCTGGAAGACCTCGACCACGGTGCCGGCCGGCGCGCCGACGACCGAGGCCTGCGCGACCGCCTCGTGGTAATGGGGGTCAAACGCCTCGCCCTCGGGCGAGTAGGCCTCGATGCCGACGCGCTTGAGCGCGCCGAGCACGTCGGTGTGCACGTGCCGGATCCCGTCCACGAACGTCGCCGGATCAGGTTCGGCGTCCGCCGACGATGTGGCGTGGGCCAGCGCGCGCTCCAGGTTGTCCACTGCGGGCAGCAGCTCGAGCGCGAGCTTGATCGCGCCGCGCTCCCGTGCCGCGCCCGCCTCCCGGGCGGCCCGCTTGCGGAAGTTCTCGAAGTCGGCCTGGGTCCGCTGGGCCAGTCCGAGGTACTCGTCGGCCTTGGCGGCCCTGGCCGTCAGAGCGGCGAGGTCGACCTCAGCCTCGGCCGGGCCGTCGGCCTCGACACCCGCCGCAGCCGCAGCCTCGGGATCCGCCGCCGCCGCCACCTCGGCCGCGGCCTCGGCGTAAGCACCGGCCGCATCGTCAATGGACTGACCATCGACCACGCCTTCCAGCTCCCGCTCGAGCCCGCTGCCTGAGGCAGGGGCGGGAGCGTCGGATGCACCACCGTTGGCTCCGACCTCCGGGGTCACGTCCCCGGAGTCAACGCCAGACTCCGGGGACTCGATACGAGGATCAGTATTCATGACGAATTACTTCTTCCCCTCGTCCACAACCTCGGCATCGACCACGTCCTCCTCGGCGCTGGCGCCGTTGGTCGACCCGGCGCCGTGCTCCTCGCCGGCGCCACCGTCGGTGCCGGAAGTCGCGGCCTGCTCCTGAGCGCGCTGGTACATGGCCTCAGAGACCTTGTGGAACGCCGACTGCAGCGCCTCGGTCTTGGCCGCGATCTCGGCGGCGTCCTCGGAGGCCAGCGAGTCGCGGACCGTCTTGATCGCGGTCTCGATCTCCTCCTTGGAGGAGCTGTCGACCTGATCGGCGAGGTCCTTGAGCTGGCGCTCGGCCTGGTAGGCGGCGTTCTCGCCGTTGTTGCGCGCCTCCGCGAGCTCGCGCTGGCGCTTGTCGTCCTCGGCGTGAGACTCGGCGTCGGTGACCATGCGCTTGATCTCGTCGTCAGACAGCCCGGAGCCCGACCGAATCTCGATCTTCTGCTCCTTCTGGGTACCGAGATCCTTGGCCGACACGTTGAGGATCCCGTTGGCATCGATGTCGAACGCGACCTCGATCTGCGGGATGCCGCGCGGCGCCGGCGGAATGCCGGTGAGCTGGAACTTGCCCAGCGACTTGTTGTAGGTCGCCATCTCGCGCTCGCCCTGCAGCACGTGGATCTCAACGCTCGGCTGGTTGTCCTCGGCGGTCGAGAAGACCTCGGACTTGCGGGTCGGGATCGTCGTGTTGCGCTCGATCAGCTTGGTCATCACGCCGCCCTTGGTCTCGATGCCCAGGGTCAGCGGGGTGACGTCGAGCAGCAGCACGTCCTTGACGTCGCCGGCCAGCACGCCGGCCTGAATCGCGGCGCCGACGGCCACTACCTCATCGGGGTTGACCCCCCGGTGGGGCTCCTTGCCGGTCAGCTCCTTGACCTTCTCCTGCACGGCCGGCATCCGGGTCATGCCGCCGACCAGTACGACGTGGTCGATCGTCGCCGCGCCCTTCTCCTTGGCGTCGTCGAGCGCCTGGCGAACCGGGGCGATCGTGCGGTCGAGCAGCGTCGAGGTCAGCTCGTTGAGCTTGGCGCGCGTGAGCCGCATGTCCAGATGCTTGGGCCCGCTCGAGTCAGCGGTGATGAACGGGAGGTTGATCTGCGTCTCCTGCGTGGTGGAGAGCTCGATCTTGGCCTTCTCGGCCGCCTCGTAGAGGCGCTGCAGCGCCATCGGGTCCGCGCTCAGGTCGATGCCCTGCGACTTCTTGAACTCCGACACCAGCCAGTCGACCAGCGCCTTGTCGAAGTTGTCGCCGCCGAGGTGGTTATCACCCGCGGTCGCCTTGACCTCGAACACGCCGTCGCCGATCTCGAGCACCGAGACGTCGAAGGTCCCGCCGCCGAGGTCGAAGATCAGGATCGTCTGATCGGCCTCCTTGTCGAGCCCGTAGGCCAGCGACGCGGCGGTCGGCTCGTTGATGATCCGCTTGACGTCGAGCCCCGCGACCCTGCCGGCGTCCTTGGTCGCCTGACGCTGATCGTCGTTGAAGTAGGCCGGGACGGTGATCACCGCGCTGTCGACGGTCTCCCCGAGGTACGCCTCGGCGTCGACCTTGAGCTTGCCGAGGATCATCGCCGAGATCTCCGGCGGCGAGTACTGATTGCCGGCCGCCTCGACCCGGGCATCGCCGCCCGGACCCGACACGACCTTGTACGGAACGATCGACTCTTCCTCTTGCACCTCGGCCTCCTTGCGGCCCATGAAGCGCTTGATCGAGAAGACCGTGTTCTGCGGGTTGGTCACCGCCTGGCGCTTGGCCACGGTGCCGACCAGACGCTCACCGGACTGCGTGAACGCCACCACCGACGGAGTCGTACGCCCACCCTCGGCGTTTTCGATCACCGTCGGCTCTCCACCTTCGAGAACGGCCATACAGGAGTTGGTCGTCCCGAGGTCGATTCCAATCGTCTTACCCATGTCTAGTCTGCTCCTGTTCGAATCGAAAAATCTTAGCGACATCGTAGCAGATCTAGAGAGGTGATCTCGGTGGGGAAGATGCGAAGAACCCTCAGAAGGTCCCCGCGCTCGGACACATCCGCGCCAGCGCGCACGCGCCGCACGCCGGCCGTCGCGCGTGACAGGTCCGCCGCCCGTGGCGCAGCAGGTTCATGTGCAGCTCGAGCTCGTCGCCGACCGGGGCGATGGCCAGCATCGTGTCGTGCAGCTCGTCAAACGGAGCGCCGGGACGCAGCAGGCGCAGGCGCATCCCGACGCGCGAGACGTGGGTGTCCACCGGCACGTCGCGCATCCCGAGCGCGAACAGCAGCACGCAGGCGGCCGTCTTTCGCCCCACGCCGGGCAGCGAGCACAGGTACTCCTGCGCCGGGCCGACCTCGAGCCCGGCCAGCCAGTCCAGGGCCAGTCCCTCGTCGGCTTCGCCGGTGCCGCCATCTGGTGCGGTGACGGTGATCGCCTGCAGGATCGACTTGATCCGCACCGACTTGACCTTGGAGATCCCTCCCGGGCGGATCGCCGCCTCGATCTCTGCCACCGGGGCGTCGCGAACCTGCACCCAGTCATCAAAGCGCTCGCGCAGCCGCAGGTAGGCGACATCGCGATTGCGATCGTTGGTCGACTGCGAGAGGACGGTCAGGATCAGCTCGGCGAGCGGATCGCCGTGGGGGCCGTAGTCCGAGCGACCGTAGAGAAGCGCCAGCCGGTCGCGGATCGCGCGGACCCGCCGCGCGGTTGGCCGGCGCCAGCGGACCGCATCCGGCTGCCCGACCCGCGGCGCCGGTCCGGCCCCGCGCGCCGCCCCGCTTGCGCTACTCATTCGCGCTCACGAGCGAGGACGTTATCCTCGCCGGTGGGTGGGCACCGATTAGCGTCGAGGAGCACACGATCGAGGTCGCCGGCGCGCCCGTCTTCTACCGCAGCGCGACGGGCAGCGGCGTCCCCGTGCTGTACCTGCACAGCGTCCCGACGAGCTCAGACGACTGGCTCGAGTTCCTGGAGCACGGCGGCGGACTGGCCCCGGACCTGCCGGGCTTCGGGCGCTCGGGGAAAGCCGGCAACCTGGACTACTCGCTCGGGGGCTACGTCGAGTTCGTGGAGCGCTTCCTGGCCCAGCTCGGCGTCGACCGGGTCGCGCTGGCCGGCCACGGCTGGGGCGGGGCGATCGCGCTGGCCTTCGCCCGGCGCCACCCCGAGCTCGTCGCCCGGATGGCGATCATCGATCCGATCCCGCTGCTGCCCGGCTGGCGCTGGCCGCGGATGGTCCGCATTTGGCGGGCGCCGGTCGTCGGCGAGCTGGTGATGGGCTCGATCAACCGGTGGCTGCTCGGCCGCACCCTGAGGGCTGGGACGGTGAGCCCGGACGCCTGGCCCGCCGCCCGGATCGACGCGACCTTTGCCCAGTTCGACCAGGGCACCCAGCGCGCCATCCTGCGCCTGCACCGTTCGATCGACGAGGCCGGGCTGGCGCTGGTCGGCAACGATCTGGAGCGGATCGATCAACCGGTGCTGGTGGTCTGGGGCGAGCGCGACCCGTGGCTGGATCCGGCCTTCGCCGTCGTCTACGCGCAGCGGCTGCCCGACGCCACCGCGGCGGGGATCGCCGACGCCGGCCACTGGCCGTGGCTCGACCAGCCGTCGGTGATCGACCGGGTGACGAGCTTTCTGGTCGGGCCTGCGAGCTGATGAGCCCGGCGGCGCTCGATGCGCCGGTTTCCGACCGGCGCATCGGCCGCGAACTGCTCAGGCGGCTCGCGCCCACGCTCGTGGCGGCGGTCCTCGCCGCGGCCTACGTCGTGATCTCGCCTCCGACCCCGGACCTCGCCGCGCACCTGTTCCGGGCGCAGCTATTCCGGGTCGAGGGGTTCGGGCTGTGGGACAACTGGTGGTACTCGGGCCACGAGATCGTCGGCTACAGCCTCCTCTTTCCGGCCGTGTCCGCCGCGCTGACCCCGCAGCTCGCCGCGGCGCTGGCGGCGACGGGCAGCGCGGCGGTGTTCGAGCTGCTCGCCCGCCGGTACTTCGGGCCCGACGCCTGGTTGGGCGCGGTGCTGTTCGGAGCAGCCACCGCCACCGACCTGTACACCGGACGACTCGGCTTCGCCTTCGGGCTCCTGCCCGCGCTGGGAGCCGTGCTGGCGCTCGATCGCCGGCGCGTGCCGCCGGCCTGTGCGATTGCCGTGCTCACGGCGCTGGCCGCCCCGTTGGCGGCCCTGTTCACTGCGCTGGGCGCCGCCGGCTGGGCAGTCGCCGCGCTGCTCGACCACCGCCGCCCGAGCGCCGTGCTGGCCCCCACCGCGGTGGCCGCGTCGGCGCTTGTGCCGGTGGGGCTGTTGGCGCTCGCCTTTCCGGAGGGCGGTAGCGAGCCGTTCGGATTGGCCACGTTCGTTCCGGTCCTGGTGATCGCCGGGGTAGCGCTGGTGGCACTGTCGCCGCCGCGGCTGGCGCTGCCCCAGACGCGGGTGAAGACCCCGCCGCCGCTGGGCGCCCTGCGCGCCGGGGTCGCCGTATACGCGGTGGCCCTGGTCACGGCATACCTGGTCAGCTCGCCGATCGGCAGCAACATCGCGCGGCTGGGCACGCTGCTGGCGGCGCCGATCGCCGCCTTGGTCTTGTGGCGGCGCCGGCCGGTGCTGCTGGCGCTCGCGGCGTTGCCACTGCTGTATCTCGAGTGCCAAGCGCCGGTGCGGGATGTGCTCAGCGCCGCCGGCGAGCCGTCGACGACGGTGGCCTACTACCAACCGCTGCTCCGGTTCCTGGCCCGGCAGTCAACCGCGGCCGCCGGACGGGTGGGACCGTTTCGAATCGAGGTCCCCTTCACCCGCCTGCACTGGGAGTCCTACCGGGTGGCGCCCCACTTCGCCCTCGCCCGCGGCTGGGAGCGCCAGCTCGACATCGCCGACAACCCGCTGTTCTACGGCGGCCACCTGACCGCCGACGCCTACGAGCGCTGGCTGCATCGCAACGCCGTCCGCTTCGTGGCCGATCCCGACACGCCGCTGGACTACTCGGCCCAGGCCGAGGCGGGGCTGATCTCGCGCGGTCAGCCCTACCTGCAGCTGGTGATGCGCTCGCGTCACTGGCGCGTCTACGCCGTCGCCGACGCCACGCCGATCGTTCAGGGGCCCGCGACGCTGCGAGCGCTGGGTCCGGACTCGCTGGCGCTCACCGCCCAGGCCCCCGGAACGGTCCTGATCGGAGTTCGGTTCACGCCTTACTGGGAGCTGACCGAGGGGTCGGGCTGCGTCGGGCCGGCCGGCGCCTACACCCGTCTGACGCTGCGCCGCGCGGGTCCGGTGGTGCTCGCGACGGAGTTCGCGCTCGCCCGAATCGGTGCTACTTCACCGCGCTGCACCTAGGTCTCAGGCCGCCCCGCCGGCGCCCGACCCGGACGCGGATCGGAGGCCGCCGAACGCTACGATCCTCGCGCCATGCGCCGTCGCCTTCGGTGGATCGAGACGCGGGTGCTGCCTCGCGGCTGGGCTGACGTCATCCGTCAGCTGCTGCTGTTCGTCGCCGCCTATCTCATGTACGAGGTCGTTCGGGGACTGGTCAACGGCGGCGACGTCTACAAGCCGTTGCGCGACGCGACCAGGATCATCGACTTCGAGCGCCTGCTGCACGTGTTCGTGGAACCGAGCATCCAGGCGTGGGCGTCGAGCGTCGACTGGCTGATGGACTTCGCCGATTGGACCTATCTCAACGCCCACCTCGTCGTCACCCTCGGCGGGCTGGTGTTCATCTACCTGCGCCGAAACGACTCCTTCTACTTCGTGCGCAACATGTTCCTGATCGCGATGGCGATCGCCCTGGTCGCCTACGCCCTGTACCCGGCGGCGCCACCACGGCTGATGCCCGCCTGGGGCTTCACCGACTCGATCGCCCGGTTCCTCGGCACCCAGCATGTGGAGGACGGCCCCGCGAAGGCGCTGCTCAACCTCTACGCTGCCGTGCCCTCGATGCACGTCTGCTTCTCGGTCATGGTCGGGCTGCCGATGGCGCGGCTGGTCAAGCACCGGCCGGCGCGCGCAGCCTGGTGTCTGTACCCGCTGCTGATCACGTTCGTCGTGGTCGCGACCGGCAACCACTACCTCACCGACGTGGTGCTCGGCGCGCTGACCGCCGCCGCCTCGGCGCTCGCCGCCCAGCGGCTGCTCGCCCGGGTCAGACCGGACGCCTGGGCGTTTGCCCCGGCGACCGCCTAGGCCGACCCCAGATGGGCAAGCCCACCACACCGGTGCGCCCGCAGGCTCCCAGGCCGCGCCGATCCCGGGCACGAGGTGACGGGCCTACGACCCAGGAGCTGATGCTCGAGCGGCTGATCGAGTCCCGGCTGACCCCGAACGCCATCTCGTTGACCGGCTTCGCGCTCAATCTCGCCGCCGCCGGCCTGCTCGTCGGCCGACTCTTCTTCCTCTCCGGGATCGCCTTCATCGTCGGCTCGATCATGGATACGATGGACGGGCGCTACTCGCGGATGTCGGGTAAGGGCACTCCGTTCGGCGCCTTTTTGGACTCGACGTTGGACCGCCTCGAGGAGGGGATCGTGCTGACCGCGGTCGCCGCCTACTTCGCCTCGCGCCACGATCAGGTGGCCGTCGCGGCGGTGGTCGCGGCGGTGCTCGGCTCGCTGATGGTCTCCTACACGCGGGCGCGGGCCGAGGCGCTGGGCGTCGCGTGCAAGGTCGGGCTGGCGACGCGGCCCGTCCGGGTGGTGATCCTGTCGATCGGCCTGGTGTTCGCCAAGGGCGCCTCGACGGGTCACTTCGAGCTGCTGGCGCCGGCCGTCTACGTGCTCGCCGCGCTGACCGTGGTTACGATGATCCAGCGGGTTCTCTACGTTCGCAAGCAGCTGATCGCCGCGCCTTGAGTCCGGTGTAACCGAGGGCGGCGCCCGGGATACCTAGATCGGCCGCCGCGGCGCAGATCGCCTCAAGGCAATTACTTCGAGAAGGGAAGACAATCTCAGTGAGCACCACCACCGGTTCGACGAACGGCACCGTGCGCCACCAGTACGACAAGGTCCGGGTTGCGATCATCGGCGTCGGCAACTGCGCCAGCTCATTCGTGCAGGGCGTCCACTACTACCGTGACGCCGACCCCACCCAGCAGGTGCCCGGCCTGATGCACACCGAGCTCGGCGGCTATCACGTGCGCGACATCGAGTTCAGCGCCGCGTTCGACATCGATGTCGACAAGGTCGGTCAAGATTTGTCTCAAGCGATCTTCGCCGGGCAGAACAACACGCTGAAGCTCGATACCGAGGTGCCGCGGCTCGGAGTCGAGGTGATGCGGGGCATGACCCACGACGGCCTGGGCAAGTACCTCAGCCAGAGGATCACCAAGGCCCCCGGACCGACCGTCGACATCGTCGAGGTGCTGAAGGAGACGCGGACCGACGTGGTGGTCTCCTACCTACCAGTCGGCTCTGAGCAGGCGACCAAGTGGTACGTGGAGCAGATCCTCGAGGCGGGCTGTGCCTTTGTGAACTGCATCCCGGTGTTCATCGCCCGCGAGGACTACTGGAACCGGCGCTTTCAGAAGGCCGGCCTGCCGATTGTCGGCGACGACATCAAGTCCCAGGTCGGCGCGACCATCGTCCACCGCGCCCTGGCCCGCCTGTTCCACGATCGCGGGGTCAAGCTGCTGCGCACCTCGCAGCTCAACGTCGGCGGCAACATGGACTTCTTCAACATGCTCGAGCGCGAGCGCCTGGAGTCCAAGAAGATCTCCAAGACCAACGCCGTGACCTCGATCATGGGCCACGAGCTGCCGGCCGACGACGTCCACGTCGGTCCCTCGGACTACGTGCCGTGGCTGACTGACCGCAAGTGGGCCCACATCCGCCTCGAGGGCCAGGCCTTCGGCGACGTACCCCTGACCGCCGAGCTCAAGCTCGAGGTGTGGGACTCTCCGAACTCGGCCGGGATCGTCACCGACGCGGTGCGCTGCTGCAAGCTGGCCCTCAACAGCGGCCTGTCCGGGCAGCTCGACGGGCCCAGCTCATATCTGATGAAGTCGCCGATGCACCAGCGGCCTGATGACGAGGCCCATGCGCTGACCGAGGCGTTCATCACCCGCTACGGCCGCAAGGATGTCGGCCGTTCGGTCGGCGGCGAGACCGCCGAGGCCACCGAAGCCGTCTCGGAGTAAGCGGCGCAAAAACAAGGGGCGCGCGAGCGCCCCCCATAAAATCAGTTGTCGTGCCCGGCTCCCTGGCCATCGCGCAGGTCACGCCGTTCGCCTGGGAGGCGGGCGGTGAGATCAACGAATACGTCGCGCGCGTCTCTGGCGAGCTGGCCGACCGGGGGCACCGCGTGCTGATCATCGCGCCGTCCGAGAGCAGCGGGCTGGTGCGAGACAGCCGCCGGGCGATTCGCTCCCGTCCGGAGACGCTGCTCGACGACAGCCGGGAGAACCCGTTCGTGCTCGGAGTCGGTGAGGTGCTGCCGTTCTCGCCCACCCGCCGGCGCTCCGCTTCGCTGCCGGTCGACGTCGCGCGGACGATCGAGGAGGCGCTGAGCGTGCTGGCGCTCGACGTGGTCAACGTGCACGAGCCGTTCGCCCCCAGCGCCTCCAGCGCGGCGCTGCGCCACTCACGGGCGCTGACCGTGGGCAGCTTTCACGCCCCCACCGAGCGCATCTTGTCAACCCAGTTGACCCGCCCGTTGTCGCGGCTGCTGTTCGCGCGCCTGGACGCCCGCACGGCGAGCTACGCGGCGACTCGCACCCTGCTCCAGCGCTACTTCCCGGGCGACTACGCCGTGATCACTCCTGGGGCTGACCCGCCGGCGCCGCGCCCGCGCAACCCGGTACCCGAGCTGGTCTTGATCGCCACCGAGGAGCGGGGCGCGCTGCGCACCTTTCTGCGCGCGCTGCGCGCGCTGCCCGCGCAGCTGCCCTGGCACGCGACGGTCTGGTCCCGGCGCCCGACCGCGCCGCCGGCGACCCTGGGGCGCCTGCTACGCGAGCGCGTGTCGTTCGTCGATCCAGGCGAGGCCGGCGAGAGCGAGACCCTGGCCGGCGCCGACATCGCCGTGCTGGCCTCCGAAGGTGACCGCAGCACCCCCGTGACGCTGGTGCGCGCGCTCGGCGCGGGCGCGGCGGTGGTGGCGTCGCGGCTGCCGGTGTACGAGGAGCTGCTGGCCGAGGGCGAGCGGGGCTTCCTGTTCGAGCCCGGCGAGACCGAGATGCTCTCAGCACACCTGACCCGGCTGCTGTCTGATCCGCGCCGGCTGGCCTCGAGCGCCGGCAACGCCCGCAAGCTGCGGCAATGGCTGGGCTGGCCGCGGGTCGCCTCTGAGCTCGATCAGATCTACTCAGAGCTCACCGCCCGCCGGCACGAGGTCGCGGCCGGCAACGGCCGGGTCCGTGAGCGGCTGCGGTCGCGGATCCTGATCGACGTCGACCTGCACATGCACACCGATCACTCCTATGACTGCGCGACCCCGGTCGAGGTGCTGCTGGCCGAGGCCCGGGCGCGGGGATTGGGCGCGATCGCGGTCACCGACCACAACGAGATCTCGGGTGCGCTCGAGGCCCGGGCCAAGGCGGAGGGCTTGCAGGTGATCGTCGCCGAGGAGGTCAAGACGGCCGATCAGGGCGAGGTGATCGGCCTGTTCATCGAGGACAAGATCCCGCGCGGGATGACGCTGGCGCAGACGATCGCCGAGATCAAGCGCCAAAAAGGCCTGGTCTACGTGCCGCACCCGTTCGATCGCATGCACTCGGTCCCCGATTACGAGCATCTGCTCACCGTGATCGACGCGATCGACGCGATCGAGGTGTTCAACCCGCGGGTGGCGATCTCCGAGTTCAACCAGGAGGCGGTCCGCTTCGCGGCCAAGTACCGGATCCCGGCCGGCGCTGGCTCCGACGCCCATGTGCCCCAGGGGCTGGGCTCGGTTCGGATCCGGATGCGGGACTTCGACGGCGCCCAGGAGTTCCTGGAATCGCTGCGCGATGCCGACATCATCCGCAATCCGGCCAGCCTGCTCTACGTGCAGGCGCTCAAGTTCCTGCAGACCAAGGCGATGCCCGAGGGCGCACGCCGAGCCTCGCGCGAGCGCCGGGTGAGGCGGGCCACGGGTCGCAAGTCCTGATGCAGCGCCAAGGACAAGCACGCCAGCCGTCCAATCCGACTGTCGTGCCGGCCACCGACGACGAGATCCGGGAGAAGTACCTGGAGCGCGCGATCCGCGAGCTGAACTCGTTCGCCCGCCGCCTGAGCGAGTGCGCTCAATGTCCCCGGGGTCAGTTGATGCCCGTCCTCGGCTCCGGGCACCCGCAGGCCGACATCTTCATGGTCAAGTACTCGGCCCGCCCGTCCGAGGTCGAGGAGGGGGTCGCGTTCTACGGGCGCACGGGCAACGCGTTGATGAAGTCACTGAAGCGGCTGTCGATCGACCCGCTGGCCGTGTACGGCACGCTGTGCGTCAAGTGCCCGGTGCCCGACCCGGCGATGGCAGATCCGGCCTGCGTGGGACGGCTGGTCGAGGAGCTGGCGATCGTGGCGCCGAAGATCGTCGTGGTGATGGGACCCGAGGCGCTAGCGGTGATCAACGAGCTGGGGGTCCCGCTGGCGCGCGAGCTCTCGCCCGTCGCGGGCGAGCTACAGCAGCTGACCCCGGCGATCGAGGCGCTGTATGTGCCCAACATCGACGAGGCGCTCGACGAGGAGGACGCCAAGCGCGAGTTCTGGAGCTCGTTTCGGGTGCTGGGGCAGTGGTGGGCTGACCTACCGCCGTACTAATAACTGGTGGTCGTCCTCGTGGGTGCGGTCGCACCGAGAGTGCACGTACGGGGCGACCACCAGCCGCGACAGGCGACCGGGTCCGGGTCGGCCCTTGTGGTCCGTCTGGCATCACCTGGTCGAACTGGTCCGGACCCCAAATCGGTTCGCTGGCAGCCGATTTGGGGACTTGAACGTGTATGTCCGGTTCGGTATCCCAAATCGACGAGGCGTCTAGCAATTTGGGTCCTCAACCAGGCCTCGACCAAGCTTCGACCAAGGTCCGCGTGGCCCGGGGCGCGACCGCTGCGGCGCGGCTCAGCCCAGCTCGAGGATGATCTTGCCCAGCTTGCCCCCGGCGGCGAACCGGTCATAGGCGGCGGCGGCGTCTGACAGCTCGAAGGTCTCGGCGATCGGAACCTTGACCGTGCCGGCGTCGAGCAGTGGCAGCACCGAGCGCTCGACCGCCCGGGCGGTCAGCGCCTTGCCCTCCAGCGGCCGCGCGCGCAGCGTGGAGCCGTACATCCGCGCGCGCTTGATCATCAGCAGACCGAGGTTGATCTCGCCCTTGGCCCCGGCGCCGGTGCCGATCACGACGATTCGTCCGCCGGTCTCCAGCGCCTTGAGGTTTTCCGCCAGGTTGACCGCGCCGACGAGCTCGAGGATAACGTCGAAGGGGCCGTGCTCGGCAAACCCCGCGGGCTCGATCACGTGGGCGCCCAGCGTCGCCACCCCGGCGTGATGGTCGGCGTTGCGGACCGTCGCGGTGACCCGCGCGCCGGCGGCGTGACCGAGCTGGACGGCCGCGGTCCCGACGCCGCCGGCCGCGCCGTGGACCAGCAGGCGCTCCCCGACCTGGAGGTCGGCCTGGGTGAACAGAGCGTCGTGGGCGGTGGTGAAGACCTCGGGGACCCCACCGGCCTGATTCCACGAGAGCGACTCCGGGACTTGCATCAGGGTGCGCTCGTGCACGGTGGCCAGCTCGGCCTGGCCCCCGCCGCCGACGATGCCCATCACCCGGTCGCCGGCGCCAAAGCGCTCCGCCGCCGGCCCCCGGGCGACCACCTCGCCGGCCAGCTCGAGACCCGGGATGTCCGCCGGCGAGCCGGCCGGAGCGGGATAGGCGCCGCGCCGCTGCATCATGTCGGCGCCGTTGAGACCGGCGGCGTAGACGCGGATCAGGACCTCGCCGCTCCCGGGCTCGGGATCGGGGTGGTCTTCGATCGACAGCTGCTTGTCTCGGATGGTGACGGCGCGCATCGTTGTGGCGCTACCCGCGGACCAGCTCGGCCACGCACTCGATGTGCGGTGTCTGGGGGAACATGTCCACCGGTCTCACCCGGCGCAGCTCGTAGCCAGCCTCGACGAGCTGCGCGGCGTTGGGGGCGAGCGTGGTCGGATTGCAGGAGACGTAGACCAGCCGCTTCGGAGCCGCCTCGATGATCCGCCGGACGATCTTCTGCGACAGGCCCGCGCGCGGCGGGTCGACGATCAGCACGTCGGGCCGGCCGGCCCGATCCACCAGCTCGCGCATCGCCAGCCGGATGTCGCCGGCGAAGAACTGGGCGTTGTCGACCTCGTTGGCCCGCGCGTTGGCGATCGCATCCGAGATCGCCTCGGGCATCAGCTCCAGCCCCCAGACCTCGGCCACCCGGGGAGAGATCAGCAGCCCGATCGTCCCGATGCCGCAGTAGAGGTCATACACGCGCTCGAACCCGGACGGGGCCGCGTACTCGATCGCCAGCTCGTAGAGGCGCTCGGCCATCTCGGTGTTGGTCTGAAAGAACGCCTGGGCGGAGATCTCAAAGCGCATCCCGCCGAGCTCCTCCTCAAAGCGGTCAGAGCCGGCGAGCAGCTCGGTCTCACCGCCCTGCGTCGTCTCGGCGACGCCGCTGTGGCGGGTCCACAGCAGGCCGTCGAGACCTTCTGCGGCCCGGGTCAGCGAGTCGCGGTCGAGCTGCCCGGCGCCCGTCACCAGGCGCACCTGCAGCGCCCCCGTACGCCGCCCCTCGCGCACGACCAGGTTGCGCAGCAGGCCCTGGCCGCTACGGCGGTCATAGGCGCTCAGCCCCTGCTCGCGACACCACGCGACGATCTGCTCGCGCGCCTGGTTGGCCGGTCCAGAGGCCAGTCGGCAATCGCTCAGCGCGACGATCTCATCCCAGCTCCCGGGCGCGTGAAAGCCGCACACCAGCGAGCCGTCGGCCGCGGTGCCGAACGAGTACTCGAGCTTGTTGCGATAGCGCCACGGCTGCACCGCCGCGACGATCGGCTCGAGCACGAACCCATCCAGGCGCCCGATCCGTCGCAGCGCGTCGGCGACCTGCTCGTGCTTGGTCTCCAGCTGGCGCTCGTAGGGCAGCACCTGCCAGGGCGCACCGGGATGATCGGCCTGCGGAGCGATGCGGTCCGGGCCGGGCGCCAGCAGCTCGCTCAGCCGAGCCTCGGCGTAGGCACGCTTGCGCTTGCCGATCACCGCCCGGACCCGGTCACCGGGCACCGCGCCGGCGACGAACACCACGTAGCCCTCGTGGCGGGCGACGCCGGCGCCGCCGAAGGCGAGTGAGTCGATCGTCAGCTCGAGCTCGTCGCCGCGCTGGGGGCGAGCCGGGCTGGTCTGGGCCGGAGCCGTCAGCCGATCGCCTTCTCGAGCGCGCCGATGACCGACTTGCGGGCCGCGTTCTTGCGCTCGTAGGTCAGCACCTTGCGCAGCTCCGGCTTGGAGAGATCGGCCAAGCGGGTCTGCACCTGGCCGGCGTTGAGGTCGTCATAGCCGAGGATCGGGAATGACGAGCCGACGCCGGCGGTCCGGCGCACGCGGTCGGCGCCACGGACGAGCCGGTCCACGGGCTCGGTCTTGCGCGCGCGCTTAGTCGCTGACCCCAGCTGATCGCGAGCGTTGCCGACCAGCCCCTCGATCTCGTTCAACAGATCGTCGCTCTGCTGGCGACCGCGGCGGACCAGCTCGGCGACCAGCTCGTTGGCGTCCTTGCGGGTCACCCGTCCGCGCGAGGCGGCATCGTCGAGCGTCTCCTGGATGCGATCGCGGGTCAGCATCACCAGATCACGCGGACTGACCTCCCCCTTGGCGATCTGCTCGGCGACGGTTCCGATGCCGTCTGGCTGGCCGCTGGCGCGACGGGTGGTGGTGACGCCGCGCTTGGCGGTTGCCTTGACCTGCTTGGCGCCGCCCTTGGCCGTCTCGGCCGTGTCGGCCGCGCTGGACTTCGCTGCCCTGGCCGTCTTGGCCGCGCCGGACTTGGCCGTGTCGGCGGTCTTGGCCGCGCCTGACTTGGCCTGGGTCGTGGTGCGCGCGCTCGCCTTGCGCGTGCTGGTCGCCGTGGCCTTGACCCCGCTCCGAGCGGCGGCCGACCCGCTCTTGGCGGCCGTGGTCGGGCGCTTGTTCGCCGGCTTGGCGGAGGACGATGATCTAGGGCCGGCGGTGGCCGAGCGCTTTGGGGCGGGCATGCAAGGAGCTCCTCTGTAGCGTTGACGCTCGCGCGAGCCTATCCAATGCACGCCGCCGGGGTCGCCGGAGCGCTTTAGCCGGCGCCGGCCAGCAACAGCTCGAGCAGTGCCTTCTGGGCGTGGCGGCGGTTCTCGGCCTGGTCCCAGATCCGCTGTCGCGGACCGTAGAGCAGCTCCGCGGTGATTTCCTCGCCCGGGTGCGCCGGCAGGCAGTGCAGGGCGATCGCGTGCGGAGCGGCGAGTTGCAGCAGCGCGTCGTCGATCGCGAACGGCGCCAGCGCGCGGCGTCGCTGCTCGGCGGTCTCGGGATCGTCGCCCATGCTGACCCACACGTCGGTGTAGACGGCGTCCGCGCCGGCGACCGCGGCGCGTGGATCGTCAGTCAGGATCGCGCCGGCCACCGGGTCGAGCTGGTAGCCCGGCGGCGCCGCGACCCGGACCTCGATGCCGGCCAGGGCGCCGGCGATGGCCAGCGAGCGAGCGACGTTGTTGCCGTCGCCGACGTAGGCGAGCTTCAGGCCGGCCAGCTCGCCGAACACCTCACGCAGGGTGAGCAGATCGGCCAGCGCCTGGACCGGGTGATGGCCAGCGGTCAGCATGTTGAACACCGGGATCTGCGCATGGCGGGCCAACTCGGCCGGCAGCTCGTCCGGCCCGGTGCGAATCCCGACCGCGGCCACATGACGCGAGAGCACATGCGCGGTGTCCCGGACCGACTCCCCCCGGCTCAGCTGAAGCTCATCGGCCCGGAGCACCATCGGGTGGCCGCCGAGCTCGACGATCCCGGCTTCGAAGGAGACGCGGGTCCGGGTTGAGGGCGCCTCGAAGATCAGCGCGACGGTCTGACGGAGCAGCACATCGCTGACCAGCGGCTGCGCCTTGAGCATCGTCGCGCGGTCCAGCAGCGCCGCGAGCTCGGCGGAGCTGATCTCCTCTCCGGTGAGGAAGTGGCGCGGCAAGCGCGGCAGTGTACGTTGCCCGTGTGCTGGCGCTGCGGGTGCTGACCTGGAACCTCATGCACGGCCGGGCGCAGCCTCCGGCGGGAAGGAGCCTGCTACCTGATTTCCGTGCCGCTCTGGCCGGCTGGGAGTGGGACGTCGCCCTGCTGCAGGAGGTCCCGCCCTGGTGGGCGGCGCACCTCGCCGCCACCCTGGGCACCGAGTACCGACACGTCTTGACCTCACGCAACGGTCTGCTCGCCGTACGGCGGTCGGTGGCCGTGCGCCGACCGGATCTGATCAAATCAAACGGCGGCGGCGCCAACGCGATCCTGGCCCGGCATGATCGCATCGTCGCCGCGCGCAGCCAGCGGCTGTGTTGGCTGCCCGAGCGCCGCTGGGTCCATGCGGTCAGGCTGGCCTGCGGGATCTGGGTGGCCAACCTGCACGCCACGGCCGGCGACGTTCCCGCCGCCCGGCGAGACGGCGAGCTGGCGGCCGCCCGCGCGCTGGAGTGGGCGGATGGCGAGCCGCTCGTGCTGGGTGGGGACTTCAACCTCGGCGAGCCGGCCTGTCCGGGGCTGGCGGCCGTCGGCGGCCACGGCTCAGATCACCTGCTCGTCGCCGCTGGACTGCACGGGCAGGGGCCGGCCGAGGTGCTCGAGCACGGCGTGCTGTCGGACCATCCACCCCTGGCGGCCACGGTGCAGCGGGGAAACGGGGACGAGAGCTCGCCGGTGCCGTGAACGCACCCGTTCGGTGAGCCAAAGGAGGTCTCCGCCCACTGGTCTCCGAGTGCTACGTTGGGGCGATGAATACCAAGCTCATCGCTCGCTGGATTGCGCTCGTCACGTCGCTCATGGTCGTGGGCACGTCATCCGGAATCGCACTCGCGAGCACCAACTATTGCGACCCGTTGGGCGGCTGCAAGCACCGCCACTACCTCAAGGTGACGCCGGGCACGGTGAAGGCGGGTAAGACCGTGGCGCTGGCCGGCTCGGTCGGCAGCGGCTGCCGCACGCCCGGGCCGGTGACGCTCTACTCGAATGCATTCAAGGGCGCCACAGCCCACCGCTTCGCCGGAGTTCCCGCCGTGTACGCAAAGGCAAGCAAGCATGGTGCGTTCACGACGCACGTGACGATCAAGAGGACGGTCAAACGCGGCAGCTACCGCATCGGTGGTCGCTGCGGCGGGGGTAACTTCGGCTCGGCGACGCTGAAGGTGCACTAGCGGGACGCCGAAGGTGACCGCAGCGTGATGGTCGCTCGGGCTGCGGCTAGCCACAGCTGCCGGCGTCTTTTGCCTTTCGCTTGCAGCCTTCGATCGCGAGCGCACGACGCTTGAAGACGGCGAGCGCGGGCTTGGGCGAGACCTGGCCGCGGACGTACTTGAGCAGCCCGGCGTAATCGAAGGCGTACGGGCTCGCTCGCGGTCCCTCGTCGCCCATCCACGTATACCAGTAGAAGCCCATCAGCCCGAGCTTGGAGCGGTTGTCGGCGAGCAGCCCGATCGCCTGATCGAGACGCTGCGCCTGAAGCGTCTCGGTGTCTCCGACGCCGAACTGATCCGGTGCCTTGCCGGCCGAGGATGGCCAGCTGACCTCCGTGGCGAGAATCGGCTTGCCGTGGTCACCGAACCGATCCATGACGGCTCGGACCTTGCGCAGGATCATGATCACGCCGCTCGCCTGCGCGGTGTAGGGATGAATCGCCACGACGTCAAACAGCCGGATCGCTCCCGGAACCTCGTAGATCTGCGCGAGGTACTGCCACGAGAAGTCAGGCAGGCCGGCCAGCACCAGCTGAGCGCCGGGGTCAGCGGACTTCAGCGCCGCACGCGCCGCGCTCAGCAGCCTCACGTAACTCGGGGCAAACGGGCGCTCGGACCAGTAACTGAGAAAGTTCGGCTCGTTCCAGATCTGCCACATGCGGACCGGTACCGGGGAGATACCCGGGTGCGCCGCCCAAAACGTGCCGTGCGGCCCGTAGCGCCTCGCCAGCGCGCCGACGAAAGCAGCGTAGGGGGCCGGAGACCTCGGCGCGGAGGCCGGGCTGACGGGTGGCCGGGCATCCCATGCAGGGGTGTATTCCACCACCGGGAGCACGGACATGCCGCGTGCCGCCGCAGGAGCCACGATGCGGTCGAGCTGCGAGAAGCGCGTCGGAACACCGCCGACATCCTGAAACTCCGAACGCTGTGTGGCCGGCACCTGATTGAAGGTCCTGTAGGGCTGCGCAGCAGACCAATCGACAGCAACCCGAAGGCTCTCCACGCCGCTTGCGACCATGGAGTCCAACTGCTCGCTGAGGTTGACACCGTTGGTGAGCAGCGGGCCGTCGGCCATCACGCCGATGACGAAGCCCTGTCGGACCCGTCGCTTGGTGGCTGTCGGCGACGACAGCGCCAGGGCGCCGGCCACGCCGAGCAGGCCGACCACGAGTGCAACGATCGGCACGAGCATCCGGCTGCGCATCGCGGCAAGTCTAGATCGATGGCGCGGCGCGGGTCACCGCGATCAGCCCCGGGCGCGCAGGCCGAAGCCGCGCACCATCAACAGCGCCTTCTCCCCCAGGGTGCCCCGCGCCGGGAGCACGCCGAGCTGGGTGGCGGCGTCATAGACGTCAAAGAAGCCGCGCACCCGGAGCAGCAGCTCGTGTTGCAGCTCGCAGTAGAACACGCAGTGCACGACCACGAACCGATTGGTGGCCGGCAGCCCGTCGAGCGGCTCACGGTGGGTCCCGATCGCCTTGCACGGCGCGGCCACGTAGCGCCCGTCGGCCAGCCGCCGCCCGGTCCGCTCCAGGCGCGCGTCTGGAAAGCCCGCCCACAGGCGCCGGGCGTGGGCGGCGAGCCGCTCGGTTCCGGCGAGCGGTTCGGCGGTCAGCGGATCTTCGTACTGCACGCCAGCGGCGCACACCTCGGCGAAGGCGGCCGAGTCGCGGCCGGTCCACGCCGCCTCCCAGCCGTCGATCAGCTCATCGGCCGTCATTCCAGGTCGGACGCCGCGCCGAGCTGCGCCAGCCCCTGAACCGGAGTGGAGGCCTGCGCGTAACGGCGGCGGGGGATCCGGCCGGCGCCCCGGGCGAGCCGGCCGGCCTGGACGGCCAGGCGGATCGCGCGGGCCATCGCGGCCGGATCGTGGGCGCGCGAGATCGCGCTCGCGCACAGGACGGCGTCGCATCCGAGCTCCATCGCCAGAGCCGCGTCTGACGCCGTGCCGACGCCGGCGTCGAGGATCACCGGCACGCCGGCGCGCTCGAGGATGATCGAGATGTTGTACGGGTTGCAGATCCCCATGCCGCTCCCGATCGGCGAGCCGAGCGGCATCACGGCGGCACAGCCGACGTCCTCCAGGCGCCGCGCGAGCACCGGGTCGTCGGTCGTGTACGGAAGCACGACGAAGCCGTCGTCGACCAGCTCCTCGGCGGCCGCCACCAGCTCGACGGCGTCTGGCAGCAGCGTCCGGTCGTCGCCGATCACCTCGAGCTTGATCCAGTCGGTGCCAAACGCCTCGCGGGCGAGATGCGCGGTGGTGACCGCGTCCCGCGCGGTGAAGCACCCGGCGGTGTTGGGCAGCACCTGCACGCCGGCGGCGTCCAGCACGTCGAGGATCGATCCGCGGGCGTCGGGATCGAGGCGCCGCAGCGCGACCGTGCACAGCTCGGCCTCGGACTCCCGACAGGCGCGGGTGAGCAGCTCGTGGTTGGCGAAGCCCCCGCTGCCCAGGATCAGGCGCGAGCGCAGCTCGCGGCCGGCGATGCGAAGCGGATCTGCGGCCATGATGTTCATCCTCCTCCAATCGCGGCGAGGACCTCGATCCGGGCGCCGTCACGTAGTTCGGTCTCGGGCCAGCGCGAGCGCGTCACGACTTCGCCGTCGAGCGCCACGGCCGTCCCGCGGGCCCCGGGGGCGACCGCGAGCAGCTCGATCAGGCTGGCCACGGTGGCGCCCGCCTCGAGCACGCGAGGCTCTCCGTTGACGTTCACGTTCACGCCGCGCTCCTCACGCCGGGCTCCCGGGCCGGATCGCGTTGAAGGCGCGAGGGCGAGAATGCGGCGGCGAGCTCGCATGGCTTGTCGCCGCACAGCTCGGCGACGATCAGCTCGGCGGTGATCGGCGCGAGCAGGACCCCGCCGCGGCGATGCCCGGTGGCCCACAGCAGCCCGGCAATCGCGCCGGCGCCGATCAACGGCAGGTTGTCCGGAGTCCCGGGGCGCAGGCCCGCCGAGAGCTCGTCGATCACGAGCTCTGAGACTCCGGGCACCAGCTCGGACGCGTCACGGAGCAGCTCAAACGCGGCGCCGGCGGTCACCGTGGTGTCAAAGCCGCGCTCCTCGGAGGTGGCGCCGATCACGTAGCGACCGTCGCCTCGGGGGGTGATGTAGGAGCCGCCCATCCGGATCACGCGATTGAGCAGGCCCGGTCCGGCGGGATCGTGCAGACGCAGGATCTGGCCCTTGACCGGGCGCACCGGGACCCGAGCGGCGGGCGGGACCCCCTCGAGCCGCGCCGACCACACGCCGGCGGCGATGACCACCTGCTCGGCCGCGATCATTGAGCCGTCGGTCATCCGCACGCCGACCACCCGTTGCGCGTCCGCGCCCGGGCCGCCGCCGAGCGCCAGCCCGGCCACTGGCGCGTGCTCGCGGACCTCGCCCCCGGCGCGGGAGATCGCCTCGGTCAACGCAGGCGTAAGGGCGCGCGGGTCGACAGCGTGATCGTCGGGCACCTCGAGGGCGAGGCGCAGCGACGGGGCCAGCCCCGGCTCCAGGCGCCGGGCCTCACTGGCGCGCAGGCGCTTCACCGCCAGACCGAACTGGCGGCGCAACTCCAGCTCGCGCTCCAGCGCCTGCGCCTCATCGGCGTCCCGGGCCACCAGCAGCGTCCCGCACGGGGTGTAGCCGACCCCTGAGGCTCCGCTGGCTGCCGCCAGCTCAGAGGCGAACTCGGGGTAGGCCAGCGCGCCGCGCAACCCGAGCTCGAGCAGCGGCTCCTCACCCGGCGTCGCCTCGGCGACCGGCGCGAGCATTCCGGCCGCCACCCGAGAGGCGCCGCCGCCGGGCACGTCGCGCTCGAGCACGAGCACGCTGAGGCCGCGCTGGGCGGCGCGCCAGGCGATTGCCAGGCCGATGACGCCACCGCCGATCACGGCGACGTCGACTGCTCCTGCTGTGCGCTGCGACAAGCAACCTCCCTGCGCCGGCATTACCCGATCAGGTCTTGACGGTCGGCGGATTCGGCGTCCGCCCTCTCAGCCCAGCGGTGGGGCTCCCGTGGCGTCAATGCTAGCGAGCAACTCCTGACAGACTAAAGACGATGAGCGATCGAGTCCAGCGCCTGGGCCAAGCGCGCCTGTACCTGGTCTGCGACGAGCGTCCGGACAGCTTCCTGGTGGCGGCCCTGCACGGCGGCGTCGAGATCGTGCAGCTGCGGATCAAGGCCGCCGATGATGACGACCGGATCATCGCGGTGGCGCGCCGGTACGCCGGGCTGTGCCGGTCGGCCGGAGCCCTGCTGATCCTCAACGACCGCCCCGATCTGGTGTCGGCGGCGGGTGTCGACGGCGTCCACATCGGCCAGGACGACGGGCCGGTCGGTCAAGCCCGCGATCTGGTCGGTCCCGAGCGGCTGGTGGGCCTCTCCACCCACACGTCGGGGCAGATCGACGCGGTGCCCGAAACCGCCGTCGACTACATCGGGGTCGGGCCGGTGCACGCCACGCCCACCAAGCCCGGCCGACCCGCGGTGGGACTCGAGCTGGTGCGCTACGCGGTTGAGCACGCGAGCTTGCCGTTCTTCGCGATCGGCGGGATCGACGCCACCAACGTCACGACGGTGGCCGCGGCCGGAGCCCGGCGAATCGCGGTGGTCCGGGCGCTGACCGAGGCCGCGGAGCCCGAGGCGGCGGCGCGGGCGCTGCTGGCCGGGCTGCACAGCGAGGCCCGGGTTGGCGCAGCGTAGTCGCAAGCCAACGCGGCGGGCCGCTTCGCAACGGGCGGCCGGCCCTCCGACCCAAGGGGCGCAGCCCGCCGAGTCCGAGGAGGGCTCCCGCGCCGGCTGGCCGGTCGAGCGCCCGATGACCCGCTCGCAGCGGCGCGACGCCGAGGTGCGCGCCGGCCTGACGCCGATCGACCCTGGCGAGCGCCCCGGGGCGATCGTCGTAGCGGCCGCAGTCGCCGCGGTGCTCGGGCTGGCCAACCTGATCGCCTACGCCGCCGGGGTCAAGATCGGGGGCAAGCACCCCGGTGCTCCGGGCATCGTCATCTTCACGGTGCTGATGCTCGTTTGCTCGATCGGGATGTGGCGGCTGTGGTACGGCGCCGTGCTCGGCTTCATGGCCCTGCTGGCGATCATCGCGACGATCTTCGCGCTGCTGCTGATCGAGGCCAGCAACGTGCTGGGTCTGGTGGTGGCGCTGGCGGTGGTGATCGGCGCGGGCTATCTGTTCTTCAAGCTGGTCCGGGTGCTGAGTCGGATCCAGCTGCCGCGCTACCCGGGCGCGTAGGGCCGGGCTGAGAGCTTCAGCCGGTAGGCTGAACCGGATGCCCGAATCCAGCTATGACTGCGTGGTCGTGGGCTCCGGACCCGGGGGCTATGTCGCCGCCATTCGGGCCGCGCAGCTCGGCCTGAGGACCGCGGTGATCGAGAAGGACAAGATCGGTGGCCGGTGCCTGAACTACGCCTGTATTCCCGCCAAGGCGGTGCTGCGCGTAGCCGATGTCCTGACCGAGGTGCGGGAGGCCGGCGAGTACGGAATCAAGGTCGGCGCCCCCGAGATCGACTACGCCGGGGTAACGGCCCGCCGCGAGAAGGTGGTCAAGACGCTGACCGGGGGCGTCGCCGGACTGATGAAGAAGAACTCGATCGACGTGGTCGAGGGCACCGCGGCGCTGAGCGGCGGTGGCCGGCTGACCGTCGGCGACCAGCAGATCGCCGCCAAGACGATCGTCCTCGCCTGCGGATCGGTCAAGCGGCCGATCCCCGGCGCCCAGTTCGGCGGCCGGGTGATCGGGACCGAGGAGGCCTGGGCCCTGGATGAGCTGCCGGCGACGATGGCGGTCGTCGGCGCCGGCGCCTCCGGCGCGGAGATCGCCTCGGGCTACGCCCGCCTCGGCGTCGAGGTCAAGCTGTTCGAGGCGCTGGATCGGGTGCTGCCGACCGAGGATCCTGACATCTCGAGGCTGGTCGAGCGGGGACTCAAGAAGCAGGGGATGACGATCCACGTCGACACGCTGGTCACCGGGATCGAGTCCGGCGAGCTCGACGTCCGGTATTCGCACGGTGAGAGCTCGGTACAGGCCGACTGGCTGGTGATCGCCGCCGGGCGCGGACCGGATGTGGAAGGGCTGAACCTGGACGCGGCCCGGGTCAGGTTGGCCGACAACGGGTTGATCGAGGTCGACGGCGCGCAGCGCACCAGCGCCGAGGGCATCTACGCGATCGGTGATCTGGTCGCCGGTCCGGCGCTGGCCCACAAGGCTTCAGACGAGGGTGTGATCGCGGTCGAGGACGCGGCCGGGATCAAGACTCATCCGATCGAGTACATCGACATCCCGCGGGCCACTTTCTGCGCCCCCAACGTGGCCAGCTTCGGGCTGACCGAGGCCCAGGCGCGCGAGGCCGGCCACGATGTCGTCGTCGGCAAGGTCCAGTACGGCGCGGTCGGCGCCGGCACCGTCTACGGCGACCGAACCGGCCTGGTCAAGATCGTCGGCGAGAAGCGCTATGGGGAGTTGCTGGGCGGCCACATCGTCGGCGCCAAGGCCACCGAGCTGATCCAGGAGCTGGTCAACGCGCGCGCTCTCGAGGGCGGCTATCCCGAGGTGGCGCGTCTGGTCCACGGCCACCCGACGATGGCCGAGGCCGTGATGGAGGCCGCCCGCGCCGCCGACGGCTGGCTGATCCACGGCTGACTTCGCCCCACCCGCCCCGGGCCTGGTTCCGGCAACCGCCGTGGGCCTGGTCGCAGCCACCGTCGCGGGCGTGGTTCCCGTACCCGACCAGCCGGTCTTCTACTACGACCTCGGCAATCCCGATTGCTACCTGGTCGGCGAGCGCGTGATGTCCGAGCTGACCCCGGCGCCAGAGTGGGAGCCGGTGCTCGGCGCCGGGTTCGGGCCACCTCCGGATCCGCTGGACCTCGAACGGCTGCGTGTCGGCGTGGCGGCGCAGGGACTGCAACCCCTGCGCTGGCCACCGCGATGGCCGGCGGACACCGAGCGGGCGATGCTCGCCGCCACCTACGCCAAGCGGGTCGGACGAGCGGTCGCCTTCTCCCTGGCGGCGTTTCGACAGGCGTTCGCCGGCGGCCGTGACCTCAGCGAGGAGAGCACGGTGCTGATCGCGGCGGCAGCGTGTGAGATGCACCCGGCCGCGCTCCTAAAGGCCATCGGGCTGCGGTCGGTGGGCGAGGGCCTGCGCAGCGCCGGGGTGCGAGCTCGGGCAGCCGGCGTCGGCTCGCTGCCGGCGCTCGCGGTCGACGGACGGCTGTTCGAGGGCCCGGAGTGCCTGGACGATGCCCTTCAAGCCCAGGGAGCCAAGCCCTGAAGGCCAACCGTGCCTTTCATCTGATCGCGTCGCGTGGGGGCCACGAGCCCGCGTTCATGGCCGACCGCGATCGCACCGATCGAATCGAGCTCGTGTCGATCGATGACGGCGAGGTGGTCCTGTACTGGGAGCTGCCCGCCAAGCCGGCCACGAAGCTGCTCAAGGCGCTGCGCACCGACCTGGTGGGGCTCGAAGCTGAGGAGTTCGTCCGCCGCTGGGCGGGCGCCGACGTGACCGCCGACTGGCCCTTCTGACCGTACAGGGGATATCTTGAGCTGACCGTGGAGCCGTCCATTCCAGCGGCGCAAGGGTCAGGACTCAAGGGAGTGATCCGAGTAGCGGAGCCTGACCGGACTCAGCGCGCGATCGTCCGCCGGGCGGCCGAGACCCGGGCCACCGTCCCCGACCTCGAGCTGCAGACCGAGGTCGAGATGGGAGCGGCGATCGCGATGGCCGCCGAGTCTGACTGCTCGATCACCGCGATCCTCACCCGGGCGTGCGCACTCGCCCTGCGCGCCTGCCCCGAGGCCAACGCCGCTTACCGGGACGGACGCTATGAGCTGTACTCGCGGGTCAACGTCGGGGTCGTCATGCAGACCGGGAACGCCTACGTGACCCCGACGGTGCTCGACGCCGACTCCAAGTCGCTGCTCGAGCTGAGCCGCGAGCTCGAAGGAGTGGGCGAGCGGGCGCGGACCGGGGAACTGACGCCGCCCGAGCTGGCCGGCGCCACCTTCACCCTGTCAGACCTCACTGCTCATGCGGTGCATCGCTGGAGCGCGCTTGTCACCCCTCCCCAGGCGGCCGCGCTGACCGCCGGCGCGATCCGCGCGGCGCCGGTGGCTCGCGACGGCAGGCTGGTGCCGAGCCAGATCATGAGCGTGACCCTCGGGTGCGACCATCGAATCCTGTTCGGGCACCGCGCCGCCGCCTTCTTGGATCAAATCGTCGGCTCGATCGAACGAGCCACGGGGTGAGGCGGGATATTGACACGCCACCGGCCCCAGACCGAGCGCGCCAGCGTGTGCCGATTGGCGCTAAGGGGGAGACTTCTCTCGTGGACCCAGCGCACGCACTGTCGAGGCGCCTGCGCGCGGCCCTGCGCGACGAACGCGTGCTGGAGGCGATCGCCTCGGTTCCCCGGGATCGGTTCGTACCCACTGACGAGCTGGGACGGGCCTATGAGAACGTGGCGCTACCGATTGCCTGTGGGCAGACGATCTCCCAGCCGATCGTGATCGGACGTATGCTCGAGCTGCTCGAGGTCGAGCCGAGTGACCGGGTGCTCGACATCGGCACCGGCTCTGGATACCACGCCGCGCTGCTCTCGCGGCTGGCCGCCGAGGTGTGGACGGTCGAACGTCACCCGCAGCTCAGCGCGGGCGCGCAGGCGGCGCTCTCGGCGCTGGACATGGTGAACGTCACCTGCGTGATCGGCGACGGCTGCGAGGGGCTGCCTGACCGGGCTCCGTTCGACGCGATCAATGTCGCCGCGGCGACCGCGGGCGCGCTACCGCGGGCGCTCGAGGAGCAGCTGGCGCCCGGCGGTCGGATCGTAGCGCCGGTGGGAACCGAGCGCCAGCACCTGATCCGCGTGCGCCGGACCGACCATGGCCTCGAGCGCGAGGAGCTCGATCCGGTCAGGTTCGTGCCGCTGGTCGGGGCTGAATAGCCTCGCCGTTCCCGTTCAGGCGGGCGCGCATCACCTCGATCGCCACGGGGTTGCGATCGATCAGGACGAAGTGGCGCCCGAGCTCGCGGCAGACGGCGCCGAGCGTGCCCGAGCCGGCGAACGGGTCCAAGCACCACCCGCCCGGGCGAGATGACGCCGCCACCATGCGGCGTAGCACGCCCTCGGGCTTCTGAGTGGGATAGCCGGTCTTCTCGCGGCCGGCGGTGGGAACGATCGTGTGAAACCAGACGTCGGTCGGCCGTTTGCCCCGGGCGGCCTTCTCGGCGCCGACGAGACCCGGGGCCATGTAGGGCTCGCGCTCGACCGCGTCGGCGTCGAAGTGATGCGCGCCCGGGGTGCGGACGTAGACCAGGATCGTGTCGTGCTTGGCCGGCCAGCGTCGCCGGGGCTTGGCGCCGTAGTCGTAGGCCCAGATCAGCTCGTTGAGAAACGCGCCCCGCCCGAACAGCTCGTCGAGCAGGAGCTTGCAGTAGTGCGCCTCGCGGTAGTCGATGTGGAAGTACAGCGTCCCGTGGGGGGCCAGAAGCTCGCGGACGCGGGCCAGGCGCGGCTCGAGGAAGCCCAGGTAGTCGGCGTACTCGTCGTCATAGCGCAGCGAGCCGAGCAGGCGCGAGCGGTAGCGGCGACCCCCGAAGCCGATCCGGCGGGCGTCGGGATCGGCGTGGACGGTGACCGTGGACCGGGCTTGAGCGCGCCCGGTGTTGAACGGCGGGTCCATATAGACCAGATCGAAGCTCGCCGCCGGCAGGCGATCGAGGACCAGCTGGTTGTCGGCCTCGATCACCAGATCGTCGTCGAGCCGGGGATCGTCGGCGGATGAAGCGAATCTCACCGCGGGTCAACCTACCGGCGGCGGCGGCGGTCATAAGCTTCGCGTCACCTCAGCGTCCGGCGCGCCGGGAGGAGGGTTTTGGAGACGCTAGGATTAGATAGTGCTTACGTACGCCTTCAAACGCGCACGCGAGTCAGCCTGGGCCGGGAAGGTGACCCGCTACGCGATCGGTTCGGTGATCGCGCTCGCCACCAGCATCGTCGTGTTCGCGCTGTGCTACGTGATTCACCTCAGCACGACGATGGACTCGATCCTCGCCTTTTTCGCCGGCGCGATCCCCAACTGGATCCTCAACCGACGCTGGGCCTGGCAGATCAGCGGGCGGGTGGCCTTCCTGCGCGAGATCGTCGGCTACGTGGCGATCTCGGTGCTGGCGCTGGTCGCCTCCTCGGCGGCCACCGGCTGGACCCAGGACCAGGTGCAGGGCATCCCCCCCGGGCAAGGGCTGCGCGTCCTGATCGTCACCGCGTCCTACGTGGCGGTGCAGGCGATCCTGTTCGTGGCCAAGTTCGTCGTCTACGAGCACTGGGTGTTCTCGGGCCGCAGCCGCCTGCGGGCCGCCGTGCGGTCGCGCCACCAGGTGTGGACCGCCGCCCGGGCGAACCGGGCCCCGTAGCCGAAGTTCCCGCCCTTCTTGGTGGCGGTCGCGTGCTCGCCGCGATCGCGCATCGTCGTTGGCACCTCGGCCAGGCGAAACCCGTTCAGCGCCGCCGAGATCATCAGCTCTGAGGCCTGGTACTGGGGCTGCTCGAGCCTAACTGCCGCGGTCACCTTCGAGCGCATCGCGCGCAGCCCGCAGGCCGGATCGGTGATCCGGTGGCGGACCAGCACGCTGATCAGCGCTCCGAACACGATCACTCCGAGGTGACGGGTGGCGTCGGTGGTCAGCTCTGAGCCGAGCCGCCGAGAGCCCGAGACGAAGTCGGCCCGGCCGGCCAGGATCGGCTCGATCACGCGAGCGATCTCGTGCGCCTCGTACTGGCCGTCGGCGTCGATCGTGACGATCAGCTCGGCGCCGCGGGCCCGGGCGAGCCAGTAGCCCAGACGCAGAGCGGCGCCCTGGCCCCGGTTGACCGGCACGTCGCAGACCAGCGCCCCCGCCTCGGCCGCCCGCTGCGCCGTCGCATCCTTGGCGCCGTCGACGACCACGATTACCTCCGTCTCGAACCCGGCGATCTCCGCGGGGATCCCGGAGATCACCTGGCCTACCGTGGGCTGCTCGTTGTAGGCCGGGATCACGACGGCCAGCGGAGCGCCCCGGGCCGCCGGATGGGCGGCCAAGAAGGCGTCGGCCGCCCCACGCTCGACCGCGGCCAGACGCGCGTACTCGGACGGGGCCACGCTCGGACCCGGCTCGGCGACGGTCATCTACGGCCTCTCAGAGGTCGTGACCGGCGCCTGCACCTCGGCCTCAGACCATTCCTCCCAGACCCCGACCAGTCCGTCGGAGAGGTTCGGATACCTGGGCGTCCAGCCGGCGGCGTGGGCGCGGCTGGGATCCACGATCACGGCCGGCATCTCGCCCGGCTTGGCCTCGCCGTAGCGAACCGGCAGCTCGGCGCCGCTGACCGCCCGGACGGCGTCGACGACCTCGTGCACCGACAGTGACGTGCCCGAGCCGATCACCGTCGGCCCGGCCCACGCGTCGCTGAGCAGTCCGAGGCGCATCGCGCCCACCACGTCTGAGACGTGCACGTAGTCACGCACCTGGTTGCCGTCGCCGTAGATCTCAAACGTCGTGCCCAGGCGGATCGCGCGCATCAGCCGGGCGATGATGCTGTCCTTGGCCTGCATCCCTGGACCGTAGACGTTGGTCAGGCGGATGCAGGCACACCGGAGCCCGTAGGACGCCGTGTAGGCGGCCATCAGCATCTCGCCCGCGGCCTTGGTCGAGCCGTACGGGGTCAGCGGCTGGAGCGTCGCCGCCTCAGAGATCTTGGGCGCCCGCATCGGGCCGGTGACCGCGTTGGTCGAGGCGAAGGCGAGCGATGTCACCCCCGCGGCGCGGCCGGCGGCCAGCAGCGCGTTGGTACCGGCCACATTGGTCTGGAAGGTCAGCTCCGGCTGCTCGAGCGACCGCAGCACCGAGGTGACCGCCGCCAGGTGCACGATCGAGTCAAAGCCTCCCTCCAGGGCCCGCTCGAGCACGTCGCCGGAGGCGATGTCGCCGATCACGTTGTCGACGTCGGGATCGGGATGGGAAGACAGGTCGAGGACCCGAACTTCGGCGCCGTCGGCCGTCAGCTCCGAGACGACGTGGCGGCCGATGAACCCCGAACCGCCCGTTACCAGGATCCGCCTCCCGCTCAGCGCCCCCGCAGCGGAGGCGGTCACTTAGTCTGCGCCAGCTCGCTCGTACGCGGAAGCTCTGAGCTGGTCTGCGCCCACTTGACCGTCGGCCGGACCGCCGCCATATCGACGCGGTCCCGATAGCGCTCGACCACGTCAAACAGGTGATCGATCAGCGTCGTCGAGAGCAGCGTCGGCTTCAGGCCGAGGCTCTCCAGAGCCGTGTGGACCACGTTGTAGTAGTGGTCGTAGATCTCCACCCGCGGGTTCTCGGTGTGCTCGATCGTGGCCTCGCCGGGGAACTCGTTGACGATCGTCTCGGCGATCTGGTTGATCGACATCGTCTCGGTCATCTGGTTGAAGACGCGGAACTCGCCCCGCTCGGCTGGGGTCTCGGAGGCCAGGCGGATGCATTCGACGGTGTCGACGATGTTGATCAGGCCGCGCTTCTGAGAGCCGTTGCCGTAGACGGTCAGCGGATGGCCTAGCACCGCCTGGATGACCATCCGGTTGAGCACCGTGCCGAACACGGCGTCGTAGTCAAAGCGCGTCGCCAGGCGATCGTCGAGCTTGGTCTGCTCGGTATCGGCGCCATACACGACCCCCTGGTTGAGGTCGGTGGCGCGCAGGCCCCAGATCCGACAGCCGAACTCGATGTTGTGGCTGTCGTGAACCTTGGAGCAGTGATAGAACGAGCCGGGCTTCTTGGGATAGATCATCCGATCCTTGCGCCCGTTGTGCTCGATCTCGATCCAGCCCTCCTCGATATCGATGTCGGGCTGGCCGTACTCTCCCATCGTCCCGAGCTTGACCAGATGGATGTCGCGATCGATGTCGGCGATCGCGTACATCACGTTGAGGTTGCCGACCACGTTGTTGGTCTGCGTGTAGACGGCGTGGCGCTGGGAGATCATCGAGTACGGCGCCGCCCGCTGCTCGGCGAAGTGCACGATCGTCTCGGGTTGGAAATCGCGCACCATCTGGTGCACGAACTCGGCCTCGCAGAGATCCCCTACGTAGGACTTGATCTGTTGACCGCCGACCTCGGCCCAAGCGGCCAGACGCTCGTCGAGCGTCTGGATCGGGATCAGGCTCTCCACCCCCATCTCCACGTCGTAGCCGCGGCGAGCGAAGTTGTCGTTTACGGCGACCTCGTGCCCGACCGCGGACAGATGCAGGGCGGTGGGCCACCCCAGGTACCCGTCACCCCCTAGAACCAGGATTTTCATACGGACGCTCCAATACCTTCCGTCGACTTCGGATCTTCAAGCGCTCGCGGCCTGCCTCAGGCGGTTCTTCGGACGGCTGAAACATTCTCGCTGACCCGCGAGCGCACGAGAATAGCGACCGCGCTAACGGAAAGCACACACGGTCGAGTTCGCGCAGGATACGCGATCGGGTGCAGCCAGCGGACGGCGCCAGGCGGCGATGCTACTTTCGCGACGTGACCGTAACCCAGCGTCGCTCCCGGCTGGCGCTGTTGATGCTGGGGATCGCCATCGCGGTCGGGCTGATCGCCTCGGCCCTGAGCGACCCGGCGCTGCCCAGCCCACCAAAGCCCCGGCCGGCTCGGAGCGCCGGGCGCGGGAACCCGTTTGCCTACGTTCCCGCGCGTGAGGCCGAGTTCGTGACCCGCGGCGCCTCGGGCAACGCGCACGCGCTGTTTGTCAAGAGCCCCGGCGGCGTGCTCGCCACCGCGGGCCGGGTGGCCGCGTTCCGGGGGCTGATCGACCACGCGGCGGCCGGCACGAGCATCAGTCCGAACCTGCTGGAGGGCCTCGTGTTCGTGGAGAGCGCCGGGCGGCCGCAGATCATCGCCGGCGCAGATCCCGCCGGCGCCGCCGGCCTGACCCAGATCCTCGCCCAGACCGGCCAATCCCTGTTGGGTATGCACGTCGACTTGACCGCCAGCCGCCGGCTGACCAGCCAGATCGCCGCGGTCACCGCCGGGGCGCGTCCGGGCCGGCTGGCGCCGCTGCTGACCCGCCGAGCCGCGGCCGACGAGCGCTTTGACCCCGCCCTGGAGCTGGCGGCCACCGTCCGTTACCTGGAGCTGTCCGAGCGCCAGTTCGGTCGCCAGGACCTCGCCTTCGAGAGCTATCACATGGGAATCGGCAACCTGCACCAGGCGCTGGTCGACTACGACGGCGGGCGCTCGGTCCCCTACGCCCAGCTGTACTTCGACACCGCGCCGGACCGTCATCGCGCCGCCTACAGCTTGCTTGCGAGGCTCAGCGATGACTCGTCGCTGTACTACTGGCGCCTGCTCGGCGCCGTCGCCGTCATGCACCTGTACCGCACCGACCGGGTCGCGCTGCGCCGGCTGGCCTCACAGCAGGCGGCGGACGCCGCCGGCGCTGCGGTCCTGCATCCGGCGGCTCGAACGCTGTCGCTGCCGGACCCGGGTGCGCTGGCAGCCGCCTATCAGCGCGCGGCGATCGTGCCGCTGCCCTCCAACGGCCCCGGCCTGGGGCTCGAGCTCGATCCGACCATGGGCGCCGGAGCCCACGCGATCGGCGCCCCGGCGTCGCTGTACCGGGGACTGAGGCCGGCCGCCCTGCGCCTGCTGATCGAACTGGCGGCCCGGGTGCGCGCGCTGTCGGGCGGCGCGGACCGGTTGCGGATCCGCAGCACCGTCAGCGACGCGCGTTACCAGCGCCAGGTGGGCGTGTATGACCCGCCGGCCACGACGGGCTACTCGTTTCAGATCGACCGAAGCTACGTGAGCGGCGCTCAGGCCCAGGCGCTGCAGTCCATGCTTGACCGGCTGCAGTCGCTGGATCTGATCGCCTGGGCGCCCGCGGGGGCGGTGATCGAGGTGACGGTGGCGTCGGACGCGGCTTCGTTTTAGCTGATCCTTTGGCGCTGTTCAAACCCCGACTCGAAGGTGTAGGTTGCCCGGAATGACCGACGCGATCCGCACCCCCGACGAGCTGTTCGCCGACCTTCCGGACTTTCCGTTCAGGGCGCACTGGCGCGAGTTCGACGGCCTGCGGCTCGCCCACCTCGACGAGGGCGACGGTCCGCCGGTCGTGTTCGTGCACGGCGAGCCGACCTGGTCGTTTCTGTGGCGCAAGGTGCTCGGGCCGGTGCGCGATGCGGGGTATCGGTGCATCGCTCCTGACCTGCCCGGGTTCGGGCGCTCTGACAAGCCGACCGACATCGAGTGGTACACCTATGACCGTCACACCGAAGCCGTGTCGGCCCTGCTCGAGGAGCTTGACCTGCGCGACGCGACGATCGTCGTGCACGACTGGGGCGGCCCGATCGGTCTGCGGCTGGCCGTCGAGGCGCCCGAGCGGATCGGCCGGATGGTGATCATGGACACCGGGCTGTTCACCGGCCACCAGCCGATGAGCGACGCGTGGATGGCGTTTCACGACTTCGTGGCGCGGACCGAGGACCTGCCCGTCGGCTTCCTGGTCCGGGGCGCCTGCCGGCGCGATCCGGGCGAGGCGGTGATCGCCGCCTACGAGGCGCCGTTCCCCAGCGCCGCCGCCAAGGCCGGAGCCCGCGCCTTCCCGCTCATCCTGCCGCTCTCGCCCGAGCAGACCGGAGCCGCCGAGGGCCAGCGGGTGCTCGATGCACTGCGCGAGGACACGCGCCCGAAGCTGATCCTGTGGGCCGACTCAGACCCGGTGCTGACGCTGGAGACCGGCGAGCGCTTCGCCGCGGCGCTCGGGAGCGAGATATCGCACGTGATCGCCGAGGCGGGTCACTTCCTGCAGGAGGACGCCGGAGCCGAGATCGGCGAGCTGATCGCCGGCTGGTTGGGCTCGGGCGTCTGAGCCCGCCGCCACGCCATCGACCCCGCCGCCACGGGATTACGAAAGCGAGCGCGGCACCTCAGACCGTCTGCGCCTCGCGCTCGTCCCCCGAAGCATCCGTGGCCGGCGCGTCAGAGGCGACGGCGCTCCCCGCCGGGGAGCTCGCCGCGAGCCGCTGCTCGTAGGCCGCCCGGGCGGTGTGATCGGGGTTGGCGAGCACCTGGTCGCCCTTGAGCGCCTTGGTGACCGCGTCCGAGACGCCGCGCGGGACGAGCGCCATGACCCGGAACAACCGCCCGACCGACTTGGGCACGAACACGTCGACGCGGCCGGTCTGCAGGGCCTCGACGATCGCGTCGGCCACGTTCTCGGGCTCGACCGGCTTGACGCCGCGGGTCTCGGGCAGGCCGGAACCGAGCTCGGTGTTGACCACCACCGGCATCACGATGCTGACCGCGATCTCGGTGCCCCGCACCTCGGCCCGGATCGCCTCGCTGAGCCCGACCACCGCGTGCTTGGTGGCGCAGTAGGTGGCCCCGCCGGCAAACCCGGCCTTGCCGGCCGAGGAGGCGATGTTCACCAGGTGACCTCGCCCCCGCGGCAGGAAGCGCTCCAGAGCGAGCTTGGAGCCGAAGATGACGCCGTGGAGGTTGATGTCGATCAGGCGCTGCGCGGTGACGTCGGTCTCCTCCACGAGCGCGCCGATCGGCATGATCCCGGCGTTGTTGATCAGCACGTCGAGGGGGCCCAACTGGCGCTCCACCTCGCCCAGGAACGTCTCGAAGCTGGCCCGATCGGTGACGTCCAGCGCCAGGCCGAGCGTCGGGGAGCCGAGCTCCTGGGCCGTGCGCTGGGCGAGGGCGACGTCGATGTCGCCGATGGCAACCCGCGCCCCCTGCCGGATCAGCGCCGCCGCCGTAGCCCGGCCAATGCCCCGCGCGCCGCCGGTGATGACGACGACCTGCCCGGCGAGCGTTCGTGGAGCCTTGGCCATTTAACTTCCTCCTGGAGTGTCTAGGACGCGGTAGGTGCAGACGGTACCGCGCCCTCGCCTCCGGAGGCCGTTCGTGGCTGGTGGGCCAAACAGCGGGGCTCGGGGATATCCTGCCGCGACGATGGCTCAGTTTCGCCACCAAGGTCACCGGATTGCCTACACCGTGTACGGTGAGGGCCACCGCACGACCGTGCTGCTACCCGGTCTGCTGCTGTCCCAGAAGATGCAGGCGCCGCTCGCGCGCTCGCTCGCCTCGCGCGGCAACCGGGTGATCACGATGGATCCGCTCGGCCACGGCGAGTCCGATCGGCCGACAGAGCTCTGGCGCTACTCAATGGCCTCGTTCGCCCGCCAGACGATCGCTCTGCTCGACCACCTCGAGCTCGAGCAGGCCGTCGTCGGCGGAACCTCGCTGGGCGCCAACATCACGCTCGAGGTCGCCTCCCAGGCCCCGGCGCGGCTGCAGGGGATGATCGTCGAGATGCCGGTGCTCGACAACGCGATTCCGGCCTGCGGGGCCGCGTTCACGCCCCTGCTGTTCGCGCTGAAGTTCGGCGCCCCGCTGATGCGGGCATTGGCCCGCGGTGCGGGCGTTATTCCCCGCCACGCGGTGCCGTTCCTGCTCGAGATCGGGCTCGACTGGATCTCTCAGGACCCCGAGCCCAGCGCCTCGGTGCTCGGCGGGATCCTGTACGGACGCGTCGCGCCTGACCACCTCGAGCGCTCTGAGCTCCAGGTCCCCACGTTGGTGATCGGGCACCCTCGTGACCCGTTGCACCCGTTCTCCGACGCCGGGATGCTGGCCTCGGAGCTGCGCCACGGACGGCTCATCAACGCCAACTCGGTGCTCGAGCTGCGGCTGTCCCCGGAGCGGCTCACGGGTCAGATCGCCGCCTTCGTCGCGCAGTGCTGGGACGCCGAGGCGGCGGCGCTCCCCCGACGGCGGCGCCGGACGCGGGCCGCTTAGGACGTGACGCATCTCAGTTGCTGTATCCGTAACCCAGATGCATCACGTCCCCCGGCTTTCGCTTGATAATCCGGCCGCCCGCCACCCACCGCCGCCACCGGCGCGCGGGCGGACGATCAGGCTCACGCGAATCGCGCCCCGGTTGGCGATCAGGTCGAGCAGGGGCGCGTCGCGCCATGAGACGACTCGGGCGCCGGCCCCGGCAGCACCGCCGAGAAGACGAGTGTTCCGGCCAGCAGGATCGCGAGCACGCGCGCCTTCAACAGGGTGCTCAACACGGCGACGGGGGGCCGGGCGGCGACACGATGTCGCGTCCGGTCGGACGCAGCTGGGAGTCGAGCTCGAGCTGCCAGTAGTAGCGCGTGAAGGTGACCCCGGCCCTGAACTCGCCGACGTGGGGCTCGACCAGCTCGCCGCGGGCCATGCGCACGATCAGCTCGGGATAGGTGCGGCCCGGCAGCGCCGCGTACATCGGGGCCGGGAAGGCGCCGCCGAAGCGGGTGTTGACATCAGTGATGCCCAGGCCGAGCTCACGGTCCCGGAAGACCTGGACGGTGCAGGGTCCGCGGCAGCCCAGTGCCTCCACCACGCGGCGGCCGAGGGCGATCAGCTCCGGGTCGGCGATCACCGTGCCCTTGATCGACTCTCCGCCGCGTGACTCGAGCATCGTCCGCGGGATCGCGTTGAGGCAGCGGCCGTCGAGATCGGACAGGCAGTCGATCGAGAGCTCGGGGCCGTCCATGGCGCGCTGGATCATCGTCGGCTCCTTGACGTACTCGACGAAGAACTCCGCCGCCCGCGCATCCTCAGCGCGATGGATCGAGCGCGCGCCGGAGCCCTGGCGCGGCTTGACCATCACCGGATAGCTGGGTACGGGCTCGCCGGGCAGCACCGTCGGCGGCGAGGGCAGGCCGAGACGCTCCAGCAGCCGGTGGGCCTCGTACTTGTCAAACGTCGCGCGGGCGAACTCCGGGTCGGGGACAAAGGCCGGCAGCGGGTGGGCGGGGTCCATACGGGCGTGGCCGAGCACCTCGAGATCGAGGTCGGTGAGCGGCACCACGGCCCCGACCCCGAACTGCCGACAGAGGGCGTGCAGCTCGGGGACGTAGCGCGGATCGTCGATTCGCGGCACCGCCCGGCGATGGTGGGCGGCATACTGGGCCGGGGCCAGAGGGTTGGGATCGGCGGCGATCGTCGTGGCGTGCTGGGCGAACGCCGCGACGATGTCATAGCGCTTGCCCACCCCGGTCAGCAGGATCGCTACGTCTCGCTCGGTGGCTGCCATCCGCCCGTGGCTCCCTTGTAGATTCCGCTTCCACTCAGCACCTGGCCCAGCGTCCGGCGCAGGATCCTCAGGTCGAGCGCCAGCGACCGGTGCTCGACGTACCAGAGGTCGAGCTCGATCCGCTGCGGCCACGGCAGCGACGCCCGGCCGTTGACCTGCGCCCAGCCGGTGATCCCCGGCTTGACGGCGAGCCGGCCGCGCTGGCGGGCGGTGTAGTGGCGCACCTGGCCCTCGAGCGTGGGGCGCGGGCCGACGATCGACATCTCGCCGCGCAGCACGTTCCACAGGTTGGGCAGCTCGTCGAGCGAGTAACGCCGCAGCAGCTCGCCGACTCGGGTGATGCGGCTGTCGCCCGCGGCGATCGCCAGCCCCGCGCCGGTGAACTCGGCTCCGCTGATCATCGTGCGCAGCTTGTAGATCTCAAATGGCGCGCCGCCGCGGCCCACCCGGGTCTGGTGGTAGATCGGACCGCCCGGAGACTCGAGCCGGATCGCCAGCGCGAGCAGCGCGACCAGCGGCGCCGTCAACAGCGACCCGGCCGACGCGACAGCGAGGTCCAGGGCGCGCACCAGAGTCGGCGCCAGCCGGCCCCGCCAGCGGATCCGCGCCGGCGCGCTCACCGGGTCCCCTCGGCCGGCTCCCAGCCGGCCCGTGTGCCGTGGGCCAGCCAGTCCCACAACCCGGCGGCCAGCGAGGCCGTGGTCAGCACGTAGTAGCGGGCGACCAGGAGCGGGCGCAGCGGCAGCGCTCCGGCCGCCGCCGCTGCGGCCAGCAAGGCCAGCTGCAGCGCGACCGCCACCGCGTAGACCCAGCCGTGGCCGAGCAGCGCCAGGCTGGCCAAGAGCGCGAGCACGTGCAGGAACGGGGAGGCGTAGCGCAGCACGCGGTGCGAGAAGATCTCCAACGCATACACCGGGTCATAGCCGCGCGGAGAGAGCATCCCGCCCCGGACCATGATCGGCCACCCATGGCTCATCATCCGCCGCTTGCGGGCGAACTCGCCCTCGATCGTCGGCACCATCTTCTCGCTCGCCCGGGCCTGCGGCGCGTAGAGCGCCAGCCAGCCGCGCTTGACCATGTTGAACGGAAACGACAGGTCGTGGCCCATGATCGGGTCGACGACCAGGTAGGCAGCGCGGCGGGTGGCGTAGATCGCGCCGTTGCCGCCGGTCACCGAGCGCACCCGGGACTCCAGCCGGCGCAGCGCCATCTCATAGCGCCAGTACACACCCTCCTGGTTATGACCGTGCTCGTTGACGAACCGTACGTCGCCGCACACATAGCCGACCCGCGGGTCGGCGAACGGAGCCACCAGCGCCTGCAGTGCCCCCGGCTCCCAGCCGGCGTTGGCGTCCGAGAACGCCACAATCTCTCCGCCCGCGCGGTTGACGCCGGCGTCCTGGGCGCGGACCTTACCCCCGCGGGGCAGCTCGAGGACGACGTCGGCGCCGGCGGTCCGGGCCCGGTCCGCGGTCGCGTCCGGAGAGCCGTCGCAGGCGACCAGCAGCTCGAGTCGCTCGGATGGGTAGTCGAGTCGGCGCAGGTTGGCGATGCGATCGGCGATTACGTTCTGCTCGGCGTAGGCGGCGACGATCACCGACACCGACGGCGGGGCTCCGTCGGCCACGTCGGTCGCCGGCCGGGCGGGGGCCCGATCCCCGCGCAACCGGACCAGCAGGGCCAGCACCCCGGCGTAGCCGAGATGGGTGTAGAGCAGCGAACCGGCGCATACCCAGAAGATGATCGCGAGCGCGGTCACGGCGCAGGCATTCTGGCGCAGGCGCCGCCACCTCTTCTCCACCGCTTCGATCACTGAATAGTTGTCCGCACAACTACCCGCTAGAGTCAGGTGAAGAATGGAGCTCGATCTGATCTCCGGCGGGAGGGCGGAGACCAGCGCCGGCGGACGATCAGCGCCGGGTGAGCCCCTCGTACAGGGCCAGCGTCTGGCGCGCCGCCTGCTCCCAGGAGTAGATCTCGCGAGCCGCGGCGGAGGCGGCGGCGCCCAACCGGGCCCGCTCGTCTGGATCGTCGATCAGCTCGGTCAGCGCCGCGCGCAGCGCACTCGGATCACCGGCGGGGACCAGCTTCACCGCCCCGGTGGCCGCGACCTCGGAGAAGCCGCCCACGTCTGACAGCACGGTGGCCTTACCGAAGGCGAGCGCATCGGCCAGCACGCCGGACTGGTCAAAGCGGTCGGTCCGGGCGTAGGGCAGCACGACCACGTCGGCGCGCTCGAACAGGCTGCGCAGCTCGTCGTCGGAGACGAAGCGGGGCCGGAACCGCACGCTCGGGGAGGCCAGCGCCCGCAGCGGCTCGAGCGCCATCCGCGGGCGCCCGACGATCCACAGCTCGGCGCCGGTCACGCCGCGCCACGCCTCCAGCAGGGAGTCCAGGCCCTTGTAGGGGCGCAGCAGGCCGAAGAACATCACCACCGGACCCCGAGTAGAGGCCAGCTCGCCGGGCAGCGGCGCCGGGGCGCCGGCCCTCACATGATCAAAGGCGCCGTGGTGGATCACGTGCACCTTCTCCGCCGGCAGCCCGAGCCGGTCGACCAGCTGGCGGCGACCGTACTGTGAGTGCACGACCACCGCGTCCACGCGGTCATAGAGCCGGCGCTGGGCGCCGGCCTGACCGCGGCGGGGCTCGCGGGGGAGCAGGTCATGGGCGGTGAGCACCAGCGGCCGGTCAGGGAGCAGCCGGGCGTCGAGCCATTGCACGGCCAGCCACTGAAAGTGCACCACGTCCGCGGCGGCCGCCGCGCGCCGGTAGGCGAGCATGTTCGGGACGTGGGCCAGCAGCTTGGTGGCGCGGCGCAGCCGCGAGCCCGGGGCGCCCCGGATCCGGCGGTAGAACAGCTCGCGCCGGCGATAGCCGTCTGGGGGCGGGACCGCCCCGTAGGCGAAACGGCTGGTCACCAGCTCGACGTCGGCCCCGAGCCGGGCCAGTGACGCGCACAGCGCGTGGTCATAGGGGGGCGTGAACGCCGACGGGTCGACCACCTGAACGCGGATCACGGCGCGCTGGGCTCGAGCGGGCGCCCGGCCAGGGCGGCCAGCCGGCGCGCCGCGGCGGCGGCATCCCGGCCGCCCAGTGGATGCACCCGGGCACCCGGCTCGCGGCCCAGCCTGAGCACGGCGGGAGCGAGCGCGGCCAGCGACGACTCGCCGGGGCCCCGACGAGCCAGATCCCGGGTGCTGCGGATCGGGTGGCGCGCGAGCACTCGCAGCAGCGCTCCGGCCCGCGCCGCGGGTCCGTCGTCCTCGCGGTAGTCGACGGCAAGCTCGCGGGCGACCCGCTGGTCGACGACCTCCGGGCGCGCGATCGCCTCCACCCGCGCCCGAGCCAGCGTGCGGGCGAGCTCGCCCAGTGGATCGCCGACCGCTGGGAAGCGATCGGCGACCACCAGCACCACTCGGGCGGGGCCGGAGCGAGCGCCCGTCCCCTCGGGCCGGGGACGGTTGGAGAGCACCAGCCCGGCCAGCTCCTCGACCCCGAGCAGCGCGTCGAGGGCGAGGAAGCGCCCCCGATCGCGCACCGAGACCACCGGCGGCACGGGCGCGCCGTCGCCCGTGGCACGCGGCCACCGCGGCCCGCGGCGTCGCAGCACGCGCCGGGCGGCGCGCCGGACGGCGGGCTCGGGCTCGAAGCCCTCGTAGCGGCGCCCCAGCCACGCCCGCCCGGCGGCATACCCGCGCCACTGGCGCCGCAACGCTGCGACACTGGTCCGGTAACGGTGCTCGACGCGCGCCTGCGGTGCGGCCGCCAGCCGCCAGCCGGCTCGCTGCAGACGCCAGCTGAAGTCAGTGTCCTCCGCCGCCCGCACGCCCTCATAGAAGCCGCCCACCGACTCGAAGGCCGCCCGGCGCACGAGCAGGTTGGCGGCCACGGCACGCGGCAGGTACGGGTGGGCCAGGTGCAGGCCCTGACCGAGGAAGCTCCGCGCCGTTCCGTACCGGGCGGCGACGCTGAGGCGATCGACCTCCGGGGTCACGTCGCCCGCCAGAGCGCCGACGTCAGCTTCGATCGGTTCGGCGAAGTAGGCGTCGATCAGCCCGGCCGACGGACGACAGTCGGCGTCCAGGAACAGCACCCACTCGCGCTGCGCGTGCTCGGCGCCCACGTTGCGCGCGTGAGCTGGCGAGCGCTCGCCGTGGGCCCGGACCACGAGCACCCCCTCACGCTCGGGGGCGAGACCTGAATTGTCGGCCAGGATCAGCTCGTCGCCCGGCTGGCGGTCGAGCTCGAGCAGCGCGTCGAGCGCGGCCGGCGCGGCCGGGGATGAGCCGTGAAACGGCATCACCACACTGACCGGAGGGCGGCTCATCCGGCTGACTTCCGCTCGGCAGCCGGCGCAGCGGCCCGGCGGGCTCGGGCCAGGAGCCCGCGCAGCTGCGCCAGCTCGGCGCGATGGGCAAACCCGGTGACCAGCAGCACGGCCGGGATCGCCGTCACCACGGCGGCCCGGCTCAGCAGCCCCGCGGCGCCGTGGGTGGGCAAGACCAGATCACCGGCGGCCGCGAGGCCGCCCATCACCACCACCAGCCGGGCCAACCGAAGCCACTCGAATTCGACCGTGAACGCCGTGCGGGTGAGCAGGTACATGACGGTCAGCATGACCGCGTAGGCGCCGCACAGGGCGATGCCCGCCCCGGCGATGCCCAGCGGTCCGACGAGCACGAGGATCAGGATCACGTTGGCGGCCAGCCCGGCCAACGAGGCGGGGAAGTTGCGCGTCGTCACCTTGGCCCGGCCGGCGATGACCAGGAACACGACCCACAGCCCGTACAAGGCCCAGCCGAGCGCGACCCAGGGCAGCGCGCGGTCGGCGCCCGCATACTCGCGGGCGGCGAGCAGGGCGACCACCCAGCGGCCGAGCAGCGCCAGCGCCGCGACCACCCATCCCGCCACGAACAGGTAATAGGTGGTCACCAGCCCGTACAGACGCGAGGCCTGTGCGTCGTCTGAGACCGAGTAGGCGAGCGGCGGCCAGGCGTACTGGAAGGCCCTCACGATGAAGGCCACCGCGCCCGCCAGCTTGACCGCGATCGAGTACAGGCCGGCCAGAGCCGGGCCGCGATGGTGGTAGATGTAGTAGCGATCGACGATGCTCAGCGCGTAGACCGACGCCTCGGCGGGGACCGTCGGCAGGCCGAAGCGCAGCAGCGCGGCCATGTGGTGCGCGGGGGCGCCCCGCGGAGTGAGGCGGTGGCGCATCGTCCACCAGAGCACCAGCAGCACGACCGTCGAGGCGCCGTAGTTTCCGAGCAGCAGGCCGCGGGCGCCGTCCCCGAGCCCGACCACCAGCACCACCGAGGCGGCGATCGTGAGCGCCACGTTTGACAGCGAGGCGATCGCGTAGGTGCGCAGCCGCTCGTCGACCCGCAGCAGCCCGTAGGCCAGCTCGAGATTGGTGAACGACCACAGACCCAGCACGGCGACGTCGAACGTGGTGGTGTCGCGGTGGCTGAGGACGATCTGGCTCAAGGGTGCGGCGGCCGCGGCGAGCGCCGCCGCGGCCAGCGTGGTCACGACGGCCAGGAAGCCGACCGCGCGGCGAACCAGGGCGTCGCGTCGGGCTCGGTCGGAGTCGACGAAGTAGAAGCGCAGGAACGCCTCGATGATCCCGAACCGGACCACGATGCTGACCAGGATCACCCCGTTGGCGAGCAGCTCGACGACTCCGTAGCCGCCCGGGGCGATGTAGCTGGTGTAGACCGGCAGCAGCAGCACGGCGATCAGCTTGGAGACGACGTCGGCGAGCTGATAGGCCGCCAGTGACGAGATCAGCCGCTTCAGGTAGACGGTCACGGTGGCTAACGGTACGTCGGCCGACGGCGACCGGGGACGGCGGCCGCGCCTGCGCCTACGGCGCGCCCACGACCCGGCCCAGGGCCGAGACCTGGCCGGCGCGATTGACCGCCCGCACCGCGAGATAGCGGGTGCCGGACGGCAGTGCCCGCAGCCGCAGCTGCTGTGGCGCGCCGGCGGCTTGTGGCCGCGGGGCGCCGGGGAGGCGCCGGGCGCGGGCGCAGCTCCGCTCCAGGCAGGCCAGGACGCGGTAGGACGCTGCCCGGCCGAGCTCGTAGTCGCCCCCCGGGGCGATCCAGAGCAGCGTCCGGCCCCGCCGCCGAAGGTCGAGGATCGCGGCGGGCCGGCGCGTGTCCAACCCGTAGAGACCGGCGTTGTAGTCGTCGCCGCGCAGATGCGACCAGGAGTCGTCAAGCCGCGCGGCGCCGCGCACCCGCCAGACGAACAGCCAGCCCTCGCGGGTGCCGACCGCATAGCGCAGCCGGCCGTTCATCGTCGCGTCGCCGACGACGCCGCTGAAGCTGGGCCACTGGCCCGTGTACTTGGGCCAGCCGGGTGCTTCTCCGCCGTGGATATCCCAGGCGTGGATCCAGTAGGAGTCGTTGCCCTCGATCACCTGACGGGTGCCGTCGCCAGCGACGTCGGCGGCCAGCGGCGCGTCGAAGAACGGAAAGCCGTCCTGGCGGACGGGGAATCCGGGCGCCACCGCGCCGCTGCCCACGTTCCAGACCTTCTCGTAGGCCTGGGGCAGCGCCGCCTGGCCCGAGGCGCCCAGGGCTCCGGAGATCGTCTGGGCGCCGATCGAGCTCTGCAGGAACTGGGGCGTGCCGGTGCCCGGCAGGTCGCCGAGCCCGCCCTGACCGGTGAGCGTGATCGTGAGCCCGTCGCCGGTCGGCCGGTAGGGCGGGTTGGGCTGGCAGGCGGCGCTGGCGCAGCCGAGTGACAGCGTGCGGGCGATCGTGCCGTCGCCGTTGATCACGTCGACTCCCCCGGTGACCGGGCTGGAGACGACCTGCGGCCGTCCGGCGCCGAAGTTGCCGATCACCGGCGGGCTCGTGCCCTCGCCGACGAAGTCGATCGACTGGTCATAGCACTCCTGCAGGCTGGGCAGTCGCACCGGCCAGCCCGGCAGGTAGGCGCCCCCCGAATGGTGATTGCCCTGGGCCCAGATCCCGTACAGGAAGGCGGCCGGGTGGGCGTTGTCGCATTCAGAGCTCGATACGAAGACCTGCGGGCGCCCGGTGCGCAGCACGTCACCGACGGCGACGGCGTACATGAGCTTGGGATCGCGGATGTAGCGGCCCGGATCGACGCCATCGCGGGCGAAGTCGGCCGCGGGCAGCTTGACCTGCACCGGCCAGCCGGGCACCGTCCGGCCGTCGGGTCGCCAGGCGTACACGTGGCCGTCAAATGCGCTCATCAGGATGTCGAGCCGGCGTCCTGGCTCGAGCCGGGCCAGCACCGGGGACGCCCAGTCGCCGCGCGCCGGCAGGCGGCTGTGCGAGGTTGGCGAGGGCGGCGTCGGGACCGGCAGGGTCCAGTAGCGCCGCGCCGAGGCGACCGGGAAGCCCCGGAGCCGGTGACCGTGGGCGTCCCAGGCGTAGACATCGGCGTTCGAGGTCGTGGCGACCACGTCGAGGGTGCCGTCTCCGAGCAGGTCGCCGACCGCGACCCCGACGATCGGGTCACGGATGTCGCGCAGGGCCGGCACGGTGCGATAGACGCGGGCGGGGAAGTTCTCCGGGTTGGCCGGGTCGGTCCGGCGGTCGAGCTCGGTGTAGACCGGAAAGCCCGGAACCTCGTGACCGTCGGGTGCCAGCGCGTGCACGTCGCCATCGGAGGTCGCGTACACCAGGTCGAGCTGGTGGCGGCCCTCGAGGTCTGTGTAGCTCGGCCCCGCGGCGATCTCGCCGCCGATCCGCCTGGGGAAGCCTGGCTCGAGGCTCGAGTCGTGGCGCACGCCGATCGTGCGCCGGTCCTCGGCCTTGAGCCCGTTGGCGCCGGCCACGCGCAGGCGCAGGGTGAGCGTGTACTGCTCAGGCCCCCCGGGGGGCAGCGTCGAGCCCGGCGCATGCTGGTAGTAGGCCCGCGGCACCTGGCGCAGGTCAAGCGCGCCGAGCCGGCCGGCCAGGCGCCGGCGGGTGACTCCGTGGGCGATCGTGTGGAAGGCGGCGTCGGAGGGGTCGGCGCCGCGCGCCCACTCGAGCCACCAGCGCACGTTGCCCCGCGAGCGCCAGCGGCTGGGGGCGAGGGACCCGGTCACGGGCAGCGAGCGCCGGCGCGCCGGGTCGACGTACTGATACCAGGCGGGCGAGTCGATCTCCGCCGTGGGTGGCACCCGGACGGCGAGGACGAGCCGGGTCGCGGCGCCGAGGTCGGGGCGCCCGTACCCGTACTGGGTGGACCAGTTCGTGTGGGTGGCGTCGGTCGCGCTGCTCGGGTTACCCGGCCACTGGTGGGCCACGCCCGGCGCCTGGGTCTGCGGGATCACCGGGCTGGCGGTGTCCATCAGCACCTGCTTTATCTCGTCCGGAGTCAGGCGGCCAGGGATGATCCCGCGGTCACGGGCGTCGAGCGCAGCTGACTGGACCATGGCCAGCATCCCGGCCTGAAACGGCGTCGCGCCCGAGGTCGAGTTCTCCTCGCCGGAGAAGATGCTGTGGGTGCCATAGCTGGTGACGTTCGAGCGGGCCCGGAAGGATTGCGTCGCCGGCGGGGACAGGTCCTCGGTCAGCGAGTTGCCCGGGAACGCGTGGGCGAACAGCATTCCGTCGGAGTGGTCCATCGAGTCGAAGTCGTTGGAGTCCAGCGAGAGGAGTACGCCGCGGCGGTAGGCGTAGTCGACCGCCGCCCTCGAGAACGAGGAGTAGCTGTACTCGACGACCACGGAGGAGATCGCGGTCACGCCGAGGTCAGTGGCGTAGAGGATCGATTCACCCCAGCGGTCAGAGCGCGCGAGCGGCTCGGCGTCGGCCTTGATCGGGACGACCATGCACCGGCGGCAGACGCCGACGCCGGCGAAGGCGTTGTTGGCCTCCCCGCCCAGCAACGTGATCAGGCTGGGCGCGTGGTTATAGGCCCGGTCGGCCTTCTGCGGATCGTTGTTGTTGCGGTCGAAGTTCCAGCCCGAGATGTCGTTGGGGTAGCCGTTGCCGTCGTTGTCGTAATGGTGGCCGGGCCGACAGAAGCGCAGGCGGTGGTGGACGATCAGGCAGTCCCCGAACACGGCGATCAGGTCCTCCGGAGACAGGTAGGGGGTCAGCACACCGCCCACGTGCACCCGGTGGAGGTACTGGTGCGTGCCGCCGGGCACGCAGGACCAGGTGACGCCCTGCTCGTGGTGGACGAGCGGGCTGACCCCGGGCGGGCAGGGTGGGTTGACGCGCGGGTCCCGCGCCCAGTCGCGGATGTCGACGCGCCCGTCGTGGTTGAGGTCGTAGGCGTGGTGCTCGCGGCCGCCGGCATCCTGCGGCCACGGCAGCTCGCCGCGGTTGAGGAAGACCGAGTCCAGCCCGTCCTTGATCGAGTCACTGTCGTAGTTGACCCCACCCTCGATGTAGGCGACCAGCACGTCCGGACGCCCGAGGTTGCCCTGCGCCCAGGCGCCGGTCATGTCCACGCCGGAGGCGTGCTGGGGGTCGGTGGCGTGCGGCGCCCAGCACGGCAGACCGCCGTCGGGGTGGGGCAGCATCGCGGCCGGCATGCTCGGCGCGGGGCAGTCGTTGCCCGGGAGCGGGCCGAACAGGTCCCACTGCTCGTTGTCCTGACAACCGGTCAGGGGATCCTGGCGCTCGCAGCCGGCAAAGCCGGGATCGTTGGGGTACACGACGCCGGGGGGTTCGGGTCGCGCCGCGGTCTGAGCGATCCAGGCCGGAGGGGCGGTCGTGGACTGGGGCGAATGGCGGCTGCCGGCGCCGGTGGCGGCCGCCGCCGCCGCCCCAGCCAGGCAGCTCGCGATCGCCAGCAGCCAGACGATCGCCAGCCCGCCGCGTACCAGCCTCCTCCAGACCATTGCCGACGCTTATACCAATCGCCGGCGCTCGTATCAACACGAGCGTCAACTTGCTTACCGAGCCTCGGGAAGCGCCGCGGAGATCGAATTCCGGCTAGCGGACGGTCACGCCCGCGTGCGCGGCGGTACCCGCGATCGGCGAACGGCCCGTGTTACAGGCGTTGTCGGTGACCTCCAGGGCGACCACGTACGCGCCTGGGGGCGCGGGCCGGCCGCCGATCTTGCCGTCCCAGACCGAGGACGCTGCACGCCGCGAGGCATAGCTCTTGACCAGCCGCGGAGCGTTGGCGACGCCAGTCCGGTAGATCAGGATCCGGCCGGGGAGGCCGAGTGATCCCGTATAGCGGATCGTCACCTTGGCGCCCGAACCGGGGATCAGGTCCGGCGTCACGCTGGTGACCGATGGGTGCGGCGCCAACGTGTCCACGGTGACCGGTTCGGCGACGCCGGCCTGGTTGGAGATCAGGATCGACCGGACCTGGTGGATCAGTGACACCCGGATATAGTAGGTGCCGTCAGGGGCCACCGAGCCGTTGCGCTCGCGGCCGAACCAGTAGAACAAGCGGCGCCGGCGGACCCTCATCGGTTGATCGGAGGCCAGGGTGCGCACGGTCGTGCCGGCCGGATCGACGATGTATACGTCGACGTCGTCGGGTCGGTGCAGAAGGTAGAACGAGATCGCCATCCGCTTGAAGCTGATCCGCTCTTCGGTGCCGCGCGGGCTCCGGACCCGGCAGACCCGTCCGTCGACCGGGTTGATCGACCCCGGGAAGGGGATCGGGGTGCCGGCGATCAGCGGCGTGGTGACCTTCAGGTGCTGGGTGACGAAGAAGGCAGCGACAGTCGCCACCGCCAGCGCGACAAAAGCCGCGACCGGCAGTCGCCTCACAGCGGTATCACCGCCACGTTGGGGATCTCGAACTCCTGAAAGGCGTCGAGCCCGCGGGGATCGCGCGCGCACAGCATCACGCGGATCGATCCACCGTGGCAGACGACCAGCGCGGGTAGTCGAGCTGTCCCGTGGATCTCCTGGCAAGCCGCGGTGACTCGCTGTTGCTGTTGGCGCAGCGACTCCCCGCCGGGGAAGCGGAACTCCGCCCCGGCGCGCCGCCAGGCGGCATAGCGTTCGGGCTGCTCGCGCTCGATCTCGACGAACAGACGACCCTCCCAGTCGCCCCGGTTGGCCTCCCGCAACCGGGCATCGAGGGTCGGGGCGAGGCCGATCCGCGCCCCGACGGCGTCCGCCGTCTCCCGCGCTCGGCTCAGGTCAGAGGACCACAGCGAGGCGATCGGCTCGCCGTCGGCCACGCGCTCGGCGAGCTCTGAGGCCTGGGCGCGGCCGGTCTCGTTCAGAGGCGTGTCACTGAAGCCCTGAAAGCGCATCGGCTCCAGGTTGTCGTTCGTCTGGCCGTGACGAGCGAGCCTGACCCCGTCCAACTCAGTCATCGAGGTCGGCGACCGCGGTGTCCGAGCGCAGACCGACGCGAATCGTCTCGAGTGACAGCACCTCCTCGGGCGTGATGTTGCCCAGGTTGACGTCTGACCCGAAGCGACGCACGAACCACACCTGCTGGTCCTTGCGCGGCGCCTCGAACAGGATCTTGTCGAACGGGATCGCGTGCACGATCTCGTCGATCAGTCCCATCCGCACCTCACCGTCGTGGCGGAAGATCCCCACGCTGCCACTCTCGCGCGCCTCGGCGATCACCTTCCAGGCCCCGGCCTCGAGCTCGGTCTGGATCTGGTCCACCCATCGAAACGGCGCCATGATCCGGGTGTTGTCCTTGGAGCCGACCTCGGACAGGACGGTGAACTCGTTGGCCAGGCGGCCGATCAACTCGACCTTGCGCTCGTGCTCGAGCGTGATCGTCCCGTCGGACACCTCGATGTGCTCGATCTCGAGCTCGTGCAGCCAGGCCACCAGGGCGTCGAGCCGGTTCTGGGCGATGGCCAGCTCGGTCAGCGTCCCGCCGAGCATCACGGTGATCCCGTGCTCTCGATAGCGGGCCAGCTTGGCCTCCAGGTTGCCGGTGGCGATCGCGGTGCCCCAGCCGAGCTTGACGATGTCGACGTAGTCTCCCGCCACTTCGGCCAAGCCGTCGATGTCGGCCACCGAGAGCCCGCGGTCGAGCACATGGGTGAGTCCGTGCTGCCTCGGTTTGGCAGCCCTCTCGGGAAGGGTGAGCAGGTCCATCATCGGCATCGGGTCTCCTATGGGGTCGAAGCGCGATCAGAGCCGACCGTGACGACCACCTTGGCCGTGCACGGGGTCGACGACGCCGGACAGGCGACCGTCTGGTTGCTCTGATCGACCGGTCCGACCGACGCTGAGCCGAGCTTGAGCTGCTTGGCGACGAGCAGGGCCGCGGGCCGCTGGCCGGGCAGGTAGCCGACCACCGTGGTGGTCATCGTCTGGTTGGCGGCGGTGGCGACGTTGCCCTGCTTGAACCCGACCTGGCCGAGCTGGAGCGCCACCTTGTGCGCGAGGTGGGCCACCGAGGTGCCGTTGAGCACGGCCACCGTGACCGACGCGGGCGCGAGCGCCCCGGCGAGGGTTCGGTGGTGGCGTGTGGTCCCGGCGCTGGCGGCAGACGAGGCCGAGCGGCTGGTGGCCGAGCTCTGCGGGGTCGAGCCGCCCGACCTGACGACCAGCAGCACAACCGCGACGATGATCACGGCGAGCAGCACCAGCGCCGCGAGCAGTGGACGGCTGCGCCGCGAGCCGCCTGACGACGCTCCAGGCGCGCGGCCCGGCGGGCGAGACGGCGGCAGCGCCGAGCGGCGCGGTGGCGCCGCCCGGGCGGCCGAGCCGTTGGCGCCGCCGGCAGCGGTCGCCGGACGCGGCGCGGGAGGATCGAGCACGGCCGCCCCAACAGGATTCGCCGCACCAGCGCGATCAGCCGCGCCGGGAGAGTTGGCCGCCCCGGCGCTGACCGCGAACCGGTGACGATCGGGAGCCGGGATCAGCCGCGTCGCGGCGCTCAGAGCCGGAGCGCCGACCCCGGCCGGGGCCGAAGGAGCGCCCGCCGGCACAGGCACGGGTACGGGGACGGGGCTGGACGCGCGCGAGGCGACCAGGGCGCCGGCACCCATCCGGGCCGCGCCGACAACGGGACGATTTAGGCCCGGCGGAGGTGGTGCCGGGGCGTGCGAGGCTGGGGCGGCCGTCGCCGGGGCCGAGGCGGCGGATGAGGCCCGCGCGAGCGCCGCCAGGCGCCGCTCGAGCTCCTGGACCTGATCGGTGCAATCCGCGACCTGGTCGCGCAGCGCGGCGGTCTCGCGCGCCTGGGCGAAGTAGAGCAGCACCAGGACGGCCAGGCCGACGATCGCGGCAAGCCCGGCGTCGGCCCCCACGGTGGAGACGAGGTGGTTGACCGACAGTGCGTAAGGAAGGGCGACCATGGAGTCTGCGGCAGTCTAAGGGGCGATCCCGGCGCCCTGATCCTCGGAGCGGGTCACGCGCGCATGGGACAGATCGGATACGTGTTTCGCGAGCGCGGCCGCGTCACCTTCGAGCACGAGCAGGTTGATCTCGGCGAAGGTACGCTCCACCCAGGCTGGATCGAGCCAGTCGTGAGCGGCGCGCAGGATCCTCTCCGCCGGCGTGGGCTGGGGTCGCTCGGAGGGGTTGAACAGCTCCTCGTGGAACTTCTCGCCCGGCCGAGCACCGATGATCTCGATCGCGATGTCACGCTCGGGCTCCAGTCCCGACAGGCGGATCATCGTCTCGGCGAGATCGTAGATCGGCACCGGTTGTCCCATCTCGAGGACGAAGATCTCCCCGCTGACCTTGGCCAGGGAACCGGCCCGGATGATCAGCTGCACGGCCTCGGGGATCGTCATGAAGTAGCGGCTCATCCGGCGGTCGGTGACCGTCACCGGGCCGCCGGCGGCGATCTGGCGCCCGAAGATCGGCACCACCGAGCCCGAGGAGGCAAGTACGTTGCCAAACCGGACCGTGGCGTATCGCGTACCCGGATGCTTGACCGCCGCCGCCTCGACGGCCCACTCGGCCAGCGCCTTGGAGGCGCCCATCACAGTCGCCGGCATGACCGCCTTGTCGGTCGAGACCAGCACGAACGTGCCGACGCCCAGCTCACCGGCGATCCGGGCGACCAGCCGAGTGGCCAGCGCGTTGTTGCGGACCGCCTCCACTGGGTTGAGCTCCATCAGGCCGACGTGCTTGTAGGCCGCGGCGTGGAAGATGATCGCCGGATGGTGCTCGGCCAGCACCTCGCGCATGCGCTCCTCCTCCTTGCAGTCGGCGAGCACCGGCACCGCGGCCCGGAAGTGGCGATCCTCCTCGAGCTCGCGCACGATCTCGAACAGGTTGTCCTCCGCGTGATCGACCAGGATCAGGCGCTGGGGACCGACGCGCGCGATCTGACGGCAGAGCTCGGCGCCGATCGAGCCGCCGGCGCCGGTCACCATCACGACCTGTCGGGCCAGGTAGGCGCCCACGCGCTCGAGCTCCTCGCGGACCGGCTCGCGGCCCAGCATGTCCTCCACCCGGACCTCGCGCAGCTGCCGGGTCACCTTGAGCTGGCCGGAGCCGTCCCGGAGCAGCTCGAACACGGTCGGGGTCGTGCGCACCGGGATGCCGCGGGCGCGGCAGGCGGTCACCACCCGGGCGCGCAGCGTACCGGGGGCGGAGGGGATCGCGATCACGACCTCGTCGGGCTCTGACTCGTCGAGCACCCGAGCCAGGTCGGCCTCCGAGGTGGTGCCCAGCACCTTGAGCCCGTGCTCGTCCTTGATCCGCTGCTTGCGCGGATCATCGTCCAGAAACCCGATCGGGCGCAGGAGCAACTGGGGGTTGCGCATCAGCTCGCGCGCGACCAGACGGCCGCCGTCACCACCGCCGACGATCAGCACCTCGCGCGCCCCCTTGCCGACCCGGAAGCTCCGCACCCGTCCGTCGGCGATCAGCTGCACCGCGAACCGCACTCCGACCAGCAGCACCAGCATCAGGAGGAAGAACAGCGCCAGCACACTCGTCGGAAGCGGAACCGCGCTCTCGGGGCCCTTGACCGTGTGGTGCGCGACCCCGGCCACCTCGCCGTGCCGGAAGATCGGCACCGTCACCCGCTGGAGGTTGACCACCTCGATCGGGTGCACCAGCGCGATCACGCCGACGATCACCACCGTGGCGACGACGACGCCCTTGAGCACCGCCTCGTAGTCGCGCTGGCCGACGAACTTCCACAGCCGCTGGTACTGGCCGAAGGCGGCCAGCGCGATCAGCGTCACCGCGACGACCCAGATGATCGTCGCGTCGAGCAGCTGCTCATAGCGAGCGTTTGAGCTCTTGAAGCCGTCCGCGAAACGCAGCCAGAAGGCCAGGAAGTATGCGAGCGCGACCAGGATCCCGTCGACCAGCAGCTGGGGGAGCGCGTGGCGGTGAACGGGGAAGGCCGCGGAGCGAAGCCGCCGGCGCATCCCGGGTAATTCTACTTGTGGATCAGGATCCCCCCTGGATGGCGCGCCGTGGGCACGTAGAGAGACTTCAGCCGGGCGCAGCCGGG
>JAABUJ010000463.1_pt1 | contig 80425 bp, 149 predicted proteins | sample 5559131 | NCBI WGS metagenome assembly JAABUJ01 (sample SAMN10711875, study PRJNA513366) | rock metagenome | isolation source: Antarctica rocks | place: Antarctica: Victoria Land, Mt New Zealand nord | collected 2016-01-07 | reverse complement strand
GGCGGCGGCCCGGGGGGCGCCCCCCGCCCCCCCCCCCCCCGGCGCCCCGCCGCCGCGCCGGCCCCGCGCCCCCGCCCGCCCCCCCCCCCGCCCCCCCCGCCGGGGCGGGGGGGGGGCGCTGCGCGCTGTGCCTGCCTGCTGACGGCCGGAGCGGCCGGCGGCACAGCCGGGTGGCGCGGGCGGGCGGCCGTGCCGCGTCGCACCTGGCGGCACATGTACAGGAGCAGGTCGACCGCCAGCAGCACCAGCACCTGCGCGGGAGCGCTGGCCTTTTCTAACTCTAGGGTTTTTTACAACTTAGCTGCCTTGCCACCTCGGCACGGGCTAGGCACGGGCTGCTAGCCTGGCGGGGCGGCCTGCGGCTGCACGGCAACCGCGGCCAGTGCTCAGCCAGGGCGCTCATGGGGCACCAGAGGCTGGCAACGCTGGATCAGCAGAACTTCGTACCAGCATGATCATGGAAGGTTGAAACGCCACCCGCTCGCGCCCCGCCATCACAGAATTTGCATGTTGTACACCATGGGGGGAACATGCATTACGAGGAGAGAGCATTGGCCTTGCGATCAGAGGCTCCTGCAAGCACACAACCACCCGGCACAGGGAGGCACCCTGTACTGCCCGCCGATATGGAATTCGGCATCCGTCCGCTGCATAGCTATGTCGTCGCTGTGAAGCTCCTTTGCGCCGGGCACGCGCTGCGGCCGCACGCCCTCGATGCGCGCCGCCTCCCAAGGGTTGACATCCCGCAGCGTGTGGATGAAGCACTTGTACAGCGGCTTGAAGATGACTGCGGCGGGCGCGCACACCGTGATAGCCAGCCTGTCAGCTATTGCGGTCCCCTTTCATGCATGCATGCCTTAGATAAATGAGCATGACTCACAGCAGTGTTGGGAGAAGCAAGGCTGAAAGATGAGTGCTTGTCTGTGCGCGCCTGAGCGCAGCACGCTCAGCGCGAGCAGCGGCACGAGCGACGTGGTGTCGGTCACCCAGGACCGCAGGCCGCCCCGCACGCTCTTGGCAGAGAAGGCGCCGAGCGTCAGGACTTGCAGGCTCACGCCGACCGCCTCGAAAGGCAAAATGATGAGGAGGCCGAGGAAATATATCACGATGGAGGCGACCACGACCGGATACGCGCACCTGCACAGCCGCAGCTCGTCAGCGCTGCAGTATGCGGTCAACATGTGAGCACCTGGTGGCATTGTGAGTGCGACTTCATACGCACTCAGCACTGCTCTCATGCCAAAGAAACAGTGCTGCGCAGCACACGAGCGTGCAGTATAGCTGAAAGGAAAGCCTATCTTGTAATAACACTGACAGCTCTGCACGCGATTGTGCTCTGAGGTCTGGCATTGACTCGAGGGCGCTTGGAGCACAGCACGCACTTTACAAGCTTGTCCACGACGTATGGGCTCGTGGCAGCGCGATAAAAGCCCACAACCGACGTCGTCAGCACCTCTAGCGTGAACCTGGACAACAGGTGCTGGTGCGGCGCTTTGTCATCGGCGACAAGCCGCGCTGCGCGGTATGTCTGCTGCAGCACCTGCATCTGTCCTAACTAAGCAGCCAGGTCGTCCCGTTGAGTGTAAGACATAATCAGTGCCAGGTGCATTGGACTGCCCCTCTACTTAGGCCCACCTTTGTCAGAAGGACAAAGGGCCATTTGCCACATTTCAGAAAAAGTAAAAAATGCTTTGGCCTGCATGCGCTGCAGACTGCAACCTGACTTCATCAACATGTACATATTACATGCGCGTGACACGCGTAGCATAACAGATCAAAGTAGACACCCTGTTGGTGGCTAGAAGGCCTGCAAAAGGGATGTACTGAAAGCCTGACCACAAAGGCCAATGCAAAGGAACGTGCAACAAACATTAGCTGCACCGCATTGCAACGCCCGACAAAGCAGACACACACGCGGCAGCAAGACAAACTCTGGTTAGCAGACGCCCTGAAGCTTGCAAGGGGCCCGTGCCGCGCACACTCGGCCGGCCCCCCGCAGCCCCCGACAGCTCCAGGCGCGGCACCAAGGCAGCCGGCCACAGACACCCGCCCAACGAAAGCTGTCTACCCATTTCCGCAAGGGCGCTGCGCTTCACCGCACGCGCTGCGAATCAGCTGGGCTGGTGCTGCTGGGGCAGGTAGCCTTGCCGCAACACCTTAGCTGGCCGCGGGCTGTCCGGCGGCGACGCTGTGCGCTTGCTGGGCGCAGGCACCTGCGTCTCCTGCGCGACGCAGGCGTGCTGCAGGTCGGCACACATCACTGCCAGCAAGTGCGACGCATGTAGAGCCTCTTGAGTTGCCAACGCAAAAGCAGCACATAGACGCAGGACTGGCAGACGAGAGAGAGCGGGAGTCTCGCTGCCGGACTGTCAGCAGCACAACAGTAGGGCATGCAAGTGGCTCAGCAGTGGCAGCACACAAAGGTAGCCCGTAAAGCGTGCAGCGTTTGGGAGAGCAGATGTGCGCACCCCACGGTTGAGCCCGATTCGGTAGAACTCCCGCAGCAGAATACTCTGCTTCTCTGTGCTTATGACTGCGCGAGCCCGCCCACACAACCGCTCAGGCACGCTGCAGGGCCTGCAGAGGGGGCCGGCGGGGGTGCCCACTTGCACGCCCACAAACACTCACCCAGGCTCCGAGCGGGCCTCACCCTGGTCGGCCGGCGCCTCTGTCCTGTCGTGTGTGGCGATGTAGGCGCGCGGCCGCAGGTCCTGGCGCACAGGCGAAGAGGGTCAGTGGCGCACGCCGGGCAGACCGCGCCCTGACCTGGCGAGTCAGCGCGCAGCGCGTGCCTTCTTCTGCCGCGCGGCCAGCCCGCGGCTCTGCTGCGCGTTTGCAAAGTTCAAGGGGCAGTGGCACGGCAGGTTGAAGAGGTCCTCCATCCTTTGGGCGCGCTCGCTCTCCGTTGCGCTCTGTCGCTCCTGGCCAGCACTAGCTTGTCTGGATCTCCACTGAGCGTCCCAGCCTGCCCGCCACTGGCAACTCTATGTCGGGGTGCAGCAGCAGCGTGGGGCAGACCATGAAGGGTCAGTCCTCTGGTACCCTGCTCATGCGGCAGCTCATGCGGTACTTCTGTTTCATTCCATGCTGCGTGCAAACACCGCAACGGACCATGGCGGCCGTCCTGCAGACCAGTTTGACCGGGTTTGCGGACGAGCTGAGGCGCATGAGCGGATGTGCATGCACATGCAGCGCCCTCCTGCCTCGAGGAGGTCATGACCCGTTTTCTAGGAGCTCGTCACTGGGCATGCAGCCCAGGCGTGGTACGAGCCTCAACTGCAATTGAGAGCACTTCTGAGCCCCCGAAGAGTTGCATTTGTCTACCAGCAATTGCTGATGCCTGGCTTTGCTCGGCAGGTCGCGTCGCGCCGTGTGCTGCGCTTTTGACACCCGACGCGGTGCTGGCGCTGCCGCCAAGCAGCCTGGCTCTCGCGCGGCACGCGCAGCAGCTGCCCGGTCCGCCCCAGTGGCTGGCCGCCTGGGACGTCCTGCAGCTGGGCAGCCTGGGCGACGCGCTCGGGGACGCGCTGTACGCCGCGGGCGTGCAGGCGGACGCGCTGGTGCAGCAGCAGCTCGTCGGCGCGCCCCGTTTGAGCGCGTGAGTGAAGGAGGCGAGCCGAGCACAGGCGGAGCGGCGCTTCGCAGCACCTGCCTGTCGCGTCGGTGGTTGCCACTGCACTTGCTGAGCTGCTAGCAGCCTGGAGTCCAGGGCATACCGGCTTTGCACCATACGCCGGGGCATGCGCTTGTGCAGCAGCAGCTTGCCGGCGCTCCTCGGAGCCCAGATGCATGCGTTGAATACCACGGAGTCCGCTGCCAGCGCACTGACGTGCACACAGGACACAGGACACAGGACAGTGCAGGTGCTGGATAGAGCGGCAATGTGCACACAGCCTGGCTGGCAAGGCGCCTCACAAAGCTTGCTGCCGCGGCGCAGGTATGACGCCCGGGACGTACGTGGCCGTCTTTGCGGCCGGCCTGGTCACCAGCCTGTCGCCGTGCACGCTGAGCGTGCTGCCGCTGACGCTGGGCTACATTGGCGGCTACGCCGGCGCGCGCGGCCAGGCGGACGGCGTGCTCTTCCTGCGGTGCGCGACGTCCTACACAAGCTCTTATACCACTACACCCGTCATGTTTGCAGAAGCATGTTCGCATGCCATCTGCGATCTTTGGGCTGTATGATGCCACACTGTGCTGGGCACTGCATGTGTTGCATGCGTGTATGGGCCGCACAGTGCACCCCAGGAATGTACAGCTTACGCTCGTCTGCTGCCATGCCACTGATAATGTTGCGTAGCAGAGGGCGCGGTATGCAGACTTGTGCAAGCACTTGCATTTGCGTGCCGCAGCAACGCTATCGTCCTGGCAACACACCTGCAGCCCGTACTGTAGTTACAGGTGGCCCTGTGCAGCCCTGCACTGCATACGATAGAGCGCAGCTGGCGGGCACCGCAGGGCGCTGAGCTTTGCGTTTGGGCTGGCGACTACACTGGCGCTGCTGGGCATCGCTTCCTCTGCGCTGGGGCGCACCTTTGGCCAGGTGCGCTGGAAGCTGCGCCCATGACCTTGCATGCCTGAAGGCTGCAGTGATAGAAGGGGTGCCAGTGACTGCTGTCCTTTCTTTCAGCAATATGCTTTGTAAGGTTTGCAGTGGCACAGTCGGAATGTGGCAAAGCCAGCTGTTCAGACGCATGTGATGGTGCTGGTCTCACAGGGAATCCCGCACATGAGCTCAGGTCGTCTGCTTAGGTCGGGTGGTGCAGTTCAGCAGATGGTCCAGCCTCGATGTCGTCCTGCATGTGGGTGCTCCTTCCTAGCAACATGAGCATGACTGCTAAACCTGACTAGGCGCGGCCTGATAGTTCGCAAAGCGGGCACGGCGGGCGCAGGTGGGCGCAGGGCTGCCAATCGCGGTCAGCCTAGTGGCCATCGTGATGGGCCTGAATCTGCTGAACGCGCTGCCGCTGCAGCTGCCCTCGCTTGACGTGGACGTGCGCGGCCTCGCCGCGCCGCCGCTGCTGCAGGTGGGGCCCCGGCGCGCCGCGCGCCCGCTGCCCCACCGGGCGCGGCGCACGCCCGTGCAGCGCATGCTGGGTGTCGGTAGCACGGGCTCGCCAGGCTGCGAGGCGCTGTTCGTACCTGTGTGATACCGCCTGCGTGCGCACAGGCTGATGATAGGCTGGAGCCTTCATGCAGCGTGCCCTTGTCACTGGCGCAGCCATACCCTCGCGCCTGCCAGCTCATGGCTGTCTGGCCCGCCGCGCGGGCAGGCGTACCTGGCGGGCCTGACCTTTGCGCTGGCGGCGTCGCCGTGCAGCACGCCCGTGCTGGCGACGCTGCTGGCGTACGTGAGCGCGGCCGCGGACCCGCTGCCGGGCTGCCTGCTGCTGCTGACGTACACGTCGGGGTGCGGGGCCGCCCGCTGCCGCGTGCCGGGCCCGCGCGGCGGCGAGTGCCGCGCGTCAAACAGCAGGGTGGACGTCTTGCGGACCGCAGTGCCTGTGTCAGCATGTCCGTGCCATGCGGAGCTTGCCGATGCGTAGTGTCAGTCACTGGTGAGCGCGTTGCAGTGACCTGGTTCGTTGATGCTCAACGACCCTGCATTGGTGTGGACTCGGGGCTAGCTGCACAGCGAAGCGCTTTGCCGTTGATCGCTTCAAGCGGGAGTGCTGCGCGCGCAGGTACGTGGCGCCGCTGATGGCGGCCGCCACGTTCGCGGGCGCGCTGCAGAACGTGCTGGCGATGCGGCGCTGGAGCGCCTGGGTCACGCCGGCCTCGGGCGCGCTGCTGCTCGCGGGCGGCACCTACTCGCTCCTGTCGCGCGCCTTCCCGGCGTGACCTCCATGCGTGACGGTGTGCAGCGCGGATGTGCAGCATCTGCTCATGAACAGCTACCTGTTTTATGCATGAGAATTGTGCCGTTACGGATTGCGCGCCGGTACTGCTTGTGAGTGCCGCGATCTTGAAACTGCGCCGCGTCAGCCGCCATCAGCAAGTTGTATGGTGCTGGTTGGGCGTACATTGGCGTCCCGCACTGCAGGGCTCAACCTGGACATGAGCTAGCCTTAGCTATGAACGGGGCTCTCCATGCGCAAAGGTGCACCATGAGCCAGAGCGTCGAGCACTTGCATGACACAGTGATCTGAGTGCAAATGCTCATAGATAAGCCCGTTTTGGGATGTTTGCTCAGGATGTGTCAATTGCCTTCCCACCTGCTGAATGCAGGCAGACGGCGCGACGAGTTTGCAAGCATGCTGCTGGGCGACATGAATCACACCATGCCTCTCAATAGCAGCAACATGCAGCAACTGATCTGAGGGCCTCTACCCCAACCACCTGCATGGCTGGTGGCACATACTCAGCTAAGACCCGGCCTCTGCGGGCGTCTTGGTAGTCATTGCATCTACAGCGTGCACAGCATCCTGCAGCTCCAGCCAGATGGCCTTGTATACCATCTGCTGCCTGCGCGACGGCAAGGGCGGCGCCTCAGCGTGCTCCCCGACGCTGGTCCTCAGGTGTGATTGCCGATGAGTCCAGCCAGAGCCTTGCTGAGATGGGTGCTGTGTTGCGCGGTGTCAAACATGTATCGCCGACAACAGCAGATAGCACTGCTGCTTGCACATCATGCCACAGTACATCTGTTATAGCAAGCGGAGGCGCGAGGCAAGTTCCTGCATCATCAGGACGCCAGCAGTCAGTGCTGGCAGGGGCCGTGCCGCTTCATGCTGCCCAGGCCCTCAAAGCGCGGCGAAACGACGTCGATGCTCACGTGTTGGCCGTCGCCAGACATGTCAGTCACGTTTACGCGCGTTGCCTCCAGCGCCTCTTGGATCTTGGACCTCATGCTGTCAATTAGCTCGCTGGTGATCTGGCCGGCCAGCGGGTTGACAGGCGGTGAAGCGCTGCCCTCCGGCCCTGAGACCTGTCGGGCAGGGAGCGTCTTGGGGGCTGCCACAGTTGCACTGGCAGTGACACCCATAGCACAGATGTTGGGTGCAACTTTCCTGCTCTGTACCACCTCCCCTCGCTGCCGCACAGCCTGCTCACAGTGCAAGTCGTGCGCCACTTCTGCAATGTGACCACCACTGAGATAGGGCTCCATACAGCACTGCGCTTGTTGCACATGCTAGCAGACTGGACACGCACGCACCTGCAACGCCCGTGTGCAGCTTTGCAACCTCGTTCGAGGTGCACATGCTGTGTGTCGCCTGTGCAAGCAGGTGCAGCGTGCTGGCCAGGGCGCTGCCAAGCGCGGAGAGCATGGCGCAATAATCTGTTGGCCACACAAGCTGTAGCTCATCATCCTGTAATTCTGCTTTGCACGCACTGCAACGCCTCCGATACTCAGATAGCTGCTACTGATCAATGTCCCCTTGCCTCCATTCTCACGTGCTCAGGCTATTGGGGTTGGGGGTTACCATCTCCCTGCTCAGGTGTGCAGGGAGTCATGCCAAGGCCTGTTTGCCAAGCAACCAACTTTCGTGTCCCACATGTAAATGTGGAGAAGCTGCATGATGACGCGTGTGTGGGTGCTGCTTGCTGGCCTACTGGCCGCCGCTGCCGTGCTGGGCATACCGCTGCTGGGGCACAAGCACTGTGACAGCCAGCAGGAGGTGGGTGAGCAAGGCTTTGCTCTTCTGCGTGGCGCAACGACGGACACACACACTCTGCATGCGCAGTGCGCGCAGGTGCAGACCGATGGCAGCAGGGCGCCTGTGAGGAGCGATGGTGCGCTGTGTGAAAGCAGCCAATGCATCTGCACACGGCGTCATAGAGGTTGAAAAGCATGACGTAAGCATGCATGTGCTGGGCGAGCAGGCAGCTGGGGCCTTGCGCCGCTGCTCAAGGAGCCCAACACAGCCTTGGAAGACTTCATCAAGGTAGGGAGCTGCTTGGCTGCAGCCGGCCAGGGCTGAAGTCATGCACGAGTTAAGGTGCACAGGTGCATGCATGGTGCATACACCTTTGGACACTTGATATAAGCATGCATGTCCCGTGCACTAGCACCCATGCTTGCGTGTGCACTCTCGCTCTGCTAGCAGCGCTAGCAGCGCGACACGGCTGGGTGGCACGGCAGCGCTGCCGGCATGCCTTCGCGGGGTAAACAACTCGGGCGACGCGTTATGCCGTGCGATCGCAGGCGCTGTCGAGCGTCGGCCTGCCCACGCTGGCGACCGCGGCGCAGCGCCTGCCGCCCGTGCACGTCGTGGAGGGCGACAAGGAGTTCACGATCATCGCGGACGTGCCGGGCCTGGGCAAGGACGACATCAAGGCGCGCCGTGGTACCAATCTGTAGGCCAGTAGAGGATGGGTGGTGCTGTTGTGACACCATGTGCATGCTGCTGTCGCATTGCCTTGTGCGTGCGAAACCCTGACTCGGGAGGTCATCGTGGCTCTGCCAGGGCGCTGCTAGGGCTGCAGCAGGCCTAAGGAGGTGCTCGGCGCCAGGTGACCATCACCAAGGACGACTGGCTGACGATGTCGGGCAAGCGCAAGCGCGGCGACGAGGTCATCGCCTTCAGCGAGCGCTTCAAGCTGCCGCCCAACATCGACCCACAAGGTGGCGATTTGCAATGTTTGCGCCTGGGCTTTTACACGGCAGAGTGCGAGGCTGCATGTATGGCGCACCCGCTGCCGGCAGCAAGGTCCTGAGATATTGTCCAGCAGCTTCCTTGCCGGCGAGGCTGCTGACATGCGGAGCAGCAGACGCGGCGCCCAGAGCCATGAAAGTGACTTGTTGCGCGCGTTCCTTCACAAGATGTGCTGCTGCAAGGTGTTGCTGTTGCTGGGTCTGTGTCATATTTGCACTCGCAGCACAGCCTACGCACCTGGGCCCCAAGCTATGCTCCAAGCTGGGCCCCATGTGGCAGCAAGCGTGTCACCCGCGTGTCACCGCTGCAGATGCCAGGCCTAGGCCGGTGCTAGCGAAAGGTAGGAGGCTCCTCCACCCGTGATCTCCTGTCTTGCGATTTGTGTCATGGATCCGGCTGCATTGTGCATGGCAATGAACGCAGTTGCGAGCGGAGGAGCAGGGATCAAGGCCAAGCTCGAGAACGGCGAGCTGACCATCACCATCCCCAAGCTGGACTCGCCCATCCTGCCCGAGGCGCGGCCCTGCCCGCGCGCCTGCCAGGCGTCCGTGCACGTGCGCGTGACCACGGCTGAGCATGGGCCACTGCTGATGACCGGGGCTGAGCATGGGGCATCGCTGCATGCAGGTCCTGGAAGTCCCGGTGGAGTAGCAGCGACCGCGCGCGTGCTGTCAAGCGAGGCATGAGGATGCATATATGAGGATGCATAAGGTTGGCATGCATGTTTGACCATGTATCAGACGGTGTGGGGGAATTCGTGGTGCACACACCCCTGTAAGCATTTGCACACCTACTCTCGTCTGTTACAGCATTCACCCGCACAAGAGAAAAAACGCATTCACACCCCAAAGTGCGCGTCGCAGAGGACACGCATCATGCCATTGGCAGCCAGACAGAGCACACAGACGCAGACTCGATGACAAAATCAGAAGGCTCCCAGCTCAGACAAGCAGCGCTGCCCGACATGGGTATGCTTACAGCCGCCTCCCAGCAGCCTGGCACGCAGGGCGCACGCGGCGAGCGCGAGCCAAATCGCAGAGCGGGAAGGCAGCTGCTCCACCGAGGGTGGACGTGAGCACGATCCGCGCACAGCACGGCGCACAGGACGGCCGAGCGGGGTATAGCGGGGCGGGCGGGCGCTCATTCGGACTCGTAGCCCTCGGTGGACGTGAGCAGGATCTGGCCGTCGCGCTTGATGCGCAGCATGCGCTGCGCGGCCTGGCGGCGGCCCTCGCTGCGCAGCGCCTGCACCAGCTCGTCCTGCGCGCCGCGCCGCGCACAACTCCGCAGTCAGCCGACCGGCAGGCCGCCTGCCTTCGGTGGCATCTGCCAGCAAGCCAGCCTTGATCTGCGGGTTCGTTTCCGAGGCCCTGCTCACAGACGGCTTTCCGACAGAGTGCGGAGTGCGGGCCGTCCCGTGCGTGTGCAAATCTTATCCCTGACGCACCCAGCAGAGCTTGCCCGCGCCTGCATGCAAGCTTGAAAGCGCTCTGTCAGGGCTGCAGCGCCTCCTGTGATGAACAGGGCGCCGAACGCGCCCGCACGGGGCGCGCCTGCGTGACGGACGACAGGTGCTGCAGGTCCTTCTCGTACTCGGTGGGGTCGAAGTTGGTGATGCCGCCCTTGACGCCGCTGCTGTTGTGCAGCTCGCACCAGAGCATCATCTTGTCGTACGCGCGCGCCGCCTGCTCCTCGTGGTCGAAGCAGCCCAGCGAGGTCGGCTTGCCGTTGCGCCTGTGCGCGTTCGCGCATCGTCACGCGCCACATGGCCGCTCTGAGCATGTTGGACGCATGGTGAGGCAGCAGGCTAGCAACGCGAGGTCCAAAACGCGCCCTTGACTCCTGGCTCAAGCTCGACACGCCGCAAAGGGACACGTCCACTCCACGCATCAGCTGCCCGGCAAGCGAGCAGGCACCGGCACACAGGCACGCCACGGCACATACCCAGCAGGGGCAGCACATGCCCAGCACGCGCATCAGCTCCTCGACAGGCAGCCGCACGAGCACACGGGCGTGCCACGGTGCATGCCCGGCGGGGGCGCGCGCCGGAACTGCGCCTCCCAGCGCTTGGTGGGGAATGTCTGGTGCACGCCGCGGTACTTGGACGTGTACGTGCGCCCCGACGTGTGCCCCTTGGCCTTGGACACCTTGGGCTTGCCCGCGTCCGGCCGGTCCAGCGGGTCCGGGCGCGCGCTGCGCCGCGGCGCCGGGCCGCTGTGCCGCACGCGCTTCACCATGCCCCAGTCCGGCACGGTGACGTTCAGCTCCTGCGCGCGCCCGCGCGCGCGTGAGCGGGGCGTTGCCACGGACGCTGACTTCATGCAGCTGCCTCCTGCGCGAGGGGCCGCTGCGCCCGGCCGCAGCGCGTCGCTCCAGCACCAGCGCACTCCGGCCTGGCTTGATCGCCGCCTGCCGCTCGGCAGGGCAGGCCGCGCATGGCACAACAAGGCCGGGCCGCCGAGGCCGCGCCTCTTCGATGTCCGGCGCATCAATCGGGCGGCGCTTGAAGATGGCCGGCAGCCAGCTGAACGTGAGCGCCTGCTGCCGCAGCTGCTCCATCGACTGCTCCAGCGGCTGCGGCTCGCCCGCCAGCACGCCCGGCCACACGCTCGCGCTCACGCCGCCCGCCGATGTGCTGGGGCTGCGCGCCGCAGAGCACAGCGTTGGAGAGGGCCGGTCCATGGCTTGCACGTCCCGCGCAGCGGGGCACGGCGGGCAGCGACGCGCGGCCCATGCCCGCGCTTCACATGCTCGCCGACCAGTGTGCTCCACAGTCAGGTATTGGCGCAGTTGGGCTCGGGTGTGGCCAAGCGAGAAGCCTGTGGCAGTAAGGCCAGCACCCCCGGCCGTTGACTGTTGCAAGCCTGCCGACCTGCCAGTGCTGTGCGCCGCAGAGAATCCCAACGCACCCAGGGCCATCGCAAAAGGCTATCACAGGCAGCAGTATTTAGCGGGCAGCAGACCCTGCTACGTGTTTTACGACACCCGCAAATGTCTAAGCTGCGGCACACCGCGCGCGGCGCCCCCGCAGGTGCGCCGCGCGCCGCAAAGAGCGCGCCAGGGCACCCAGGTGTAAGTGCAAGCCAAGTGAAGGCAGCTCATGGCCCGACACCGTGTTGGTACCTTGCCGCCAACCCATGGAGGGGGCTGTCAGCCCCAGTCAGGACGTCAGCACGCCGTTGCCGGCTTGCTGCAGGTCACCACATACAGCCAAGCGCTGCTCGGCAAAGAGAGCAACAAGGCACGCACACCAGACATGTGCATCACTAGCAGGGATGCGTGCAGAGCGCCGCGCCTCGCTGCTACTGCGCTGCACAAGCCGCACGCGCAGGAGACTTGCAGGCACGCGAAGTGGGACAGAGGTGAAATGCAAAGACCCAAGCGACAGCTTCTACCAGGCTGCAGCAGATCCTCTTGTTGCCGTTCCATCCTTGCAGCCACGCCCATGCAACAGCGCCCAGCCGCACCTGGGCAGCCCTGCGGCACGCTCGGCCGATAGAAACGGGGCGGACGGCTGTGGCGACGGCATCGCCTCCTCTGGACCCGCCGCTGGTGCCAGAGCTGGCAGCACGGGCGCCTCTACCCCGACCTCCATGGCGAGCTGCACCTCCTTATAGACAGGGCTCAGCCAAGCCAGGCTGCTGTTGCTCGGCGTTTGTTCTGTAGCAGTCAGCAAGTGCAGCACAGCACCAAAGTATGCCAGGCACTGAGTGCTACTAGCTTGTCCAGCGAGCTGCACAGCACGCACTGTGAAGTGCACAGGCCTCCACACCCTCAGGCACCTAGACCTACTTGTCCAAAAAGTGACCGTTTGCGCTTGCGGGCAGGCCTATGCAGCTCTATCTGCCCTGTCTGTGCTCATACTGTAAGGTGTATTCACTTTTCTACGCCGCTATCTTTCCAGGGGACCAGGGCGCTGTCGTGCAGCAATGGGGGACGCGCCGGGCGATACTGACGGCGGCCTGCGCAAGAAGATTATCGCCATCCAGCTGGACACCAGCCTCACGGATGCGCAGAAGGCGCAGAAGCGACAGGCGCTGATGGCCGGCAAGTGGCTGGTTGCGCAGAAGGATGCGGATAGCAGCGATGAGGAGGAGGGGCCTGGTGCGCACTGCTACCGCACGCCGACACACATCAGCTCCGGCGTCCTCCGATCGCGCGCCGAACTGTTGACGCGTGTCCTGGGATTTTGAATGTTGAGCGGTCCTTGGTTGAAGCGCCTGCGCTCGCAGATGCCAAGGCGAAGAGCAAGGCGCCTGCAGCAAACGGCAAGGAGACCACCATCTTTGATGAGACGCTCAAGTGCGCGATGTGTATGGAGCTGTGCAACCGGCCCATCACGGTAGCCCCCCTGCACCGGCCAGGCTTGTTTCCTGCTCGGTCACACAGGATGTCCTGCCCACCCCCGCCTCCTGCGGCCACGCGGCAGGCGCCCTGCCAGCACAACTTCTGCCTGGGCTGCTTCAACAAGTGGGCCGCGCAAGGCAAGAAGACGTGCCCGACCTGCCGGCACCCCTTCCCAGCAAAGTGGGCCGCCAACCCGCGCATCAACACCGCGCTCACGTCGGCCATCCGTATGGCCAAGCTGGGCGAGCGGCCGGCCACGCAGCGCGCCGTCGCGGTGCGTTCGCGCATAGACGGGGGTGGCCTACTTTGCTGCAGGCCGTGTAGCTTGGACTACTGTGCGTGCACTCAGTGACACCGCCTTCAATGACAGCTTGACGACCCTCCAAAATGTCTCGCTCACCCGGGGCACACCATGTCTGCGAGTTAGCCAAGCGCACGCGAGTGGCTGCTGCTCACGTCAAGAAGTAGACGCGTGTCCTGGTGTCGCCGCTGTTGTCATGCTTGGCCAGGCGTATGTGTTGACTGTATTCAGGGCACGATGGACATGAAAAAAAAAACAGATGGACGTCCACGCAGCTGACACTGCCCGCTCGCGCCTCCGCAGCGCATCAACGACAAGGACCGCCCGGACGAGGCGTTCACGACGGACCGCGCGGTGCGCGCCGGGCGCGCCAATGCCGCGTCCGGGCGCATCATGGTCACCGTGCCGGGCGACCACTTTGGGCCCATCCCGCCCGAGGCTGACCCGCGCGGCCTGGTGCGGGCCGCGCCTGCTTCCCTCTTCACTTGGCTTATGGGAGTCTGAGAGGCCATCTTGATGCATGGGGATTCACATGCTGGGGTGCGCCAATGGCTTGGCATGCGTTTGAGCAGCGGCCGCTTATGTGGCGGACCCCATGTGCGTGCATGTCTCGGGAAGCCATGCGCGCGCATGCGGGAGGCGCCGAGGCATGGCAGGCGCGCCGGTTGCACACAGCCTGGTGCTTCGCAACAGCAAGCGTACCGCTCGCGCCTGGCCGCCGCAGGGCGTGCGCGTGGGCGAGCACTGGAAGGACCGCCTGGACTGCCGGCAGTGGGGCGCGCACTTCCCGCACGTGGCCGGCATCGCCGGGCAGTCCGGGCAGGGCGCGCAGTCGGTCGTGCTGTCCGGCGGGCGCGCCCCGCGCTCTCTTAGGGTGTGACAGGCTCATGGTCCATTGCTCCGCTCTCCCTTGCCGGCGGCGCACGCGCGCGCGTCAACGCGGGTCCGGCAGAGCTGGCGCGCCGGGCATGGCACGCGGCCGCGCGCCGTGCGCGCCGTCACGGGGCGCGCCGCGTCAGCTGTCTGTGGGGGATGCTGCTCTGCCGCTGCAGCGCATTGCACACAGGCACCCAGTCCAGGCGCCTCTGTTGTATGGGTGACCACTCGCTGGCTAGGAATGATGGCATGCGCCGGCGTGCTTTCGTTTTCAGGCCGCCGTGGGGACTGGTGCAGACCAATATCAGCTGCACAGCGCCCCTCCTGCTGGCGCAGACCGATCGGCCGCCCATAGTGCCCCTCCGGCTGGCGCGCGCAGGTACGAGGACGACCGCGACGAGGGCGAGTGGTTCCTGTACACCGGCAGCGGCGGGCGCGACCTGTCCGGCAACAAGCGCGTGAGCAGCGTGCAGTCGTTCGACCAGACGTTCGACAAGATGAACAAGGCGCTGCTGACGTCCTGCCAGAAGGGCCTGCCCGTTCGCGTCGTGCGCTCCGCCAAGGCGCGGCGGCCCGCCCCTGCAGCAGCCGTGCACAGGTAACAGGTTTGTGTGGAGGGCAGCTCTGTCTGCGCGGCTGGCATGAGAGCTGGTGTTGCCTTACCGCATGTCACTACCTGCAGGCGCAGCAGCATCTGCTGTGCGCAGTCATCTGCAAACAAGCACCTGCTGATGATGTTGTTGACGTTAGCATACAGTTTGGCCACACGTGCGCTTGGTGGCCTGGCTGCACAGCGGCCCGCCTGCAGGCGTCACAGGAGACGCCGGGGTGCAGGAGAAGCGCAGCGCGTACGCGCCGGGCGAGGACCAGCCGGTGCGGTACGACGGCATCTACCGCATTGCGCGCGCGTACCGCAAGCCGGGCGTGCAGGGCAAGCTGGTCTGCCGCTACCTGTTCATGCGCTGCGACAACGAGCCCGCGCCCTGGTCCAGCGAGGGTGCGGAGGGCGGACAGCCTGCCCGGTCCGCGGTGCACGCATGGCTGCATGTCCAAAGCCCGACCCATGCCTGTAGCAGGTCACGCGAAACATGCATGATGGAAGCATGCATGATGGAGCCTGCCAAGGGTCTGACCAGGGTTCTGTCCGACACTCAATCATGCACGCATGGGCATGTGCGGTTGCTTAGCGTGTGAGAACTTGCTCCTTGCCTGCAGAGTTGAATCCACAGGCTGCTGATGTGCCGCTCAAGAGTTGCTTCATGCATGGACTGAGGCAGGACCGCGGGCGCTGGCAGCCTGCTGCCGTGTGACTCTCCCTGCTAACACCACAGTTGTGGGCGCCCCGCAGACACGGGCGACCAGGCGTGGGACACGGAGCTGCCGAAGGAGGCGCTGTCAGAGATCCCCGCCGCCAAGGGCACCGTGTTTGAGATGGGCGCCAAGGCCTGGTGGTACGGCCCTGTGCGGCCGCACTGCTGCTTTGCGCTTGAGGTCCTTGAGAGGGCAATACTGCCGCGCAGCAAAGCTTAACAGCCCAGTGCAGCTCAGTTCTCTCACATACGGGTCATAGGTGTCTGGCCTGACCTGCGCAAGGTTGGCATCACACCCGATCACGTCGCCTGGCTCCCTCTGGGATGGCATGGCTTGGGGCGAGGCAGAGGCCGAGTGGGGCGGGTGCAGCCGCCCCCGCTCAGCATGCAACAGGGCTGCGGCACATGGGCTGGCGGTCTCACAACTGGGTGCTGCAGGGACTGGGACGCCGAGAAGGAGGCCTGGGGCTGGACGCGGCCGCCCCCGGTCAGCACGCGCTCCAACACCGACCCCTCGGCCTCGCCCAAGAAGCTGCGCCGCAAGGTGCGCTGCCCGGGCAGCTCGGTCCGGCAGGCACGCTGGCGACCTCAGGGCAAGACGGCACGCATGCTCCTCGGCCCCTGGCCGCCAAGACCCTGGCCGGGGATTGGCCAGCGTTGCGGCGCGCCCGCCCGGCCCGTACCGGAGCATGCTAAGGGCGCTCATGCCTATGCCCTTAGGGTAGAGTGAGAGCCGCAAGGCAACAAGTGCCGTGGCCGCATGTGTACGAATCTGAGCTGTCACCTGCAGGTCCTCTGGTTCGGTACCCCAGTCACGCGCGTGCTTTCAGCCCGACCTCCCTCGCTGCGCGCGCGCGGCGCAGGCGAGCGAGCACGAGCGCGCGCTGCGCGAGTTCGTCTGCAAGCTGTGCAAGGGCGTGCTGACGGAGCCGCTGTCCACGCCCTGCGGCCACCACTTCTGCAAGCCCTGCCTGGCCAGCAAGTTTGCGGCGCGCGCACGCTCACCCGATGCCACCTTCCGCGCTCAGCTTGGGCTCTAGGGACCTGACGAGCGTGCAGGACATGCGCATGGGGCCCGTGCGTTAGGTAGGGCTTGACTGACATGCTTGCAGACGCTCTGTTACTCTTGAGCAGCTAGTGCAGCATGTAGCAGGCCCTGCACAGAATTGACTATTGAATATTTGGAAGGTTGAATATATGGCCCGGGTTTGGGCAGGGCCTGGACGAGGCCGAGGCGCTCGGCGCGGCCGGGCGGCGCACGATGCGCGTGCGCAAGGTCGTCAAGCCCTGCCCGACCTGCAAGGCCGACATCGCCGAGTTCCTCGCGCACGGCCAGGTCAACCGGTGCGCAGCCTCGCTGGACAGCCGAGCGCTCGCCGCCGTCCTGGCGGGCTCGCACCCCGTAAAAACCGCCGCCGCGGCAATTGGCCCCAGCTGAGCAGCCTCCTTTCCTTTGTGTACATATCTTCCTTGCGCACAGGCGGGCCAGGCCAGCCAGCTGGAGCGTGACTGTGTGGCGCGCACTGGTGCTGGAGTGCGGTGGCCTGCGGCAAGCTGCGCATGCAGTGGCAGCGCCTTCGCCGGGCAGCGCCTTCGGCTGTGCAGAGGGGCGCCGGCTGACACAGCCAAACTGAGGCGCGGCGGAGCGGGCGCGGCAAGCAGCATCGTGCACCAGCCGCCCTGTGCAGCAGCATGTCAGCGCGGCCGGCCGCTGGGCTGACGGTGCCGCCTGGCGCGCAGGGGCATGATCGAGGTGATCGCCAAGCTGCAGGCGGCCGCGCGCAAGGCGCAGGCCGACGCGGCCCAGCTGGAGGCGGGCGGCGCGGGCGCGGCGGGCGCTGACGAGGATGCCGAGGCCGAGGTGGAGGCGGAGGCCGAGCTGGAGGAGGCTGTTGCGGCGGCCGGCGGCGACCCCGCGCCCGCAGGCACGCACACAGACTGAGGCAGCGAGCTCGAGAGGCCGCGGCCTGACAGTGGTGTGAGGCAGGCCATAGGCAGGGTGGGCGGATGTCTGCATCTCTGCCGAGGTGGGATTTCGAGCACGGGCTTGCGCACAACTCATGAGCGGGTCTGCTCCCCCACACCCCGTACGTCGAAGGGGTTTGCCGACCGCGCTGGCCACGCGGGGGAGCAGAGGAAGCTGCGCGCGCCTGTGCAGCATGGCTGCCTCCTCCAAGCCGGCGCGGCGGTGCAGACCGCGGCTGTCTCGTCCGTCCCATCGCCTGCCCGTGCCGCTCGTGGTCGAGGTGACGTTGTCAGACGCTCGGGCGCGCTGTGCAGGCGAGGGCACAGAGGCGGCCGCGGGCGCGACCGGCGGCGAGCCTGGCGGCGGCGAGCCCAACCCCTGCGAGCCTGCGGCGCCCGCGGCGCCGCCCCGCGCGGACGCTGCGGCGCCCGCCGCGGCCGACGGCGGCGTGGCGGGCGCGTCAGGTCCGCGCCCCGCACCTGCAGCCAGCAAGCTCCCTGGCAACGGGGTGGGCAGCAGAATTGCAAGGAGTCCTCTGGAGGCACCAGACCTATTCAGCAGCTCATGCACTGTAATGTCCACGGGGCTCGTGCGTGCACAGCTTGGCAAAAATGTGGCGCTTGTGCACCTGCCACTGTTCAGTCAGCACTGCCGCCTGTGCAACACAGGCCAGGGCCAAGCTCACTTCGCAGTTTGCGATGCAAGTCGCCGGGCGCGTCCAGGCAGCTATCGCTTACGAACGTGACGGATGCGTGCAGCCGAGGAGATGGCCGCGCTGGCAGGGGACTTTCCGGAGTTTGACGCGGCGCTGCTGGCCTGCATGGTCGAGGACCAGGGCGGCGATGTGGCGGAGGTCCGCGCTGGGCTGCGGGTGCGCGCCCGCGCTGCGACGCAGATGAGCCTGTGCTCACGTATGCACTGATTCCATGTGTTTGGTTGAGAGACTGTGCGTTATGAGGCTGCTATGCATAGGTAGGCTGCCCCGTCTGCTCCTGATCAGCGGCTCACCTGGTCGGAGGCTGCAAGCTGTCTATGAAGGGCGCCGGGCATCAGACGCTTGAGGAGCCCGGCCAGTGCCGCACAGCGCTGCGAGCGTGAAAGGCGTCTGCTTGATGCTGTGCCATGCTGCGCAGCGCATGCGAAACCAGACCGCGGCCGCCGAGCGCAAGGCCAAGCGCGGCGCGGGCGCCGCGGCCGCCGCCAAGCCCAAGCCCGCGCCGCGGGGTCGCCCCGCGAAGAAGGCGCGGGGGGCCGCTGGCCAAAGTGGCGGAGCTGCGCCGGCCGCTGCGGATGCGGGGCCGTCAGGGGACGCGGACGGAGGGGCGCCCGCGGACACTGGCGCCGCGCGCGAGGAGCCCGAGAACGATCCGCCAGCCGCCGCTGCCGCTGGGACCGCCGCTGTCGGCGCTGCCACGGCCGGAGCCGCGCCGGCCGCATCGCCTGCAGCTGCCGGCGCCCCCGACGCGGCCGCGGCGGGCGATGCGGCCGCGCCCGAGGCCAAGGGCGCGGCGTGTGCAGGGCGAGCGGCCGGCGCCGATGCTGCTGATGCCGGGATGGCGGATGGCCCGGCGAACGCAGCCGCCGTAATCACAGGCGGCGCGTGCGCCGGCGAGAAGCGCAGCACCGCCGACAAGACGGCGCCGGCGCCCTTTGAGGCAGCCGCCAGCAACGGGAAGGCCCGCTCGGGGACAGGGGCGGTGGGAGAGGGCAGCAATGCGGCGGCCGCAAAGGCTGCGCCGGCGCTGCGCGCGGGCAGCAAGCGCGGCGCTGCGGCGCGCGCGAAGGCGGCCGTGGCAGCCTCGGCGGCCGACGACGACGGCGATGACGCGGAGGGTGGCGCGTTTGCGGATGGCAGCGCTGCCAAGCGCGCGCGCGTCTAAGACTGAGCGGAACTTTGGCAGCTTGCATTTGCGCCCGATGTCGCCGCTCGTCATTTGTAGATGCAGGGGCAGGCAACAACGCATGCAAAGCGCGTCCAAATTAAGAACTAGTGGGACCGCGGTGCTTTGGCGTTGAGCGCAAGCGGAACTCCCTGCAGAACTGTCTGTCCTGTTGTGGTATGGCATGTCCTGTACAGACCTGGAAACGTGCCAAAAGGCGGATTAGCCTGACCTGGTCAGGGAAGCCGACTGGCTGTCACAGGCTGCTTTGATGTTAGACTCATGCAGTGCAAGTCTGCAACCCTACTCTGTGTTACTGTGTAACGTCCCTCCATCTCCAGTGGTCGACTGCTGCGTCGCGCCTTGTACACCTTCACACAAACGTGCGAAAGCATGCGCACTCAAAGCACAGCCATTCACACAAGCTGCGCTGCAAGCACTGGCGAGCGCCACACGCAGCGCTGACCGCCTGCATGGACCCCAGCAGCGCTCCAGCTCCTGTGGTGTGGGAGCAGCTGCAGCAGGAGGAGCCTGGTGCTGGGAGGTCCAGTGTGCGCCAAGACGGCAGCGTTGTTGAGGGTTCTCTGCAACGGGCCACAGGCAGCAGTTCTGCGGTCGATTCACCTCAGCAGCACCTGGCCGCTCGCCAGCTTGGCGGCACCGCTCACGATAGACCAGAGCAGGCGGACACGCTGGAGAGCGCGGCCACATACAAGCATCTCGCTTCTATAGACACGGGTGCAAGCACAAGTGCAGGGAGCGCACCTGCCAGCTTCGAGCAGCAGGGACCACGGCTGCGCGCCGCAGCTGCGTCTGACAATGCCGAGCAACCTGGCCCCGCTGCTGCACCCACAGACCCAGACGTCAGCACCTCTGGTGCTGACTCTGGTGCCGGCCCGCCATATGCGGGAGCAGCTCCCGGTGGCCAGGCTGGGGGCGCAGTTCCCGCTGCGGAGGCACGTGCAGCCGGAGCACTCGAGTTGTCGGGTGAGGGTGTCGGAGACGGTGCACCACGCGCGCCGCACACCTCAGCAGACGCGGCGGGCGGCCTTGCAGAGCATGCAGCAGGCAGGACGACCAGTGGCATGGACAGCCAGGCCGAGGCCCTGCCTGCTCCTGGCGCGGCAGGAGGCGGCGCCGCGGGCGCTGGCCTGCCAGGCTTTGCGAGCGCGGCCAACCGCGCGCTTGACGCGGCCGTGCGCGCGCTTGAAGGCCAGGTGCGCCGAGCCCGCGCCCTGCGGGCGAAGCCCCGCGCTCAGTCCAATTGACTAGCAGCGCATTCTCGCTCAGGCGTGTTGCGTGCCTGGCACTCGCGCTCTCTCGCATGTAGCCTTCATGAGGTACTGGCTTGGCGTGGTGCGAGGAAGCGCTGCCTGGCCATATGATGCACGTGAGCCTGCCAGGCAAGGAGATGCGGCATGTGGCGGCTGTGAGCAGCCCTGCAGGCCTTCACCCCGCGCGCGCACAGGTTGCGGCCGCCTCCTCCGCGCTGGCGGAGACGGCAGACCGCGGGGACGTGATGGCCGCGCACCTGAAGCACATCCAGGCATGCCCCTGAGCGCGGCGCCGCAGCCCTGGGACGCCAGGGCAACATGAGGCAGGGCAGCGCCGCCGCTGCAAGCACTGCAATGCTGCCATGATGCTGGTGGCCTGTAGCAGCTGCAGGGCAGGGCGTGCAGAAGCATGCGGGCCGGAGCCGGGCGGCGTCAACGCAGACGCAGGTCCTCAAGTCTCCTGGCTGCGTGCCGTGTGGTGAGAGGGCATGTGTGTTGGTACGCGATGGGCGCTTTGGCCGTTAGCGCGAACAGGAGCCTGCGTGCTCCTTTGCATGGACCCGCGCAGACAGGCGGGTTGACGGGTACACGCGACTGCGGCTTCGAGCTAGACCTTGCAGGCGGCTCTGGAGGCCGTGTGCCCTGTGACACGGCCAGGATCGAGCTGACTCGCGTGTTGCTCTTCTAGGTGGAGCTCAAGTACACGGAGGGCCGCTCGGAGGCCAGGGCGCGCGAGCTGGGCACCGAGGCGCACCTGGCGCAGCTGGCCCGGCGCGAGCAGGCGCGACCGGCCTGCGCGCCCCTCCTTTCACACAGCCGGATCTGACGTACACAGGGCTCCATCCTGGCATGCCTGCTCGTCTCTGCACATCTTGCCGCGGGCCAGACGTTGTGTAAATACCTTAAAGTTAACCTAGGAGGGTCTGGCAGGGCCGGCTGGAGGCGGAGGCCGCAAGGCGCGGCGCGGAGCGCGCGGCGGCGACGCAGCGGCGCGCCGCGGCGGCGGCCGAGGTGGTGCGGCGGCAGGGCCGCCTGGCGCACTTCCGTGCGGCCGTGGGCTGGTGCGCGCGCGCGGGGCCGTGCCCTCCGAGGCTGGGTCTGCTTGCCGCCCGTCTCGTGCAGCAGCTGCCTGACGGCTGCATCATCTAAATGTGCTCTGAACCTTTGGAAACTCTCGACCAGAAGCCGCGCGGCGTGAAGGGCGCGCGCGCCTGCCGGGACTCACGACGCGTGCACGTGCGCCCAACTCTACCCTGACCCCCGAAACCCGCGTACCTGCAGGAACGCAGAGGAGCTGGCGCAGTGGGCGGCGGCGGCCGCGCAGAAGGAGGAGGACGCGGCCGCGCTGGCGGCCTACCAGCGCCAGGACGAGGCCCGCGTGCGCGAGCTGTCCATGGCGCTCGAGCGGTGCGCGGCGCGCGCCAGGCCATGCGGCACGCCTGCTTCTCCTCTGCTGCGCAAGGGGCTCTGGCACTGGGATGCATGCGGGCGCGCACCGGCAGACTGCCGCCGGCAGACGCGCCGCCGTGGCAGTCATAATCCGCAGCAGGCCAGCACAGGAGGCCGCAAACGCCGCGCGCCTCTGCCGTGATTGTCAGGCATGATGGCGGCTGTTTCGTGTGGCTGAAACGTCCCGCAACCCGACCACGCATTTGATTCAGATAATAGAGCCATGGCATGCACAGCGGCCGGAGGGCCGCCGGGTGATGGCGGGCGGGCGCGCCCAGGGCGGCGGGCGAGGCCGCGACGGCCGCGCGCGAGCTGCGCGAGGAGGTCGGCGAGACGGCGGCCGCGCAGGCGGAGCTGGACGCGGCCGCGGCGGCCTTCCGCGCGCTGCACGCCGAGCGCCAGGCGCTGACGTCGCGCTGGGACGAGGCTCTGGCCGTGCTGGCCAGGCGCGCGCCCGGTCATAGGGTCAGGGTCAGGCTTCCCCTGGGGCAAGGCGCTGGCCGTGCTGTCCAGGCGCGTGCCTGGCTTCCCGGCGGCTTCACGGTATGCAGGGTGCCCTGCATTATGGCACGCATTGTGCGGGGAACATGCGCATGCGGAGCAGCCCCTATATAAGGTCGTTTAGCCCATCAGCCTGGCGACAGACTGTCTCCCGTGGCACACCTGCGCCGTGCTGGCGCATGCGAGACGCCAGGATGGTCAGGCATTGGGGTGTGCCAGGGGCGTTTGCAAAGTTGGACTTATCACGAAGCCTTTCAGGGAGCGATGCCTGCGCTAAGGCAGGGGAGCCTGCGCAGGCGCGATGCAGCCATCCAGGCGGCGGGGGAGAGCTTCGCCGAGCGCAACGCCGCGCTGCGCGGGGCGCGCGCGGAGCTCGACGCGCGCGCGCGCGACCTGGCCGCCGAGGAAGAGGCCCACCGCCAGGTAGCGCCGCGCGCCCGCCGCCAAGCAGCAAAGGCACTGCGCACGTTGCCCGTCTGTGCAGACACTTAGTGCCCTGCCAGCCGTTAGCCGCATGTGTTCGCTCGGCTGGCCTAGCGGGTTTGCGGGATGCGCATTAGAGCCGCTCGTCACGCACTCCAGTGCGGCGATGGGCAACGAGGACGCACGGCTGTGCATAGCCTTGCGCCCACGCCTGCCGAAGGCGCGGAGCGGCGCATCGCTGACCCCGGCGAAGCAGCGCCCGCGCGCCGCCGGCTGAGGGCGGCCGCGGCGCGGCGGGGGCGCAGGTAGGCGCGGGGTAGGGTAGGTTACCTGACAGCGCCTACCCTAATGGGGCCTACCCTGACGGCCGCGGGCTGCAGGTGGGCGCGCGCACGGCGGTGCTGGAGCGCGGCGTCGCGCGCGAGCGCGCCGCGTACCGGTCGCAGCAGGCCGCGCTGGCGGCCGCGCTGGACGACATCGAGCGCCTCAAGAACACGCTGGAGGCGGCCTCGGACGGCCTGGCGGCCGGGCGCGGCGCGGGCGGCCACGCGCGGCGCGCCCCGCCGTCGCGCCATGCGCGCGCTCTGTCCCCGGGTCAGGGGCAGCTGGCGTGCGTGCGATGACAGCGCGTGCAGGCCCGCGTGCCGGGCGCTTCGATGAAACCAAGCGCCTTGAGCAGATGCCCTGGCTGCCTCCAACATGTCATTCGCATGTTGCGGCGGAAGATGGCTCTGTACGGTGCTAGATGCATCACTACACGCTGAACGGTCACAGCCGTACGTGGTCATGGCCCAAACAAAAGGTCCAGCACGCCCGCATTTCATGACCTGCACAAGAGTGCATGCAACTCTGGTCCACCATGGCAGGACCGCGCTGGCGGCAAAGGAGCAGCGCGCAGCGGCGCTGCAGCGGCGCACAGCCGCGGCCGCAGCGGCCGCGGCCGAGGAGGGGGCGCGCCTGGAGGACGGCGCCGCCAACATGCAGCGCCTGGACGCCCTGCGTCAGGTCCGTCACACTGCGTATGGGCACGGCCGCGGATGGTGCCTGCGGTGAGTGCGTTTCTGCGCCATCCGTTGCCCAGATTTGGAGTCTGCCTGCCGCCTGCAGAGGTCATGGTCTGCTCTTCGCGTGCCGCAACATGCAGGCTGGTCGACCGCACCAGCACTGTGCAGCGCCCGCGCGCCTCTGCGCTGGGTGTGCCCTTGCAGGCAGGCAGGTGCGCGGGCGTCCTGCTGCGCTCACATGCTTGCAATGATGCATGCCGCTGTCAACAGAAAGGCAGCGGCCGCGCGCCCCAGGCGGAGGCGGCGCGCTTCGCGGCGGCCGAGCGCGCGGTGGCCGCGCTGCGCGCGGAGCAGTGGCGCCGCGGCCGCGGGCTGCAGGAGGCGCGCGCGCGCGAGCGCGCGCTGGTCGCGGAGGTCGCCGGCCGGCGCGCGCAGACGCGCGGCCTGGCCGCGCGCCTGGCGCGCGCCGCGCAGCAGGTGCGCAATGCGCTCCTGCTCCAACGTCTCCTTGCGCCCCTGGCAGCATAACATAAGATTCTGTACAGGCTATAGCTCTGTAGTGCCGTGCGTGAGGCTGAAGTGCACTCGAACCTCGGGCCTGGCCGCGCGGCATGGAGACACTGCAGCATGTCCGCGGCGCCCGACTTCGCAAGCACAACTTGGCGTGGCTGGTTCGCAGAGGTTTTCTGAAAATCATAAGTAAAAGTAAGGCATATTACACAGTGTCCCAAACTTACCCTGTGCACCGACCGCCCTGCTGTCAAACCGCAGGCGGAGCACCAGGCGGAGCTCGCGTACGCGGTCGACTTCCAGAAGGTCGTCCTGGAGCGGCGCGCCGCGCGCCTGGCCGGCGAGCGCACCGAGGACGAGGCCGCCGCGCTGCGCGCGCGGGTCGGCGGCCTCACGGACGGCCTGGGCGCCGCGTGCGCGGAGCATGCGCTCGTCACCACGCAGCTGAAGCACGCCGAGGATGAGCTGGGTGCGCGTCTAGGGTATGGTAGGGTAACTTAGGCAACCCTACCCTATCGCTGGCTGTCTGCGCATTCGGCCCTCTCAACAGGTTCAACATGGGGCGTGTTTGCTGTAGTCCTGTTTCCCCTGACAGGCGTCAAGCCCTCCCTCTTCACCTGCAGGGCGGAGCCCTGTGAGGGACAGCTCGTACGCGCATACCGCTGCTTGGGCCTCGGGGCGTCGCTTACAATTGCACAGCGCCTGCATGTGCCTCGGGACAATGCGGCGGAGCATGCATGCTAGCAAAGCAGTGCGGCGGCCCTCCCCGCCGCGCGCGCCGCACGCTCTCACGGCCGGCCCGCGCGAGCGCAGGCCGCGCGCGGCGCGCGGCGGCCGAGGCCGGCGCGGCGACCGAGGAGGCGGAGGCCGCCATCCGGGGCCTGCACCTGCGCGGGGACGCGGCGGGCCGCGTGCTCAAGGCGCTCGTCAAGGCATGGCGCCGCGCGTCGCCGCCGAGAACCCAACCCTATATGCTGAGACGGGCTTGCACTGATAAGTCGAGGGGTCTCAAAGGCATCTGCACTGCCACCCATGCATCTGGAACCCGTGTGTCAGCTGACACCCTCAGCCCGCAGCAGCGCCGCGTGCACGAGCCAGCGTACTGGCCTGCGCCGCCCCCGCTCACCGCGCCGACCACCGCGCCCCCTGGCAGGACCGGGAGGGCCGCATGGTGGGCGCCGACGGCCTGGCGCTGGAGGCGTGCCGGCTGCGCGGCGCGCTCGCGGAGCGCGCGGGCGCCGTGCTCAGCCTGGAGCAGCGCCGCGCGCGCCTGGCGGCCGCGCTACAGCGGCGTCTGCGCGACATCCAGGCGCGCCGCGCTCGGCGGACTCTGTTCTGACACCCGGCTGCTCTGGCGCGGCCGCGGCTGCCGCCATGCGTGACCGCGCGGTGCCGCCCCGCTCGGGACGCTGGGAGGCCGCTTTGGTGCAGGGTGGGGTCGCGGCTGCGGAGCGCGCACTGCTGCAGGAGGGCGCCCAGCATGCAAAATTTGTGACATTGCTGCGGGAGGCTGTCTGCCCTGCCTGCACTGCTGGCATGTCCTCCGGTGAGGGGTCAGGCGAACCCGGGCTTGCATGCGCGGTAGGTCACCACCGTGCGACACGGCGCTCCTGTGACGGGCCCGGTGCTGCCGCGCAGGGCCGCAAGGAGGACCTCGCGGGCGAGGCGCGGCTGCTGCGGGAGGGCGCGCACGCGGCGGCGCTGGAGTGCGCCGCGCGCGCGCAGCGCGCGGCCGCCCTGTGCGCCAAGTTTGCCGCGCTGCGCAGCAAGCACGCGGCCGCCCTGGACGACGACGGCCAGCCGCGCTCGCAGGCGAGCCCGGGAGCTTTCCTGCATGCATCCTGTCCGGGAGGGGCTGGCAACAAGCGCGCTGCGACCCTGCCATGAAAGTGGCCACGCTGCCTGACAAGCACGGCAGGGCTGTCCGGGCGACAGTGAAGAGCCGCGCTCGCAGGCAGGCCTGCTCACCCAAGACAATGTCCCCCTCCACATGCTGCTGTACCTGCAAATGCAGCACAGCAGAGGCGTAGGGTACCTAACCCTGTCATGGGCGCGCAGGCGTACCTGCTGGTCCGCGCGGCGCAGGAGCGCGAGGAGGCGCGCCGCGCGGTGGCCGCGGAGGCCGCGCGCCTGCGCGGCGCCGAGGCGGCCGTTGTGGGCCTTGCGGCCGAGCTGGAGCGCCTGGCGGCCGCCAACGGCGGCCTCGCCGCCAGCTTGCGGCGCGCTCGCCTACCCAAACCCTGTCTCGGGCTGTGATTGAAGGCCTGATGATGCATGCGGGGAGGCCCAGCTGCTATAATGCCTGGTGCGGCGGCGGCACTGCTGCTGAGCAGGGACACGCTTGCATGTCGAGGGGCGGTGCGCCGGCTACATGGGCAGCGCGCTTGCTTCTGAGCTGCCGTCCAACGCCTGCGCTCATCACGCAGCGGACCGCCGCGAAAGGGCCTGTGCATGCACAGCAGGGTCGGCGGCGCGGACGGCTGCGCGGCGGCCGCGGCGGCGGCCGCCGCGCGGCAGGGCGCGCAGGCTGAGCGCGAGGCCGCGCGCGGCACGCGCGGCGCGGCTGCAGCAGCCGCCGCCGCCGCGGCGGCGGCCGCCGCGCGCTGCGGCGCCGCCGCGGCCGAGGAGGCCGCGCTGCAGGCGGGGCTGGCCGCATGGCAGCGGCGCCTGGTGCGCAGTCCTTCGCTATAGCCACTTGTTGTATGGCGCATATCACGTCTAGAGTGTACCATGCAGCCCCACGAGCTGGGCATTGGTGCTGGCCCACAATCAGCCTTCATGCATGCTGACTGCTCACAGCAACAACTCGAGAAAAACTTCTCACAGTAGGCACACCGCATGGTGGACTGAGCATTTCAGCCAGCTGCCACATAAGTCATCAGGCATGCGCGCATCATTGTTGATGTGAAGGGCAGCTTCAGGTCTGCCACAAGGATGCAGTTCACCCGTCTGTGCAGTGCAACGGGTTAGCGCAGCCTGATGCGCGAGAGCAGCGGCACAACCGCGCAGCCACCGCCAAGTTGCCAGGCTGTTTTCACACCCCGAGCAGAGCACATGGTCTTGGATTGCACAGGATGAGGCGCGGCGCGTCCTGGACGCGCAGCGCGGCCGCCACGCGCGCGGCCGCCGCAGGGCGGCCGCTGCGCGCCGCGCGCTCAGGGCTCTGGACCCTGGCGCGCAAGCGGCGCCCGGCTCGGCGGGCAAGGCGGCGGGGAGCTGGGCGGCCGCGGCGCTCGCGCGCAGCGTGGACCAGGTGGAGCGCAGCGCGCAGCTCGAGGCCCTGCAGGCCGCCGGCCGCGCGGTGCTGCAGGCGCGCTCAGCCGATCGGGGTTGCTTCCCACTGGTTCGCCTGGTGAAGCATGCCCCCCTTGCATGACAAGTCGATGTCGCGGCTGCTGCAGCTTGTGGAGGATGCAGTGCTTCAGATGTACAGGGCAGGACGACGCAGGACACACAGCTCAGTCAGTGGTATGCAAAGGATGGTCGCATGTGTCACCACTCACGACGCCGCAGGGCACTGCCAGCGCGCGCTGCTAGGGCAGTGGCCAGAGGGCTCTGCTGTGCAGCCACTGCGGCATGGGACAGTGGGCCTGCATGGCCGATGCGGCGGTACACGAGCGCTGGGTCAGCAGCGCCTGTGCGGCGGCTCCAGGCACTGGCGACGGCGGCTGCCGCGCACCCGGGCGCGGGCATCGCCGAGGCGCTTGCGCACGCGGGCATGCGCCTGCCGGCGGCCGGCCGCAGCCCTGGCAGCCCTGGTGAGCAAGGGGCGCACGGCCGGCGCGGCGGCACAGTGCCAGGGGACGCGCACAGGGCGCCAGGCGGCCTGCGCAGCAGCCGCCATGCGTCTGGCGGGAGCCGCCTGGAGAACCCCGCGGACGCTGTTTCGCTGCCGGGCACTAAGGCGCTTGCGCAGGCGCAATGTCGGGAGGAGGGGACCAGCGTGCCGATGCGGACCATGCAGCTCAATATTTGAGGGCTGGGTGCCCTGGTGTGCTTGCGAGCGTGGCAGCGGCAGGCTCTTTAAAGCAGCTGGCTAGGCACGTTGTGTATGCTGGCTGTACATGAGAGGGAGAGAGCAGTGGTAATCATGTTTCAAGGATGGCAATGTTGAGCATGGAATGCAAGCAGTGCATGTTGCGGAAACTGCATGATGTGTTCAATGGTGTAGCAATCGCGTGGCTCGCGCGCACACTTGTAATAACATAGCAAACATGTACTAGAGCAGGTTAGATACATGCGTGACCCAGGCAGCGTAAGCTGTAATCATCGGGTGATAGCACTTCTGCGGAGTACAACACTGAGCATGTGTTGCACGCAGGTTTACAAGCATGCATGCGATGATCACTAGGAGAAAATCAGTCGTGAGAAAATCAGTGCGTCCGGATGTAGGAATTGCTTAGGGGTGGGGGAGCCTGTACAGGTGGCTGCAGGTGGTGGGATTTGTGACAACGTTTTCTATAATACGCCCCGCCTGAGCTGAGCTCCCCCCTTAGACGAGATAAGAGGCTGCGAGAACTTTGACAAGCGCTGTGGAGTCCGTGCCTCGCTGAGATGGCTGGTGTGCGCCCCGCCCGGCCTGTCAGCCCGGCCTGGTGTCACTGCCTGCTGTCTCAGCAGAGGCAAGTGCTGTTAGAGCCAGCGAATAAGGCACGTGTGCCTATGCAGAGACCGAAGACAACTGGGACTTTGGGCGGCGCGACAAGGGGGACGAGCGGCGAAAGTCGTTCCAGAAGCAGATGGAACGCTGTTCGTTTGACGTGCGCACGTGCAGCACGTTACTGTGCTGAGAAGATTCATCTCTCTGTTGAAGAGCCAGTTTGGCTGCGCGCTTCACCCTGCGTATCTGCACCTAGCTGCTGCGAGGGTGTCTATATTTCAAATCTGCTCACAAGGCGCGGCAGTCAGCCTGCTAAGGTGGGGTGCTCTGCAGGGCGCGCCGTCAACGCACAACGATGATGGCTATGCAGGGACCAACTACTTTAAGACCTTTTCGGAGGCGCACAAGGGCATGCACCCCGAGCGGAACTCGGCCGGCGACCTCGTCGCGCTTGCCGCCGAGCCGGTGTGCAAACGGCTCTTTGGGCGATATGCATGCTTTTGACCTCCCTACAACCATGTTGCGGCGCTGTAGTGGTGGTGACAGTGTGACTCGCTTCAGACACCTTGACCGTGCTCTTTTGCCTCCTGGCACTGTCCCTCCTGAGTGCAAGGGTTTTCGGTGTCCCAGCCTTGTATGCCAGTGCGCGTGTCTGGCCTGGCCTTGAGCCTGTGCGAAGTCTTTGAGCTGTGGCACGTGTGTGGGAAGTTGAGCTGCGCCTAGGGCTGCTTGGTTGGCTGTTTATGCATGCAACTCTACGTCTTGCCGCTCCTGCGCTCTGGTCGTGTCACAACAAAAGTCTGAGACTGTGCAAGTGGGGTTCCGGCAAGCTGCAGTCATGCACCTGACTCTGGCCTGCGCGACTGTGGCTTCTCATCCGTGTGCTTGCGCCGCAGCGTGACTCTACTATGAAGCGGCCGCCGAGCATCGACATGCAAAAGCCATTCCGCAGCGAGGGGCTGCCGGACGGCGCCTCGAGCGAGGGCGCGCCTGCGCGCATGACTGCGGGGTCCGGACCAGCCGTGCCAGGAACACAGGTGGGCAGTCCCTGAAGCCCTGCCATTTCAGCATGCTTGTTGCTTTCCTGCTGCTTGCACCTCCGTCAAGAAAGCTATGCCGCATGTAATCCTGGCACAACCATACGATCATGCCGTATGCTGAGCTTGCATTTGGTGATTAGCCTGAAGGGGCTGGGACCAGACAATGCACCTGCTGGGTGACAGTAAAGTTTCAACTCCGCGTCCCTTGGCTATTATGGGGCTTGGCCTGCTTATAGCGGCCTGCTTTGAGGAGATAGGCACCTGCTTGGCTTTAATATGCCTGTGCACAAGGCCACGTCAGCGTGCACCGTCTCATCCAGCTTGTCCAGCAAGACGTCGTGCCTCCACTGTTTGCGCAGGGACCTGACGACACCGAGTACAAGCAGACGGGGTACTTTGCGCGTATGTCTGCCGCCAAAGCTGGCTTCCCCGAGCGCGGCGAGCACACGTCCTCGTCTCTGCTGGACCTGGCGAGCCATGATGCGCCCCAGGCCGACGGCGCACAGGCTGCGCCGCAGTAGCCTTGGCAGGAGGCTGCTTCCTTCTGTGTCAAGATGCAAGTCCTGGTGTACAAGGTGAGTTGCAGGACAGAGTGATGCTGCCATGCATGCAGAGCTGTGAGCTTTTGAGTGAGCGGGGTAATGTGAGAGTCCGCAAAGGCAGCTCGGCTGTCAAGGCAAAGCAGGTTGACTGGTTGATTGAAAACTTGTGCGTCTGGCTCGTGAAACCCCAGGGAGGACACTGGAATAAGCACGTCAGCAGAACTGGCACGAGTAAGTGTTGCAGCCAGTTGTGGTGGCAGGCAGCCGCTCGATGCATGCTGAATGTGCAACGGCGGAGGCGCTTGTAATTGTAGCAGAGCCAAAACATCCAGTTTGGCATCATCATCTTGTACATGCACGTTTAGTCAGCTGTGATTATTGTGCTGAGAAGGGAGCTGGCATCCAAAGAGCATGATGAACTGGGAGGAGACTACAGACTTGTGAGTGCTATGCTAGCCTGGTGCCTGCAGTGCTCATCTGTCCAATCAGCTACTTCTGAGATGCATGCCATACAGTAAAAAGTAGAAGTGCACGCTTCAGCAGCATTGCATGGCCTCTGCCAGACTCTCTGCTTGGAGACCTTCAGCGCACTGCTCTCAACCAACGTGGCAACAAACTTTGCATGTAAGGGCGTCCCGCCCTGCCCGCAACAACGCCTGTGGTGCATGCGCTTATTTCGTGCCAGGCAGAAGCTCTCCTGATAGTATGTTCACTGCTACCCTATACCCTACCTAACCCTATCCACAACGCCGCCTAGCTAGGGTCGCCAGCGCCACCGGACTTGGGTGTCCCAGTTCGTCTGCGCTCTGTGGACGGCCTCGGTGCTGCTGCTGCCCTGCTGTCCTGTTCGAAAAACTGCGTTGCTGCCGTTTGCAAATACGGCTGGGCGCACGCGCCTGGCTGGAGGCAGTGCCATGTACTCTGTGCCGTGGGCCGGCAGCCAGCAGCCGCCCAGCGCCGCGGCGTATGGCGGCTACCATGGACAGCAGCAATACGTGCTGCCACCGGCCATGTATTACAGCGTCGACGTGGAGTGCGTCGCAGTCGGTGTCGACCACAATGCGCGCGCAGTGGCCCAGATATCTCTGGTGGTGCGCGCTCTGCATGTAGACATATGCATAGCCTGCAGAAAGTGCTGTCACGCGTGCTGGCGCCTGGCTGCTCGCGCACCAGCGCCTGGCCATCAAGACTATCTGATGCGGCACTAAGGAGGCTGCGTCGGCTGCGCAGGACCAGTACGAGCGCGTGCTATTGAACCTGTACGTGAAGCCTGACCGGCCTGTTGTTTCTTACTTGACGCCTCTGACAGGGTGCGCTGCTCCTGCCAGGCTGCGTGTTTTAACAAGGGCGTGCCGGCCTTTCCCCCATACTCCCCATATATAGCGCTTGTGCTTCACGCAGAGCTGTGCTGCCCCAGCACTGCTCGCGTCGCAAGCGCTCGCTGTGCTGACTGCTGTTGCTATTCGTATGCGCTTGTTGCCGAGCCTGGCTCGCTCCAGTCTGGTGACCAGTACTGTTACACTTCAACGCCTGTCGTGCGCGCACAGGCTGAGCCAGGAGCTGGTGGAGGCACAGGGGATGACCTTGGCAGAGGCAGTGGCCACGCTGCGGTCATACCTGCCGGCCAGCGCGGTGCTGGTCGGCCAGAATGTTGGCAAAGACGTGGTACGGACCAGTCATATGAATAGGAGCGGCGAAGGATCGTGCCTGCTGCCTTTGTTGCAGCCGCCTTTCCCATGCGTTTACGGGAGCAGGGTGGCCGGTTGGCAAGAGCGAAGCATGTGTTGGGTGTGACACAGGTCCCTGCGCGGCTGCTACAGTTATCGGTGTGGCCACTTCAGAACACCGCACAGTACTAGAATGCTGGCAGCGAGCCCGGACTGATGCATGCCACATGTGACCCGCAGGAGTGGCTGAAGCTGAAGGAGGGTGCCGACTTCAAGGTGGGGTGCAGCCAGGCGCTTGGTGTGATGCACCTTGCTCCTTGGCTGGGCGGAGACATCAAGACAGTGCTGATGTGTTGGCGGTGAGACATCCTCGCGCCTGACCAGGCGCTTGCAGAGCACGCCTCTGTGCCGTCTGTGCGACAGTGCTGTGATAGGCCACACGGCAGGCCCGGACGGCAGCCGTTTTCCAAGCCCTGCTCCCTACTGCACCCTGCGCGGCGCGCAGTCGCTGGTGGACCTGACCGGCGTGTACCGCGTGTGGAACCCGCGCTACAAGTCCTGGAGCGTGTTCAGCCAGGACCACCTGGCGCGCGTGCTGCTGGACTGGCGCCCGGACGCCGCCGGGCACGACGCAGTGCTGGACGCGCTCAAGAGCGTGCGCCTGTTCAACCTGTACAGCCAGCTGCAGGCCAGCCCGGACGCCTGGCAGTCCGCGCAGGTGCGCAACTCGCCCTATGCCTCGCTTTACGAGCAATGGTCGCAATCAAGCAGCACGCAGAGACGCATGGTTGGCAGAACGTGTGAAAGACAGCTGTGCCAAGCGTATGCGCAACCCCTGGTGTTGCAAGCTGTTGTTAACGCTCGCAAGCCGTTGAAACAGTGCCCTATGCAATGGTGTCTAAGGGGCGCTCACTCGGCGCGCGCGTCGTTGGGCAGGAGGCGCTCCTTGCAGCGGAGCCGACTGAGTCATTTGCAAAGCGCAACCCTACGTTTGAGGGCGTGTGCATGGGCAACCGCAAGACCTGCCGCTGCGGCGCGCCTTTCTTGGGTTAGACGGCGCCAGCGGCAGGGCTGCTGGCCGCATGCCTGCGCCTGTGCGCGCCCGCACGCCGAGCCACACAGAGTTGCCTGCCATCAAGTTCCAGAGCAAGTTGTTGCGGCATCTGCGTGGCCACTCCTGAGAGCCCGAGCCCCACAGTCGGCCAGCAAGCGCTGGACAGCTGCACGTGCGCCTGCACAAGTGCTGCCGCCGGCCATTGAGGGCAGCAAGTCATAGCATCAGGCTGCACTGCCCCTGCGTGGGCATACCATGCCCTTGCGTGGGCATCGGAAGAAGTGGCGGTGTGGGTGCCGCTGTCGACATCAGCAGTCGCGCGGTGACACTGGCCGTGAAGCTGCGCGAGTTAACGCAGCAGCAGGGGCTACAGCGCGCGCGCATTCCGAAGAGCGCCTCGGCGCGCGTTTGCTGGCGGCGAGACGCCCTGTTACGCGGCAGACAGCGCGGGCCGCACCCTTCCTCTCTCAGCAGAGTCGCGTCCAGCTCATAGGGTTCGTCCATTGGGCAACACATGGGGCGGGAACGACTCTGCGCGCTGTGGTCGCACCCAAAACCTGACACCCGTTTCCTGGGTAGCTGAGCAGTAGTTTGCGAGGGAGGCGCCGGATGGCGGCTCTCGTGCCGTAGGTTATGCAGGGGCGCACAGCCGAACACTCTGAGTCCCGTCTCTTCAGCCTGCCCATTTTTTCTCAGTGGCCCGCGACAGGGCCAGCAGGCGAGGGCGCGCTGTGCAGTGCTGTGCGCTGCTTTGTGTTCCAGGTTGAGATCAAAACTTGTCTGAAATTGGATGTCGGTGTGGGCCGGGGTGTGCCACATGATGCAATGCACTGAGCCCACCGGGTGTCGCACTTGCAGCCAGAACGTGCTTAGGAAGTCCAGTCTCGCTCCTTGAACTGCCTGTCTGTTGTGACAGCTTGCTTCCTGCACGCTTGCTTGCCAGACTGGTTGCGTTAGCTACAGCACCTGCCCAAGGCAGGCATGCATGCTTTCTATTCGTATTGTCTGCAGAATCCGCCTGCAAAGTCCATTCCGCATGCGAGCTTGCCTCACACGCCAATAAAGTTTTTTGGTCTCAGGCCAGAAAGCTCCCATCTGCTGTAGACATCATTCCAATGCATCCACACTGACCTTGGAGCCACAAGCCGGGATGTGAGGCAGGCGGCTGTTGCTTGTGACAGCAGACGAGCAACAATGGACGCCCCGGCGCTGCAGGCGCAACAACGCGCCGCGCGCGTCAGGCTCATGGCGCAGCTGACAGCCGTCCTGGGCAGCCGGCGGACCTCTGCCACTGCTGCAGTACTGCTAGCTGCCGGCGGTGGGGCGTATCTGTTCTATACGCAGGGAGCCAGGCATGCGCACCCTCGCCCGCCAAAGCCGCCTGATAGGTGCGGTCCTGTGGGCCTTCGCGGGCTTTGGGGCCAGGGCAAGAAGCTGCTGAGGCCAGACAGGGGAGGGCGCCACACTCACAGTCGCTGTGTGCGGTGAGCAAGTTGCTGGTTTGTATGTTAGCAGTCGCCTTTGCAGTGTGCAAGGCAGCAGCGCAGCGGCAGTGGTGAGCACTTAGTGTGTTGAGTATGATCAACGTATGTCCTGCACAAGGTGTGCGTGCGCGTGTGAGCAAGAAGGCTTATGATGCTAAGGCATTGCATTCTGTGGGCCTACCTTCCTGTTACAGGAGTAGCCCTGCACTGACTACTTGGCACGCTGTGTGCGGCCGGCAGGAGCAAGCAGCGCTCCGGCAAAGGGGGACAGCTCAAGGGCAGCTCGAGCCAGGCGCTCAACAAGATGCTGAAATACCTGCTGCCAATTGCTGGCAAGCGCATCGCCGTCCTGTTCGCGCTGGCCATCGTGCGCACCGCGCTGTCCAACCGGCTGGCGCGGATGCAGGCGCGGCAGCCCCCGCCTCCCCAGTCCACTTGCTGCTTGCCGCGGCTGTCACAGTGGCCTTGGATTCGAGAGCACCTTTCCTACGACTGCCGAGACACGGAGGGACGAAGCTCCGACTCCTGTACGGCGCTGGCCCGGCGCAGGGGTACATGTGCTCAGGGTTACAGGGTTATGCGGCCTGGCCCGGCGCAGGGGTACATGCTCTCAGGGTTACAGGGCTACGCTGCGCCGGCCCGGTGCAGGGCTACATGTTCTCAGGTTTACAGGGTTACGCGGCGCTGGCCCGGTGCAGGGGTACATGTTCCGCGCGGCATTCCTGCGCAAGGTGCCGCTGTTCGTGCGCGACTTCGCCGAGAACGTGCTCCTGTGCCTGCTCGCGGCGGGCGTGGAGTCCACCTCGCGCCGCTTCCTGGAGCGCCTCAAGCTGTTCTGGCGCGCCACGCTCACCGAGCGCATCCACCGCACGTACTTCAGCAGCATGGTGCGCGGCGGGCGGGCCAGGCTGCGGCGCATGCTGGCCCAACGTGCCTCTGGCCTCTCGGGGACAGCTGCGGAGGACGTGCTCCGGCAGCGGCCTGGAACGCGCCGTGCAGCATTACAATGCTGGCCGCCTCTGTACGTTGCCCGGAGCGTGTCAATTGACTGTTCGGGCCGGGGCGTCCTGCGCACAGTTTCTCCACTGTCTGCGCTGAGCTTATTGGACATTGAGCTCTTGGTGAACATGGCGCAAGGAGAAGGTGACACAGTGCCCGGGCCCGCGCGCGCCGCAGGTGTACTACAAGCTGTCGTACGTGGACCGCCGCGTGGACGGCGTGGAGCAGCGCATCTGCGAGGACGTGCCCAAGCTGTGCGATGAGCTGGGCGAGCTCGTGCGCGAGTGGTGCAACAGGCGCGCCGCCGGCCGCCCGGCTCGTGGCCCGCGCGGCACAGGCATGCAGATGACACCTCAGATTTGCTTATCTATCCAGGCTGGGCATGCAGGGGTGGAGGATGGCGCAGAATTGCTAAATCCCTGAGGCTGGTGCTAGTTACCTTTGGTCCCCGGGCGCGAGCAGCAGAGTGCTAGGACAGGCTCTCCCGCCTGCCCATCCAACAGCTGAAAGCGGCCACGCGCCCGCAGCGCGGTGGACGCGGTGTTCTTCGCGGTCGTGCTGCGGCGCTACTCGCGCACGAACAAGTACACGGCCGCCATCCTCGCGTACGTGCTGGGCGCCGGCGTCGTAACCGTTGCGGCCGCGCCCAACTTTGCGCGCCTGTTCAAGCGGCAGCAGGAGGACGAAGGCGCGCGCCCCGCACGCCCGTCGTTCTGATGATGCACGGCCATTGATGAACAACAAGCATGACACTTTATTGTTTGCAGGTCTACACCAGCGATGTAAATCAAGCGCATGGTCAGGCACAGTATGGCGGCCGCAAGCGCGCCTGTGCACCGGCGGCAGCCTCGCCTCCGGGCTGGCCGGGCCGGCCGGGCCGGGCGGGCGGCGCTCAGGCGCCGCGCGCGCGCGCAGGCACCTACCGGCAGCTGCAGGCGCGCCTGCGCACCAACGCCGAGTCCGTGGCCTTCTACGGCGGCATCGAGAAGGAGAGCGCGCTGATCCGGCGCAGCTTCCGCGCGCTGGTGTTGCACCAGGCCGCGCTGCTGACGACGCAGTGGCGCTTCAGCATGTGGCAGGCGCGCCGGAGCCCGCGACCGCCCCCGTCTCTGGGACGCGTGGGCGGTACCTGCGCTGCGCCCCTCGCGCCAAGGCGAGCGCAGAGCGGCCGACGAGCAGCCCGCCTCCTTGCCTGAGCCGCGGCGCGTCTCCGTTTGCGCAGTGGGCAGTCGGGCGCCTGGCCCTGCTTGGCACAACCTGTAAACGCGTTGGCACTTTCAGCCCAAGGAGGCAGGACGGGGGCGGCAGCCTGTGTGCCGCCCCGCAAGCTTGCGCCTGCAGCAACACCTCGATGCGCTTTTGCATGCGCGCCGACACGCGCTGTGCGTTCGGCGCCCCGATCACTGATGCGCGGCGCGGCAGGACTTCCACACCAAGTACCTGGCGGCGACAGTGGCGGTCGCGCTCATCATCGGGCCCTTCTTCGCGGGCCACCTGCGGCCGGTGCGCGCCGACCGCGAGCCTGTCACCAGCGTGTCACGACATAAACAGAAATCATTCGACTCATGGAGTGGGCCTCATATCTGAAACTGCATGGCGTCACTGTACGCTTGATTGCAGTACCCCCAACCCCCCGGACTTGATAGATCGCGGCGGCTTTGCGTCAGTGTGCCAAGAGCATCACCCACTCACACAGGCTGCTCATTCACACCCCACGCTGGGGCGAGCACGCATGCCAGGGTCTGCCGGCGGCTGAAAAGCATGACAGGTCATAGGGCGAGAAACACAGCACCAGGGGCCAGAAGCACGCCCATGTGCGGGGTGGCACCGAGCGCGGCGCGCCCTGACAGGGCGAGACGACCGCCGGGCGCGCGAGCATGCTGGCCAACATGCGCTACCACACCAACGTCATCATCTCGCTCTTCACCGCGCTCGGCGCGCTCGCGGCGTCCAGCCGCAAGCTGATGAAGACCGGCGCGTACGCGCTGCGCATCGCGCAGCTGCAGGACGTGGCGGCAGAGATCGCCGCGGGTGCGGCCGCGCCTGGCCGGGCGGCCCGCTGCGCACGCTGTCCGTGCAGCGCACATCGCCCACCCCTGACCACAGTTTCTATGCGCGCTTTTTCCGTGTGCTGTCATACATAGACTGCGCTTGGAGCATCGACAGGGTGCGCCGCGCGGTGCTTTTTCTGCAGCAGTGCGGCAGTGTGAGCAGGCGCACCAGCGCACCGCACCAAAGAGCGTGTGGCCAGCCCCGGCCACTTCTGACCCCAAACCCTCATCGCAGGCTGTGCACTGGCCAGTCGCGTTGGTAGCAGTGCTGCCGGGAGTGCAGACATCCACACGGGCAGTTTGCTGCTGTGCCTGGCGAAGCTCTGCCTGGCAAAGCGGCCTGCATGGGGCCTGCACGGCGGGAAAGGGAGAGACGGGAAGGAGGCGTGGCGCGGCAGGCCGCGCGGGAGGCGCCAATACGGGCGCGGGGCGCATCGAGGCCGCGGAGGGCGAGATCGCGTTCGAGGGCGCCGTGGTCGTCACGCCCACTGACGCCACCCTGGCGCGCGCCCGCCAGCCGCGCGCAGGGCAGCAGCGCGGACCGCGCCGGACGCAGGGTCTTGCAGGCCGCACCTGGGCCTGAACTGGCCAGCGCGCAAACTTCAGGCTGCGGTGTCTTCCGGGCAGCGCCTGCCGTCCACGGCTTGGCTCGCAGGGTGCTGTGCTGCAGCGCATGCACGCCGCTGGCATGGCCTGCATGCTGGGCATTCGGCCCAAGCTGAGCCGCGAGCCGCCAGCTAGGATAAGCATAACCCTGAACCTGTACCCTGCAGGTGCGCGACCTGACACTGTGCGTGCCGTGCGGCACCAACCTGCTCGTCACCGGCCCCAACGGCTCCGGCAAGAGCAGCCTCTTCCGCGTGCTGGGCGGCCTGTGGCCGCTCACGGCCGGCGTCGTGCGCAAGCCCGGCGGCGCAGAGGCGCGCCCGTGACCTGGCCGCGCTGCTGACACGCTGCTGGGCTGCGCCTATACTCAGCAGGGAGCCGGTTGCATCGGATATGGGAACAGCGACAGTTTGTCACAATGGGCGTGAGAGCTGCGCAGAATATGGCAGCACGCAGGATTATGACTGTATGCTATGCTAGCTGTGCGGACTGTTTGGTGTGTGCAGGCAGTGTACGTGCAGTCGCTGGCCGCCTGAGAGCATCAGAAGAGCCAGCACCGATCAGCTACGAGCGCGCTTTGCGCAGGGTGGCCTGGCACACGAGATCTTTTACGTCCCGCAGCGGCCCTACGTCATGCTGGGCACGCTGCAGGACCAGCTCATCTACCCGCTGCAGTGCTCGGGTGCGTGCCGGGCTTGCATGGTTGGAGCGATTGCAGGCCCTACCGTGGGGTCCAAGTCCCAACTTGCCCCGCGCGCATGCGCCGGCACGTGACGCATGCAAGCCAGTGCCCGTGCTCGCCTCTGCGCCTTCACGCACTGGAACAAGTTGATGCTCTGACAGCGTAACCCCTAATTGTTGCAAACTACTAGTAGACTTGATGGTGTGCAAGGCCAAAGCTGTGCGTACTGCTGGCGCTTGTGGACGCGAGGGCCTGGCGCAGCTACAGGCCACTGCAGAGACTGTTGCCAGAGCAGCACAGGCAGGTCAACATGAGGAAGCACCAGCCGGCGTCCCCCGTCCGGCCTCCGCTGCTTCGCGCACCGCCGCGTCCCGCACGGCGCAGGCGCCGACGTGAACCGGGGGCCGAACTGCGGCTGCCGAGGCGCTGGTGGACATGTGGGCCTCATGCAACCGACAGGCCACTGCAGATATTGTTGCCAGAGCTGCAAAGGCAGGTCACCACGAGGAAACACCAGCAGGCATTCCACACCGCCGCGCGCCGCGCGGCACAGGCGCTGACGTGATCCCGGAGGCCGAGCTGCGGCGGCTGCTGGCGCTGGTGGACCTGGAGTACCTGGCGGAGCGGCCCGGCGGCCTGCGCGCGGCGGTCGACTGGGGCGGCCAGCTGAGCTTGGGCGAGCAGCAGCGGCTGGGCATGGCGCGCCTGGTGTACCACCGGCCCAAGTTCGCGATCCTGGACGAGTGCACGTCCGGCGTCACGGCGCGCCCCGCATACCCACACCCTCTCTGTTCCGCAGTTGCGCATTTGCACAGGCATCAAGGACAGCTGCGAAGTGGCGCTGTGTCACCCACTGCTGTGAAGAGGCCGACGGCGCGTTAATGCGCGGACGATGCACCGCCCATCTGGTGCACCTCGAGCAGTGCCTGGGCAGCAGTGCCGGCGCCCGCGCGCTGTCGTTAAACACGTCTCATCAGGTATCCTCCCGAGGCCAGGTGGCCGCTGAGGTTTTATTCTAACCCTACCCCAATTTGAACCTACCTAAAAACCTACCCCAACAGATTGGCGCGCTGGACGCGGCAGGTGGACATGGAGGAGCGCTTCTGCGAGCTGGTCAAGGGCCTGGGCTGCACATGCGTGACGATCAGCCACCGCCCGGCGCTCATGGCTTTCCACGACCTGGTGCTCGCGCTGGACGGCGAGGGCGGCTGGTCGCTGCACCAGGGCGCGCGCGCCGCGCCCGCCGGCGGCGCCGCGCTGCTGGCTTGTGCGCGCCCGCCGAATTTTATGGGTTCACGGCGGTGGGATGGGCTCAGCGCAGCGGCGGGGTGTGCGTGCGCGCCGCGTGTGCCGGCAGCGCCGCCCTGCTCGCCTGCGCGCTGCATTGGCGGCCTTGTCTTTGGTCACCGGGTCTGTGCACAACATAGAGCAGTAACTCTGCAGCCGTCAAGGCGGTATGCCAAGGTCCTGGGGGCTGAGTAGGCGAATTTGCAACTCTTGTAGCACCGCCAGACCTTGTGACTGTCATGTCATGATGACTGATGCGAGCTCGCATGCGCATGCGCGGGGCGCATGTGCCTACTGTGAAGGAGCGGGTTTCACGCCGCAGACTGTGTGCCAGCCCTGCATGCATCAACATCCTTAGCGCTCATGCTGCCGCTGCCCCTGACCAATTGTGGCCGCGCCGCGGCAGCCACGGGCGGCGGCGGCGAGCGCGCGCGCGGCACCGATGCGGCCGATTGCCTGAGCGCACTGCAGGCCCTGCCGGCGCCCGGCGGCCCGGCCGGCGACGCGGCCGCGGCCGCGCCGGGCGCGCTGCTGGCGGCCTCGCCGCCGGCGGATTCGCTGCGGGCGCGGGGCGGCGGCGCGGCGTCGGCCGTGCCGATGGCCCTGGCGCTGCGGCCGTCGCGCGACGTGACGCCGCTGGCGCGCTGGCGCAGCGTGCTGCGCGAGCTGCTGGGGCGCGCCAACCCGGCCGCCGCGCGGCAGCTGGGCGCTATCCTGGTGCGGAGAGTGAAGGATACAGTTCTGACAATTGTACAGGTGCAGGCTTGTGGACGCAAACCAGTGCCTTTGAGGGGGCTGGGGTGGTTTCTGTCGCAAATCGTGCAGCCAGGCCAGGCGTGAGGTCACCAGAGGCGCTCCGATCGGCCGGCCGCACGCGCCCGTCCGGTCCACAGCTCCGGCTCGTTTTGGCTCGGGGGCCGAGCGCGCGCGGCGGGCGCACGCGACAGGTGGTCGTGTCGCTGCGCTCGCTGCTGCAGGACCGCATGGCGGCGCTCAACGGGCGCACCGTGGAGTACGTGCTGAAGCAGGACCTGGCCGCGTTCGTGCGCCTCATCGGCCTGTCGGTCGCCCAGGTGGGGCGGCCCGGCCGGGCTCTGGCGTAGGGTAGGGTTGATGGGCTGCGGTCCAAGAGGCGGCGAGAGCGAGCTCTGGTGCTCTTCCAGGTTCTGAGGGCCTGCACTCGCTGTTGTGGACCAGGTGTAGAAAGGTGCTGCGCTAAGTGATATTCCCAGGTGTGTGGGCATGGACTGGCTCTGCCTGTGAAGGGTGCTGCGTGTGCGCTGTCTGGGCCGCTGGGCTTTGCGCGGGCAGAGTAATTTGCACAGTAGAGTGCTGCAAGCACTGCATGCCTGACAGCGGGCAGCGCTGTATTTCTACAGAACTTGCTACAGCAACACAATGGACAACTTGCGTGCCTGTACTCTGGCTTGCGCACCCCATGCAAACCCCGCCCTTGATCGGCGCGCGCGCTCGCGCGCAGGCGGCGGCGTCGGCGGTGCTCGCGCCGTCGCTGCGGTATGTCGCGGACTCGCTCGCGCTGTCCTGGCGGCGGCAGCTGACCGACGCCGCGCACGCGCGCTACCTGGCGCGCAACAACTTCTACACCGTCGCGCAGCTGGCCGGCCTGCAGGCGCGGCCACCCTGCTTGGATGCCGGCTTGGCGCATGGATAAAGCACAGGCTCACGTACAACACCATCAGCAGTCTGAGCGTTCAGCAATGGTTGAGGCACCGCACTGCGGCGCGTGCCTGCGCCTGCGCCAGTGCAGGCTGCCTGACAACAGCGGCGTGTGTCCTGTTTCCAGCTTCAACATCTCAAAGTAGTGTGTGCCGCGTGCCGCGACCCGGCCCTGTTGCCGTGGGACGGCAGGATGTGGACCAGCGGCTGACGCGCGACATCGAGCGGCTGTGCAACGACCTGTCCGCGCTCATCCCCAGCATGGTCAAGCCGGTGGTCGACATCGCCTGGTGCGCTCGTGCCGTGTGACGCTGCGGTTGCTTTTGTAAGGTCTCTGTGTGTCAGCGAGGCCGTCACGGTCGCTAAGGTTGCAGGCACACAGCGTCAGTGCCGCGGCTTGTACTTCACGGCTTGGGCCTGCAATAGGAAGAGCTGTTAGCACAGGCCTTGTTCAGCACGAGTTGCTTTGAACTGAGGTGCCCGCACGCATGTGTGTATGACCAGCACAAGAGGGAGCGGGCGTGCTTCCTCGCCCGCTTGATGCGCTCCCCTCAAACGATCAGAAGCTGGCTCGGTGTGCAAGCCGGGCTACAGCGCAGCCGCACACAAGCCGCCCTGCTACCTTACCTTACCCCGCCGCGCGCGCGCAGGTTCTCCGCGCAGCTGTACCAGCTGACCGGCCGTCGCGGCATGCTCATCCTGTACGCGTATGCGCTGCTGGGCTTCGGCTGCCTGCGCGCGGTCACGCCCGACTTCAGCGGCCTGGCGCAGCGGGTGCGCCCGCGCTCGGGCCGTGCCGCGGCGGTCGCGCCGGGCTGCGGCGGCCCGACCCCCGTTGAGGCGAGGCGAAGAGAGGCCAGCGGGGTGCTGTGTGCATGGCTCTCTGCCCGGGTTCTGCTGCATGCACGCCGTCACGCTAAACTGCAGCCGCACTGCAAAGCAGAAGTGCATTTACCTCTTCAGTCATTTCTGATTGTACTTTTGGCGGTGTGTCGCGCGGGCGTCACCAGGCTTCCCGAGCGCACGCGTCCCGGCAGCGGGCCGTCCCGCTGACTTGCGTGCGCACCTCGCGCGCAGGAGTACTACCTGGAGGGCGCATTCCGAAACGTGCACACGCGCCTGCGCGCGCACGCGGAGAGCGTCGCCTTCTTCGGCGGCGGCGCGCGCGAGGGCGCGACCGTCGCCGCCGGCTTCGACGCGCTCATGCGGCATCTGTCCGCTGTGATTGACGTCAGGCGCGGCGCCTCGGCTACTGCGCCTGCCCGAATGACCGATTTGGATGTCCACTACTTTGGCACTGGTGACAGAGACGGCAAGGATCCATAGGTCCTCTGCGACCATGCAGGCTCACTCGAGGCCGCGCTTGTCTGCAAGGTTCGTGTCCTTCGCTCTTGTGGACCTCCACTGACCTGAACACCGTCCTTACCAGCGCAGCATGACTGGTGCCTGGCTGGCGCTGAGCGGCTCGCCGCACCAGTGCACACGCTGTCGCGGCCCGCGCCCCGTCCTGCCGGGCCGCGGGCTGCCGGGCCAGCACGCTCCTAGCGGGCACCGCTGGCGGCGGCAGGTGGCTGTACTCGGTCGCCGACGACTTCTTCACGAAGCAGCTGCCGCACAACGTGACCTGGGGCCTCACGGTCTTGTACGCGCTGGACGCGCCCGGCGACTTTGCCGACACTGCTGTGCAGGCGCGCGCCGCGACCGATGTTAGGGTATAGGTTAGAGTTAGGGTCACCCGCCTGTCCCACCTGTGCGCGACAGCTTAAGTGGCCGCGCGGAGTAGCCTTGCGCGATCCACTGCTTTGACTTGCGCGAGACCACTGCTGGTCCTGCCCAAGCAAGTTAAAAAAGTTTTTGTGGATGACGCGCGAGCGCGGCCGGGCAGGGCGCGCTGGTGAACGACATGCGCTACCTGGCGAGCGTGGTCACGCAGTGCTTCACCGCCTTCGGCGAGCTGCTGGCGCTGCACAAGCGCTTCGCCGAGCTGACCGGCGGCATCACCAGGCGCGGCCCAGCGCTGCACGACGTTCCTGGCGCCGCACCTGTCGCATATACCAGTTTAGCATATATTAGAAGGGAATGTGACACGAATTATGGTCACGCTTGCGATTCCTGTGGAGGGGCATGTTGCGCCGCCAAGTATATGAGCTAGCTTGGGAGACAGGCAGCATTAAGGCAACCCGCGACCAGTGCTGCAGTGTGACGTCGGCGTAGCAGCAGGCAGTCGAAGGTGTTGCGAGCTCCGTGTGCGTTCGCCAGGGTGTCGGAGACCCTGGAGTCGATCGCCAAGGCCGACGCGGCGTGCGTGGACGGCCACCTGCAGCGCTCGCTGGAGGCCACCGCCGGCAACGGCAGCGCGCGCGACGCCATCGAGTTTGACGGGGTGCGCTGCACCGCGTCAGATGCTCCCAAGCTGTTACCAACTTTTTCATTTTCGAGTGTCCTGAGGTCTGCCAGCGCGCACGGCATGTTACCTATGCGCCACGCTGACGGACGCTGCTGCGCAAGGCCTGCCTCCGCCCCGGGGAGCCTGCCCATGCGGCCGCAGAGCCCTACCAGACCCTATCAGGCTGTACCCCGCCCGCGCGCGCAGGTGGACGTGGTGTCGCCGACCGGCAGGCTGCTGGCCGCCGCGCTGAGCTTCCGCGTGGCGCGCGGCGCGAGCCTGCTGGTCACCGGGCCCAACGGCGCCGGCAAGTCCAGCGTGTTCCGCATCCTGGGCGGCCTGTGGCCGCTGGCGTGCGGGCGCGTGCGCCTGCCCGGCGGCAACGAGCACCTGGACACCAAGGACGTGTTCTACGTGCCGCAGCGGCCCTACACCACCATCGGCGCGCTGCGCGAGCAGGCGCGCGCCCTCGCACGGCCGCCCCCCATGGCAGGCCTTTCAGAGCTCCCGGTGGGGTGGCGTCCCCGCATACGGGCTCCCTGCCCTTTGCAAGCGTTGAGTAACAAAGCGCCGCTGCGCCCGCTCTGGTCAGCCCTGCCCGGCCGCCCCCCGCCCAGGTTGTCAGATGTTACTCGCAGCATGCGGACGCGCTGTTGGAGGCCGCTTTTTGCCCGAGGCAGAGGATCAAGCGTAGGTGAGCAGAGTCGCTTCGACCTGACGTGTTTGTGAGAGCGCTGCTCGCCTCAGTGCCACAGCCGGCCCACCGGCGAGCTAAGGGCGGGGCGGCCCGCATGCGGCGCCGGCTGCGGCCCCGGGCGCGAGGCGCGCCGCCGCGGCGCCGCAGGTGATCTACCCGCTGAGCGTGTCGGAGGCCACCGCGGCGCTGCTTGGTGACAGCCCCGCGGACCGCGTGGCCGCGCTGGACGCGCGGCTGGACGCGCTGGCGGCCGTCGTGCGCCTGGGCTACCTGATCGAGCGCGAGGGCGGCTGGGGCGCGGTGGCCGAGTGGGGCGAGTCGCTCTCGCTGGGTGCGCGCCGCCGCCGCGGCGCCGCCTGGATGGGGGCGGCCCGGCCCGAGGGGTCATATTTGACCGCCGGCGCGACTGGGGCGCAGTCATTCAGCGGGCCGCATTGCTGGTCGCTGTCGCTGGCTGCGCGCGCTACTGCCAAAGCGGCGTCTGCTCTGCATGGGTTCATGATGGCTGTTCGGAGTGGCGCGCTCGGCTTGCTGCACCAGCGCGGTGGCGGCACGGCGACACGTGCGTCCGGAGCGGCGGGCGTCACGGCAATGCCGAGAGGTGTGCGATGCGCGTGCATCCATTCCAACCCCAGCCTGGCGCGCGCGCAGGCGAGCAGCAGCGGCTGGGCATGGCGCGCCTCTTCTTCCACCGCCCGCGCTTCGGCGTGCTGGACGAGTGCACCAACGCGACCAGTGTGGACGTGGAGGAGCTGCTGTACCGCCACGCGGCCGCGCTCGGCATCACGCTCGTGCGGCCAAAACCTGACCCCAGCCCCGGGCGCATGCAGGCGGATGCAGTGTGACAACTGCCTGCTCCGCCGCCGGCCGCGCCCGGCACGCTCGTGCGGCGGCGCCCTGAGCCCCGGGGGCGAATGCGCACATGCAGCGGGATGTGTCTTATATAACTGGGCTGACGGGGATGTGCGGCGAGAGCTGTGCTGCGTGCATGGCTTTCCAAGCACCGCTCGCGTCCTGCAGGAAATTTGATCGGTCTGCACGCTTGGCGGCAAGTGGCCTCGCACCTTCCTCCGGACGAAAAGCATATGCGTCGCTGTGGCGGCGAGGCTGAGCGAGGACAGCGTTGTATGAACTGTTGCGCGGCACATGGCTCTGCCATGGTACCACGCTGTGAACCTGAGACGCACAGGCGATGGGGGCACACCAGCTGCATGGGCGTCCGGGGTTGCACTGGCGCGAGCGCGCTGCGCACACGCCTCAAACTGGGTGCAAGATCCTCCTCCTTTTGCCCTTTCTCACCAGCCCGGCGCATGCAGGTGACGATCACGCAGCGCGCGGCGCTGCTGCGCTACCACGCCGCGGAGCTGCGGCTCCTGGATGGCGAGGGCGCGTGGCAGCTGCGCGCCATCGACCACGGCGGCGGCGGCAACGGCGGCGCCGCCGACGGGGCCGAGTCTGCCGGTGGCAATGGCGCGGTGGAGGACTTGGCCCCAACAAAAGGGGCAGCCTGAGCTGGCGAGTGCGAGTAGAAATACTAGGGCGTGGCACTGAGAGTGTCCGGCCTTGCGTGGCAGGTTCATGTGATGCATGCGCTAACATGCGAACACTCCATCTGTCCAAGTTCTGTGTAGGTCTGTGTGCTGTACTGGTTTGGTCACTTGGGGTTCTCTTTGGGCTCCTGCGGACCCTTCTGAACGGTTCTGCGCCTCTGTACGCGTGCGGACGGGACATTTGTTGGGCGTCATGTGATTGCAGGAGCTTGTGTGTTGCTTGAACAGCCGACTTCAGCCCTCTACCGAGCATGTGCCAATGCACAGCTTCGATTGTGTTCAAGAGCGTCCAAGCGCCCAGGCTGTTAAGAGTGTCCAATCGCCCAGGTGCCTCACATCCCTCCATCGCTCTCACGTCATGTCGTAAGGGGAATTCGAGAGGCACATGCTCCGCATCACCTCTGTCAACCCGCACATTGCATGCACAGGGGCTGTGCGCATGCTGAGACCATCAGCCAGCTCCAGACAAGTGCAGGCCCGCGAGCAGCTGGCCGAGGTCGTACGGCGGCGGCGGCACCTCCTGCGCCACCACCTCGCTCAGCTGCTGCTGCGCCTGCGCCAGCCAGGCGCCCAGCGCTGAGGGCGGCGCGGGGCCGGCCTGCGCGCCCGCGGCCGTTGCCGCGCGCAGCGCCTGCGCGGCCGGCAGCGCCGCGCTGGCCGCGCGCAGCCGCCGCCGCACCTCCGTGCAGCTCACAGGCCCCTGGACTGTTAGGTGTGGGACTCGTACATGAGGCCGTTCGCGGACGGCCTGAGCGCGCTCCGGCGTCCCTTTTTCAGGCCCCACCTCGCAGAAGTGCACCTGACCCCAGCTCACAGCTGTGTGGCGCCGAGGGGCCGGGTTCGAGACAGGGGAGGGTGGGCGGGGCGCGCGTCCATGGACGCGTACTCGACAGGCGGCCCCGCGGAGAACAGCGTCCGCGTCCAGAAGTCGGTCGTGTTGACGGCCATGCGGCAGCCGGCCGCCGTCAGCGTCGCGGGCGCCATGCGCGCGGGCGTGTAGGTGGCCGGCGTCTGCGCGGCGTCGGGCCGCGGTTCCGCGCGTGCAGGCTTGCGCAGCATCCTTCCTCTTGCATGTAAAAAGCATGATGGGTTTTGTTTTCTGATCATTTGCAGGGTCCAGCGCACTGCCGACAATGTATGCACGTGCATGTGATCGCCAGGAATCCTGGTCTAGGACAGTGTCACAGAGGGTCCGGCGTCTCGGGGGATGCAGGTCTGGCGCGGGTGGCTGCATGGGCGGCGACCTTGGACCACGTGAGCGATGGCGTCTGGCACATCAAGTCCTCGGTGACGGCCAGGCTCCCGGGGTGCGCCGGGTCTGCCTTGGCGGCGCTGATGATGCCGCAGGAGCCCTGCGAGGCGCTTCGTTCTTTTCCTCGCCAGTGGGAAGCAGTGCAAGTGCTGATGCGTGCATGGGTGTCCTGGTCAGGACAAGCGCAAAACGATCCCAGCTCTGTAGCAAGGCGCAGTGTGACGTAGTGAATGTATATGTGGCATATACATGCAGTGCAGCCTGCATCGACACACACGCAATCCTTTCGTGGCAGAGAAGGGCACCGTCGCCAGCGTCAGAGTCATCTTCGCGTACGCAAGGGTCGCAGGCACGCGCGCCGCGGGCGTGAACTCCGCCTCTCTGCAGAACCTGCAGTCGCGCGCGCAGGCTGGCACACTCTGCCATTACGGCACACTCAGCCGGTCGGGGCCTCCAGGCACAGATAAGCAGACCTGGTTGTGAGGTCTTGCGGACTCGCTGCACTGGTGCGCACAGCAGCCAAGGCAGGGCAGGGGGAGCACACGGCGCCGCCGCTTTCTCGACGAGCGCCTCCAGCGTGTCGAGCTTGACCACCAGCGGGTTGATGAGCACGCCGGCGGCCGCCCTCACCAGGGCCAGGCCGGCATCGCCCAGCACCTGCATGGATGTGCGTGCACAGGCTGCAGGCGAGCTCGGAAAGCAAGCGCCGCGAGAGCGCAGGCGCTCTGCGAGGTGAAGTCGTGTGTCTGTTGTGGCAGCAGTGACAGAGAGGTCAGCTTGTCGCTTGATCAGCATGCGAGCGGTGCGGGGGCCAGGAGAGCCGCCGCACCACAGGCGGCGGCTTGACGGCCTCCCTCAGCAGCCCGCCGACCAGCGACCAGATGCTGGCCACCGCGTCAGGCAGGGCCTGCGGGGCGGCCGCGAGGGCCAGCGCCGGCTGCGACAGTGCGGCACTGTACAGCGCTGCGAGCGACCCCGCGAGCCCCGCCAGCGTCTGGTTGACGGCTGTGCGGCCCACCACGCTCTCTACAAGCGCGGCAGCACCTGCAGCGAGCGCCTGTGCAGCCTCTGCCGTGGCTGAAAGCTGAGAAAGCGCTCATTGTCGCGATCGCGCGCTTATGCTGCCTATACCCTTGCCCCAAGTAACACGTCTGGGACAGCAGGCCCCACGCCGTGCTCGTAGCTCTGTTGGGTGACATATTGTCCTCTGCGGGCGCACCTGAGGCACCTGCTGGCAGGGAGCCTGGGGTCGTCAAGGTGACGCCCTCGGCCTGTCGCACGCACAGGCAAGCAAGCACGACGGCTGCTAGGCAGCACTTCATTGTCCAAACAATCCTTCCTCGCCTCTGTGCAGTTCGCAGAACATGAGCGGCCGCGCTCAGTGTACGATCCTAAGCGCGGAACGTCAGCTTGTGAGAACATGCCGGAATGCAATGCATGCGCCACTGCTCCCTTGTGTACACGGCAGTGTGCCGTGCCCAGGCGCACGGTCTGCGTGCTGCTGGCACGAGGCGCTGGCAGCACACATCATGTGGGCGCTGGATGTGCCTTCCGTGGCGCTCGGAGCAGCTCTTCCCCCGCTCCTGTGGGCAGCTGTGAGGGCGCTAAGGACCAAGTGGAGCTTCGTGCGACCTGACAGCAGCCAAAGGAACCTTAAGGCGCAGCCCGTCCTCGACCATGGTGCTATGCGCGCTCCGTAGAGTGCTCGCACGCCACTTCAATACCAGGAGCTGGCTGCAAGCGTGTTGGCAGAGCTGGGAGCACGCCGCTGTGAGCGCTGGCTGGTGTGGAGAGAGCTCAGCTGTCGCGCAGGTAGTCATCACCGGCAGCTCCAAGGGGCTGGGCTATGCGATGGCGCAGCAGTTCCTGGCGCTCGGCGACGACGTGGTCATCAACTCCCGCAGCTCGGAGGACCTTGTGCGCGCTGCAGACAGCCTGCGCTTGCGGCACCCCGAGCGCCGGGTGCTGCCTTACGAAGGCGACGTGTGCGACGCTGGTGAGCTGTGACGCGTGCAACCACCTGGCCGCGTGCTGCCTTTCGCAGGCACCTTGTGGGGTGCAGGTGAGGCCAACGCACGCCTGGCCGCTGCGCGCCTGCACCGTTGACGTGAGGCTGCGGCGGGCCGGGCGGGTGGGCGCTGCGCCGTGAGCTGCGCCCCAGAGTGCGACGCACCTGCGCTTTACAGCATGCGGTCGGGGGGCACGTGCCTTGCTGCGAGCCGAGTGCATGGGGCTGAAGCCATGGGTGCAGTGGCTGCCAGGAATCGGGGAAGAAGCGTCCGTGCTGCGCAGGCAAGATGATGGGGCTGGGGGCGTATGCTGCGCGCGAGCTGGGCGCCGGCCGGGTGGACATCTGGGTCAACAACGCCGGCGCAACGCAGACGTTCAAGGCGCTCGTCGATGAGGCCGACCCGCGCGTGCTGATGCGCGTCGTCGACACCAACCTGACCGGCGCGATGTTCGGCGCGGGGGCCGCGCTGCGCGGCATGCGAAAACAGGCGACCGGCGGCAAGGTATTCTTCATCGACGGCGCGGGCGGCGACGGCGACGCGACGCCCCGCAGCGCCGCGTATGGCGCGTCCAAGCGCGGCCTCTCGCAGCTCATGGTGCCTAACCCTAGCCCTACCCCTGAGCCTCTCGCAGCTCATGGTGCTGCCCCCTGAGCTTCAAGCCACCTCTCCGCTCGCCCCTCACATATTTGCGTACTCACCAAGCGCGAACCCCTGGGTCATCATAGGCGCGCTTGGTGTGCATTCAGCCGCTGGCAGGCACGCGCTTCGAGTGCACAGCATGCAGTGCCGCCAGGCCCCCGGTTACCCAACAGTTGCTGCCTATGCTTGCCCGCGAGGTCCCAGTGCTCGGGTGTTCACTGCACCCGTGCTGCCGCGCGCAAGCCTGCCGTGGCTGGCCCTTGACGCCATGCGCGCAGCGCGGCGCAGCCCATTAGCAGCGACCGCGCCGATGCCATGCCCTCTTGGCTGCGCCGAGCAGTGCCGCCCCTGGTGGCTGCCTGCGCCCCAGATACGGGTGGGGCGCAGAGCCCTGCGCCGCCGCGGCGCAGGCCACGCTGGTCAAGGAAACCACGGCCCTCGGGCCCGCGCGCCCTGGCGGCGCGCACATCGGCGTGCACATGGCGAATCCAGGCATGGTCGCCACGCACCTGCTGCTGTCAGGGCCGAAACATGAAGGGGCCAAAGCCGTCATCAACGTGCTGGCCGAGGACGCGTCGACGGTCGCCGCATGGCTGGTGCCGCGCATGCGCGGCGCGCGCGGCACCGGGGCGCACCTCAAGTGCGCACCGCCCTGCATGCGCCTGGCGGCCGGATTGCCGGCCCGGCACGCCTCGCGCGCCGCGCCTTTGCGCTGGCGGCTGCCCGCCTGCCCGCCCGCCCGCCCGCCTGAGCTTGCCTTAACCCTCGCGCTCACCCAATGCGCAGTGGGCGCGCTGACATGGCGGCGCGCGCGCGCAGGTTCATGACACGCAGGCGCATCATATGGCACATCCTCACCGCGCGCTGGCGCAAGGGCCGCTTCCTGCCCGAGGGCACGGCGGGCAGCCCGCCCGCCGCGGGCGCCAAGGGGAAATGACGGGCACGCCTGCCCCGCGCGGCGCGCAGGCTGTGTGCCGGCAGATGCGCACCTGCCTGGTTTCAGACAGGCCGCTCTTGCACTTGCCCGAGTAACGCTTCAGGAGTGGCCTGCGGTATGCTGCGGTGCCTTTGTCCACGTACAGGGCGTGAGTTTAGCTCTTCCCAGAGCAGAACAGCTTGAGAGGCGCCGCTGCTCTCATGGACACGCCATCGCAGGTGCCTGGCTGCATGCCGGCAGGCGTGCTCCAGGATGCCATGCAGCGGACCTGCCCAGGGACTACTTGCTTACCCGCTGCCTGGTCACAGGAGGCAACTTGCACCATGTAGTGCAGCCAGAGCGCTCCCTATTGCAGTGCACAAAGCTGCGACCCGTTGCAGAGCACATGCGCGGCTGCGAGCGCGGCCGTCCGCCGCCGCCAGCGGCGCGCCGGCGCGGCGGTCATGGCGCTGGCGCTGCGCGGTGCTCGAGCGCGCCGCCTGGGTTGCCGGGCGCCGCGGCGCGCCCGCCGCGCGTGCTGTCCTGGCGCGCGCGCGCGGCGGGCAGCAGCGCCTCGTGCCACAGCTCGAACGCCCAGAGCGGGCGGCCGCCGCGGGTGCGCGCCAGCACCTGCACACGTGGCTGACTCGTTTCCCGCTCGTGCGATACTACACAGGCACTTGCGCGCCCCAATGCAGGGCGCATGCTGGAGCCTGCCACCCATACAGGCGAGCGCCAGGCAGCGCGCATCACAGACGGCGCGCCCCCGCAAGGCCGCGCGCGGCGCGCGCGCGCCTGCAGCGGCTGCCCGTCCAGGTGCGGCGCCAGGCGCACGCGCCCCAGCGGCGTCGCCAGCTGCAGCGCCGCCAGGTCCAGCAGGTGCTGCCACAGGTGGATCGTGAAGGTAGCCCCCGGCGCCGCGGCCAGGCCGGCAGTCTTCATGCGCGGCGCGGCAAACAGCCGCCGCCGCTGCTCCGCCGGCAGGGGCCTGCCTGCGACTTGGCTGCTGGACGTTGCCAGCTAGCTAGCACGACGGTGCGCTCGGTGGCGAGCCGCCAGGCAGGGCAGCCGCGGCGGGCGCGCACCGTGCGCGGCCAGGAGGGCGCCGCACGCGCGCATGTCCTCCTGCGGCGGGTCTGTCAGCGCCGGGGCGGCCTGGCCCGCAGGCGCGACGTGGATGGCCTGTGCACGGGGCGGCACGTTTGCTTGACACGCTGACCGCCAAGCAAGGGCGCTGGTGCTGTGGAGGCAGGCACGGCGGGCAGCGCGCCTGTGCTGTGGCTGCCAAGGGGGAGAGCAGGCTGCGCTCGCTGATGACCAGGCTGGGGGACAGGCGGCGCGCCAGTTGGCAGAGCGCGTGCACGAGCCAGGCGCTGGGCAGGCGCAGCGCGCGCTGGAACTCCTGCCCGGTAAGCATGTCGTCGAAGGCGACTGGCTCCCGGAAGCGGCCCTGCGACGTGCAGGCGCTTCCTGCTTTTGAGTTGGACCTGAATCGCCTTGTTGCACACGGACAGTTGCTCATAGCGAGCGCAACACTATGAGTGCATAAGCCACGTCTGAGCATGTTCGCATACCTGAATGACAAGATGGCTGCGCCTGCGCTTGTTCTTGAACCAAGCTGGGGAGGAAGGCAGGCCGTCGACATACACGAGCAACGCCCCCGCAAACAAATCTGTCTCAAAGCGTGCTGGGACGCCCGAGTTTGCCTGAGCACTGGCGCACACACTGTGCGCATCTCGCACAAACAGCGGCCTGTCTGGCCACTCTGCAGGCTGCTGATGTGGCACGCTAGGCGCTACGCTTGTGGCCAAGAGCTGCGCTGGTAAAGCTGTGCTCAGCTGGTCTAGTTGCACGTCCATCATCCACCAAAGCTGATACGATGGCGTCCTGCATATCTACAATGGGGAAGTGCTGGACGTATAAAGAACACTGTGTATGTTGTCTTTTGTCGTACTTTGAGCTGTTCTACAGACCCTAACCAGGAAATGAGCGTGGATGCTCAGCTGCCTTGTTAACAGGCAGTCCTCGCTCAGACTCCCTGTTTTGAAGAGCCGGTCGGATGGCGCACGCCCAAGGCGCTCTGCTGCTGAGCAGGACACCCAGCACTAGCACCAGCACCCACCCAGGTGCTTGTTGCCAACACAGCGCTGCTGTCCCACGCGTGCATTGCCGCTCTGGCGCTGCTTGCAGTGTAGTCAAATGGGTTATGTATGCTCTTGGCTGCGTATCGCACGCTGCTCCTGGCTCAATGTGCTGCCGGCAACCACCACATTATTGACTTTCCTGGTCCGCAGTTCTCACGCTCTGCGGACAGGACACTGACGTCCCGCTGTCCCGCACGCAGCGCCCTTCTTGCCCGCGCGGAGCTCCGCCAGGCAGCCCCTGCACGCCCGGCACGCGCGGTGCCAGGCGCAGGACGCCAATGCAGAGGAGTTTGCGGCGCCGCGGCGCGCCCTGCTGCGCGCTGGCGCGGCGCTGGCGGCCGGCAGCCTGCTACAGGGCGCCGTGCCGCAGCTCGCCGCTGCAAAGGTGGTGTCCAGCGACTGGGAGCTGGTGCGCGCGCCCTGCGCGCCCCACCGCCTGCATCAGGGCGGCTGCTGGCAGCACAGAGGCTGCCTGCAAAGCGGATGCGAGCTGCACAACAATACGCGGCCGAGAGCCAGCAGCCTGTCTGTCCCGGCCTGGGGCTGGACAGCCTTGACAGCAGTGCACCGCGTGCGCTGCGCTGCACCAGACGCCAAACAAATCGTGGTGCAGTGCTGGGGCCAGGATGAGCTGCGCTGCACGCGCAGCAGACGGTGAGGGGCGCGCTCAGGCTTGAGATAGCATGCCCCTCCTCGCAGGTGAAGCTGCCGCTGGACCCGGGCGTGGTGCTGCTGGACATTGGCTTCACCGAGACCGACCCCAACCACGGTGCGCGGCCGCCCCGCTTCGGCCGCCTGCCAGCAGTGCAAGCAGCAGACAGGTGAAACGCATGCCACGCCGCTGGCCGGCTTGCAGCGCCAGCTTACCACCAGGGCAGGGGGTGATGTAGCTGTGCGGTGGGCGGTGAGAGCGAGGGCGAGGCGCGGGCAGGCAGTCCAGCGGGCATGGCGCTGTTTGAGAGCAGAGCCTGGAGTCTTTTCCAAGGATCGGTGATGCTTGCACGGAGCAGTGCTGCAGTCTGGCGCCCCCGCAGGCCCCTGAAGGGCTCTCTGTGGCGGGGCGGCTGCGCTGTCTGACAGAGACGACACCACCTGCCGGAACGTAAGACTGTCTGACAGAGACGACGCCACTTGCGCGAACATGAAAGACTGCGCCTGGTCCATGCGCCGGCAGGCTTCCTGCTGGGCAGCCGCGAGACGCTGCTGGAGACCAAGGACGGCGGGCGCACGTGGGAGCCGCGCACGGTGGCCGCCGCGCGCGACGAGGGCTTCAACTACCGCTTCACCTCGGTCAGCTTCGCCGGCGACGAGGGCTGGATCGTCGGCAAGCCGGCCATCCTGCTGCACAGCGGCGACGGCGGCGCCAACTGGGACCGCGTGCCGCTCAGCGCCAAGCTGCCCGGCAACCCCATCCTCGTCTCCGCGCTCGCCGGCAAGCCCGGGCAGGCCGAGATGGTGACCGACCAGGCGCGCGCGCGGGTCTCGTCGCCGCGACGCTCTGGTGCCTCCCGTGCGCTGCCTGGCTTTCACGCCGCGTGCAGCGATGCAGCAGTAGGATGCTGGTGAAGAGAAGATGTATCATACACTGCCTGCGTCAGCCCCAAGCTTGCGGGCGGCGGGGCGGCCGTCGAGGAGCGCGCCGCTGGCAGACGGCCGCCAAGGGGCGTGCCTGGCAGCTTTCACGGCGCAGTCGCTGGCTGTGACCAAGCCGACGTGGCAGCATTTGCCTTTGAGCTTCACTGCAGGGCTTGCTGGGGGCTCGACACGCTGGGCTCGGCGGCCGCAGGGCGCCGTCTATGTGACCAACAATGCGGCCTTCTCGTGGACGGCGGCCGTGCAGGAGACCGTGGACGCCACGCTCAACCGCACGGTCTCGTCCGGTGCGCGGCCGGGCGGCAGCACGACCCTGACTTCTGGTGGTGGGTGGGGTAGGCGTGCAGCCCCATTATCTGACAGTGCGCGGTGCTGCAGCGCTGTCCTTGCGCACTCGGGCGACATGCTTGCCCCTGCATCGTCACGACGCCATACCTGATCACGGAGACGTTTTCAGGAAGGGGCGTGCGTGAAAGCCACGCCTCCACGCTGGTCAGCATCCAGCGCTCGTCAGCCGCGACGGCGCGGAACTTTATTCTCACGCGCCTGCCGGCCGCGCAGGCATCAGCGGCGCGTCGTACTACGAGGGCAGCTTCTCCCAGGTGCAGCGCGGGCCGAAGGGCAGCTACGTGGCGGTCTCCTCGCGCGGCAACTTCTTCCTGACCTGGTCGCCCGGCGAGACGTACTGGCAGCCGCACAACCGGCCCACGTGCGACGCCCCCGCGCGCGCGCCCGCCTCCGCGCGCACCCCTTCGCGGCATGGCGACCGTCGCGCGCGCGCGGCCGAGGGCGCTCTGCGCGCGGGCAGGCCGGCCTGGTTGTTCATGGTGGCCGGCACGTAGCACGGACAGAGGGCGGAACAGACTGCTCAATCAGTCGCCTCACCAAGAAATTCTTTGAGCCTGACAGGCACATGCCAACTCCATGGGGGCATATGCCGACTCGCCGCCGGGGCGCGCGCAGGGCGCGGCGCGTGCAGAACATGGGCTGGACGTCCAACAACAGCCTGTGGCTGGCCACGCGCGGCGGTGACGTCTTCTTCGCGCCGCAGCCGGGCGTCAGCGAGAAGTTCGACCAGGCCAAGCTCGGCTCGCGCGGCTTTGGCATCCTGGACGTCGCGTGCGCGCCCATCCGCGCTGCCGGCTGTTGCGCCGTGCCTGCACGGGGGGATGATCAGGGTTAGGGTCAGGACTAGATATGGTAGGTTAGGGTAGCGGGCGTCAGCAAGAAGTTCGACCAGGCCAAGCTCTGCTCGCACGGCTTTGGCATCCTGGACGTCGCGTGTGCGCCTGTCGCTGCCGGCTGATGCGCCGTGCCTGCACGGGGAGATGGTCAGGGTTAGGGTCAGACTAGGTAGGGTTTGTAGGGTAGCGGGCATCAGCGAGAAGTTCGACCAGGCCAAGCTCGGCTCGCGCGGCTTCGGCATCCTGGACGTCGCGTGCGCGCCCGGCGCCACCAGCTGCCGGGCTTTGCCTGCATGGGGGGATGGTTACGTAGGGTTATGGTTGGATGGGGTAAGGGTAGCAGGCGCCAGCGAGAAGTTCGACCAGGCCAAGCTCGGCTCGCGCGGCTTCGGCATTCTGGACGTCGCAGTGCGCGCCCGGCGCCGCCGGCGGCCGCGCCGTGCCTGCATGGGGGCCCGGGCCGCGCGCCTGCGCCACTCGCGGCCGCTCCGATCCGAGAGACCTCCTCATCATGCGCAATCAGAGAAGGAGACCATCAACTTCATGTTGTTCTGGCCCGTAGGCGGGGGCTTGGATATTGAGTGCCTGGCAGGCGTCCACGCCTCCGGACCGTGCAAGGAGGGGCGTGCATCTGCGGCCGCAGGTTCAAGCCGGACAGCGAGCTGGGCTTCGCGGCGGGCGGCAGCGGCACGCTGGTGAAGACCAGCGACGGCGGCCGCAGCTGGAAGCGCGACCGCAGCACCGATGACGTGGCCGGCAACCTGTACGCCATCAAGTGGACCAAGGCGCGGCCGCCGGGGCTCTATCCCTGAATAACCTATACCCTACCCCGTATTACCGTGCGCGTGCCGCCCCGGCACCGCCCTCAACACTGTGCTCAGAGACAGCGGCGCCGGCAGGAGCGGCACGTGCGCCGCCAGGCTGCCTGCGAGGCGTCGGCCGCGAGATCAGGGCACTTTGGAGACAGCTTGTGTGCTGCGCGATGTGGTCGGCGAGCTGGGCTGCCTCTGCAAGGGCCTATGCATGGCTCAGCCGCGTCCTCAAGTGTCCGCCCTGCATGCGCTGTGCGCAGCGCAGCCGTCTACAGTGTGTGTCGGGCAATTATTCGGCATGCGGCATCCGTGAGAGCGCTCAGCACAGGCCCGGCGGGGTTTGAAGAAGGTGCTCTTCTGTGACAGAGGCGCACTGCTGCATGCAGGGCGGCCTGGGTTTCATCCTGGGCAACGACGGCATCCTGCTGCGCTTCATCCCGGAGAATGTCGGGTTTGACGCATAAGGCCGCCTGGGCGCTGGGAGCAGGGTCGGGTGTTAGGCGGGGCCAGGCGCACTGCGTCTTGGCCCTGCTGTGGGAGCGGAGCGCGCACAGCAGAGCACTGGCGCTTGTGGGGTACTCATGAGCGTGTGCAGATGCATCGTGCGGCTGCGGCGACGTTGGGGAGCACAGTGGCAGGCCTGTCAGGCTGAAGCTGCACTGCACGTAGTCTCAAAAGTGTGCCACCCTTCACTGGTCCCTCAAGACCTAGCCATACAGCACACATGGCCTCCTGAAGCGCCCTCCATGCACGTCATTGGTCTGTCCACACCCAGGCGCGTGATGCATCCAGTGCACCCAGCCGCACTCACGCTAGGAAAAGCAGTGGCATGTTCACACTGTACGTGAGTGCAGTATACTCAATTCTACACTTCAGAAGGCATACAGAGGCGACATGCAAGAGAGTGGCGCCCGCATGAGCGTGGGCGCCCAGTGCAGCATGCGTTTGTGGCGCTGGCAATGATAAGACATAAGAAAACATCATTATAAACACCGCGAAGCGGCACACATCACCCATGCACACCAAAGTGCCGATCCAGGCGCGCGCGCTCGTCGCCCGTCAGCGGCGCCTCCTCCGACAGCAGCCGCGTGCGCGCCGCGGCCGCGCCCGGCTCGCCCGCCACCTCAACGTAGTTGTTCAGCGTGTCGCCGTCCTGCGCGGGCCGCAGCAGGCGCCTCAGCGCGCGCGCCCCTGCCCCTGCGCCGCCTGCATTGCAAAAGGCTGCTACAGCGTGGCGCCCCGCGCGTCCCCAGTCCCAAACTTTGCACATGCATGGGAGCTGCGCTGGCACTCCAGTGATGCGCCCCACGCAGGGAGGCCACAGGTCGCTCGCTGGCCCGAATGACGCCTGCTCGGGCTGCCAGCGCTCCGCTGCACGGCCGCATGACGGCCGCGCTGCAGCGGCTGCCGGCTGCCTGCGCGTCGGGCGCGGGCCGGGCGGCGGCGCGCCATGAGCGTCGGGTGGTCGGCGGAGCATGTCCAGCGGCCGTCCACGATGAATTTGTAGGGAAAGCGCCCGGGCGGCAGCTCGCGCGTCAGCGCCCACCGCCCGCCGCCGCGCTCCCGTTGCAAATCCAGCTCCTGGCCCCAGCCGACATCCAGGCCCGCAACCTGCCGCGCGCACCTGCCGGTGAGCCTGCAGACCCACGAGCCGCGGCATCTGATGGACGCGGACCTAGCGCATGCACGGCAGCAGGGCATGCGAAGGTGGCCGGGCGGCAGCACGCAAGCACCTGCGGCCCGCTGCCAGCCTCGCGGCGCGGGTCCTGCGCCTGGAGCTGGTCGCCCAACCGCCATGCTCAACCCCCTGCGCAACCCTGTGTGCCTGATGGCAGCCTCGCTGCGCATGCTGGCGGAAGCCCATGGGCACATGCTGTAGAGTTAAAGGGCATGCCGATATCTCATCTTTGATCGGCATCGTCTGACATGCAACGGAGCCGTCTGCATGTGCTCGCGCGCCGCCAATATCCCCCGCGAGGCTCGCCTGGAAGCGCGTGGCCAAGCCGGGGCGGTGCACGGCGATCGTGACGGGTGTGCGGCGGCCGCCGTCCAGCAGCAGGTCCGCGGTCGCGGCGCGGATGGCGCCGATGCGCGGGTTGCACGGGCGCGCAGCCATGAACGTTGCAATCGCGTCGCCGAGCGCCATGCCACGGCACCAGTACATGTACGCCAGCGCCGTCGCGGGCGCGCGCCCCAGGCCTGGCGCGGGCCCGCGCGCTGACGGGCGGTGCGCGGCTGCTAGCCAGGCAGCTGGCGTGCGAACAAGACAGATACATAAGCAGCTGTGTCTGCTGTGCTGTTGTGCAGTGACTCCGCGTCGCCCCGCGCACGACATCACATGCCTCCTCTGCAAGAGGCTGGGCCGGGCAGCCTCTCACCTGCCAGCAAGCAGCAAGCTGCGTGCGTGCTGTGCCGCTTTGCCCGAAGAGAAAAAATGAACCCCAGCACTCAGAGGACAGGGCGGCCCTACCGGCGGTGCAGTGGATGTAGACGGTGCCGCCGCGCGCCTGCGCGGCGACCAGCGCCACTGCCTCTGGCAGCTGCAGCCGCAGGTCGAACGGGTCAAAGTCGCGGATGCGCAGCCGGCAGTGCGCGACGCCGCGCTCACGCGCGCGCGCCTGGCCGCGCGCGCGGCGGGCGGCTGCTTGTCAGCGCACCGCACAGGCCGTCAGCAGTGCCGCATGCGGCTCGGCAGGCGCGCGGCAGAGCCCAGGAGACGCAGCGCGCTCGCTGGGTTTGTTAGGCGTGCGCGCATGCAGGCACCCCGCCATGGAGGCTCTCGCGCTGGCGGCATATGAAAGGCAAAATTCTCCGGATGCAGGTATTACAGTAAGCGTGTAGTCCTGCAGTATCTTCTGCATGCCATGCGCATGAGTCGCGGTCGAGAGGGCAAAGCTATCTCAGCCGCCTGGTCAAGAGACCAACAAGACATGCCAGGCTGCGCAACCATGCATCGCAGGTGTGGCACAATGCGCTTGCGAGCGCGCAGGAGTCGCAAGCGGACAAGGTGCCACCTGGATGGGGGCCACGTCCAGGTCGAACCAGGCCATGTCGCTGTCCTCCTGCAGGCACACGATGGAGCGCACGCCCTCCTCGTCCGCCAGCCTGCACATGCACATGAGCCTATGATGTGGATGCATGCCAGGGCGCAGGAATGGTAGTCCAGCACCTGCTGGGCAGCTCCACTTGTTGTTCCTTGTGCGTGTTTCCCCGGGTTGGCTGTTGCTTGGCCTCTCACCTGCAGGCTGAGGCACGCTGTGTTTTCGGACGGCACGAGCGCTCACAAAGCTGGGTTTTAAGACCCTGTCACGGCACAGAGGTGGTTCTTTGACTTGCAGTGCGGCCTTGCACGTCGAGCGCACTTGTCCAGGTCTGCGGGCGTCTGCAGGCAGCTGCCAACGATAAGCCCGTCCGTGATGTGCGCATAGTTCATGCCGTCCTCGTGGCGGTATGTCAGGCTGCCGCCCTGCAAGCCCGCCAAACGCGGGTTGCCGGCGCCGCCCAACATTGCAAGATTTGCCTCGAACGGATGGCCAGGGCGCACCATCCTCTCCTGCATCTTGTCACTGTACTCGTCAGACTTCTCCTCGGCATCCTCCTCCGCTGGAGCGCCGAGCGCCTCTGCAATGTGCCCGCCCAGCATGCACTCACGGCCAGGACCACTGCGGAGCAACAAACAGTACCCTCGACATCCACTCTGCTTCAGACACAGGTCCCCTCCTCACGGCAAGGGCAGGGCAGCTCACGCTCGGTGCGAGCCTCCTCCGCGGGGGCGCTGGCGCTCGCCATACGTGACATGCGTACGCCAGCAGCAGGCCTCCCAGCGGGCAGCCTCCTGGTAAGCGCGTGAGGCGCCGCCTGCCGCACGCACTGCCCTGACCGCAAGCAGGGACCCTGATATGCTGCTGCAGGAACCATTGGTACTGTCGCTTGCTGCATGCTGCCAGCCCTCCTTGCTCGCACCCCAGGTGGCGCCGTGTGCACCCGGCAGTCGATGATGTGGGGCGCCAGACTCCTTGTGCATGCCTGATGCCGACGTTACAATTAAAGAGCTAGTAGGGCCTGCTCAGCTAGCTGCAGCTAGCCCTTGCATGGAGAGCAAAAGCAGATGTCTCTCTCGAGTGTGATGGCACATGGTCGCCTTGCGGCTCACATGCTCATGTATCAGGCTGCCTGACGTCCTGCCCACCTGCTGGCTCAGTGACAAGGGTGCTGGCGCATGCCGCCCAAGAAGCCATCGGCAACATTGAGCAACATCTTCACCGCGCTGCTCATCGCGCAGGCAAGCAAACCGAGTGCAAATACAAATACTGAAGTGAAGAGTGAAATATACAAGTGTCCTCCTTGGTGACAAGGGCAGTGCGCAAACATCTGCAAGCCAGCAAACGTCCTGTGGCAACGTCAGCGTCGACGTTGTACTGTGCGCAGGCTATGAATCGCGTGTGGCGCTTCCTCATTCTCGGGAGGAACAAGGGAAGCGTGCCAATTGTCAACGTCGTCCGATTGACTGGTGGGCGTCAACATAGAAGCAACCTCGTTTGGCGCACACAAGACTGGCAGGACACAAGACGCAGGCCTGCAAGCTGTCGCTTGTGTTTGAAAACCTTTCAAGACACTGCACAGCGCAGGGACCCTGGCGCCGACGCAGCAGGCGCGGGGACCCGCGGCCAGGCGGCTTATCAGCTTCGACCGGGTCCGCCGCCGCGACGCCTCCGCCGCGCCGCACGCAGGCCCGCCGGGCCGCGCCGGGCGCGCGTGCTGACGGCCGCGCGCGCGCAGGCCGAGCCGTGGCTGCAGCGCGCCTTCAAGCCGCCGCTGGCCACGCTCAAGCCTGCGGCGGTCGCGGTCACCATCAACTCGCCGGGCGCGCCCCAGCAGGTGGCTGGACAGGCGCACATGCACTGGCACGGCTACAGCCTGCGACGGATGGAGCTGTGGCCGGCGGCGCGCCGTGCTGTGGCCGCTGCCTGCGCACGCTCGCTGGGACGGCATCCTGGAAAGGCAGCGCTTTGCCCAGAAGGGGAAATGTCGAAATGACTCTGTAGAGTGGGGAAAGTCTGAGTAGGCGATTACCGCTGGGACGTGGGGCGCCGCAGGCGGCTCGGCGGTGCAGTCAGAGCTCATCCACAAACAGATCCGGGCCCTGGCGCGCGAGACCGGCATCAAAGTCTTCACCTTTGCTGAGGTGGGCGGCGGACGTGCGCAGCAAGCTCTGTGCACAGAGACGCATGTTGAGGCGCATGCGTCTAATCACGGAGGGTGAACTGCGGCCCCGCTGCGCAGGATGTGGCAGCCAGCGGCGGGCGCGCTCCCGTCCAGCGGTCCCAAAGCGTACTTGTTTGAGCTTGCTGTCTCGCCACGCCACCAAGAGCAGTGCCATGCATGCACACGGTTTTCCTTGCCCATGCTCTTTCCCTGCTTCCACATGCTTCAAAGACGTCAGGAGGCAGGCACCAGCCGATGGTCAGTCTTGCATGCGGGTTCCAGCGGCGGTGCCGTCGCTGCCGCCAAGGGCCGCGCACATGCACACCCACATCCTCCTTCCGCAAACATGTATGACAGGCGCGTTGCTGCTCAGGTACTGGCTGATGTGCGCGGGGGACGAGATGATCGCCTCGACCACCTCGATCGTCGGCAGCATCGGCGCGCGCCTGGCGGCTTTGCAGCGAGGCGCTCGGCTGCCGGAGTGCCTGTTCCGGCGCTGGAGCCGGCTGCGCCCGCTCGCCCAGCATGCCGGCAACCAGCAGAGCCTGAGCAGCCTGCGCTTCCCAAGCCGTTGCATATGCTGCCTGCGCCAGGCGTGATCGGGGGCGGCTTCGGCGCGGTGGACGCGCTGAAGCGCCTGGGGCTGGAGCGGCGCGTGTTCGCGGCCGGCCGCCACAAGGCGGCCCTGGACCCGTTCAAGTGCGCCTGCGCAGGCCCTGCTGGGGCGCCCATCTTGCGGTTTGGCCTTGCTGCCCGGGCCTGATGATCTGCGCCACATGTGCCGGGCACGAGGTGTGAGGCCCGCACTCGCCCCTGTGGTGATCGTTGGGCTGTCCAGGTTCATGCATGTCAGGTGTAAAGTGGACCTGCTGCACTGAGGGAGGCTCGGCGACGGGGTGCATATGGGGCAAGGAAGTGCGTCCATGCACGATCAGGCTGAAGCCGGGGTTTGGAGCAGTGCCTGACTGCGCCGGCACGCAGGCCGCTTGACCCTGCCGACGTCGAGGTTTTCAAGAGCGTCATGGAGGACCTCCACGGCAGCTTCAAGGCCTGCGCCCTCGCCGCCCGCGCGCTCGTCTGACGCCTCTTCACGGCGGTGAAGCGCTGCCATGCTGCATGCACAGCCCTGCATCCTAGGCTTTCTTTTCCAGCGGTGGCATCAGCGCATCTTCTGAGCAGGTGCATGCTTGCTTGCAAGCTTGACAAGAGTGCCGGGTGTGCCTGAGCACCAGCTGCACAGCAGCTCACGCTTCGTACTAAGATCAGCAGTGTGCCCTTTGCTGACGCCACCTGCTGTACATGCCCCTGTGGGAAGCGGCCAGGCGCCCTGACCCCGGGCAGCCCCTGCGGCAGGATGTGGTGCGCGCCACACGCGGCGACAAGCTGCAGACGCCGCCGAACAAGGCCGACGAGGAGGTGTTCAACGGGCGGGTGTGGACGGGCCGCCAGGCGCGGCGCCCGCGGTGCACCTGCGCCTTTCAGTGCTGTGCGATAATATTTGCTGCGGCGCTGAAGGTTTGTGCACAGAGGCGCACAGTTACTCTGACATGCAGCCAGGATACATACTGCAGCGGACCTGCTCCGCCTTATCATCCTCTTGCGGGCATCTACAGAAAGAACTGTCCTCTTAACCCAAGTACCTGTGCAGTACATGGAGAGTTCAATCCAGTCTGATTATGACGCGCTTGTCGTGCGCAGCACTTTGAAGCATTCGCAGTGCCCCCGGCCAGCCAAGTGAGTGTGCGGCGGTGGAGGGGCATCAAAGCGGGGTCATGAGGCGCGCAGGCGGCCAAGCTGGGCCTCGTGGACGGCTGCGGCACGATGCAGGCCACAATGCGGGAGCGGTTTGGCGACAAGGTCGTGCCTGCCACTTGCGTCTGCATTACGCATGCCTTGGCCCCAGTGTCCGCCAACTTACAAGAGACGCGTTGGCATTGTGTCTGTCCGGACAAGCGCCCGGCGGCGCTTGCTAGACAGCCCAAGTGCTGAGGTTGTTGCATATCGAGGCTGTGGCTGCTTGCCATCCATGTCCACTGAAGCGCGCCTTGCCTGCATTGCAAGACAGGCTCATGCTGCTTCCCTTGCCATCCATCATTGCAATGCTGAAAAGATGCAGAAATGTATCAGCATTGCAATGATGGACGGCAAGGGAAGCAGCATGAGCCTGTCTTGTAATGCACCCCCGGCACCTGCTGCGTGCCTGATCTCAGAGCGACCCCCACGCTGCGTCACGCCCGGGGCATCATGCCATGTCCTGCAGCACATGCCGCTCATGTACAGTGGACAGGCTGCAAAAGCTGCCGAAAACGCACGCAGGTGCACTTCTTGCTGTGCAGCGAGGTGCCGCGGCCCGGGCTTGCAGACCTGGCGGGCGTCTGGCAGCGCGGCGGGCTGCTCGGCACAGGCACGCTGCAGAACAACCTCATGTCACGTTTGCCTTATGTGTACAGAGGCATGTACATGTTCACCTAGATACTGTGCCAGGGCTCTCAACAAGCAGCTGAGCACCCTTGAGTGGAGCATTGAGTCGCCCCGGAAGCCCGGGAAAGGCTGGCGACGAGGCGCCTGTGCATGCGAAGCACGGGCGTTTTGTTTTTTCCAGCCGCAGCCTGGCGCGGCTGACACCGTGCTCGCGGGCGCGTGCAGCCGTCGCGCTCCGCGGCGGCAACGGCGGCGGCGCCGCCTGCCAGGGGGATGCGGCGTACGACCTGGCGCGTGGCGGCGCGGCGGCGCTGCTGGATGAGCTGCAGGAGCGCGCGCTGTGGGCGCGTCATGGCCTGTGAGGCGGGTCCTACGACCGCGCGCCTGCCCTACCCCTCGGCGACGCCGCTTCGGATTATTGGCCTGCATCCAATCGTCCTTGGTGGCTGCCGAGGGCGGGACATGCGCTGGTGTTGACGGAAATGCGGGGGCACTGGGGAGGCGCATTCTACAAAAGGGGGGTCGCCTGACGATGCGCTGTAGGCCTGAGAGGCGCTGTATCGGCGCCGGGCCACAGCGGCCTTTGCATGCATTGCCGTCTGTTGCTGACAGTTGGTATACTTGTGCGCTGCTGAATGTGCGCGTGTAGCACGCCCGGCAAATGGCGCATTTCAGCAGGTCGTGGGTATGTGCGTTGGCCGTTGGCCGCGTTGGTGCGTTGTGTTGCGGTGCGCGGCGGAGACCATGAGGGTGAAGGACGCCCGTCTCCTGCAGGCGCAGTGAGAGAATGCGGGTTTTGGCTGAGCGCGGTCTGGCGCGTGCCGGTTTCTTTCCTCTTGCATTTGGAAGTGTGCTTTGCGTCACACTGTGGGGCACTTGAACTACAGAGTGGAGCAGGGCTTGCATAGGTGAAGAGGCACTTGGATGGTATAAAGGGGTAGCCTTACTAGGAGGCGCTCGCTTATTGTACATGGGTAGCCTGACTAGGAGGCGCTCATTCATGTTTGGCTGAGTGAGACGTAGCAAAAGAATGCATGCGCTGTGCTCCTGGCATGCAGACGGTAGGAGGGAGCATACAAACGCATGGCAGCTTTAGGACCGCATGCTGATGTGGAACCACTGGTGCAAGGTTGAGCTTCAAGTAGTTGACCTGCATCATACAATTTTCTTACGGCCAGAAATCCTATGACGGCGCAGAGGGCAGGGCAGGCAACGTGCGAGATCATGGCCCTGTTTAGGAATGTGTGTAAGGCGGGCAGTATGCATTCGCCTGCCTAAGGAACAAGCTCAATACAAGCCCCCATCTTTGACATCAGCAAGGAGCTTGGAGGAGGGGGGGGACCACTCTCCGGTCTTGCCACAGGGCTCCAGCTCAGGCAGCAAAGAAAAGTCCGAACGTGGAGACGGCTTGCATCGACGGGCTGAGGCACACGCTCACAGTGAGCTGAAAACCTCTCGAGCAAGCATACGCAGCTGAGAGAGAGGGATGGACCTGGGCACCAGGCAGTGCGGGCGCTGCGGCCGCAGCCACAGCGTGCCGGTCCCTCCGGCGCTGGCAGCACAAGCCAGGCAGGCACGAGGAGGGTGCCCACACAGGACCGCCCCTGTCCGGTGTAGGGCGGCAGCGGCCAGCGCGGCCGCAGTGCTCGCTCCGGCCCCCGCTGCGGCCGCCAGCGACCTGGAGGAGAAAGACCCGCGCAAGGGCATCCAGCGGGACGCCACGCAGCTCGTCGGCGCTACGCCGATGGTGCGGGGCGCACCGTCCGGGCGTCGCTGCGCGCTTTGCGGGCAGTTGCACGGTTAAGTGTGCTTGCAAGGCTCAACCTTTTTGCACGTCACACACGCGGGCTTAGTGCAGTCCGATGTATGCGCGCGCTGGGCTCAGGTGTACTTGAACAAGGTGAACGAGAAGTGTTTCGCGAGGATCGCGTGCAAGCTGGAACTTATGCAGCCGTGCGCGAGGTGCGCCCAAACGAGCTCCCTCTGTAATCTTGCTGTCATAGCTACTGGAGGAGGTTGCCGTTGCGGACCACTGGCTGACCTCTGGTTGGCCCTCCGGCCACAGCGTGAAGGACCGGATCGCTTTGAATATGATAAGGAGAGCGGAGGAGCAGGGCCTCATCTCCCCCGAGCACACCACGCTGGTGCGCCCAGCGACCCTCAAACTGCACCAACCCGCTTGCTGGACAGGGCTTCACACGTTGCGGCAGCGGTGCCGGTGCTGCTCCTGCACCTCACGTTTGGCTCACGTCTGCGTGCTGTGGCAGCGTGTATCGGTGAGGGTAGCCCGACTGTGTGCGGTGGTGCTGTCTCACGACCGGGACTTTCGCTGCCTGCGCCTCAAATGCAGAGCTCAGTCTGTTGCCTGCACATACAGCCCTCCGAGTAGTGCAGTGTTGTGAACGCTTCTACGAGGAAATGCTGAAAGCTCACTGACGCGTTGCTGCAGGTGGAGCCGACCAGCGGCAACACGGGCGTGGGCCTCGCGTTCGTCGCGTCGGCGCGCGGGTATAAGCTGGTGCTCACGATGCCGGACAGCATGTCCGTCGAGCGCCGCATCCTGCTCAAGGCGTTCGGCGCCGACCTGGTGCTGACCGACGGCAAGAAGGCGCGCCGCGCGGCCCTGCCAAAGTAACAAAACCCTGCCTGGCCGCCGCGCGGCTGCGCTTGCTGGCGCCCCCTGGCGCGCCAGTGTCTGGCGCGCGGCGCTGCCCAAGCGCCTCTGGGCGCGGCTCCGGCGGTCGCGAGCGTGCCAGGCATGCTGCGCTGCCTGTACCCGGCATGGGCAGTTTCCAGTTATCCATTTCAGTTCAGATCTTCAGCACCCCTACCCTACCCTTCACTTCAGGGTCTGAGTATGCGCGCGGCGGGCCAGGGCATGACGGGCGCGATCCGCAAGGCGGAGGAGCTGGTGGCGCGCACGCCCGGCGCGTACATGCTGCAGCAGTTTGAGAACCCGGCCAACCCCGAGGTGCACTACGCCACGACCGGGCCGGAGATCTGGCGCGACACCGCGGGGCAGGTCGACATGCTGGTCGCGGGCGCGCCCCCAGCAAAAGCTCCCTCGTGACTGCACGGGCTTCCATGTGTGATGTTGTGCAGCATTAGCTTGTAAGGTGCGCTCGGCCAGCTGGTCTGGAGGAGCGTGCAACCGCGCGTCAGGGCCATGGGGTGCCAATCGCTTATGCACCTCCAGCTGTCCTTGCTCTAAAGCTGCTTGGACCAGGATGCATGCACACCAGAAATTTAGTGGCAACTGGCAGGCTCAAGTCCGCCACCGGCAACCAGTGCCTTTCTGCCAGTGCAGTGCATTTGTGCTTGTGCATCGCGCCGGCGGAGGCTACCCGGGATGCTGCCTGGGAGCCTGAGGGGCGCCCGGGCGCGCGCGCGCGCAGGCGTGGGCACAGGCGGCACCATCACGGGCGCGGGGCGCTTCCTGCGCGAGCGCAAGCCCGGCGTGCAGCTGGTCGCCGTGGAGCCGGACGAGAGCGCCGTGCTGTCCGGCGACCGGCCCGGCTACCACCAGGCGCGCCTCCTGCGGCGGCCCCCTGGTGGTGGTGAGCCGGACGGCGGTGTGCAGGCATCGTGCGGGAAAGGTGGCTGCTTGGTGCAGGGGAGGAGCGCGGGGGGTTTGCGCATGCACTGGGGCGGGCCAGTCGTGGAGGACGGGCGTCTGCCTGCGGCTGCCTGGGCTGGCATGCGTGCTGAGGCGGCCCGGGCGCGCGCGCAGATCCAGGGCATCGGCGCGGGCTTCGTGCCCAAGGTGCTGGACGCGCGCATGCTGGACGAGGTGCAGCGCGTGTCCAGCTGCGCCAGCCTGGCCATGGCGCGGCGCCTGGCGCTGGAGGAGGGGCTGCTGTGCGGCATCTCGTCCGGCGCCGCAGTCGTTGCTGCCGTCAGGCGCGGCCCCTGCCCCGCTTCCGCCGCCCCATGGGGCGGCCGGCCGTTCGGCCCAGTGCGCAGCGGGACGCGCGACCAAGCGCGGCCCGTGGGCCGGTGTCTGTTGCGCGGGTCATGCCTGTTTTGGCTCCCCCGGCGCCGTGCTGGCGGAGCGCCCGCGCGACGTCGCGCACGGCTGTGTCCTGGGCCGGCCGCAACCCAATCCAACAGCGGCAGCCGGCATCGGCGCCTGCAGTCGCCTGCTGTGCGACGCCGCGCCTCACTCCTGCGCGACACCCTCGCATGCCTCGCGTCTGCGCGCAGGATGGCGCAGCGAAAGGAGAACAAGGACAAGCTGATCGTGGTGGTGCTGCCCTCGTATGGCGAGCGCTACCTGTCCACAGTCCTCTTCAGCGATCTCTGGACCGAGGCGCGTGCCCTGGGTCCTGGCGCGGGTCCGCGCGAGCACTGCCTGGCATGCGTGGGGTGCTGTGTGAGGCTTGCACCTGCAGCGCGTGGGGGGTGCAGGCACTACATGCGGCTGAGGGCTTGTCCACAGGCACTGCTTGCGGGGGCGCGGGGCAGCGCTGAGTCCCAGGCTTCATGAGAAGGTGTCACAGGCTGACCAGGGGCAGCTTGTGAGGCTGTGTTAAGCTTCAGGAAGCCAGGGAGCAAACTTAGAAGATGACACGGTGAATGTCACATTAAGGGCGTGCTGCGAGGTGTGTGGGTGACGTCCGGGCTCGTGTCAGCGTTTTAATTAATGCCGTGTGCTTTGCTTGTGCAGGACGCGGAGGCGGAGGACAATATGCCGTTCGAGTGGCGCCTGTGCTCCGGGGAGGAGCCTGGGGAGACCGACGAGTTCAAGCTGTGATGTACCACTGATTGCTGCGGCGTTTCTTTCAGAGTTGTGGGTGTGCGCGTGCTCACGCTCGTTCTGTTGATGTCCCCTCCCTGTGCTCTGAGGCCCGCACCAACTGCGTTGAGAGGACGGTGTATGACTACTGCATTGTGCGACCTGCGTTGCATGCCAGCTATCTTGTGGTTGCTGAAAGGCAACTTGTGAGGTGTGCCTGTAAACTAAGCGCGAGGTAGATGATGGAAAAGAGATGATGGGAAAAAGAATAAGCAACATGCAAGGTACATTTTGTACCTCGACATTGCTTGTCGTCTTATGTGTGCATGAGCAGACCTCACAGGCTAATGCACGCAGACTCGAGTCACTGAAGCCATGCCAGCCGCGGCGTGCTTGCTTGCTTGCATTCACCAAGGACTGCAGCTGTATGTTCGAGCACTACCATAGCGGTACACCGGCCAAGTGAATACTTACAGTGAGAGATACTTCGCTGTGCGGCCCATGGCCACACAGAAAACTGAATGCGCAAGCAAAGAATGCAGGAGCCTTTGACTTACTACTAATCAACCTCAACCCCCGGTTCCATATGTACAGCCCTGATAAACCCAGCGGATGAAATGAACATACTTCAGCATGGAGCATGCAGCTTCGACTCGCTGCATGCCTCAGGTAGACCCGTATCACGCTGTGTGTACTAATCAGATCCGTCTCGCCAATGCAGTGGACAGACATAGTGCAGAGCCATGCGCAATCACCCGACCTATGTCATGCACACTCTGACGCAAGCTACGGGAGGTATGGCATGCATGTGCAGGGCGCAAAACTCAGTGATGTGGTGCCCCTTCGGGTGCTGTGGCGGTCTGCTTCTTAGTAACCTGCTTCGATGAAAGCAACATGTGAGCGTGCTATTGAAGGCAAAGCAGCCTGGCCCAAAGTGGGCCGCAGTGCCACTATGCTGGTCGCCAAACACAAACCGCTTCTCCTGCACAACCACCACTTCGCAGAGGGACTATCAACAACGCTGGTCAAAAAAAAAGTTCAGCTGAGGCTCCAGCAGGAGGGCTCCTGCCGCAGCATCAGCGGCGGCCTGAGCACAGCGGTGGGCTGCACGGCATCCCGCCCCGCTTCACGACTTCAATATATGAAAACCTGGAAAAAGGGGACTGCTACCCCATTCATTTTTGTCGCTCCCAGCTTGGGCATCCCTCCCTCGCTTCAGGCAGCTGCCAGCCCGGTGCTCGACACGCTGTGCAAGGAGGCTCACTTCGCTAGCGACTTGGGTTTTGGGTGGAGCATCCAGTGCAGGGCGGCACACGCCACTCTGCGGCCCCCCAAACTCTGCACAAGGCTGCACAGGCACATCACGGCATTTTGGCAAAGTACCTAGGCGCGACTTTGCAGCAGCCTGGCTCCTGGCTCCAACACACACTCCGCGCGCACAGACAAGGTAGCCGCGTAGACCCATGCCGACTCAGATCGGCAGGCCCCAGCGCATCGGAGCAGCGCGAAGCCTGCCACTCACCCCCCCCCCCCCGTGACCTGACGCGCTGGCGCGAGCGAGCGCGCTTACCCAGGTGCCGGCCCCGCCAGTCGCGGGGCGCAGCTCGCCGGGCCGAGCGCCTCACATCTTCACCTGCTCCTCCTTGGTCATGGGCGCGGCCACGCCGTTGCCCGCCACGCCGTTGCCCGGCGCGCCGTTGACGCCGTGCACGCCGTTGCCCGGCCCGTGCGCGCCGCCGTTCAGGCTCTCCGCGACGGCCGGGTTGACCTGCGCCTCCCCAGGCTCGGGGATCAGCCGCCAGGTGGCCCTTGCAGCACATGTCCTGGCTAAACGACCGGCCGCCTGGATGACCGGCTGAATGGGCGCATCATCGTCTGCGCTCGAGGAGAGAGAGAGAGCTGCCCCTGACACCCTGCTGCCCCACACGTGCACTGCGCGGCGCTGCGGCACAGCGCGTGCTTCCTCAAGGCGGCCATGCGGCGTTTGTGCCGCACTAGCTGGTGCCTGATCACCAGTCCCCTGCATGCCACGATAGAGGAGCACTATCGTGCACCAGCTTCAGCACAAGATAGTGGGAATTTCTGAGGGCCGGTGCAATTTGTCGCAGGCACAGGGCGCTGGGGCCGCGCCTGCGGCCGGCCGATGGAGCGCATGAACTTGCCAAAGTGCGACTCGGAGTGCAACGCGGCCTCGTCCAGGTCGATGCGCTTGGTCTCCGGCACAAACACGGTGCACAGCAGGCCTGCGCGCCGCGCCGGCACGCGTCCTCGGTGCCCCTCCCGCACGGCGCCGCGCCCCACTCTGAGCAAGACACATCATTGCCCACCGGGGCAGCGGCTGCATGGCCGCACCAGCTTGCGCACAGCCCAAGACGCGCAAACCCAAGCCCGCCCACGAGCTAAAAGTTGTGCTGCAACTGAGCAGCGCAGCTCGTCACATGCGCAAGACGCCCCTGGCCCCTGGCGCAGAGCGCGCGTGCCAAGCCCGGGGCTCTTGGCATCACAGGCTCCGCCAAGATGCTCATGATCACTGACCTCTGACTGGCGCGTAGCCCGCATGGCGGTGCAAAGAGGGCCATGGCCATGGCCAGGGTTAGGGTTAGGGATCCTACCCAGGAAATTGGTGATCGCCAGCACGCCCAGCGTCTTCTGGATGCCGGCCGTCAGCACCAGCTCGCCGAAGCCAAACGCGCCGACAATGGCGCCCGCCTTGCCTGCGCGGCGCGGCCATGCGCGTGTAAACGCCCGCGCTTGGCACCAGAGACGCGCTTGCGCGACGCTCGCACTGCAAGGCGAGTGCACGAAGGGCTGGCAGACCAGGCGGGCGGCGTGCGGGCGGCTGGCTGGCGCGCGCCGCCGCGCAGGTGCATGCAGCACAAGGCGGTGCCACTTACACGGTAGCGCACTGGCTGAAGGGCGGGCGGCGAGCGGGCGGGAAGGCGGGCGCGCGCACCGCTGGCCGCGGAGATGCCGTGCAGCGTGGAGCGGTACTTGGTGGTGAAGAGCTCCACGGGCGTGATGAATGTGGTCGCGTTGGGGCCAAAGTTGGCAAAGAAGAACGTCAGCGCCTGCGCCGCACCCCGGCGCGCGGCCCGGTCAGCGCGCCTGGCAAGCGCCGCGCGCGCCCCGCCGCCGCCGCTGCCGCACCAGCAGGGCCGGGGCAGGGCTTGGGGTACGCAGAGTTTGCCTGTGCACCATGCGCGACGACCCAGGCGTAGTGCGAAAACGGGCGAGTGCAAGCAGAGCGGGCCGGCACTCACGTACAGGACGATGAACAGCCAGATGGAGGCGGCCTTGATCTGCACGTACGCGGCGGCCAGGATGATGAGGATGGTCGTCATGATGATGAAGCCTGCCGGCCACCGCAGCAGTGTGAGTCAGCCTGCGCTGGGTCCCTGGCGCCTGCCCGCAAAAAAAGGCAAGTGCAGCAAACCAGACCAGAGTGCATCCCAACACCACAGTCACACAGCCATGTCGTCCTTGCCAGCCACACGCCTCTGGCAGCGCATCTCAGAACAGCAAGCCCTGGGGGTCAGAGACGCTCCCATGGCCACGCACCCATGTACTGGATGGTGACGCGGCCCATGGTGTCCACCAGCGCGACAGTGAACCAGTAGCCCGGCACGGTGCCCATGCACGCGGTGATGGCGCTGCCTGCACGCCCGCAGAGCGGCGCTCTGCCCCCGCGCATGACTCCAGGGCCGGCCACGCGTGGCCAGAGAAGAATAAAGTGCTGCCGTGAGAGCTCGTCAAGCACAGCATGACCGGGGAGTACAAGCGCAACTGCTTCGATTGATTTAGCAACAACAAGGGTCCTTGAAAAGACATGGAGAGCACCCTACCAGAGCAGTCCAGGCAAAACAAACCAGCACATGTGCCCTGCAGGCAAGGCCAAGCGAGCGTGGCTGCCAGCGCACCGGCAGCCGTCTTGAACATCTTGTCGTAGACCTGCTGGGCGCAGGCGCCCGTGCACTTGTACTGCGGGTTGAACTGCAGCCCGGCGCACAGCACGCTTCAGCGCTTGCGACCTGCAAAAACATGTGCTGGCTGCGAGCCACACCAGGCACACGCGCCCAGTCACAAGCACCACCCTCTGGCTGCAGCCAACTAATATCCGGCAGGCGTAGGAGAGAGACGAGCGGCGGCTACTGTCGCCGCTGCGCGCGGGCGCGCGCGCGCGCCTGCTGGTCGAATGTGGTGCACGAGTGCGTCTTGGCGCAGGCCGCCTTGGAGATGGGCAGCGTGATGGACGGGTTGTAGCCGATGCCCTCCAGGATGTTGGGCAGGAACAGGTTCTGGCTGTAGAACGCAATGTCCAGCAGGAACCAGGTGGACGCCGTGCCGATCAGCACCCAGAAGTTGCTGCGCGCCGCGCGCGGGCGGCAGTCAGGCTGTGCCCCCGCGTCGGCGGGCCTGCTGGCCCTTGGAGAACTACACGCTGGAGGGGATGCGTTAGCGGGCCTGCTGGCCATTGGAACCACTCACAGGAGGGTACGTGACTCCACCCAGGGCACCGGGCCCACACAGCCGCGCGTTCTGCGCCCTGACAGACCGCTTTTGCTCGCAGCGCAGCCAAGCACAGCTGCACATGACAAACGCCAGGTGCTAGGGCAGCCTGCAGGGACTCTGACTTGCTCGATGTGCGCGCCAATCCTACGCGCCATCACCTACCCTACCCTACCCTACCCCAGCCAGCGGCACGGCTCGCGCACCGGTTCTGCAGGATGGACGGGTACGTCAGGTAGTGCCGCAGCTTGGCGCAGGAGATGCGGTCGCCCTGGCTCTTGTCGGCGTACTCCTCCACAAACTGGCCGGTGCCGGCCTTGACGGCGGTCACGTTGCGCAGCGCCTTGGCCTCGTTCAGCTCCACGTCCACGGTGTAGCGCGGCGTCTCCGGGAGTGAGGCCCTGCCGCAGGCCCGGCGCCCCTGTCACACATCAATCCAAACACACCTCTCAATCCAAACAATCCAGGACAGTGTTCAGTGTGTCACTGCTAGACTTGGGTGCAACGAAGCTTTCCACTCCCCGCAGCCACAAAACGTCGTGCTAAAGCAATTTAAATGTCCATTGCGTTATGTGGACACACGCAGCGTCCACTACCTGATAACCAAAAGCATCAGCGAGGGACAACAGTGCGCGCGCTCTTGCCATGGCGTGGCACGCGGCCAGGGCAGCGACGCCAGCAGGGGCCACAGAAGGCCCGCACCGCAGCCAGATGGTCAGGACACAGGGGATGGCGCCGAAGCCAATGATGATGCGCCACACGTAGTCCAGGTAGTTGATGTCTGCGCACGGCGGCGCGCGCAGGTCGGGCGAAGCATGAAGCGTGCCGCGTGGGTGGGGCAGTGCAGGCTGGGCAGGCAGGTGCCCAGATGTCAGCATATGGAACAAACGCGCGATGGAGGCTGCCAAGCATGCGGTGGACAAGCCATGCACAGATCAGCATGGCCACCCCTGCGGCCCTGGCAGGGCATCGGGGCAGCCGTGCAACCGAGCATGCAGCCAGCGACCGGGGGCCCACCCATGTGCACGATGGGGTAGTGGAAGCACGCGATGACGACGGTGGACACGATGGCGGCAGACAGGATGCCAAAGCCCTGCGCATAGCCGCAGGCGCACACACTAAGCGTCACACTTCACGTCACACTTCACATGATTAATCGCACACTCACTACCACAGACATTACCGCGTGAGTACACGCACCGCATCGATCTACGCACGAGCCACGAGTGCACACATGTGCGCACTGAGCAATGCGTGTCTCGCGCCTATTGGCCTACCACGAGTCAGCAGTTTTCCCCGAACGCATGATATACCACATATGCGGGCCCCGCCATGTGCGCTCTGGTGCACTGCTGTGGCGGCACAGGAGCCCGTGCAGGCAGGCCCTGCGAGCGCCGGCAGGCCGCCGCACGTGCTGGGCGGCAAACATGCTGCCCACACAGCCCATGCTGGCAGGCCCCGCGAGCGCCGGCAGGGTGCCGGGCGCGCCTGCGCGGCGAACACGCTGCCGACAAAGGCGCCGCGCCACTTGGTGGACGCGTACTCCGACGCGATGCTGGCCGACAGCGGGTAGTCACCGCCGATGCCGATGCCCAGGACAAAGCGCCAGATGCACACCTGCGCGAGCATGCTGCGCGCGCGCAGCCGCCGGGTTGGACTCAGGTCACCGGCCGCCCGTCGCTGTCACAACCTGCCTGTGGCCTGCCCGACACCGCGCATGCTGCCACCGCGGCTTGTGCAAGCAGTGACTTGCGCACTGCGTATGCCGGCAGCATGCAGTGACGTGCATCAGCTCTGGACCAGTTGCGTGCTCGCGGATAGCCAGGATGAAACAGGCGGGGCTGTCGCAAATTTATAATGTTTTACACCACGGGCAGTGTATGAGCTGGTCTCCTCGCAGGCAGCCAGCACCCCCACAGCCTGGGAGCGGCGGCCAGGGGCGCACCCCCAGCCGCGGATGGGCGAGGCCGACAGCGCCTGGCCGAGCGTGGCCACGATCATGATGACCAGCGTCACGAGGTAGATGCGCTTGCGGCCCAGGTAGTCGCCGCACACGCCGAAGAACACCTGCGCCCGGTCGCAAAACCCTAAGGGAGCCCTCCCGGCATGCATGCACACGAGCGCAGACACGCATCATGGTAGGGTGGGCACACAAGGCCACAGCACCTCTGGATGCAGGTCAGGTGTGCCACTGCAGTCCCCGTCCTTAGGCTCCTGCCTCACATTGGTGCGGCCCAGCCTGTATAACTACGCGTCCTGGGAAAACCACCGTCTCAGGTCCACCTCAAAATGGGTCAACAGCGCCTCTAGACATGCCGCCCTTGTGTGCGCCATTATCTGTGCATTTGCTTGCCAAGACACGGTGTGCAGGCGCGTCAGTGCAGGCCCTGCTGCACGCGCCTGGCCGATGAGCGTGCCCACGAGCGCCACGCCAGTGATCCACAGGTCGTCAGACTTGGCCAGCTTGCCGTTGAGCTCCGGATAGTACAGCACGGCGATCATGGGCTTGACCAGGCCAATGACGAACAGGTCATAGGCGTCTGTGTAGAACCTGTGAGGGTGCGACGGCAGTGCGTCTCAGTGACCGCCTCTGGTTACAGACCTGTTGAAATGGTAAGCAAGTCTGTGTCACAGCACGGCCTACAGCGTGCGCGCGCCCCCGCGCGCCGTGGAAAGGTGCAGGCCAGGCACTTGCAGGCCGTGCGACCAGGGCCGACTTTGCTTCCGGCAGTCGGGCCACACTAATAGTCCCGGTGCAAAAGGGTTGAAGACAAGTTCTGCACAGCCGGCTGCCTCAGCCCCTTGCTACTAATAAGAACAGACACTGTTGCTCGATGGCTCTGTGGCAGCATAAGCTGGGACTCCGACGGCTCCGCCTGGCACACGCCATGCCGACGCCGTCGGGAAGGCACGGCAGCGCAGCGCCAAACCGCAGCGCGCGGCAGCCTGCGGGGCAGGCGCACCCAACGCCGGCCACCAGGATGGCCTTCACATGGTACCAGCTGAAGCGCGCAGTGTTGAGCTCGTGGCGCACGCGCGAGGTCGGCACGCCATTGTCGTTGGCCACCTTGGTGTTCATGATTTCGCGCCCTGCGCCGCCAGCAGGAGCGCTGAGCCTGAGCTGCATTTGCTGGCGCGCACCTGCGAGCTGCACCGCATGCACTGTCGGAAGGAGTGCCATGACGCCCGTTATGTGCGCACCACACGCTTGCAGACCTATTACACACGACGCACCGCCGAGAGCCACATTGGTCACCCGGCACAGCGACCGCACACGAGCCACACAGCCTCCAGACAGTGCACAGTGCTGCTTCAGGCTTGGGTGGCCATTGGCAACGGTACAAACCTGGTCGTGCTCAGGCATCAACAGCTAAGACCGTCTAGACACGATGAGCCAGCACAGCGAGCCAGGCGTGAGGTAAGAGGCTTTGCTCAACAACGATGGCGGCAAGAGGCAGTTAATGCGCGCGACCGACAGCCCAGGCCGCACCTGACAGTGCTCAGGAGGCTGTGTTGGGCTGACAGGTGCGCCTTCAAGCCACACGCCTCGCTCCTGCTCGCAACATCCACACCGTCAGCCGCCAGAACCGCTGGCTCCCGACAAGGGCTCTTCACGTACACCACGTCGTGCCTCAGCGTCCCAGCTCGTACGCAGGACCGGGTTCACGACGATATCGCAGCCACACAACACATATCTATCTATCAGCACCTTGACGTTCACAGATGGCTAACGATCGCAAGTAAGTGCTACATGGTAAATATTCCGGCCGTGTACACCCTTGGTGAGAAGCAAAGCAGTGTGGCAGGGCACACCGGCGCGGCACTGGCTTTCTGAGACTTGTCAAGGCAGGAAGGAATGGCTTAGTGTGTAGCAAAAGCATCTTGGGGTCAGCTTGTGTCCCCAGCCCGAAGTAGGTTATGCATTGGGGTTTCTACCTACCTGAATGACGTCCCGACGTCAATGTCAGGATGAAGCAGTCATCCTGGCCTGAAAAACTATATTGTCTAATGTGCCTGTCGTTATCTGCTTTGTGGTTACGCGGAATTTGCAACCCCGTTGCCTAAGCAGCACTCTCGCTGAGTGCGCGCGCCTTTCGGCGCACCCAGGGCGTATAGTTAAAGCCTGTTTCAATCAATCAGGGCTGCTTAGACTGGAACAGGCTTTTAAACTAACACGCCTTGGGTGCGCCAAAAGGCACGCGCACTCGGGGCATTTCCTTTCCTTCACTACAACTGCCACGCAGGTGAATGAAGGCTGTACACATGGCCGTGCCGCATAGTGCACAGCTGGGCAACATGCTTTCTTACGCTCCCGTGCACTTCACGCTCTAACAAGGACATCACAAATACTGTAGCTGAGAGCGTGCTCAGATGTCTGAATCAGACTCAGCTCGGAATTTGAGCTTCAGGTTAACCTGCGTGCATCCCATTGGCACTCACCATACGCTCCCCAACAAGTGATCGTTTTCTCGTGCAATAATGGCCCCAGGGAAGCACCCTCTCAGCATCAGCGCCCCATATGCACTTCACTAGAAAGAATCAGCCATGTTGCCCAAGCTGTGCAGCTTCAGGTCTGCTCAAGGCACAGACGACAGCAATACAGGGTTCAAAGCTCACCGCTGACGCGCTCCTCCAATGTGCTCTGAAAATGCTCACATGCAGACCAGCCGCCAAATGAAGGCGCTGCTTTCTGCCCCGCACACACACACAATCCGGTTCTCTCGCCCGCATGCCCTTCCACACTCGCAACGCTCGGCACAAACCCCTTCCTGTAGGCACAGTCACACGGCAGGCAACACACCTCCCCGCACGCGCACCCGTGCGCAGATTGGCAGCGCGCGCCCTTGTGTCTGCAGGCGCAGCCTGGCCGTCACGGGACACGAGCCCTGAGGAGGCGTGGCGCCAGACCTTGCAGCTCACCTATGAAAGCCAGCTGTCAGTCGCAGACGTCAACCTGCTGCTCGCGGCCTCAGACGCTATCCCTGGAGCCCTGATCGCCTGCGCACGCTGCTGGCAGCCGCCTGTGCAGCCAGCGTCCGCGTTCCGGCACTGTTCCCGTGCTGCGCGCCGCACTGCGCCCTCCCGCGGTCATCCCCGCCCCGAGCACGCCCGGGCGCCGCAGTTGGCGGCGGCCTCAGGTCACGCACGAGCCGTCTGCAGTCAGCGCGGTCCCAGCTTCACCTGCTGACACGCTTGTCTAGGCTCCAGCGCAGGCAAAAGTTGCCGGATGCTGTCACAGTGCTGTAGCCCAGCTATGAATGCCCGCGGCAGTGCAGCGCACGCACCACGCCTCCAATGCCCCGGCACGTCGCCAGCAGAGGTGGGCGGCCGGCTCAAGTGCGCTAAGCGGCGCTCATTGGCCTGCCGCTCCGCTGCGAGCGTCAGCGGCTTTGTGGGCCCCGCCGCATGCGCCGGGCGCCGGCGCCGCGGCGGCCGCAGCGGCGCGCGCGGCGGCCGCGACCGCATCAGCGCGCCGCCGCCGGTACTCTGCGGCCGCCTCCATCGCGCTGCGCACGCGCGCGGGCGCGTCCCTCGGCAGCCGGCTCAAATCCCTTGCGTGAGCGCCCGCCAGGGGCGCCCCGGGGCCCACTCCAGCGGCCTCACCGGCGCCTCCACCCCGCCCAGCGCCTGCCCGCACGCCCGCCGTGCCGCCTGCCTGCGCAAGCGCGCCCGCCGCCGCGGCGCCGGCCGGGCGGCCGGGCAGGACATGGCCTGCTGCGGGAGCTGCCGCAGCGCCCACTGGCGACAGCGGCGGCGCATTAGCCCCGGCGCCGGCGGCGGGCGCGCGCGCGCGCCGGTACTGCAGCGCGGCGGCCAGGCGCGCAGACGCGCTGGCGGCGGCAGCGCCAGGGGCGCCGGACCCGCCGGTGTTGGCGTTTAGGCGCTCGGGGGGCGCGGCGCGGCTGGCACTGGGCCGCGCGCCGCCCTCGCCCACGCCTGTGACGCAGCGGCGCCCGCGTCGGGACCAGAGCTGCGCGCCATGTCAAAGCCACCCGGCTGCTACAACGCTCAAAGCCTGTTGAAGCAGGGGTCAGTGAGGAATCGCAACGCACAGGCGTGGCAGGCACAGCATGCGCGGGCCTGCCGAGGGCCTATGTGCAGGCCTTGCGAGAGGCCCTACCTGTCTTGAGCACTGTAAAAGCGGCTGGTGCAGCAGACAACGGACAGCAGACAACGGAGCATCTCCGCAGCCGAAGCGGCCCACTGCGCAGGTATGAGCCACTGTTCGCATCCAAGCATAATAGCAACCCC
>JAABUJ010000462.1_pt1 | contig 80459 bp, 68 predicted proteins | sample 5559131 | NCBI WGS metagenome assembly JAABUJ01 (sample SAMN10711875, study PRJNA513366) | rock metagenome | isolation source: Antarctica rocks | place: Antarctica: Victoria Land, Mt New Zealand nord | collected 2016-01-07 | reverse complement strand
CGCACGAATGGAGATTCACGACCCCCAAGCCCCCATTTCTCGGCGTAAAATCTGATCGGTACAGCGATTTAGCTCAAAATGTGGTGGTGTTCAGCGAGGAGTGTCAAAAAATCTGTCCTTGGATCGAGCCGATGGCGGTGTGTGATTCGGCTGGAGAGGGAACGTGTGTCGAATATCGCCGATCAGCGATGACTGGGTGACGAAAGGGTTTCCCATTCATGTTAACGAAATTGAGCTGGTGATGCGTCCCGACCATCAAGGCGGAATTATCTTCAAGCGATGGTTTGCCAGGGATGCCGAGAGAGACGCGCATCCCGCCATCAAAATCGCAACGGGATTGCTCGCGGATGAAGCCTGGCGAGATCGGTTCCGCGATGTTCTTATAAAGGCTCAGGGTTTCGTGGTCAATGAGCGAGGGGCGATGCAGAGTTTGGCTAACGGCAGGGCCCTTGAGTTCAAATTTCTGATCATCGCCCTCAACCGCATGGAGTCTAGCCCTTGAACACCTTGGAAGACTTCTTAATTTCGGGACGTCTGGGACAGATCACCGCCGGCATTACGATGGAATCCGTGCGGCGGATCCTCGGCGAGCCTCAAGATGAATCCACGAGTAATAATCCAAAAACGTGGAAATATGGAGGGTTGCAACTCGGATTCTATCGCTCGAAGGGCGAGCCCGAGGCTTTGCTGTCTTTCATCGGGGTGTACTTCGGAGAACCTGCGGGACCTCTCCCCGAATCCTTGTCGATGACAGGTTGGTTGCCGAATTCGAATACGGGCATCGACGAATTTCGTGCCTTCCTGGAGGAGGCCGGACCGCCGATTTACGGCGAACCGATCTCTTCGACCTTGCTTTCGCCCGATGTCCATAATCTTCCGGGCTTTCAACTAAATTTCCCCTCGGGAGTGAGGGCTTCTTTCGAGGACCGGAAACTCCACAGCATTCAGTTCGCCGCCAAGAGACAGGCCGAAGTCAAGCAGCTGACGATTACAATCCCAAAGGCTGATTGGGAGATGATCCGGCAGCAAGCTCTCGCCTTGAATGTATCCGTTCCCTCGCTCTTTGCCCGATGGGTGAGCGAGCAGGCGACCAACTTCCACAAATCAAATTCTCATTAACCAACAAATACTTTTAAATCATCTCTATTTTAGCATCAACAAACATGAACCTGCTCCACCCGCTCGCCCTGGCATGGCTCGGACTGGCGATCCCGATCGTGGTCTTCTACATCCTGAAGCTCCGGATGAGGCGCGTCCCGGTTTCCACGAACCTGTTCTGGCGGCAAATCTTCGAGGAGAAGCAGCCGCGGTCGATCTGGGAGAAGCTCCGCCACCTGCTTTCGCTCATGATCCAGGTCGCGTTCCTGCTGCTCCTGGTGTTCGCCCTGACCGAGCCCATCTTTAGGTGGGAGATTCGCGACGCCCGGCGGCTGGTCCTGGTCGTCGACAACTCGGCGAGCATGAACGCCGCCGACGTCGCCCCGGGCCCGACCCGGCTGGCGAAAGCCCGCGAGCAGGGGCTGGCCCTGATCCGAGGGCTCCGGTCCCGCGACGAGATGGCGATCATCGCGGCCGGGACCCAGCCGACCGTCCGGTCCGGGATGACCGGCCACCAGGCCACGCTCCGCGAGGCCCTGAACGGGATCCCCGCCACCGACGGGCCGACCCGGGTCAAGGAGGCCGTCGAACTCGGGCGTCGGCTCCTGGCCGATGGGGGCGACGGCAAGGATGCCGGGGAACGGTCGTCGGTGGTCGTCCTGACCGACGGCGGATTCGAGGACGCGACCAATCTGGCCAGGCTCGGCGGAGTCCGGGTCGTCGGCGTTGGGTCGGCGAAGGCGGGGAATGTCGGGATCACCAGGTTCCAGGTCCGCCGGAGCCTGGTCGACCCGATCGGCTACCAGATCCTGGCCGAGGTCGTCAACGCCTCGGACGCGACCGTGGAGACCCGGCTGGAGATCGACCTCGACGATCAGGCGGTCGACGTCGTCCCCCTGAAGCTGGCGGCGGGCGAGCGGTTCCATCAGGTGTTCGAGAAGACCTCGGCCGACGGCGGGAGGCTCCTCGCCCGGATCGACCGCGACGACGCCCTGACCGCCGACAACCGGGCCTGGGCGATCCTCCCACGCCGCGAGGTCCAGCCGGTGACGCTGGTCTCCGAGGGAAACCTGTTCCTGGAGAAGGTCTTCGAGGCCAACCCGTTGGTCGCCCTGACCCTCTCCAAGACGCCCCCGGCGAAGCCCCCGGCCGGGATCACGGTCTTCCACAAGGCCGTCCCCGCCAGGCTCCCGCCGGGGCCGGTCCTGGTGATCGAGCCGACCACGTCGACCGACCTCTGGACGATCGGCGAGGTCCAGCAGAACCCGATCGTGACCAGACAGGACAAGGAGTCGCCGCTGATGGCGCACGTCCGGCTCGACAACGTCCTGATGCCCGAGGCCCGCCAGCTCAAGATCACGGCCCCCCAGGTCCAGGTCCAGGTCCTCGCCTCGTCGCTGACCCACGACCCGCTCTACGCGGCGATTGACCGGCCCGAGGGGAAGGTCCTCGTCCTGACGGTGGAGCTCGAGAAGGGGGACCTGCCGCTCCAGACCGCCTTCCCGATCCTGGTCGCCAACGCCCTGGGCTGGTTCGCCGGGACCAAGGGGGAACTCCGCGAGTCGCTCTCGACCGGGGCGGTCGCCGACCTCGAGCTTCCCCCCTCGGCCGAGGCCGAAAAAGGGGGCCTGGGCCTGCTTGCCCCCGATGGCCGGTCCAAGCCATTGCCGAATGTGGGCAACAAGGTGACGATCGGCCCGCTTGACCAGTGCGGGGTCTGGTGGATTCTGCGCCCCTCGATCGATCCTTCGAAGCCGATCTCGAAAGGTCAAGACGCCGCGAGACCGCTCCTGGAAGTGGCCTGCAACCTGGCGAGCCGGCCGGAGAGCGACCTCCGCTCGCCGCTCCCGACCACCGCGCGGGCCTCGCTGGGCGGCGGCTTCGGCGGCTGGCCAATCTGGGTGATCCTGGCTTCGACGGCCCTGTTCCTGGCGGGCCTGGAGTGGTTCCTCTATCAACGCAGGTGGATTCGCTGAGATGCCCCAGACCTCCTGGTTTCCCTTCGAGTTGACCCGCCCCGCCTGGCTCCTCGGCCTGGCGGTCCTGCCCGTCCTCGCCTACTACTTCGCCCGGAGCCTGGTCGACTTCGCCCGGTGGCAGAAGCTCCTCTCGCTGGGAGCCCGGTCGACGGTGGTCGTCCTGATCGTCCTGGGGCTGGCCGGCCTGACGCTCCTCCGGGCGACGCGCGACCAGTTCGTGGTCTTCGCCATCGACCGGAGCCTGAGCGTCGGCGACGACTCGCGGAAGGCGGCCGAGGACTACATCGCGAAGGCCCTCACCAGGGCCGGGCCAAACCGGGTGGCGTTCCTCGACTTCGCCACCGAGCCGGGCGTCATCCGGACCCGGCTCCGGGCGGACCGGGCGCCCCCCGGCGACGACAAGGGGACCGACCTGGCCGCCGCGATCGAGGTGGCCGCCGCCGCGATCCCGCCGTTTTACGTCCCCAAGATCGTGGTCCTCTCCGACGGCAACCAGACCGCCAACGACGCCGTGAAGGCCGCGCTCAACGCCGGGATCGGCGTCTGGACCGTGCCGCTGCCGACCCGGACCGACCCCGAGGTCCAGGTGGCCGCCGTCAGAGTCCCCGCTCAGGTCTTGCAGGGGGAGGCGTTCCTCGTCGAGGTCGTCATCGACTCGAACCACGACGACGAGGGGGACATTGAGGTCTTCCGCGGCCCCCTCAAGGTGATCTCGGAGCGCAAGAAGATCAAGAAGGGGGAGAACCGCTTCTCCTTCCGCCAGACCATCGAGGCCGATCGGCTGGCGTCGTTCAAGGTCCGGGTCCGCAACTTCCGGGACACGCTACTGGACAACAATGACGACTTCGGCCTGGTCTACACCACGGGCAAGCCCCGGGTCCTCCTGATCGAGAGCGACCCCAAGGACGCCCGCGACCTGATGTACGCGCTGGAGGAGCACGAGATCCAAATCGAGGTCCGGCCGCCCCAGGGGATGCCCGACTCGCTGGCCGACCTCCAGAATTACGAGTGCCTGATCCTCTCCAACGTCCCGGCCACATCGTTGACCAACCGCCAGATGGACCTGGCCCGGACCTACGTCCGCGACCTCGGCGGCGGCCTGATCATGCTCGGCGGCGACCAGTCGTTCGGCCTCGGCGGCTATTACAAGACGGCGCTGGAGGAGATCCTCCCGGTCCGGAGCGACTTCGAGAAGGAGAAGGAGAAGCCGAGCCTGGCGATGATTTTGGTGATCGACAAGTCGGGCTCGATGGGCGGCGAGAAGATCGAGCTGGCCAAGGAGGCGGCCAAAAGCGCCATCGAGCTGCTCGGGCCCAGCGACAAGGTCGGCGTGATCGCCTTCGAGGGGGACGTCTTCTGGGTCAGCGAGGTCCACCCCTGCACCGACAAGGGATTCGTCCTCGACCGGGTCAGCACGATCGAGGCCGGCGGCGGGACCAGCATGTATCCGGCGATGGTGGAGGCACACGAGGCGCTGGCCAGGACCGTCGCCAAGCTCAAGCACGTCATCATCCTGACCGACGGGATCTCCGAGCCCGGCGACTTCGAGGGAATCACCCAGCAGATGACCCAGGCCCGGATGACCGTCTCGACGGTCGGGATCGGCGAGGGGTCCGACCAGCAACTCCTGGAGGAGATCGCCCGGATCGGTAACGGCCGGAGCTACTTCACCAACGACCCGTCCTCGGTCCCGCAGATTTTCGCCAAGGAGACCGTCTCTGCCAGCAAGTCGGCCATCAACGAGCAGCCGTTCACCCCGCAGGTCGTCCGGACGACCAAGGCGCTGGCGGGCCTCGACGTGGAGGCCGCGCCGCTTTTGCTGGGGTACGTCGTGACCCGGCTCAAGCCAACCAGCGAGCCGATCCTGGCCTCGGAGAGCGGCGACCCGCTCCTGACCTGGTGGCGGTACGGCCTGGGGATGAGCGTGGCGTTCACCTCCGACGCCAAGTCCCGGTGGGCCGCCGAGTGGATCGCCTGGCCCAACTACGGCAAGTTCTGGGCGCAGGTGGTCCGCCACGCGATGCGCAAGAGCGAGTCCAAGGGCGTCGTCGTCGGAGTCGACCAGAAGGACCGGGCCGCCTCGGTCACGCTCGACGCCATCGACCCCTCGGGCCGGTTCCTCAACGACGCCGAGACGAGGATGACCGTCATCGACGAGCAGAACGGCAGGCGGACCCTGGAGATGGACCAGACCGCGCCCGGACGCTACCAGGCGTCGTTCCCCACGCCGCTCACCGGCGCCTACCATACCGAATTCTCGCAGAAGGTCGGCGGCCAGGTCGTCTACCAGCAGTCGCGCGGGCTGGCCGTGGGCTACCCCGAGGAACTCCGGTTGCGGCCCACGAACACGGACCTGCTCCGGTCGGTCGCGCGGGTCTCGGGCGGGACCTATGACCCCCCGGCCGAGTCGGTCTTCGCCCCGACCGAGAAGTCCGCGATCCGAACCACGCCGCTCTGGCCCTACCTCCTGGCCGCCGCGGCGCTGGTGTTCGTGCTGGACGTCGCGCTCCGCCGGATCGACTTCACCCTGCTGGGCGGGCGTCGCGGACGATTCACGCTTTCTCCCGCCAGAAATCCCGGATAAGCTGGGTTGCCCGACGAGTGTCGGCGTCCCGATCGGTCTCCTTGAATCCGAAGGGTGGGGCCATGCGAGGACGGATCATCGGGTCGTTGCAGCCCGTCCGGCGGCGGCAACTGGGCCTCTTGCTGGTCCGATCGGCGGCCTGGGGCCTGATCGCCGGGTCGATCGGTGGGGTTTATCTGGGCGCGATCCGGTTGCTCGGCCGCCCGGTCTCGCCGGGTTTCGCCGTCGCCGGGCTGATCGGCGCCCCGGCCCTGGCCGTGGTCGTCGGAGCCTTGAGGGGCCGGAGCTTCCGGGGGGCCGCCGCGGCGATCGACGCCCATTACGGCCTCAAGGACCGGGCGATCACCGCGCTCGACTTCTCGGCCAAGGCCGAGCCGTCGGTCTTCCACGACCTCCAACTCCGGGACGCGGACGAGCACCTGAGGCGGGTCAAGCCGCACGAGGTCGCCCCGTTCCGGCTCCCGAGGACGATGGCCTACGCCGCCTCGCTGTTCGCCCTGGCCGTCGGGCTCCTGGCCTGGCCGGTCTCCCCCGGCAAGTCGGCCAAGGCCGGCCCGGCCGCCCCTCGGCCCGAGATCGTCGCCGAGGCCGAGAAGACCATCGAGCGCCTCAAGGAACTCGACGAGCTGGCCAGATCCGAGCGCGACCCCGAGCTAGAGAAGCTCGTCAAGGACCTGGTCGAGAAGGCCGAGGAGATGAAGCAGCCTGGCGTCGACCTCAAGGAGGCCCTGGCCAAGCTCTCCGAGATGCAGGCCAGGATCGCCGCCCAGCAGGCCCAGTACAACCTCGGCCTGGTCGACGCCCAGCTCCAGTCGCTCGGGGCCGCGATGGGGGCGGCCGAGGCGACCGACGCCGCCGGTCAGGCGCTCCAGGACGGCAAGTTCGACCAGGCCGCCAAGGAGCTGGAGAAGCTCGAAGCCCCGCCGATCGAGAAGAAGGAAGCGAAGACCCTGGAGGAGAAGCTCAAGCAGTCCGCCAGGCAGATGGGCGACGTGGGCCTGGGCCCGATGAGCGGCGCCGCGACCGAGATGGCCGAGGGGATCAAGGGGGGCTCCGCCGCCAGGTTCCGCAAGGCGACCCGGACCCTCGCCGGCCTGACCAGGGGCCACGCCGGCCGCCGCCGGATCCAGCAGATCCTCGAAGGCGAGTTGCAGGCCCTCGACGAGGCCAAGGCCGGCCAGCGCGACAGCCAGTTCCTCATCCGCGGCAAGAAGCCCGAGAAGTCGACCTCGCCCAGCAACAACTATGGCCTGTCCACCAGCGGCAACGTCCTGGGCGAGAAGACCAAGTTCCAGGCCAACCGGAAGGTCGAGGAGATCACCGGGAATCCGGGCGAAGGGCCCTCCGAGATGGAGTCCACCCACTCCCCCGAGGGCCAGCAGAAGTCGGCCCGGGCCTACAAGGACAGCTACCAGAAATATAAGAAGATGTCCGAGGATGTGCTCGACAGCGAGCCGATCCCCCTCGGCCACCGCCAGGCGATCCGCAAATACTTCGAGCTGATCCGCCCCCAGGGCGGCGAGACGACCCCGAGCCATAAAGCCCCGGCCGCTCTCGAGGTGAACTGATCCGGAAGTCCGAGGACCGATGAGCGATGCTCGACGGGGGACGGTTGCCAAGCCGACCCCCATCGGCCATCATCCGTGGGTCGAATCCCACGGAACTCCGGATCGAGGGCAGGCGATGCAGTATCGGACGCTGGGCCGGACGGGCTGGAAGGTCGGCGAGATTGGCTACGGGATGTGGGGCCTGGCCGGCTGGTCGGGGTCGGACGACGCCGAGTCGATCGACTCGCTCCACCGGGCGATCGAGCTGGGCTGCAACTTCTTCGACACCGCCTGGGGCTACGGCAAGGGGCACAGCGAGTCGATCCTGGGTAAAGTGGTCCGCGAACATCCCGGCAAGGACCTGATCGTCGCGACCAAGATCCCGCCCAAGAATTTCACCTGGCCTTCGCGACGGGGGTTCGCGCTCGACGACTGCTTCCCGCCCGACCACATCCGCGAATACGCCGAGAAGAGCCTGGCCAACCTTGGCCTCCCGGGAATCGACCTCCTCCAGTTCCACGTCTGGGAGGACGCCTGGGCCGAGGACGAGCGCTGGCAGCGGGCGATGGACGACCTCAAGGGCGAGGGGCTGGTCAAGGCGGTCGGGATCAGCGTCAACCGCTGGGAGCCCTCGAACGTCGTCGAGACGCTGAAAACCGGGCAGGTTGACGCCGTTCAGGTGATCGTCAACATCTTCGACCAGGCGCCGCGGGACGAGCTCTTGCCGCTCTGCCAGGCGCTCGGAATCGGCGTGATCGCCCGGGTCCCGTTCGATGAGGGGACGCTCACCGGGACGCTCACCCGGGAGTCGACCTGGCCGGCGGAGGACTGGCGGAGCACCTACTTCGTGCCCGCGAATCTGAACGCCAGCGTTGACCACGCCGAGGCACTCCGCCCGCTGGTCCCCCCGGGGATGACGATGCCCGAGATGGCTCTCCGGTGGATCCTGGACGACCCGAGGATCTCGACGATCATCCCGGGGATGCGGAAGCGGCGGAACGTCGAGGCCAACATCGCGACCAGCGACGGCCATCGCCTCGACCCCGCCCTGATGGGGCGGCTCAAGGACCACCGGTGGGACCGCACGCCCACGGCCTGGTCGCAATGACCCGACCCGGGCGTGCGTTCCCCAGCGCGCGGGCTCAGGCCAGGGCCGGGCCGTAGAGGTAATCCATCAGGTGATGATTCTCGGCCCGGGTCCGCTCGTAGAGCAGCTTGACCACGTCGCCGACCGAGACGATCCCCGCCAGGGCCCCCCGATCGATCACGGGGACCTTGGCGATCCGCCGCTCGGACATCTGGCCCATGACGGCGTCGACCTCGTCGTCGATGTCGCAGGTGATCGGGTCGGGCGTCATGATCGACCGGATCGGGCAGGAGCGGAAGTCGTCGCCCCGGTCGTGCAGCTCGCGGATCAGGTCGCGTTCGCTGACGACGCCGACCAGCCGGCCGTCGGCTTCGACCACCGGGAGCGAGCCGATGTTGGACTCGACCATCCGGGCGATCGCCTGGGCGGCCGTCGCCTCGGGGCCGATGGTGACGATCCGGTTCCCCTTGGTCTTGAGGACATCGCGGACTAGCATGGTGTTCTCCCTCGGGCAAATTCACGGGCCCGGGGCGTGGCGTGAAGGGACCATGACCAGCATGGGACCACCCCCGGGTCCGATCGTGGAAAGGTCGGACGTCCCCCATCCTGGCCATCCAAGCCGGGCCCTGCAATAGGTGGCCGCCTCACCCCTGCCCGTCGGCAGAGATTCGTGTTTCTAACGCCATCAAGGATCTGGATTTCCGGATTCTCCGATCCGTAACCGGGGGGCGGGACACCTTCGCCTCTGCTTGCGGGCCCCGGATTGCCCCGGACCGGACCGTCGAATCCGGGGCACTCGCCTTTCCGGGAGCCGGCGATTGGGTTAGGAAAGGTCCGGGCGGGCAGGGATTCGCCGTCCGACCGGAACGGAGGCCGTCGCCGATGTGCAGGAATCGCTCGGGTTCATGGCTGGTCGGCGTGATCCTGGCCTCGATGGTGACGGGGTGCGGGCCCCGGGTCGAGTCCGAAGACCTCCCGACCGCCCGCGACACGATCGCCGCGATCGGCAAGCGGCTCGGGCGGTCGAGCGACCCGATCGAGTTGACCGAGGTCGCGGCCCGGGGCGATCGGGTCCTCCGCCTCCTCGGACGCGAGGAGCGCGATGCCCTGGGGCGGAACGCGATCCGGTTCCGGGTCGACCGCCCGGTCGCGGTGGTCGTGGTCGCTCCCATCCGGTCGGTCCCGTTCTGGCTGGCGGATCGGGGCTTCGTCGCCACCGGCGACCGGCTCCGGAACGAGGATGGCGAGTTCGTCGCGTACCGCAAGTCGTTCCCCACCGGGACGATCGACCTGGGGGTCAATGGGCTCGATCGGACCAGTCGGTCGCACTACGCGGTCTTCCTCCAGGCCGAGGGGGGGGGCATGATCCGGGTCGAACCGATCGGGCCCGGACCCTTCTCGACCGTCGAAGCTGGGCCAAGCGTCAGCCCGTTCGACGACGCCTCGAAGCCATTCGAGTCGATCCCGGCCGGCCTGGCTGGCTCGACCATCTTCCGGACGTCGTTCGAACGGCGACACGACGGGGCGCTCGCTCGCGGTCGGGTCTGGAAGACGCGGCAGCCGTCGGGGCCATCGCCGGACCAGGTCGTTGTCTCGTTCGGCGAGGACCCCGCGCGGGACCTCTCCTTCACCTGGCGGACCGACCGGTCGGCGAAGCACTCCGCGGTCCGGATCGCGACCGATGTCCCGGGGAGGGGGGGGCCTCCCGGCCCGGCTAACGTCGCGGTGTTCCGGGGCGACGCCGATCCGGTCGCGTCCGAGGGACTACTGAACGACCCGGTCATCCTCCGCCACCGGGCCATCGCCCAGGGCCTGGAGCCGGAGACCCGCTATGCCTACAGCGTGGGCGACCCTCTCGCCGGGAACTGGTCGGATTGGCGGACGATCCGGACGGCACCGGGCTCGCCCCGGGATTTCGGGTTCCTCTACCTCGGGGACGCCCAGTGCGGCCTCGAACGCTGGGGCGAGTTGCTCCACGCCGCCCACCGGCGCAGGCCCGACGCCGGCTTCCTCCTGATCGCGGGCGACCTGGTCGACCGGGGCAACGAGCGGTCCAACTGGGACCATTTCTTCCTCCGGGCGGCCGGCGTCTTCGACGAGGTCCCCTTCATGCCCTGCGTCGGGAACCACGAGTACCTCGACAAGGGCCCCGAGATCTATCGGGGGACCTTCGACCTCCCGCGCAACGGCCCGGCCGGGATCGACTCGAACCTGGTCTACGCCTTCGAGTATTCCGACGCCTTCGTCGCGGTGCTCGACAGCAACCTGGGGATCCACGATTCCCGGCTCGCCCGGGTCCAGGCCGATTGGCTCGACGAAGCCCTGGCGAAGACGAAGGCGACCTGGAAGTTCGTCACCTTCCACCACCCGGTCTACGCCTCGCACGTCAGCCGCGAGAATCCCCAGCTCGGGGCGGCCTGGGGACCGGTCTTCGACCGGCACCACGTCGACATGGTCCTCCAGGGGCACGACCACGCCTACCTCCGGACCCTGCCGATGCGAGGTGGGCATCCGGTCGATTCCCATTCCGAAGGGACGGTTTACGTCGTCTCGGTCTCCGGCGAGAAGTTCTACGAGCAGGGGCCTCGGGATTACACGGCCCGGGGGATGACCAACCTGGCCACCTATCAGACCATCGACGTGAAGGTGAATGAGAAGCGACTGACCTACCGCTCGTTCGACCGGGAGGGCCGTGAGGTGGACCGACTGGTGATCGAGAAGGGGGCCGGTTCGCCCCGATTCGCCGGCTCGGACGCCCGGTAGGCGGGGCGTGACCACGGCTCACGATCGGCCCGGGTCGCTTGTCGGTCGGGCCCGATAACCTTTAGACTGATGAGGAGGGACGACGCACCCTCGGAGCGAACGCGCCGCCCTTCCCAGGAGGCGATCGGACCATGAAGCGACACCGGACGTTGTGCGTGGCCCTGTCGATCGGCGGCTTCGGCCTGGCCGGCTCCCCGGAGACCCGGGCGCAGGTCACGTCGCCAGCCGCGCAGGTCCAGGCGGGCGGGGTGGCGAGGCCGTCGGGCATCGAAGTCGCGTTGCTCCGGTCGCTTCAGGCCAACCCGATCACCGCCCCGTATCCCTTCGCGACCGAGATCCGGGGCAGGCAGGTCGTCCTGAGGGGGCGGGTCGGGACCAAGCAGACGCACGACGTGGCGATCCAGACGGCGATCGCGTTGGGCGTCCCGGTGGTCGACGACCTGGTCATCGACACCGCCGCCGCCCACCAGGCGGTGGCCTACCAGACCCAGGCCGGGGTCGGGCCGGGGATGGCCGGGCAGGGGTATGGCGGTCCGGCTGGTTACGGCTCGGGGTTCCCGGGGGCGGGCGCCTACGGGCCGGTCCCCTACACCTATCCTCAGCCGATCCTGGGCCGGCTGGATGATCCCTTCTACGGCTTCGAGCCCCCGGCCATCGGGTATCCGCCCTGGTGGGGTGCCCTGACCGCCCGCCGCCTCGGGTCGCCGGCCTATGGGATGCCCCCCGGCGGCGCGGCGAACAACCCGCCGGCGGTCGTCGACCCCTCGAACAGCGCGGCCTCTGCCCAACCGGCCGACCCCGCCCAATCGCAGTCGGCCTCTTTGCCCTACGGGACGATCGACATGGCGATCGATCCTCGGGGCGTCGCCACGCTCCGGGGGACGGTCCCGAGCCTGGCCGAGCGGATCGCCATCGGGCAGCGGGTGGCGCAGACGCAGGGCGTCGCACAGGTCATCAACCTGCTGAATATCCAGGCGATGCCGGCCGCCTCGTCTTCCTCCGACACCCCGCCGCCCCCGCCCGTCCCCGCGACCACAACCCAGGTCCCCAGGGCCGCCAGCCCGCTGATGGGTCAGGCCGAGGGCCCGCCAATCGCGGTCGACTCCGACCCGGCCAGCCAGCGGGCCGCCCGGTCGATCGCCTCGCGGTCGGGGCTGGCGGGGCTGCCGATCCGCGTGAGGGTCAAGGACGGCGTGGCCTCGCTCTCGGGCAAGGTCCCGACGATCTATGAGGCAATGCTCGCCTACCGGGCGATCCAGCAGACCCCGGGGATCCGTGAGGTCGAGGACCGGCTCGAATTCGTCGTACCCGACGGCTCCGGGCCCAACCCGCTGGTCGAGAAGGGCCGGCCCGAGGATGTCGAGCCCTACCTCGAAGCCCAGATCCGCCGCCAGGTCGGCGACCTGGCCCACGTCGATCGCGTCCGGGTCCAGGGCAACGCTCTGGACATCCGCGGAACCCTCGGCCGCGAGGAGGACCGCGACCGGTTCGACGCCATCCTCCGGTCGCTGCCCATCCTCCGAGGTTTCCGACTCACCGCCGAAGTCACCGTCGAAACCCGGTGACTTTGACGGTCCGGCAAGCTGTATAGGGACAAAGGACGCGGCTCGCGGGGCCACCAATGCAAAAGCGGCGAATGTCGGATCTTCCGACCCTGGTTTGACCTTGATCGACCGGGCCGGTGCCCCTAGGATGGCGCCGCGCATTCGGATCAAGAGATTCCCCAGAGACGCCGCGCGCGGCCGGTCCGGACGGATTCGGGCGGGCCGCCGATCGTACCATTTGACCCAGGGAGAGGGGCCAGGACCGCATGACCGTCCAAACCGAAGGTGGCGCCCCGAGGCGGGCGACGGGCCACCCGGCCCCGCGATGGGCCGCCAGCCCGCTTTCGTCCGCCCCGACGAGCCCCGATCGGGCCATGGCCGCCACCCGCGATTGGCTGATCGAGGCCCAGGCTCCCGAGGGCTTCTGGCACGCCGAGCTCGAAGGCGACACGATCCTCGAATCCGAATCGATCCTGCTGATGGCTTACCTCGGCCGGATCGACGACCCGGATTGCGTGAAGATGGGCCGGACGATCCGCGAGGAGCAGGACCCCGGCGGCGGCTGGTCGATCTACCCCGGCGGCCCGGCGAACATCAGCGCCACGGTCAAGGCCTACTTCGTCCTGAAGATGCTCGGCGTTCCCACCTACGACCCGGCGATGGTTCGGGCTCGCGAGGTCATCCTCGCCCAGGGCGGGGCCCGGGCCTGCAACAGCTTCACCAAGTTTTACCTGGCCCTGCTCGGCCAGTTGCCGTATGACGAGGTTCCCTACGTCCCGCCCGAGCTGATGCTCGTCCCGGCCAAGTTCCCCTTGAGCCTGGCCTCGATGTCGTCCTGGACCCGGACGATCATCGTCCCGCTGATGATTATCTCGGCCTACAAGCCGGTCCGGGTGATGCCGGCGGAGATGGGCATCGCCGAGCTGTTCCTCGACGGCCCGGCCACGCCCAAGGTGAAGCATCACCCGGTCTCCTGGGAGACCTTCTTCCTCAAGGCCGACCGGGCGATGAAGTGGGCCGACCGCGCGGCCCCCGCCTCCTGGCGGAAGCCGGGGATCCGGGCGGCCCACCGCTGGATGCTCGACCACTTCGAGAACTCCGACGGCCTGGGCGCGATCTTCCCGCCGATGATCTACACCGTCGTCGCCCTCGGTTGCCTGGGGTACGACCCCGACTCGGCCGCGATGTCCTGGGCCCTCCGGCAGCTCGAAGACCTCCGGATCGAGGAGGGGGAGACGATCCGGGTCCAACCCTGCCTCTCGCCGGTCTGGGACACGGCGATCGGGACGATCGCATTGGCGGGCTCGGGCGTGCCCGACTCTCATCCCGCCCTGCTCAAGTCGGTCCGGTGGCTCCTGGAAAAGGAGGTCCGGGTCGCCGGCGACTGGCAGGCCCGGGGAATCGCCACCGAGCCGACCGGCTGGCACTTCCAGTTCCACAACGAGCGCTATCCCGACATCGACGACACGGCGATGGTCCTCCTGGCCCTGCACGCCACCGCGCTCCGGGACGACCCCGAGGTTCTGGCCGCGACCGACCGGGCCGTCGCCTGGCTCCTCGCGTTGCAGAACTCGGACGGGGGCTGGGCGGCCTACGACCGGGACATCAACAATCAGGTGCTCACCAAGGTCACTTTCGCCGACCACAACGCGATGCTCGACCCGAGCTGCGCCGACATCACGGCGCGGGTGGTCGAGATGCTCGGGACGCTCGGCCATCGGGCCGACCACCCGGCCGTCGAGCGGGCCCTCGGATACCTCTGGCGGACCCAGGAGCCCGAGGGGTCCTGGTATGGTCGCTGGGGGGTCAACTACATCTACGGGACATGGCAGGTACTCCAGGGACTCAAGGCGATCGACTTCCCGATGGACCACCCGGCCGTGGTCCGGGCCTGCCGGTGGCTCGAATCGGTCCAGCAGGTCGACGGGAGCTGGGGCGAGACCTGCCTGAGCTATGACGACCCGTCTTACATGGGTCAGGGCGATCCCACCCCGTCGCAGACCGCCTGGGCCGTCCTGGGGCTGATCTCCGCCGGCCGGGCCTCCGGCGACGCTGTCCGCCGGGGCGTCCAGTCCCTCCTCGCGACCCAGAAGCCGGACGGGACCTGGTTCGACGAGACGTACACCGGGACCGGCTTCCCCCGCGTCTTCTACCTCCGGTATCACCTGTACCCGATCGCGTTTTCGCTGATGGCCGTCGCGAAGTATCAGGCCGCGGCCCGCTGGCTCTCGACCGCTCCCACCGGCGCCCTGGCCAGCCGGATCCCGGCGACACCCGGTTTGACGGAAGTCTGATCGCCGCCCGAACCGTCCGGGATCATCGATCGTCCCAAATTCGACCGCGCCACCGATGGCGTGACCCGCCCCCAGGAGGCCCCGGATGCTGCGGTTCCCGCTGGAGATGACGACCCGGATCGCCGGCTATGTCGCCAAGAAGAAGCTGACCAAGGCCGAGCGGTTCCCGATGGTCCTGATGCTCGAACCGCTCCACGCCTGCAACCTGACCTGCACCGGCTGCGGGCGGATCCGCGAATATGAGTCGACGATCAAACAGAAGCTCTCGATCCAGGAATGCCTGGACGCCGTCGACGAGTGCGGCGCCCCGGTCGTCTCGATCTGCGGCGGCGAACCGATGATCTACCCCGGGATCGGCGAGCTGACCGCCAAGATCCTGGAGCGGAAGAAGGTCGTCTACCTCTGCACCAACGGCATGTTCATCCGCAAGAAGATCGCCGACTTCCAGCCCTCCAACCGCTTCTTCTTCAACGTCCACCTCGACGGGATGCGGAAGACCCACGACCTGGCCGTCGAGCGTCAGGGCGTCTTCGACCAGGCGATCGACGGGATCAAGGTCGCCAAGGCCGCCGGCCACATGGTCTGCACGAACACGACGGTCTTCAACGAGACCGAGATGAACGAGCTCGATTCCATGTTCGCTTACCTGACCGAGCTGGGCGTCGACGGCTTCATGATCTCCCCGGGCTACGGCTACTCGTCCGTCAAGACCAAGGAGATTTTCATGACCCGCGTCGACATCCGGGCCAAGTTCCGCGCGGCCGAGGCGATGTTCCGGAAGTACAAGTTCAGCACCTCGCCGGTCTTCCTCGAATTCCTCCAGGGGAAGCGCGAGATGACCTGCACCGCCTGGGGCAACCCGACCCGGAACATCAAGGGCTGGAAAGGCCCGTGCTACTTGATCACCGACATCCACCACAAGTCGTTCGACGACCTGCTCAACAAGACGCCCTGGGAGAAGTATGGCCCCGGCAAGGACCCCCGGTGCGAGAACTGCATGGTCCACTCGGGCTTCGAGGCGTCGGCGGCTCTGGGCGTCAACGGCAAGCTGGGCGACACCCTGAAGATGATCAAATGGCAATTCGTCTGATCGGCGGCCGGCGATGAGCGCCGGGCCCGGCGCGACCGCCCCGCCGCCGGCCCCGGCCGACATCGGGGTGGTCGCGGCGCTCGCCATCGAGGTCGCGCCGCTCCTGGCGCGGATGGAGCGGGTCCGGAGGTACGCCGGCCCCCGGTTCTCGGTCGTCGAGGGGGAGTGTGGCGGTCAGCTCGTCGCGGTCGTCCTGACCGGGACCGGCCGGGCCCGGGCTCAGCGTGGCGCCGAGGTCCTCCTGGACGGGCATCGCCCGCGCTGGATCGTCTCGGCGGGGTTCGGTGGGGCGCTCGACCCGTCCCTGAGGCGGAACGATGTCGTCCTGGCCCGCGAGGTGGTCAACCTCGAAGGCCGCCGGTTCGCGATTGATTTGACCGTCCCCCCCGGCTCGGAGTCCGAAGGGCTCCGAACGGGCCGCCTCCTGACGGTCGACGAGATCGTCCGGACGGCCGCCGAGAAGGCCGAACTCCGGCGGAGGTTCGAGGCCGACCTCGTGGACATGGAGACTTCGGCCGTCGCCGCGCTCTGCGGCGACCGAGGGATCCCGTTCCTGTCGGTCCGGGTCGTCAGCGACGAGGCCGGGATCGACCTCCCGCCCGAGATCCTCTCGATCCTGGGTCGATCCGGCGGGCTCCGCCTGGGCGCGACCCTGGGCGCCCTCTGGAAGCGGCCATCGAGCGTCAAGGACTTGCTCGGGCTCCGGCAGCACGCCGTCGAGGCCGCCGCCCGCCTCTCCACCTTCCTCGTCGGGACGTTCCCCCGGCTCCCCTGAGGGAGGCCCGGGCGTCACTTCGGGGCGGGTCCGGGCGTGGGTGTGGCGGTCGGGCTCCCGAAGGCGGGGCGTCGGATGGGCTTGTTGGTCCTCGTAATGTCGATCCTCGCGGTCGACTTGGGGGCGAGCATGCTGTCGACCCCGATGGTGATCGTCCCGGTGACGATCAGCATCGTCGCCAGGCTCAGGCCGAACCCGTGCCAGGGCTGGAACCGGAAGATCAGGATGAACACCCCGGCCCAGACGATCGCCTGGAGCGCCGTGAAGGCCAGGTCCGAGGTGAACATGGTGGCGAAGTTGGACCGGGTCCAGGTCAGCATCGCCGCCAGGATCAGGGCCCCCAGCGCCACCTTGAGCCCGACGCCGGGTGTGGCCTCGTCGTAAAAGTAGGTCTGGCCGAACTCCGCGACGATGTAGCAGATCACGAACAGGATCAGGTAGCTGATCAGGAACGTCCAGATCAACACGGCCATGGGCGGTCACCGGGGGTTCGGTCGTCGGTCGGGGCTCCGGCGAAGGCCGGGCTCCGGGTCGTCGCCTCGATCGTAGCATCCTAATCGGCCGGCCGGCGATCCACCACCGGCCGCTGGCGGTTTGCCGGGTCGTTGCTACGATGGGTCGACCCGGGCCCCGGCCCTCCGACGCGACCCGAACCGAGACGCCATCCATGATCCGCATCAGCGCCTTCGCCGACGAGATTTCCCCGGACCCCGCCGAGCAGGTCGACGTCCTCGCCCGGCACGGGATCCGCCACATCGAGTTCCGCTCGATCTTCGGGACCAACGTCCTCGACCTGGCCGACGCCCAGCACCACGCTTTCCGGGCCCTCCTGCGTGACCGGGATTTCGAGCTCAGCGCCATCGGCTCGCCGATCGGCAAGATCAAGGCCAACGAGCCCTTCGAGCCCCACCTCGACCGGCTGGAACGGGCCCTGGAGCTGGCCGAATTCTACGCCTGCCCCCGGATCCGGGTCTTCAGCTACTACATCCCCGAGGGGGACGACCCGGCCCTCCACCGCGATGAAGTCCTCCGACGGATGGCCGAGAAGGCCCGGATCGCCCGCGAGCGAGGCGTCGCCCTCTACCTCGAGAACGAGAAGGGGATCTACGGCGACACCGCCGCCCGGGTCTCCGAGATCCTGGAGGCCGTCGACTCGCCCGCCCTGGCCCACGTCTTCGACCCGGCGAACTACCTCGAAGTCGGCCAGCCGATCGACGAGGCCTGGTCGCTCCTCCGGGGCCGGACGGCGCACATCCACGTCAAGGATTATGATTCGACGCTCAAGAAGAACGTCCCCGCCGGCCAGGGCGAGGGCCAGATCCCCCGGATCATCGCCGAGGCCATCTCCGACGGCTTCGACGGCTTCTGCACCCTGGAGCCCCACCTCGTCGTCGCCGAGGCCATGTACGGCTTCACCGGCCCCGATCGCTTCGGCGACGCCGCCCGGGCCCTCCAGGGAGCCCTCGACCGCAAGGGGATCGCCTACGCCTGATCCGCCCGATCCATCAGGGACCTCCCGAATTGACCGGCCCGGACCGCCCCCCTACAGTGGAAGTCCGACCCCCTATTCAACCCCGTCGAATCGAGAAACCTTTCATGGACCGGACATCCATCGACCGCCGCCGCTTCCTCCGTGGGGCCGTCGCCGCCGGGGCCGCGCTCGGGCTCGGCCTCCGGGAGGGCATCGCCGCCGAGCCGACCGGCAAACCCGGCCCCGGCAAGATCGGCGACTTCAAGATCTCGCTGGCCGAGTGGTCGCTGAATAACGCCCTCTTCAAGGGGAAGCTGACCAATCTCGACTTCCCGGTTGTCGCCCGCGAGACGTACGGGATCGAGGCCGTCGAGTTCGTCAACCAGTTCTTCAAGGATAAGGCCAGGGACGCCGCCTATCTGAAGGATCTCAAGAAGCGGGCCGACGACCACGGGGTCGCCTGCGTCCTGATCATGATCGACGCCGAGGGCGATTTGAGCACCGCCGACAAGGCGGAGCGCACCAAGGCCGTCGAGAACCACAAGGCATGGGTCGACGCCGCCGCGGCGCTGGGGTGCCACTCGATCCGGGTCAACACGGGGAGCAACTACGGCCCGACCGACGTGGAGGCGGCGGCCGACGGCTGCGCGAAGCTGGCCGAATATGGCGAGTCGCGGAACATCGGGATCATTTGCGAGAACCACGGCGGCCCGTCGAGCGACCCTGACTCCCTCGTGGCCCTGATGAAGCGGGTGAACCGGCCCGGCTTCGGCACGCTGCCCGACTTCGGCAACTTCCCGACGAACAAGCAGGGGACCTACACGATCGACGTCTACGAGGCGATCGCCCGGATGATGCCCTTCGCCAAGGGGGTCTCGGCCAAGAGCCACGACTTCGGCCCCGACGGCCGCGAGGTCCATCTCGACTTCGCCCGGATCCTCAAGATCGTGACCGACGCCGGCTATCGCGGCTACGTCGGGATCGAGTACGAGGGCCACAAGCTCGCCGAGCCCGAAGGGATCCTCGCGACCAAGGCGCTCCTCGAATCGCTTCGGGGGTCAGACTACCGCGGTTGAGAGTCTATCCGTTCATTTTTCTGAGTCGTGGCAATGGGTTATGGCCAATGAACGATGGTTGATGGGTGAAGGAATTTCCGCAAAAGCAGCCGAAGTGGCGATCCGGGATCGAAGATGGTCGATGATTGATGGCTGACACGCGGAGCGACATCCGAATGTCGATGCCGGGAAAATCGTCCTGGATGACTCTCCCATCGCCCATCGCCCATCGCCCATCGCCCATCAGTCATCGCCCATCAGTCATCACTCCCGCCAACCCCCCGCGCCGTCGCTCCGGCGCGGGGCGCGATCTTCTCCAGATCGCCGCGATCCGAGGTTTTTTCACAACCTCCGGCTTCGCCCCGCCCTCCGCGTGCTCTATTCCTCACAGGGCACGTCGAGGGTCTGCCCATCACCAATGCCGTGCATCCTGGAGTGAACACCCATGTCCCGGCGAAGCCGCCTCGCTGCCCGTCCGCGCCTCGAACGCCTCGATGAGCGCTGCGTCCTCTCGGCCCTGACTCCAACCTTGCTGAATACCGCCTACGGCCTGAACGCCATCACCCACTCCAACGGGGCCGTGAACGGCAACGGCGTGGGCCAGACCATCGCGATCATTGATACCTCCAGCGACCCGACCATCGTTAGCGACCTGGCCGCCTTCGACCAGAAATATGGGATACGCGACCTGATCACGGCGTCCCAACCGGCCGTGAATGGCCCGGCCAGCGCCGCCCCCGGCTCGCTCTCGGTTGACAACCTGGCGGGCTCGTATACCGACGCGAGCTGGAACCAGGAGGAGGCCCTGGACGTCGAGTGGGCCCACGCCACGGCCCCGGGGGCCAACATCGTCCTGGTCGAGGCGGCCTCGGCCGGCACTGGCGCCCTGATCGCCGCGGTGAATCTCGCGAAGCAGATCCCGAGCGTTTCGGTCATCTCGATGAGCTGGGGCAGCGAGGAGTTCGCGGGCGAGACGAGCTATGACGGCGTCTTCACCACTCCCGCCGGGCACGCCGGGATCACCTTCCTCGCCTCGGCCGGCGACGGCGGGGCCGGGACCGAGTGGCCGGCCTCTTCGCCGAACGTCGTGAGCGTCGGCGGGACGTCCCTGATCGTGAACGCCTCGGGCACTCGGCTGTCCGAAACCTCCTGGTCGGGCACCGGGGGCGGCTCCAGCCGCTACGAGTCCGAGCCGAGCTACCAGTCCTCGGTCCAGTCGTCCGGCCGCCGGAGCATGCCCGACGTGGCCGCCGTCGCCGACCCGTCCACCGGGGTGATCGTCGTCTCGGGCGGGAAGCAGGTCCAGGTTGGTGGCACCAGCCTGTCCAGCCCGATCTGGGGCGGCCTGGTCGCCATCGCCGACCAGGGGCTCGTCCTCGCCGGCAAGTCCTCGCTCGACGGGGCCACCCAGACGCTCCCCAAGCTCTACGCCGCCCCTTCAAGCTCTTTCAATGACATCACCTCGGGCACCGGGAACCGGGCCACCACGGGCTACGATACCGCCACGGGGCTCGGCACTCCCCATGCCCAGAACCTCGTCCCGTTCCTCGTCAACGACACCACGAGCCCTCCCGGCGGGACCACCACGACCACCACCACCGTCGGGACTACCACGACCACCACCACCGTCGGGACCACCACCGGCGGGACTACCACGACCACCACCACCGGCGGGACCACCACCGGCGGGACTACCACCACCGGCGGGACCACCACCGGCGGGACCACCACCGGGGGCGGGTCCAGGGCCGGCGGGGGTTCCACGCCGGTCACCCCGCCCAAGCCGCCGCAACGCTGGCTGCCCCCGTCCTGGTGGACCCACTGGTACGGCTCCAAGAGCCACTGATCCAACTGTTCCCGCCGAACGACCGGCCCGTCGGCGGCCGGTTCGGGCCGGATCCTCGGGATCGCCGACCGGGGTTGACCGGGGCCGGCGATCCCCGTAAGGTACGCCTCGATCCGCCCCGGCCGGCCTGGGGCGGGCCCGACGACCCGAGGGACGGACCCCGTGGGTGGCCACTCGACGCACATCCTGGTCCTCAATTACGACGGCCGGTCCCTCCTCGAAGAGTGCCTGCCCTCGGTGGTCGAGGCCGCTCGCCGATCGCCCGTCCCCTGCCGGGTGACGGTCGTCGACAATGGCTCGACCGACGGCTCGATCGGAGCCCTCGCCCGCGACTGGCCCGGCGTCGGGGTCGTCCGCGAGCCGAACCGCGGCCTGGCGTCGTTCAACGCGGCGCTCGCCCGGATGCTCGAACCGGTCGTCCTGCTGCTCAACAATGATGTCAAGCTCGGGCCGGATGCCGTCGGGCCGCTCCTGGCGACGTTCGGACGCCACGACGACGCCCTCTTCGCGGCGCCGCTTTGCTGGACCTTCGACGGCCGGGAGTACGAGGGGATGCGGTCCCGGGTCCGGACCCGCTTTGGCCTGGTCCAGGGCCTCTGCCGGGTCCCGGGGCACGAGTCCCTGGTCGATCGGCCCGACCTGACGGCCTCGGCCGGGCCGGTCCTCGCGGTCGATCGCCGGAAGTTCCTGGACCTCGGTGGCTATGACCCGATCTACTTCCCCGGCCGGATCGAAGACCTCGACCTCGGCTTCCGGGGCTGGATGGCCGGTTACCGAGGCTATTACGTCCCCGGGTCGGTCGCCTACCACCGGGGCTTCGGGTCCTTCGGCCCGGCGTTCGGCCCGGCCGGTTGCGACCGACTGGCGGCCCGGAACACGCTCCTGTTCGCCTGGAAGAACCTCGCCGGGCGGAGGCTCGCCGCGCATCTGGCCTGGCTCCCCGCCCGGCTCGCCTATGCCCTGGCGAGCCGTCGGGGCGGATTCGCGCCGGCCCTGTTCGAGGCCCTCCGCCGGCTCCGCGAGGTCGCCGCGGCCCGGAGGGCCCTGGCGGTCGGCCGGGGCGACTGGGTCGCGAGGCAGGAAGCGTTCTTCCGGCGGTTCGGATTCTGATCTCCGCCGACCATCCCCCGGCCCCGTGTTGGCCCGAGCAGAAGCCGACCGGCGCAAGGAGGCGCCCCGATGATCCGACCGACCCCTCACCTGGTGATCGACGCCCGCCCCCGGGGGCCGCGCGGCCCGCTGGCGGGCGAGCGAGTCCTGGGCCGGTCGGTCCTGGATCACCTGCTCGAACTGGCCGGCGACTTCGGCGACGGTCCGATCGCGGTCCACGCCCGGCTCGACGAGCACGAGGGGCTCCGTCGGGCGGTCGGCGATCGCGCGGCCGGGCGGCTCCGGATGGTCACCGGCCCGCCCCCCGAGAATGCCTCGGTCCTCCGGGCCGACCGGCTCTACGACGCCTCCAGGCTCCGGAAGGCGCTGAGGCGAGGGCGAGACCCCGAGTCGGCGGTGATCTGGCGGCTCGACCGGCCCCGGGCGCTCGACGGGGCCGGCGACGAGCTAACCCGCCGGCGGAGTTACCAGCCGATCGGGAGCTACTGGGCCCTGGGCCCCGCCCGGCTCCTGGCCCGGCTCTTGAAGCCGACCCGGGTCCGGCCCAATGCCGTGACGCTCGCCTCGGGCCTCCTGGTCCTGACGGCCTCGGGGGTCGTGGCGTTCGCCGGGCCGTCGTGGGCCGCCCGGGGAGGAGCCTCGGCCGCCCTGGCGCTGGCGCTGGTGCTGGACACCGCCGACGGCCATCTCGCCCGGCTCCAGGGGACCGCCTCCGAATTCGGCCGATGGCTTGACGCCAACCTCGACGAGCTGGGCGACATGGCCCTCCACGCCGCCGCCGCCTGGGCCGCCTACGTCCGGGACGGCCGGCCTGCCTGGCTCGTCGTCGGGATCCTCTACGCGATGGGTAAATATCTCTTCGTCGTCGGATCGAGCACGGGCGATTCCCTCGGGGCGGCCCCCGCGCCGTCCGGCCCGCCGGCCCTCCCGGTTCCGACCGGTCGGCTCCGGACGCTGGCCCTCCTGGCGGGCCACGCCGACGTCCGATGGCACCTCTGGATCGTCCTGGCCGCGGTCGGCCGGCTCGACGTGGCCCTGGTGGCCTACGCCCTCTATTTCCCGGCCCGGGCGATCGCCGGGGCCGCGCGGAAGGTGGCGGCCCATGCCTGAGCCCTCGTCCCGGATCTCCGCCCTGGTCGTCGCCCGGGACGAGGCCGAGAACCTCCCCGGCTGCCTGGAAAGCCTGGCCTGGGCCGACGAGACCGTGGTCATCGTCGACGCCCGGAGCCGCGACCGGACCGAGGCGATCGCCCGGGAGATGGCCTCCAAGGTCGCCGTCCGGCCCTTCGACGACTTCGCCCGCCAGCGGAACGCCGCGCTCGGGCTGGCCTCGGGCGAGTGGGTCTTCGCGGTGGACGCCGACGAGCGGGCCACGCCCGGACTGGCCGCCGAGGTCCGCCGCGCGACCGCCGAGGCCGGCCCGGCTGGCTATCGCGTGCCGATCCGGAGCGTCGTCCTGGGCCGGCCGTTCCGGTTCTCGGGGACCCAGCACGACCGCCCGCTCCGGCTCTTCCGCCGCGAACTCGGGCGCTGGGTCGGCACGGTCCACGAGACGGTCGACCTGGACGGGCCCGCCGGGCAGATCGAGGCACACCTCACGCACCGGACGATCCCCGACATGCACACGTTTCTCCGAAAGATCGACCATTACACGACCCTCGAAGCGATCCGGTTTCAGCGCGAGGGGCGACCCTTCCGGCCGGTCGACCTGACCCTCCGGCCGTTCTGGACCTTCGCCAAGCTCTACCTGGGCAAGCAGGGGTTCCGCGACGGGATGGAGGGGCTGGCCTTCTGCGCCCTCTCGGGGCTCTCGGTGGCGGTCCGGCACTGGAAGCACCGCGAGCTGATCCGGGCGGGGGGGCCCTCGTGACCGCCCTTCACGACGCCCACGTCGCCGCCCGGTTCGACGAGTCGGAGGCCCGGTTCAAGGCCGAGGTCCCGCCCGGGGACGTCCGGCTCCGGGCCGTCCTGGCGGCCCTGGGCCCGATCGACGGCCTCCGGATCCTCGACCTCGGCTGCGGCAAGGGGCGGTTCGCGGCCCACCTCAAGGCGGCCGGGGCCGAGGTGGTGGGGCTCGACCTGTCGGCCGCGATGCTTGCCCGGGCGGCCGGCCTGGATCGGGTCCGGGCCTCGGCCCGCCGGCTCCCCTTCGCCGAGGCGAGCTTCGGGGCGGTGGTGGCCATCGAGGTCCTGGAGCACGTCGGGGCGGTCGGGCCGGTTCTGGCCGAGGCCCGCCGGGTTCTCCGGCCGGGGGGTCGGCTCGCGATCGTCGACAAGAATGCCCGGGCCCTCGACGCCCGACGCCCCTGGCTCCCGAGCCTGGCCGTCAAGTGGCTCGACGAGCGCCGGGGGCTCTGGATGTACCCGGCCGGCGGCCCGGTCCGCGAGCGGTGGTTCGGCCCGAAGGCCCTGTTATCGAGCCTCGGCCGCGACTTCGAGGGGGCCCGGGTCGAATTTCTCCTCCGGCCCGAAGAGGCCCGCCGGCTCGTCTTCCGGGCCTTTCCCGAGGCCCGATTGATGGCGATCTGGACGGCCGATGTGCCGGAAAAGCCGGTCGGCTTGCAACTCTCTGCCCGGGGGGAGGAGGGGGCGACACCGCCCCTCGGGCCCCGAGGACCGGGGAGCGACGGACGATCCCCGGCCGACCGAACATCGACGGCGTCGGATGAGTCCGGGTGGCCTCGCGAAGATCATCGAGCCGGGGGCGAGGGATGACCGTGATCGATGGGATGATGAATACGCCACTTTCCGCGCTGCCGCTGATGCTCTGGGGGACCCCGCCGGGCCTGGAGCTGGCCCTGGCCCAGGAGGGCGTGCCGTTCGTCCGGGTCGTGGACCCGCACCCGCTGGCGTTCCGGGCCGGGCGGTTCGTGCTCTTCGACGGCCGGAAGGTCCCCGCCGGCCTGGTCCGCTCCACGCTCTCGGGGGGGCACGCGGCGCTCGACGTCGACGCCTTCCGCCAGGGGGAGCGGGTCGACCCGTTCCGCGCCCTGGTCGACACCAAGGGGGCTCCCGGGACCTGGTCGGTGGGGGGGCTGACGCTGGTCGAGCGGGTCTCACGGCACCCCAAGGCCCGGATCCGCCGCCGTCTGATCGAGCGGATCCGGTCGGCGATCACCGAGGCGGGCGGGATCTGGGCCCGGCTGGCCCCGTATCCGTTCCCGTACCGATCGGCGTTCAACCTCCGGATCGACCTCGACGAGCCCGAGCCCGAGGATTACGCCCGGTTCGCCCGGGCCCGCCGGCCGATCGACGACTGCTCGACCCACTTCGTCAACACCGGGGCCTACGGCGACCTGACCGGGGTCCTCGGAGACCTCCGAGGGGTCGACGCCCAGTCGCACGGGCATTACCACTTCGTCTACCGCGAGCCGGGGGCAAACCGGCGGAATCTGGAGCGGGCCCACCGGATCCTGGCCGACGCCGGCTTCGCGCCCGAGGGGTTCGCCGGGCCGCACGGCCGATGGAACGAAGGGCTCGATCAGGCGCTCGAAGACCTGGGCTACTCGTACTCGTCCGACTTCCAGCTCGGCTACGACGACCTCCCGTTCTTCCCCTGGCGGGGCGACCGGTTCTCGGAGGTCTTGCAGGTCCCGGTCCATCCGCTCTGCGAGGGGGTCTTCCTGGAGGCTGGGGGCGACTGGCGGTCGGTGGCCGACCACCTGATCCGGGCGGTCCGGGCGAAGTCCGAGGCCGGCGAGCCGGCGTTCGTCTATGGCCACCCCGAGCGTCGGCTGGGTCGGTATCCCGAGATCGTCTCCGAGCTGGCCGGGGCCGTTGGCCGCGAGTCGATGCTCTGGCGGACCACGCTGACCGAGTTCGCCCGCTGGTGGCGGTTCCGTTCCGGGCGGAAGTGGTCCATCGTGGCCCGCGAGGGAGACCGCTCCGAGGTCCAGTTCGACGAGTGGGACGCCCGATACCCGCTGGCCCTGGAGGTCGTCCGGGGCCATCACGTCGCGGTGATCCCAATCTCCGGCCCGAAGACGTCGTTCGGGCTCGGGGCGCTGGCCTTCGAGCGGCGCGACGCCCGGGTCGACCTGCCAACTCCGACGTTCCTCCGAGGGCCCCGGGGGTTCAAGGCGGTCGTCCGATCGGCGCTGGATTGGGAGACGGTGACGCCGACCGAGGAGCTGCCCGCGGGGACGATCGCCGCCCGGGTCAAGCGCGAGCTGAGGCGGTGGAAGGACCGCGAGGCGGGACGTTTGGACTCAGACCGGGCAGGCTCGTGAGCGAGGTTGGCCTTGACGCCCGGGGCGAATCGGGCCAGAAGTAGGCATCGTTCGGAGCGGTCGGGCGCCAAGGATGGGGCCCTCGCCAACCAGGGAAGGACGGGCGGACGCATGGCCATCGGCGGTCTAACAGCGGAACGGCTCGCACCCGCCGGACCCGAGGTTCCAGGGCGGGCCCGCGCGATCCGATCGGCCCCGGTCATCCCCGCCCGGCGCTGGCTGGCCGAGCGGACCCGGGGCGAGATGGTCCCGGGCTCGGTGGTCTATCACGCCCCCTCGACGGCCTTCCAGTCACCCGGCGGCGGCGAGAACCAGCTCATCCAGACCGGCCGTTACCTCGAAGCCCGGGGAGTCGCGGTCCGGCCGTTCTCCCCCTGGGTCGACCGCCTCGATCGGGCGGGGCTGCTCCACCTGTTCGGGATGTCGCGCGAGGGGCTGCAACTGGCCCGGGTCGCGCGGGCCCGGGGCGTGCCGGTCGTGCTCTCGCCAATCTGCTGGATCGAGCCGAGGGCGATGGCCGCGCTGGCGACCGACCCGGTGGGCCGGCTGGCGAACCGGGCCAAGTGGCGGCTCAAGGCGATGGTCCCCCGCTGGCCGACCTGGCGTCGCGAATTGCTCCGGGCGGCCGACGCGATCCTGCCCAACTCGGCCGCCGAGGGGGAGCAACTCGTCCGGTGGTTCGGGGCCGACCCCGGCCGGATCCGCCCGGTCCCCAACGGGGTCGAGGAGCGATTCGCCCACGCCGATGCCTCGGCCTTCCGCGCGGCCCACGGGCCGGGCGACTTCGTCCTCTACGTCGGCCGGATCGAGCCGAGGAAGAACGTCCTGGGGCTGGTCGAGGGGGTCCGGCTCGCGGGGCTCCCGCTGGTCGTCCTGGGCGACGCCCTGCCGGGCTCCGAGGGGTACGCCGAGGTCTGCCGCCGCGCTGGCCGGGGCTTCGCCCGCTGGCTCCCCCGGGTCGATCACGACGACCCGATCCTCGAATCGGCTTACGCCGCGGCCCGGGTCCTGGCCCTCCCGAGCTGGTTCGAGACGCCCGGCCTGGTCGCGCTGGAGGCCGCTCTGGCGGGGACGGCCGTGGTCGTCACCCCCCACGGATGCACCCGCGAATACTTCGGCGGACGGGTCGGCTACGCCCGGCCCGACCGCCCCTCGGAGATTGCCCGGGCGGTCGCCGAGGCGTGGTCCAACGGCCCCGACCCCGGCCTCTCGGCGCACGTCGGGCGGCATTACCCCTGGTCCGAGGTGGCCCGACGGACGGCGGAGGCCTATGAACACGTCGCCCGCTAGTCCGAAGCCCGTGACCACCGGCCGCTACCGCTACACCCGATGGCGGTGGCGGATCTCGGTCCGCGTCCTCGACGCCGTCGGGTCACTCTTGATCCGGCTCTGGCGGCTGTTCCGCCCCGCGCGCTATCCCGAATCGCCCCGGAAGATCCTGGTCGTCCAGCTTGACCACATGGGCGACGCCATCCTGACCACGCCGATCTTCCCACGGCTCCGGGCCGCCTATCCCGACGCCTCGATCGAGGTCCTGGCCTCGCCGAGCAACCGCGAAATCTTCGAGGCCGATCCCGAAGTCGACCGGGTCCTCCTGGCCGATCGGAACTGGTTCGAGCGTCGGCCCGGACGTCGGGCGTTGGGGTCGGCCGTCTGGACGCTCGGCCGTTCGCTCCGATCGGGCGGATACGACCTGGGGATCGACGTCCGGGGCGACATCCTGACCGTCTTCGTCCTGGCCCTGGCCGGGATTCCGCGCCGGCTCGGCTGGGCGATGGGGGGCGGCGGGTTCCTTTTGACCGACGTCGCCCGGTGGGTCCCCGGCCGCCACGAGGTCGCCTCGCGGCTGGCCCTGATCGACCGGCTGGGCCTCCTCGACGACCAACCCGCCCGGGTCCGGGTCCACGCGACCGGCCGCGACCGGGTCCGGGTGGCCCAGGCCCTTCGCGAAGCCTGGCCCGGCCGGCCGGGGCGGGGGCATGCCCTGGTCGCGGCGGCCGTCTCGCATCAGGCTTTGGGCCGGGCGCGACGGTCTTTTCGGAAAAACGAACCCAATGGCTGGGACGAGCCCGACGCGCTGCACGCTGGCCGGTTTGGCGACTCGGCCCCGATCCTGGCGGTCCACCTGGGAGCCGGCGCGGCGGCCAAACGCTGGCCGACCCGGCACTGGCGGGAGCTGGTCGGGCGATTCCTCGAAGACGGATGGCGGGTGATCGCGGTCGGGGGGCCCGAGGACGTCCCGACGGCCTCGGAACTGTCGGCCCACCCCCGGTTCCGCGACTGGACCGGCCGGCTGGCCGTGACCGAGACCGCCGCGCTCCTGGAACGCGCCGATCTGTTCATCGGATCCGACTCCGGCCCCGCGCACCTGGCGGCCTCGGCCTCGACGGCCTCGGTGATCCTGTTCAGTGGGACCAACCGGCCCCGGCAATGGCGTCCCTGGTCGCGTCGTGCGTTGGTCTTGCGTCAAAAGGTCGCCTGCCACCCCTGCCATCACAAGGTCTGCCCGCTGGCCGATCATCCCTGCATGGCCGGCCTCGGCCCCGACCGCGTCTACCGGGCGGCCCGTCGCTGGTGGGCTCGCCTCCACCGCGCGGAGTCGCCGCATGTGCCGATCTGAGGTCGGGACGGGCCCGGGCGGGTCGGTCGGGGTGCGCGCTCCGGGAAAAGACGAACCCAATCCCGGAGCCGTTCGGCGGAAGGTCTGGAGGCGGATCATGGCGGAGTCGGATCGCGGAGATCGCATCGGGCTTCCTCGGTCGGCCGAGCTGACCCCGACATATTCACGATCTCTCCGGGCGCAAGAACACACTTTCCCTCCGAGAGTTGGCGGCCCGATTGCCTGGCGGGCGTGGCTGGCGCTGGCCTGGGCAGCCTGGTTCGGCCTGCTCTATGCTCGGATGCTCCTCGGAGCCCGGGCCCCGACGGTCCTCCACGCGATCGAAGGGGCTTTCCCCTGGATCGGGGGATGGAGTCAATGAAGGGGCCGGCGCCCGGAGCAGCGGGCGCCGAGTTCGAGGCGATTCAAGACGGATCGGTCAGCGGACTTCCATCGCCTCCAGCTTGAGCTTACCGAACACCCGCGAGACGGCCAGGAAGCTGTCAAAAGGGGAGACGCCGTCGAGGCTCGATTCGGACAGCTTGATGTGGACGGCGTCGACCTGGCTCTCGTCGAAGGCCGAGTCGAGGGCGACCCATCGGCGGTTGACGTAGACCTCGTTCCACATGTGGAAGCCGAAGCCCCCGAGGTGAGGGACGTAGACCAGGCCGGTCACGACCCGGGCGGGGATCCCTTCGGCGCGGCACATGGCGGCGGTCAGGACGCCGTGCTCGGTGCAGTCGCCGGCGAGGGTCCGGGCCACCTCGTCGGCGGCGGCGAAGGTCGTCTCGAAGTTCTTGTTCTTGAGGTTGGCATGGACCCACCGCGTGATCGCCTGCGCCTTGGCCCAGGGACTGGCCGCCGCGCCCGCGGCCCGGCGGGCCAGGGCCACGACCCGGGTGTCATCGCTGGTGATCATCGGGTTGGGTCGGGAAAACTCCGGGTCGACGGCTTCGGGCCCGGGTGAGCCGTCGTCGGGCCCGGCGGTCTTCACTTCGAGGACGGCCGTCCTTGGCTCGCCTCCGGCCTTGATCGCCTGGCGGCGGTCATTGGGGATGATCTGGGCGGGGTCGGCGTCGGTCATCGTCACCTTGTAGACGATGTCGCGGCTCCCCTCGGGGTTGGTGATCTTCCGGTCGATCTTGACGATCGAGGCGGCGAGCAAGTCGAACTGCGGCCCTGGCTTCAGCGCGGCCTCCCTGGTGGTCCGGTAGGTGACCATCCCGCCGTTGGAGTCGGTGAAGCTCTTGAGGACTTGCCCGCCGGAGTCGACCCAGAAGGTCGTATCCAGCTCGGGGGACTTCTTGCCGTCCTCGAAGGCGATCTCCTGGTCGACCCGGAGTAGCTCGCGATTGACCCCGCCGCCGAGGGCCACCGGCTCGATCCCCCGCGCGGTGAGCGTGGCCTCGCCGATCTTGTTGAGGTCAGGGATGAAGGTCTTGATCTTCCGAACCTCGCCCGGCTTGATGGGATTCCGCGAGAGGATCAGCTCGGGTCCGTAGGGGCCGTAGACGTCCTTGGCCCAGGGGATGACCTTCTCCTGGCGCTGGGCCCCGTTCTCGATCTTGAGCGTCATCTTGCCGTCGATGACGTCGCCGTGGACCCGGATCTCCTGCTGGCTGACGTGGGTCTTCGTGTCAAGCCGGAGGACCTCGCCATCGGGGGTTTCGATGGTCCCGTACTGGACCTCGATCGTGCTCGAATCGTTACCGCGCTTGAACGCGAGGTTGAAGTCGACCAGGACCCGAACGAGCTGGCGGTCCTTGTCCTTGACGGAGGCGACCCTCGTCCTCATGTGGCCGACCTTGTTCCCCGAGACGTAAACCGCGTCCCACGACTCGGATTCAGCCCGAGCAAGGCCGGCCGTCGCGATCGGCCCGATCAGGCCCAGGGCCAGGAGCCCGCACCGCACCCCTCGTCCGATCCGTCTCATCCGTGGATCCTTTCCGGTTCTGGGGAACGGTCGCCCGGCCTCCGAGGGCGCGAGCGGTCGGCGTCGAGCCCGCCGCCCCGGGACTGGCCGGGCGGCGGGCTCCGCCGGACTGCTCACTACTATGCTGCAAAGGGAGGGCCCGCTCAAGTTCAAGAGCCGGCCGGAGGCGGAGGGCGAATCGTCCGGGTTGAGGCGAAGGGCGTCAGCCGACGGTGATCATCGCCGAAAATCGGTCGCCCGAAAGTAATTCCAGCGCCCCGTGGAGGGCGAGCTGGCGGGTATGGTGTGAAGGGACCTGGCCACGAACCACCAGGTGACCCTCGACTTCCTCGACGGTCAAGTTCCGGATCCGACCATGCGTCGACTCCCGGACCCGATCCTCGATTTGCTGGATCAGCGAGGGCTGCGAAAGCGACATTCGAGCGAGCTCCTGGGCGGATCGGTGGTATGCGTGGAGATGTTCAGCGCAGATTCCGGAGTCGTCCAGAGGCCACAAGGACGGTCCGAGCACGATGAAATCGGCTCGACTCAACGTCAACCTTCCGAATGAAGAGGGCCAGGATCTCGATCGAGTTTAGTACCTTTTTCCCAAATGAGAACGAACCAACCTGGAAAAAGATTCAGGATTGCCGAAACTCCCACGAGAAATTCACGGGTCATTGGCCAGCAACGATCATCACGAGTGAACTTAAATTCAAACTGGCGACTCGAAATCGCTGGAAGGGACGTCGGGTCGCAACGAAGATGGTGCTTCGATGAGCACGCGCAACTCGCGAGCCATCCGCTCCAGTTCCACCCGATCCCAGGATTCGACCGCCCCCTTCCACCGATCCCAGAAGGGGCCACGCCCCAGGCCCGTCAACTCACTGAGCCGGCCGAGGTTGTAGCCGAGCTGGAACAGGGATAGGCGGTCGTCCCGTCCGTCGGCGATGATGGCGGCAATCTTGGCGATGCAATGTTCCATGATCGGGTCCGTCAATCCTCACGCTTGCGGGCGAGCCGGACCATCAACCGTTCCAGGACGATGCGGGGGGGGAGCGTGGAATCCCCCTTGATGTCGAGGTCGGCCTGGAGCAGGAGCCCGGGGAGCTGATCGACCCGGCTCGGGCCGAGGTGGGCGTGCTGCTGGCGGGCCTTCTCCACGCCGCCGGCGAAGATCCCGGCCCGCTGGCAGGCCTCCTTGAGGTCGACCCGGGCCCGGCGCAACTGGCCGGCGTGGTGGACCTTGAGGAGCGAGAACGACATCCCCGCCAGGAGCCGGACCGGCGCCTCGCCCGAGCCGAGGAGGTGGTCGAGGTCGGCCAGGGCTTCGGCGGGCTGTCCGGTGGTGGCGGCCTCGACGGTCCGCCAGATCGTCTCCACCCGCCCCGCCCCGACCATCTTCGCCACGTCCTCGCGGCGGATCAGGCCCTGGTCGCCGACGTAGACGTAAAGCTTCTCGACCTCCGACGCCAGGAGCCCGACCTCCGGCCCGACCAGCTCGACCAGGAGGTGCGCGGCGTCGTCGTCGAGCTTGACCTTGAACCGCGACCTGGCCATCTGGATCATCCAGACGGGTAGCTCGCGCTCATCGGGTGTCTTGCACTCGATCGCCAGTCCGACCTTGTCGACCAGCTTGGCGAGCTTGGTGTTGCCCGGCCAGGACTTGACCGAGAGGACCAGGACGCCGGCGGTCGAGGGCTTCTCGGCGTAAGTCTCCAGTTCCTTCCGGTGCGCGGTGACGAACGGGTCGGCCCCGTCGACGATCGCGACCCGGCATCGGGTCAGGAACGGCAGGGTCCGGACCTCGTCGAGGACGTCGGCCAGTTTCGCCTGATCGCCCGGGAAGCGGGTGACGGCCAGCTCGTCGGCCTCGGCGCCGAGGGCACCTCGGGCGATCGCCTTGATCGACTCATCGTGGAGGTAGGCGTCGTCGCCCGAGACGGCGAAGATCGGCTTGACGGTCGCCCGATGGGCCGGGCGGAGGAACTCGAATGCGTGCATGGGGAAAACCGATCCTGCGAGCGGTCCGGGACGTCGACCCGACGGCGAGAGCGTACCACGTCCCCGGCCCGACTCGCCAGGAACGCGGCGGCCGTCGATCACGGGGCGGGGGGCCAACCGGGCGAGAACCCCGGGGGAGGAGGCGGCGGCTCGATCCCGAAGTGGGCCTGGAGGATCCGGACGATCCGCTCGGCGGCCCAGCCGTCCCCATACGGGTTGGCGACGGTCGCGAACCGCGCGTAGGTTTCCGGCGAGCCGATGAGGGCCTCGACGGCCTCGACGATCGCCCGGCGGTGCGGGCCGACAAGCTGGACCGTTCCGGCGGCGACGGCCTCGGGCCGCTCGGTCTCGTCCCGGAGCACGAGAACCGGCTTGCCCAGCGACGGGCCTTCCTCCTGCACGCCGCCGGAGTCGGTCAGGATCAGGAACGAGGCCCGCATCAAGGCCACGAATTGGGAATAGCCAACCGGCTCGACCAGGCGGATCCGGGCCCGGTCGCGGAGGGTGGCGTCCACAGCCTCACGGACGTTGGGGTTGGGGTGGACCGGGAAGATCACGCTGAGTCGTGGGTCGCGGTCGACCAGGTCGCGCAGGGCCTCGCAGACCTCGACGAGCGGCGGGCCGAAGCTCTCGCGACGGTGCGCCGTGACCAGGATCATCCGGTCGGTCTCGGGTGGATAGGGCGGGGGGGCGGACCGGCCGTCGGCCAGGCGGAGGGCGTCGATCCCGGAGTTCCCGGTGACATGGATCGCCCGGTCGTCGATCCCCTCGCGGAGCAGGTTGAGCCGGGCCCGGGGGGTCGGGGCGAAATGGACCTCGGCCAGGTGGCCGGCCAGGACCCGGTTCTTTTCTTCCGGGAAGGGTCGGTAAGGCTGGCCGGTCCTCAGGCCGGCCTCGACATGGCCGAACGGGACCCGGCGATAGTAGGAGGCCAGGGCGGCGGCCAGGACGGTCGTGGTGTCGCCCTGCGCCAGGACGAAGTCGGGCCGCTCGGCGGCAAGGGTCGCGTCGAGGGCCGTCAGCGCCCGGGCCGTGATCTCGGCCAAAGCTTGCCCGGGCCTCATCAGGCCGAGGTCCAGGTCCGGGGCCAGGCCGAAGTCGGCCAGGGCCCCGTCGAGCAATCCGCGGTGCTGGCCGGTCGAGACCAGCCGAGGATGAAGGCCCTCGGCCCGCCGGAGGCCGAGGACGATCGGCGCCATCTTGATCGCCTCGGGCCGGGTGCCGACCACGCAGAGAATGACCCGGCCCGATCCGTCCGATCCGCCCATCGTCGCCAAGATCCCGTCCCGGAGCCCGACCACCGGATCGCGGACCGGCCGCGCCCCATCCGGGCGATCACGCGGACCAGTATGCCCCGATCCCGGCCCACCGATCAACCGTCTCCGAGAAATGCCTTTCGAGTGCCCTTGACGCGATCGAGATTTGTCATACACTCGATTGAAACGATCGTTTAAAACGTCCGATTGAGTCGTGAGGTGATTTTTTTGACTCTGGACCCGACCAAGGCCCGGTTGCTCGAAGCGGCGGGGCAGGAATTCGCCGAGAAGGGCTACGAGGGGGCGACGGTCCGGGCGATTTGCGACCGGGCCCGGGTGAACCTCGCGGCGGTGAACTACCACTTCGGGGACAAGGAGATGCTCTACGAGCAGGCGGTCCTGGAGGCCCATCGGTGCGGTCCGGAGTTGCCGCCCGAGGCGGTCCCGGACCTCCCGCCCGCCGAGGCGCTCCGGCGTCACATCCATTACTTCCTGACCGACGTGGTGGCGATCCGGGAGACGACCTGGCATCACTCGCTGATGCTCCGCGAGATGGTCGCCCCGACCAAAGCGTCGGAGACGCTGGTCCGCGAGGCGATCCGGCCGAGGTTCGAGCGGCTCTCGGGGATCCTCCGGCGGATCTGCCCCGGGGCCGACGATCAGCGGATCCACGCGCTGACCTTCAGCGTGGTCGGCCAGTGCCTGCACTACAAGCTCACCAAGACGATCTCCGAGCGGGTGGTCGGCGCCGAGGCGTTCGCCCGGCTCGACCTCGAATACCTGACCGACCATATCACGCAGTTCACGCTGGCCGCGCTTGGCCTGGTCCCGCCGATCGGCGCGGCGGGCGGACCGGCGGGCGAGGCCCGGACATCCGGGCGGGAGGATCGGCCATGAGCTGGATCGCGCTCCAGATGCTGACCGGCGACCGGGCGAAGTTCTTCGGGATCGTGATGGGGCTGACCTTCGCGGCCCTCCTGATCAACCAGCAGGGCTCGATCTTCTGCGGGCTGATGCTCCGGACGGGCTCGCTGATCACCGACACGACCGGGGCCGACCTCTGGGTCATGGACCCCAACGTCCTCCAGGTCGACGACAACAAGCCGATGGTCGAGAACAACCTGTACCGGGTCCGGGGGGTCGAGGGCGTCCTCTGGGCCGTCCCGTTTTACAAGGGGAACGGCCGGGCCAAGGTCAAGAACGTGGGGGGGAAGCCGGAGAAGGTCATCGAGCAGGTGATCCTGATCGGCCTGGACGACTCCTCGATGGTCGGCGCCCCGCCACCCGAGCGGATCCTGGCCGGTCGGCTCGAAGACCTCCGCCGGCCGGAGTCGATCATGGTCGACCAGACCCGGCTGGCCAAGCTGTTCCCCGGCTACCCGCCCGACGCCTACAAGAAGGAGAATGCCGCGTCGTTCCTGGGCAAGGACCTGGAGATGAACGACCACCGGGCGATCATCGTGGCCATCTGCGAGGCGTCGCGGACGTTCCAGTCGAACCCAGTGGTCTATACAACCTACTCGCGGGCCAAGGGGTACGTGGCCCAGGAGCGGAAGGTTCTCAGTTACATCCTCGCGAAGGTCGACGAGCCGGCGGGGATGGACGAGGCCCGGAAGTCGGCCCGGCGGGTCGAGGTCGCCGCGGCGGTCAAGCGCCAGACCGGCCTGCTGGCGCTGACGAGTCAGCAATTCCTCGACAAAACCATCGATTATTACCTGAAATACACCGGGATCCCGATCAACTTCGGGATCACGGCCTTCCTCGGGTTCCTGGTCGGGACGGCCATCGCCGGCCAGACCTTCTACAACTTCACGCTCGAAAACCTCAAGCAGTTCGGCGCCCTCAAGGCGATGGGCGCGACCAACGGGCGGATCGTCGGGATGATCCTGCTCCAGGCGCTGGTGGTCGGGCTCCTGGGATACGGCCTGGGGACGGGCCTGGCCGCGCTCTTCGGCGAGCGGACCAAGGGCGGGGAGCTGGCGTTCTACACGCCCTGGCAACTCCTGCCGATCACCGGCGGGGCGGTCGTCCTGATCTGCGTCCTGGCCAGCCTGGTGAGCGTCCGGAAGGTGATCGTGCTGGAGCCCGCGGTTGTCTTCCGCGGCTGATCGGACTCCAGGAGTCCGCGCGTCCCTCCCCCCCCACCGAGACGGAGGATCGATCGATGTCCGGGACCGAGACCGCCGCCGCCCGCCGCCCGCTCGTCGCACTCGGGGAACAACCCGGGGTCGCCGTGCGGATCCACGGGATTTCCAAGCACTTCGGGACCGGCGAACGTCGGGTCGCCGCCTTGAGGTCGGTCGACTGGGACGTGTACGCCGGCCAGATGAGCATGATCGTGGGACCTTCCGGCTGCGGGAAGACCACGCTCCTCTCGGTGATCGCCGGGATCCTCAACGCCGACGAGGGGTCGGTGACGATCTTCGGCCAGGAGGTCTCGGCGATGGGCGACCGGGCCCGGACGCGGTTCCGGGCCAAGCACATTGGCTTCGTCTTCCAGCAATACAACCTGCTCCCGGCCCTGACTGCGGCCGAGAACGCGGCGATCCCGCTGGTGATCGCCGGCTTTTCCAAGGCCCCGGCGGTCGACCGGGCCAAGGCGGTCCTCGCGACGCTGGGGATGGGCAAGAAGGCCGAGAGTCTCCCCAGCCAGCTATCCGGCGGCCAGCAGCAGCGGGTGGCGATCGCCCGGGCGCTGGTCCACGAGCCGAGCCTCCTGGTCTGCGACGAGCCGACCGCCGCTCTGGACCACGAGAGCGGCCTGGGCGTGATGGAACTGCTCCGCGAGGCCGCCGTCCGGCCCGACCGGGCCGTGGTCGTCGTCACCCACGACAACCGCGTCTTCTCCTTCGGCGAGCGGATCGCCCACATGGACGACGGCCGGATTGTCGAGGTCGAGGAGAAGGGCCGAAATGGGCTCGCCTGACCGATCTCCCCGCCCGATGCGTCTCGCCCTTCTCCTCCCGGCCCCCGAACGACGGAGCCTCCCGATGCTCAAGAAGTTGATCCTGCCGGCGGTCGCGGTCGCCGGGTTCGGATTCGCGGTCTACGCGGTGGTCAAGGCCCGCGAAGTCCCCGCGGCGTCGAAGCCGTTGGTGTCCCCGCCAACGCAGACGAGTTACCGGCGGAAGATCGCCGGGGCCGGGATCATCGAGGCCCGGCTGGAGAATATCCCGGTCGGCTCGCCGGTGCCGGGTGTGGTCTGGGAGGTCTACGTCCACGCCAAGGACCAGGTGAAGAAGGGCGATCCGCTATTCCGGATCGACGACCGCGACCTCCGGGCCGACCTGGAAGTCCGCGAGGCCAGCCTGGCCTCGGCGATCGCCTCGTTCCGGAGGCTGGAAGCCGCCCCCCAGACCGGCGACATCCCCACCGCCGAGGCGACCGTCGAGGAGACCCGGGCCAAGCTCCACGACGCCGAGGCCTCCGCGGGCCGCTCCGACCGGCTCTATCAGAAGCAGATGGGAACCGCCAGCGACTACGACCGGGACCGTTACGCCTTCCAGGCCGCCAAGGCGAACCTGGCCAAGGCATCGGCCGACGTGAACCGGCTGAAGCTGACCTGGGAAGCCGACAAGCAGGTCGCCAAGGCCTCCGTCGCCATGGCCGACAGCCAGGTCCGGAGCACCAGGACCCAGCTCGACCGGCTGGTCGTCCGCGCCCTGGCCGATGGCGAGATCCTTCAGGTCAACGTCCGCCCCGGGATGTTCGCCGCGGCGCTCTGGAACCAGGCGCTGGTGGTCATCGGCGACAGCAACCGGCTTCACGTCCGGGTCGACATTGACGAGAACGACGTCCCGCTGTTCGACCCCAAGGCCCCGGCCGTCGCCACGCTCAAGGGCCGGCCCGGGGTGAAGTTCGACCTCGTCCCGTACAAGGTCGAGCCCTACGTGATCCCCAAGCGGAGCCTCACCGGCGACAACTCCGAGCGGGTCGACACCCGGGTCCTCCAGGTCGTCTACGCCCTCCCCGACCATCCCTCGGTGAAGCTTTATATCGGTCAGCAGATGGATGCTTACATCGAGTCCGACCCATCCGAGGGCGTTTCGCTCGACCCCACCGACGCCCCGCCCGATCGGAAGTCGGCGACCACCCCGCCGGTCAGTCCGAAGGTTTCGACCGGTCCAGCCGCCTGACCGGGCTTTAACGGGACTTCGGGGTCCGGGGGGGCTTGCGCTTCTTCGGCGTCGCCGTCTTCGACGAATCTTTGGCGGCGGGGCCGGCCGGGTCTTCGGATCCGACCGGCCCTTCGACGTCCGGGTTCGGCTCGCCCTTGGGCGTCGGGATGATGGTGAAGGGGATCGACTGGGTGGCCGTCGCCCCCGCGGCCAGGGCGTCGTGGAGGATGATCTCGAACTCGTAATCGCCGGGAGGCAGGTTCTTCAGGCCGATGTTGTTGGTCAGGAAGATCTGGTAGGTCGGTGAGTCGAACGTGGTCTCGTACTCCAGGAGTTTCTCCTCCTTGGAGAGCGGGTTCTTCTCGCCCTTCCGACGGATCTGGCCATCCTCGATGAACTTGGCCCGGTAGCGCATCTGAACCGGCTCGACGCGGTAGTTCAGCGGGCGGAAGTAGACCTTGAGCTTGTCCTCGCTGGTCAGGCGGGCCTGGGGGAGCGGGACGTAGTTCTCGAAGCCGTCGACCCGCGAGCAGGCCACGGCCGGGGTCATCTCGAACCGGCGGACGCCGGGCCTTGGTTTGGCGTCCCCGGTCCGGCCGGGCCGGTTGGCCGGGGCGTGGTCCTCCGCGGCGCCCGAACAGAGCAGGGCGGCGAGGATCGGGACGGCGATTCGCCCGGGTGGCCTCATCTCTCGGTCTCCTGGTGTCCGTCGACGTCGAGGGGTCCGACCCTCCGCACGATACCGGACCCGCCGCCCTCGGGCAAGGGATGGCGAAAACGCCCCAGAATTCCGGGAGGGAGTCTGACGGTCGCGGGGGCGGCGGGTTCGGCGATGGACCCGTCCGGTCGCGGAAGACGATCGGGAGGTGAAGAGTGTAAGGAGGCAGGTCGAGCCGACCGGCGGATTGGGCCGTTCCGGTCGGCCGATTCGGGCCGAAAAAAGAAAGCGGCGACCCGAAGAACGGGTCGCCGCGTTGCGCAGGAATTTTCATGGACCGACCCGAGAGCGAATCACGGACGGATCGAAGGGCGGATCCGGCGACGGACGCGCCAGGCCGCGCCCCCGGCGACGAGGCCCCAGGCCAGGATGGTGGTGGGCTCGGGCGTCGTGACCTTCGGGGTGATCATGGGGCCGGGGGTCGGCGGGATGACGTTGGGCGGGACCTGAAGCAACCCCGGTTCGGGGAGCGGGGCACCGACGAAAGTGTTCTGAACGAAGCTCTTGCCGATGGTGTAGGTGCTGGCGGCCCCGGTGTAGGCCTGGATGTAGAAACCCTTGGTGAGTGCGTTCAGGTTGGGGATCGTGCTGAAGTTCTTGATGGTGAACTCAAAGTCGGGATGGTCCTTGGTGGGATCGTAGGCCAGGGCGCCGAGGTGGTCGGTCAGGGTGGTCCCGTAGCTTCCCCCCAAGAACGTGGATCCATTGGAAGTCGACACCTTGAAGCTGTCCAGGCTTCCGGCGGGCGAGGCGGACTTGTCGGCGGGGACGCCAGCGACCACCCCGGCCTGGGCGGGGGTGGCGGCCGAGGAGAAGGCGACCGTGATCGACTTGTCGCCGCCGATGTGCGGCTGGTTCTGGCCGCCCGGGAAGATCCTCGGGTCCTGCTTCCCTTCGGGGCTGCCGTCGGTATTTCCGGCGATTCCCCAGAAGTTCACGCCGACCGCCAGCGTATCCGACTGCTTGTCGTAACTGAGTCGGATGTCCTTCATGTCGAAACCGTTGGTCCGCCCCGCCTGGGTCAGCCATTCCGGCTGGGCCACGGCGTCGAGGCTTTGTCCCGGAATGACCGTGACGCTCTTCGAGCTGGCATTGAAATCTTTCTCGACGTCGCCGGTCTGGAACAGCGGCGAGACATCCGTGCCCATCGGCCCTGCCGAAGCGGCCCCGCCCCAGGACAGGGCCAGGATCGCAATGGCCCAGCGAAAGACGCTGTGGCGCACCATAACGAGACTCCTTCCACGTTAAGGTTCTCTTCCCCGATCACGATCGACATGCCTGAGGCACGCCCGGCCCGGGGTTTCGGTCCATCTCCAGGCCGGCCCAGTCTCGCGGAGGCATGGTGCCTACCACTATCAAGGCCGTCCATTGGCTCGCTCATCGGGCACCACCGGGTCGATCCGGTCGGGGTCGGCCATCCCGCCCACCTCCCGGTCGCCCGCTCTCCCAGGGAACGGCCCTCGTACGTGGCCGGTTATCAGGAAAGGACATAGGCGCGATGTCGTTGTTCACGAAGCTTTTCGAAGCCGTTCACTCGTGGCGGCGGCGTCGCGTCGGGCTCAAGGCCCGGAAGCGCGCCGACCTGGCGATGGAACAGCTTGATCATCGGCAACTGCTCGCCGTTAACTTCACCGGGAACGTCCCGATCGATTTTCCTGCTACGCAGGCCCCAGGCGTCGTCGTCATCCCATCCCCCCCTGACAACCAAGTTCCCTTGATCCCTGCTCCGCTGGTCGGCATCGTCTCGGTCTCCGGACTTCAGATCAACCAACTTCGGGTCAGTTACACGCCGGCCGACGATACTCTCAGCGTCGGGGTCGAGGGACCGCCCAATGGTCGCGACGGCCGTGAGGTCATCGCTGGCGACAGCGATAATAACGGCAATTCGGCGACTGTCGACCCGAGAATCTCCAACCCTCAGGGGACCGGAGCCGAGCAGGGATTCCAGGACCCCGCCGACATGGGCGGGACCAAGACCTATGGGATTTTGCTGGATCTGAATAAGCCCAACGTGCCCGACATCGCCGCCGGGTTCCCGATCATGAGCCCGAACCCGAACGGCGTGAAGCCTTTCGAGGTCGCCAGGGCCATCAACAATCAACCGAATCATCCCGATCGGTTCGATGCGAATAACGTTTTCCCCCAGTACACGGGCAATTTCTACCTCGCCAACGACCCGAATCATCCCAACTTCGAGCTCCAGATCGCTCATTTCTCGCAACTCTATCAACAGACGACCGGCAAGGTGTTGACGCCGACGACGAATCTCGGCATTGGCGCTTTCGCCGCCTCAGCGCAGAGTATCGGGATCAGCGACGAGTTCTTCCCGCCGCAGCCGATCACCCTCTCGAACGCCTCCCCGATCCCGCCGCCGGTCGTGGTCCCGGCGGTCTCGGTGGCCAAGACGACCAACGGCCAACCATCCACGACGCCCCCCGGACCGATCGTCGCGGTCGGTGGCCTGGTGACCTTCAACTATGAGGTCACCAATCCCGGCAACGAACCGCTCAAGAACGTGGTCGTGATCGACAACAACGGGACCCCGAGCAACACGGCCGATGACTTCAACCCGACCCCGGTGCTGAACGGCAACGGGCTCAACGTCGGCGATACGAATGGCAACGGCCTGCTCGACCCGGGCGAGGACTTCCGCTACAGGGCGATGGGCACGGCGACGGCCGGCCAGTATGAGAACACCGTATCGGTCTCCGCGACCGGCAACACCACCGGGATCCCGGTCAACTCGACCTCCCTCAGCCATTACTTCGGCCAGGCCCCGACCCCGCCGATTCCGGTCTTCTGCCCGCCCGTCTCGCCGACGGTCTTCATCAACCCGCATGAAAATAACCACGTCAACTCGGCCCACCCCTCGCCGATCCGGGTGAACGTCCTGGGCTCTTCGGGATTCAATCCCACGACGATCAACCCGGCCACGGTCCGTCTGGGGATTCCGGGGATGAGCGCGATCTCGGGCGCCGCGCCGATCCTCAACTTCGAGCGGAACGTCAACCACGACCAGTTCCCCGACGAGACGTTTGTCTTCGACGGCCTGAGCCTGAACCTCCCGCCCGGGGTTACCAACGCCGAGCTCTCCGGACAGACCACCTCGGGCACGATGTTCGCCAGTTCCGTGACCGTCTTCAACCGCGACTCCTCTTACTACACCCCGGCGCAGATCAACAAGCAGCAGGCCGATTACGCCAGGTACGACCAGAAGAACAATATCTCGATCACTAGCGGCAACTTCGTGGCCCCGCCGCCGACGGTCCCGAAGGCCGCGATGCAGCGGGCCGCCTCGATGGCGATCAACGACCTTTACGATCCGTTCCGGGGCCAGACGGTCCCCCGGCAGGTCAACACCGGCGGAGTCGGGGCCGTCCAGGCCGCATCCACCTCGGGGGGATCCGCGCCGGTCGTCTCGATCCAGACCAGGCACGGTAACGCCGTCAAGGCGGCCAAGGCGAAGGCCATCCGCGTCCACATGAACGCCGGTAGCCGGGCCACTTCCCGGGTGCCCTCGATCCAGCAGATGATCGCGGGAGGGGCCTGAGCCCCGGCCTTGCCTCGACGGGACGCGACGGGGGGGCGGACTGGTCCGTCCCCCTCGCCGTTTCGAAGGATTGACGGTGACCGTCGGCCCGCCATTCCTTTAAGATGGGGGACATGGACGACCCCCAGCCTGGACCCGACCCCGCGAGCCTCCTGGCGATCACCGGCTCGTTGGCGATCCCGCTCGACGAGTTCCGGTTCGAGTTCGCGCGGGCCGGCGGGCCCGGTGGCCAGAACGTCAACAAGGTAAACTCCAAGGCCGTGCTCCGCTGGAAACCCGCCGAGAGCCCGAGCCTGCCCGGGCCGGTCCGCGAGCGACTGCTTTTGGCTGTCGGGACGCGACTCACCAAGGAGGGGGAGCTTTTGATCGGCTCCCAGCTCACCCGGGACCAGGGCCGGAACGTGGCCGACTGCCTCGTCAAGCTCCGTGAGCTGGTTCTCGCCGCCGCCCGGCCTCCCCGGACCCGACGGCCGAGCCGGCCGACCCTCGCCTCCAAGGTCCGGAGGGTCGAGGCCAAGCTCCGCCGATCCACGACCAAGCGACTCCGACGTAAACCCGACGCGGACTGAGAGGCAATCCGGGAGCGAAGATGGCTAATGGTGAACGACGGACAAGAGCCAATGGATCTGAAGCCACTTCGTCTGCTTATATGGGAATTCATTCACCAGTCAACCATCGCCCATTGACCATAACCCAATACCACGACTCGGAAAGATGACCGGATCGCCTCTGATCCCCGCACGCCCCAGGAGCCGTCCCATGGCCAACCACAGCCCCTACCAGCAGAAGATCATCAAGCGGTATTACAACAACTACGACGCGATCCAGTCGCAGAAGCTGGCCGAGATGGTCACCGAGCTCTACCTGGCCGAAGGGGACAAGAAGCGCGACCGGCTCTGGGCCCGGGTCGCCGAGACCCTTACCAAGCTCGAATTCCCGGCCGCCCGGATCGAGCACCTTCTCGCCAAGAAGGACCCGGCCCTCCTGGCCGGCGTCATGAAGGAACTGGAAGGCAAGGCGAGCTGATCGGCCCGCCCCGGACCCGGAAAGATCGCCCCCGACCGCGATCCGGCGGGAATCTTCCGATCGAGTTGTCCGACCGCGTGGGATCGCGTACGTTCCCGATGTGAGGAGCCGTGAACGACGCCCAGGCCGATCCCCATCGCAGACGGAGACGCAAGATGACGTTAGCCCAGCGGGTCCGGGAGCACCGATACGCGAAAGGTTGGGGCCCCGATGAGCTGGCCGGCCGGGCTTCGATCTCCCGGACGGCGCTCTATCAGATCGAGAGTGGCAAGACCGAGCACCCCAGGGCCGGGACGCTCCGGCGGATCGCCCAGGCCCTCGACATCCCGACCGAAGCCCTGCTCGGCCCCCACCTCGGGGTCGTCGGCCTTGGCTGGCCGCCGGCCGAGTCGTCGCCGCTCGCCCCGACCGCCCGCTACCGCCTCGACGAGCCCCCGGGCCTCCCCCGTGGGATCGAGATCGAGCGGAAGTTCCAGGAGTTGCTCGCCTCTCCCCTCGGCGAGGGCGTCGCCCGGATCGTCGAGGAAAGCTACCGGATCCTGCCGAGGGGCGTCGCCGAAGCCCGATGGTAAGTCATCCTGGTCATTTGGAAAATCCGGGACGTGGTGTAGATTTCCTCAAGTGCCGGGCGGAGCGGGCCGACCCGATCCGTCGGCCCCACCTTGAGGCTTCACCATGCGACGCCCCGTCCCTTCCCTGCCGATTCTGACCCTGGTCGCGCTGGTCTGGGTCGTCGTGACGCCCCCGGACGCGGAGGCCGGCGGCCCATTCCGACGCCGCCCCCGACCGGTCGTCGAGACCGCGACTACGACCCGGCCCGAGGACAGGGTCGCCCCGTCGCCGATGCTCGGCTCGTTCATGCCGACGCCCTACATCACGGTCCGGGGCAACGGCGTGATCGGTGGCGGCTACTCGCCGCTCGGGCTCTACGGCCGCGAGCAATCGCTCACGGTCTATGGCCCCCTCTCGGCCCTCCGGTCGACCGCCGCCCCGGTCAACACGGTCGTCCGGGGCTACAACGGGATCCCTACCGTCGTCGAGGGGACCTCGTTCTCGAATCCCAACCAGCCCTCGCTCTCCCCGGTCGTCTACCCCACCCGGGCGAGCAACTTCTCGGCCCTCCGGTTCCAATCCACGCCCCCGCAGTGGGACAAGGCGATCCTCTGGATTGATCAGAATTGACCGATGGGTGATGGCCGACTCTCATTGGCCATTACCCATGAGTCATCGCCCTTCCGCCCCCAGACGCTGCCGGAGCCGTTCGAACCGGCCCCGGAGATCGCCCCCCCCCAATTCGGGATGGAGGATCGCGGTGGCGTCGATGACCTGCCGCGCGTCCTTGGGGCGATCCGATCGGTAGTAAGCCAGGGCCAGCCCGTAGCGGGCCGCGAACCAGGGAGGCGAACCGGGCGTGAGCCGGCCGGCCCGGAGGCGCTCGGCGTCGATGGCCAGCCCGAAGGCTCCGAGCCGGAGGTAGAGGTCGGCCAGGTCGCGGAGGAGGTCGGCGTCGGTCGACTCCCGTGGGCCTCCCCAGGCCGCGACCTCCTTCTTGGCGGCGGCGGGGTCTCCGGAGAACAGCAGGGCCCGGGCGTGGTGGAGCCGGACCTCGTCGCGGTCCCCGGGAGGGATCTGGTCGAGCCGTTCGGACATCCGGGTGGTGAACGTCCGGAGGATCAGCCCGAGCCGCCTTCGGGCGATCTCGGATTCGGCCTCGGCCGCCGATCGGTCGAGCGGCCGGACCGCTGGCAAAAGTTCGTCCGGCGGGGCGGTCCGCGACTCGGCCCGGGCGACCTGCTCGGCGTCGAGGGTCCGGCCCATCTGGGCGAGGGCCACCGCCCGGTAGAGTCGGGCGAGCCGGTGCTGGTCGGGACCGGCCGCCATCCGGAGCAAGCGGTCGGAGACGTCCAGGGCCACCGTCGGACTCCCGGCGTCGGGGGTCAGCTCCAGCCGGGCGAGCCGGAGGGTGAGGGCGACCGCCTCGTCGCCCGCGGTCGCCGCGTCGATGGCGAGCCGGAGCGACCTCCTGGCCTCGTCGATCCGGGCCTTCGACGCCGGGGCGTCGCGGTTGATCCGCTGGTCCTCGACGGCCTCGCGGAGCAGGTCGGCCGCCGCCAGCCGGGCCTCCAGCCATCGAGGGTGTCCGTGCCCGATCCCGGAGAGCAGGGAAGTGGCCTCGTCGCGGCGGCCCGAGGCGAGCCGGAGCTGGCCGAGGAGCCACCGGGCCTCGCCGGTGCTCGGGTCGTCGGGGAAGTCGCGGACCTGGGCTTCGAGGGCCTCCCGATAGGATCCCTTCGAGGCGTCGGGCTTCCCGGCGGCCACGGCCCGCCCCCGGGCCAGCGCCCGGAGCATTCCCGCCCTGGCCCGGAGATCGCGCGGGGACTGGGCGTTATCGACGACCCGGGTGAGCCATCGATCGGCCTCGGTGAATTTCTCCGCCTGGAACAGGCAGGCGCCGGCCTTGTAGCGGAGCGAGGCCGCGCGGTCGAGCTGGCCGAGGGCCTCGGCGCGGTCGGCCCCCTTGCCTTCGAGCCGGCCGGCCCGGGCCGGGTCGCCGAGCCGGAGGTGCCCTTCGGCCAGGACGTCCCACCACTCGGCGGGGGCGTCTCCGGGGGGCTCGTCCACCGATCGGGCCAGTTCCATCAGCCCTCGCCTGGCCTCGGTCCGGCCGGAGCCCGGGAGCGGCCCGGCGATCCCGAATGCCTCGGCGTCGATCTCCCTCCGCTGGCGACCGGGCGGCAGCTCCCGGCGCCGCGCCAGCGTGATCCGGAGCCTCAGGAGCCGTTTCAACGCATCATCCACCTTCGACGCATCCACCAGCGCCCGGGCGTCCCGGAACAGCTCGCGGCCGGTCATCGCGGCGACCTTGGCTTCGAGGATCGGGGCGGCGGGGGGCGGGGGCGTGAGCTTCTCGGCCTCCTCGGACTCCATCTGGGCCTGGCCGAAGTGCCCGAGCCGGTTGGCCAGCTCGGCCCGGAGGAGCCGGGCGAACCCTCGGAGCCCCGGGGCGGTCAGCGACGTATCCAGGAGTCCCAGCGCCTCACGCTCGGCGGCCGTCCGGGCCGGGTCGTTCTCGAGCCCGAGGCGGGCCCGGTCGGCGATCGCCTGCGCCAGCCGGAACCGGACGTTCTGCGCCAGCGGGTCGGCAGCGTCCGGACCCTTCAGGCCGACCGCCCGGAGCCGGCCGATCGCCTCGTCCAACGCCCGGACGGCCCCGACCCGGGCCGGGGCGTCGGCGGGCGACAGCTCGGCCTGCTCGGCCAGGCTCCGCCCCTCGGCCCACCTGTAGACGGCGGCCTGGAATCGGATCAGCGGGGCCGGCTCCACGCCCGGATTCTTCGATAAGAAATCGTCGAGCAGGCCGACGGCCTCGGACCACATCGCCCGCCGCGACGGGGCCGAAGTCGAGAGCTGCGCGGTCTGGTCGATCGCGGCGGCGCCTTCGAGTGCCCGGCGGGCCCGTTCTTCCGAGGGGATCGAGGGATTGGCCAGTGTCGCCCGGAGTTCGGCCAGGTCCGGCTCCTCGGCGGCCCGGGCCGGAGCCCCCATCGCCAGGACGAGCCCGATCGTCATCGCCCGGGCCTTCGAGAATCGTCGCATGCCTGGCCCTTCGATGTTCCCGGCGGTCCCGGCCCCCGAACCGATCGGACGCCCCGATGATTATAGCGCAGGCAGCGGGCGATCGGCCCGACCCGGCGGGCGGTCGTCCCGGTTCAGGCCGATTCGAGGAGTCGGAAGGCGTCCAGGGTGTTCCGGAGGAGCAGGGCGACCGTCATCGGCCCGACGCCGCCGGGAACGGGGGTGATCCACGAAGCGACTTCGGCCGCGGCGGCGGTATCGACGTCGCCGCAGAGGCTCCCGTCCTCGCGGCGGTTCATCCCGACGTCGATCACGACCGCTCCCGGCTTGATGTCGCCGGCCTTGACGTGCTCGGCCCGGCCGATGGCGGCGATCAGGATGTCGGCACGGCGGGTGAACTCGCCCAGGTCGCGGGTCGCCGCGTGGCAGACGGTGACCGTCGCGTCGCCACCCGGCCCCTTCTGCAAGAGGAGCAGGGCCATCGGCTTGCCGACGATCCGCGACCGCCCGAGGATCACCACGTGGGCGCCCCGGGTCTCGACCCCGGAGGCGACCAGAAGCTCGCGGATCCCCAGCGGGGTGCAGGGGACGAACCGGGGCTGACCGATCGCCAGGAGCCCGGCGTTCTCGGGGTGGAAGCCGTCGACATCCTTCCTCGGGTCGATCCGCTCGATCACCCGCCGGTCGTCGATCTGGTCGGGCAGGGGGAGCTGGACCAGGATCCCATGGACGTCCGGGTCGGCGTTCAAGGCGTCGATCGTCGCCAGGAGCTTCCCCTCGGTCACCCCGGCCGGGAGCCGAAGGAGGGCCCCTCGGATCCCGGCGGCCTTGCAGGCGTTCTCCTTGTTCCGGACGTAGACCTGGCTGGCTGGATTCTCGCCGACGAGCACGACCGTCAGGCCAGGGACGCGGCCCGTATCGGCCTGGAGTTCGGCGACCTGGCGGGCAACATCGTCGCGGATCGACCGGGCGAGCGACTTGCCATCGAGGATGCGGGCGGCCAACGATCGTCCTCCCGAAGTCCGGAGCGGGCCGGGTTCGCCCGGCCTCGGGGCGCGAACTCCTATAATGGCGGTCGTGTCGTCCCGACTCCAGGGATCGCCGCCCTCGGGCTCGAAAATCGAAAGGGATGGATGGAAGCGGACGACGCAACCGAAGGTGGGGTCCTGGTCCCGATCGCGGAGCGGGCCGAGGTCTGGGCGGCCACTCCGATGCCCGGCGGATCAATCGCCCGGCAGGTTCTGATGCTGGCGGGCCCGGTGCTGGTCGAGCAGTCGCTGCTCTACCTCGTGGGCCTCTCCGATACGATCCTGACGGGCCGCTACCTGACTTCGGAGGACCTGGCGGCGATCGCGGTCGCCACTTACCTTTTGTGGTTTCTGGGGAGCCTGATGACGGTCGTCTCGGTGGGGGCCACGGCCCTGGTGGCCCGGCTGACCGGGGCGAAGGACCCGGAGGCCGCCCAGAGGGTCTGCCAGCAAGCGGTCGGGCTCGCCTTGATCTTCGGGACGGCCATCCTGATCGCGGGCCAGTTCGCGGCGCCCGGCCTGATCCGGGCCCTGAACCTGGAAGGGGAGGCGGGCCGGGGGGCCGCGATGTTCCTCCGGGTGATCCTGCTGGCGGCCCCGCTGCTGGCCTGCACCTCGGCGGGGATCGCCTGCCTCCGGGGGGTGGGGGACACCCGGACCGGGATGTGGGTGATGGTCCTGGTCAACGTGGTGAACGTGGGGCTGAGCTGGACCCTGGTCCGGGGGTTAGGGCCGATCCCGAGGCTGGGATTCGCGGGGATCGCGATCGGGACCGCCACCAGCGAGGCCGTCGGCGGCCTGGCGGTCCTGGCGATCCTGGCCCGGGGCCGGTCGGGGCTCCGGCTCGGACTCTCGGGGCTCAGGCCGGTCTGGCGGGAGTCGCGACGGATCTTCCGAATCAGCCTGCCGGCGGCCGGCGAGAGCCTGACCAACGTCGCCTGCCAGCTCTGGTTCCTCGGCCTGATCAACCGCCTGGGACCGACATCCACCGCCGCCCACGGCGTGGCGATCCGCTGCGAGGCGCTGGCGTTCCTGACCATCACCGCCTTCTCGATCGCCGCCGGGACGTTAACCGGCCAGTACCTCGGCGCGGGCCGGCCGGACCTCGCGGCGAAGGCCGCCCGGACCGCCTGGGGGATCGGCGTGGGCTTGCTGGTCGTCCTGGGGACGGTCATCTACTTCGAGGCCGAGGCGATGTTCGACCTCTTCCTGGCCGGGAAGCAGCCGGGGGTGGTGGCCGAAGGAGTACCGGTCCTCCGGATCGTCGCGTTCGCCATGCCGTTCCTGGCGACGCTCAACGTCCTCAACGGGACCCTCCGGGGTGCGGGGGACACCCGATGGCCCTGGGTGATCGTGCTGGTTGGATATCTGGGGATCCGCCTCCCGTTGACCTACTGGCTGACATTCCCGGAATCGGCCGGTGGCCTGGGACTGGGCCTCCGGGGCGCCTGGCTGGCGATGTTCGCCGACCTTGCCGCCCGGGGCATCCTGGTGGCCGCCCGATTTCTCCAGGGAGGGTGGAAGTCGGTGGAGGTTTGAGCAAGTCAGGTTCCCCCCTGCCAGATTTCAAATTCCCGAGGAGAGATTGTCCGCGCTCACTGCTCGACCAACGCCGCGCGGCGGTCGCGTACGATGGCGAAGAGGCGGTCGAGATTTGAAGTCCGGAAGACCGACTGGACGGTGGGCGAGAGCTCGCAGAGGCGGAGCCTGCCGCCGGTCCCGTCGACCCGGCGTTGGAGCAAGATTAACTTGCCCAGCAGCGAGCTGGAGATCAGATCGACTCCGGAGAAGTCGAGGACGACCCGGATGGGCTTGCCGTCGTTGGGGAGGGCGGCCCCGAGCTGGTCGGAAACCTCGCGGACCGTCCGATCGTCGAAGAGCAAGCGATCGCGGAAAGTCACGACCTGCATGCCGTCCGCCTCGGTGACCTCGATTCGGAGCGTGGCGGGCATGGTGAACTCCCAATATGCGCCGTGAACTGACGATCGACTTCCCGCAAGGATATACGAGCGGTCGATGAAAGGCGAGGTGATGGCGCAAAGATCTGCAAATGAGATGCCACCTTATGCATCTCGCCGACGATTCCGGCGGAGCGGGCCGTCCTGGCGTGGAGCCATCGGGGGCGACGGGGCGTGCGGCGGCGCGGCGCCGGAGGATTTTGGCGAGGCTTCGTCGGGCGACCTGGCCAGGAAGGCGAGGGCGGCCGCTCGGTCTTCGACGAAGGTGAACATCGGGCTCAGTTTACTGATCCGGAAGACTTCGTGGACGTTCTCGTCGACGTGGCAGAAGACCACATGGCCCCCTTGCTGGCGGGCCAGCCGGTGGAGCGCCAGGAAGCCGCCCAGCGAGGCCGAGCCGGCGTACATCACGCCGTTGAGGTCGACGACGAGGTCGGGCTTGCCCTTGGACCGGACGTGGGCCTCGTAGTGCTGGCGGAGGTCCCGGACCGGGTTGGGGTCGAGCCGCAGGCAGTCCCAGAACTCCGCGACCAGGACGCCGCCCTCGTCCCGGACCTCCACCATGGGCTTGAGCATAGGAGACGTGTCCGCGGATGGGCTTGGGAAGAGGGGAAGGGTCGTGCGGGCCGCCCCGGGACGGGGGGCCCCGGCCGCTTCGGGAGCCGACAAAGAGACCGTCTTTACCGGACAGCCCGAGCCGGCTGGAGGTTCGCCCGGCTCGCGGCGTCGGTGCTCGGGACGTCTCCCAAGGATATCAAACTCGCAAGCTCCACACCAGACCGGGCGGGTCCAGAACCCCGAGAGCCGGGCGATCGATGCCCCGGCTCGGTGGCCTAATATGTTAGGATAGGCTGGAAGACGATGGTCCTGGACCGCCTCGGGGGGCGGGGCGGCACGAGGATTGCCCGAGAAGATGATAGCCGGGGTCTTCGAGCGGTGTCGGCCCAGGCAAGTCGGATTCGGAAGGACGAGGCCGCCCCGAGGTGGCTTCCCATTGAGCCGGGGGAACGTCTTCCATGCGTCACGCCCTGTTCTTCGCGTCGGCCCTCGCCGCTTTCTGGGCCGGCTCCTCCGGCGCCGCCGACTGGACTGATGCGGTCTTCCCCGAGCGGTCTCACGACTTCGGGACCGTCGCCCGGGGGTCGAAGGTCCGCCATGCTTTCAAGCTGATCAATTCGACCGGGCAAGAGATACACATTGCTTCCTGGAAGGCCAAGTGCGGCTGCACCGACGTCCGGGTCGGCTCGCAGGACATCCCGCCCGGCACCCAGACGGTCATCGAGGCCGTGATCGACACCACCAAATTTACCGGTTACAAGCCGTCGGGCCTGACGCTGTTCATCGACCGGCCGACCGTCGCGACCGTTGACCTCGACCTGACCTGCTTCATCCGGGGCGATCTGACCCTGAATCCCGGCCAGGTCGATTTCGGCGTCGTCAATCGGTCGAGCCGCCCGAAGATCGAGCTATCCATGAGCTACGTCGGCGGCCAGCCCGATTGGGCGGTCCAGAAGATGGGGACGATCAGCGACCACGTCGCCGCCGAGTTGAAGGAGACCGGCCGGTCGCCGGGTGGCCAGGTCAATTACCAGCTCACGGCCACGCTCAAGCCTTCCGCCCCGGTCGGCTTCTTCAAGGACGAGATCACCCTGGAGACCAACGACCCGACGGGCCCAAAGATCCCCGTCTCGGTCTCGGCGGTGGTTCAGTCCAACGTGATCGTTTCCCCCTCGGTCATTAACCTGGGATCGGTCAAGCCGGGGCAGACGGTTCAGAAGACGGTCCTTGTCCGCTCCTCGCAGGCGTTCAAGCTCGAAGCGGTCCGACCCGGCCGCCCCGAACTGACCGCGGCCTCGCCCCCCGGCCAATCGCGGCCGATGCACTCGGTCGTGGTCACCTTCAAGGCTCCGGCCCAGCCCGGGCCGTTCAATGCGGTGATCGAGTTCCAGTCCGACCTCAAGGACGAGCCCGCCGCGCGGGTGATGACCTTCGCCACCGTCGTCCCTTGAGTTCCGCCTTTGCCTCCGATCTGAGAACCGGGGAACGAAAGAAGCCCGCGAGCAGACCGGCTCGCGGGCTTTCGTCGGGATGGAGGTTCGAGGCGGACGGTTCGGGCCTGCCCGTCAGAAAGCCGGGGGAGCCGGGGCCGGCGGAACGGCTGGGTCCGGGGCCGGGGTCGGCGGAACGGCAGGGGCCGGCGGGACGGTGTCGGCCGGGGCCGTGGCCGGAGGCGCGGGGGGTGCCATGCCGGGGGTTGCCATGGCCGGCGACCCGTAAGTCATCTGCGGCGACACCTGGGAGGACGGTGCCGAAGAGGAATAGGGGGCGGGGTAAGAAGCGGCGAGGGGTGCCGCCGAGCCGCAAGGGGCCGGGGCGGCGTTCGGTGCCGCCGAGCCGCAGGGGGCCGGGGCGGAGCAGGCCGCCGGCGAGCGGGCGGAAATCGACCGGCCGTGGTGCATCTTGCCGCAGTGCTTACCGCCGCCGAAGAGTCCGGTGGTGGCCGACATCGCGGTGATCAGGACCAGGTGGTGCATCGGGGAAACCCTTCTGTGGATTCAAGGTGTGCATCTTCGCCCGGCCGGAAAAGTTCCCGACCGAGGGCCGTCGCCCCGAAAGAGGGGATGGCGGCGCCGGCAGATCGGGTTGCCGACGCATCGTATCTGCGTGTGTTTATCAGAACCCGTCCATCCCGGACGCGGTTCGACGCCCGCCAACCGGGCGATGCCCGGCCGATCCGGCCGGCCGCCGTCGGCGGGGAGGTCGGATTGTAGGGAGTGGTTTCCGGACGCGCCAACCTCAATCTCGGGGATCTGCGTCATTGGGCTTGACTTCGCTGACTTTTCCGTCCCGGCGATCCTTACCTCTGGTGGTCGACATTGACAAGGCTGGGTCGGTGCCATTACGCTCGGGCCGCCAACGAGAGCGGGGCGAGAGGAAAGCCCCGGTGCTAGCGAGAGTTCGACCATGGCCGGCATCTTGCCCTCGCCCAGCGTCCCGACTCTTCCCGTCGGGAGGCTGGCGCTCGCGGTCGTCGACTCGGGTTGGTATACGACCGAGAACCTGTTCCGGGAGGTCCCGGAGGATCGAGCCGCGACCCTCTTGCTCCGATGCGCTGATTATCGGGTCGCCTGGAGCCAGGGGGGGCGTCCCTGGAACTGGAACTGGCCGGCGGTCCAGTCTGCCCCCGGGCGGTGGCGGCGTGACCTGGTCCTGCCCTCGGGCTGGATGAAGTCGTACCCCAGGCTGGGGATGCGGCCGATCGCCCGGGCCGTCCGTCGCTGGCGGGCCGAGCACGCCGGGGACGGGCCGCTCGCCCTGGTGATGACGTATCCTCATTACTTACATCTTGCCGGGATGCTCCGCCCGGACCGGCTGATTTACTATAACATCGACGACTACCGCCTCTACTGGCCGAAGTCGGCCGACGAGGTGGCGAGGCTCGAACTCCGGGCGGTCCGCGAGGCCGACCTCACGGTCTGCACCGCGCTCCATCGAGCCGAGGAGTTGCGGAGGCTCATCCCCGAGGCGGCCGGGCGGATCCGGCACCTCCCGCACGGGGCCCCGACGCCCTCGATCCCCGACCGGCCGCAGGACCTCCCGGCCGGGGCCCCGGCCGACATCGCCCATCTTCCCCGGCCGCTGGTCGGCTACGTCGGGACGCTGGAGGACCGGGTCGACTGGTCGCTGATGGCCCGGGTCGCCGAGGCGAACCCGGCCGCCTCGATCGTCCTGGTCGGGCGAGTCGGCGGCGACGGCGGGGCCGACTGGCAGGTCGACCGCCGGCGCTGCCTGGCCTCGCCGAACGTCCACGCGATCGGCTGGCGGCCCCAGGCGACGATCGACGCCTACAACCGGTCCTTCGACGTGGGCCTGATCCCTTACCGGGCCGATCACCCATTCAACGTCGCCTGCTGCCCGACCAAGGTGATGGATTACATGGCCGCCGGACGACCCGTCGTCTCGACCGACCTGCCCGAGTGCCAGCTCTACCCCCACCTGTTCGACGTGGTCGCGGCCGGCGATTTCGTCGAGGCCCTCCGGGCGAGGCTCGCCGCCGGCCCCGACGACGGTCGATCGGCGGCCCGGCTCGCCTTCGCCCGCGAGAACTCCTGCCGGCGGGTCGTCGAGCGGCTGCTCGACTGGATCGGCTGAGACCAGGGCGACTCGACCGCCGGGCCGCCGGAAAGCCTCCCGGGTCGCTGGGCTCGATCGTTGGCAAGGCCCCCGGGCCGGGTTAGATTGGTTCCACTCGCCGGGCCCCCTCCGCCCCGGCCCCTCGTCACCACTCGCCCGGGAGCCCTCGCGATGAGCTTCGGTCAGCGCGTCCGCCTGTCGATCATGATGTTCCTGCAATATTACGTCTGGGGGATCTGGCTCCCGATCCTGGGGATCCACCTGGAGTCGAAGGAGGTCGCGCTCACCGGGCCGCAAATCGGCTGGGTTTACACCGTCTACGGCTTCGGCGCGATCCTCGGGCCGTTCCTCCTGGGCCAGCTCGCCGACCGTTACATGGCGACCGAGAAGGTTCTGGCGCTGGCCCACCTGATCGGTGGCGGGCTCCTGATCGCGACGGCCTACGTCACGGGCTTCTGGCCGATCTTCGGGCTGCTCTTCCTCTACTGCAACCTGTATATGCCGACGATGGGGCTGACCAACTCGATCACCTTCCGGACCGCGGGCGAGGGGAACCAGGACCTCTTCCCGGGGATCCGGCTCTGGGGGACGATCGGCTGGATCGCGGCGGGCTTGTCGTTCACCGCGTATCGCCGGAGCGCCAACGTCGAGGCGTTGCAGCCCCTCTTCGACCTGATCTCCAAGCCGTCGAGCCGCGACTGCCTCCGCGTGGCGGGTTTCGTCTCGCTGCTCTACGGGTTCTTCTGCTTCAGTCTGCCGCACACGCCGCCGGTTCGAGTCGAACGCGACACGCCCAAGGTCAAGAAGTCGGCCATCCTGGAGAGTCTGGACCTGCTCCGGGTGAAGTCGTTCGCCGTGCTGGTGCTGGTCTCGGGCCTGATCGGGATCATGCTAGCGTTCTACTTCGCTTGTGAAAATATCTTTCTCAAGGACATCGGCACGTCCGTCAATGACATCGGCGGCTACATGGTGATCGGCCAGGTCGCCGAGGCGCTGGTGATCGGGCTGGTGCCGGTGGTGGTCCATCGCTTCGGGGTCAAGAACACGATGCTGCTGGGGGCGGGCGCGTGGGCTTTGCGGTTCGGCCTCTCGTCGATCGGCCAACCCTGGTGGTTGATGATCGCCACGATCGGTCTGCACGGGTTCGCCTTCGCCTTCTTCTTCGTCGTCGCCCAGATGTACGTTGACCGCGCGGCCGGGCCCGACATCAAGGCCACGGCGCAGAACCTGTTGATCTTCATCATCTACGGCCTGGGGACGATCGTCGGGAGCGTGCTGACCGGTTACGTCCGCGACTTCTTCCACAACGACTGGGCCAAGGTCTGGGCCGGACCGTTCGTCTTGACCCTGATCTGCATCGCGATCTTCGCCCTGATGTTCGGGGACACCGAGATCCGCAAGAAGCCGGTCCTGGAGGGGGACCCGCTGCTGGCCTGATCGGTGAAGTGGCGGCCGGTTGCATTCTCGGCCGGGTTCGCGGTCGATCGGGGGAAAGCCCTCCCGATCGATCCGGAACCGTAGCCCCCGACCTCCCAACCCGCCGCCGAGGGACCGGAGGATCGACCCTGGCGGCCGAAGGTCGCGGGGGCCGGCTTCGTCAGGGTCCGAGGAGCCCGGCGGATCCGAGGAACTCGCGGGCGACCTCGGCCGGGTCGCGCTTCTTGCCGTCGACCTCGTGGTTGAGCCGCCTCATGGTGGCGGCGTCGATCCGGCCGCCCAGTCGGTTCAGGGCGGCCCGGAGCTTCGGGTGCCGGTCCAGCGACTCCGACCGGGCCAGCGGGACGGCCTCGTAGGGAGGGAAATACCGCCGATCGTCTTCGAGCTGCACCAGGTCGAGCGAGGCCACCCGGCCGTCGGTCGAATCGCCGGCGCCCACGTCGATGGTCCCCCGCTCGATCGCCCCGTAGAGGAGGTTCCGGTCCATCTCTCGGGGAGCGATTGCGAGGCCCAGCCCGTACGCCTTGACCAGCCCGGGGTAGCCGTCGGGCCGATTCATGAACTCGGGCCCGAATCCGGCCCGGATCGACCCTGCGTGGCGGGCAAGATCGGAGATCCGGCGGATCCCCAGCGCCTCGGCCTGCTTCCGCCGCATCAGGATCGCGAAGGTATTCTCGAAGCCGATCGGGTCCAGCGTGTCGATCCCGTCACGGGCCAGGAGGGCCGTGACCTTGGCCCGGACCAGCGCCGGGTCGCTATCGGGCGGCTGCTTGAGGATCGTGGTCAGGGCTGTCCCGGTGTACTCGACGTAAACATCGAGCCCGCCCTGTTTGAGGGCGTTGAAGCAGATCAGAGACCCGCCCAGGTTGAGCCGGCGGTCCGCCTTGAGCGGGGTGTGGGCCTCGACGAGGTCGGCCAGCATGTGGCCCAGGATCACCGGCTCGGCCGAGTCTTTCGAGCCGATGACGACCGTGCCGGCCCTCGGTGCCGATCCGGCCTCGTTCCAGGCGCCAGAGAGGCCGAGCCCGACCAGGCCGGCGGTCGCCCCCAGGGTCAGGACGTCGCGGAGCGCCGGGCGTCGGGCGCGGGTCGGGTCGAGGAATCGCTCCAGCTCTCCCAGCGCGGCGTCGCAGAGCAGGGCCAGGAGCGCGGCGGGTATCGAACCCAGGAGGATCAGGCGGGGGTCGGACAGCGAGATCCCCCGGTAGATGTAGGACCCGAGCCCCTTGGCCCCGATGGCCGCGGCGATCGTGGCCATCCCCACCGAGGCCACCGCCGCCACCCGGACCCCGCCCAGGAGGACCGGGACGGCCAGGGGGAGTTCCACCAGGGTCAACCGCTGCCAGGGCGTCATCCCCATCCCCAGGGCCGCCTCGCTCACGCCCCGGTCGACCCCCCGGAGTCCCAGGATCGTGTTCTTGATGATCGGCAGGAGCGAGTAGACCACCAGCGCCGCCAAGGCCGGCGGCTTGCCGATCTGTCCCCGGAAGAGGATCAGGAGGACGCCCAGGAGCGCCAGGCTAGGGATTGTCTGGAGGACGTTGGCCACCGTCAGGATCGACCGCTCGGCGAGCTTCGATCGGCTCGCGGCGATCCCCAGCGGGACGCCCAGGGCGACGGCGATCAGGATCGCCTCGCCGACCAGGTCGAGGTGCGCCGCGGTGAAATCGAGAAGTTCCCAGCGCTGGGCGACGGCCAGCCTGGCGAAGTCGGCCAGGGTGGCGAGCAGTTGGTGGATCAAGGGCGGCGCTCCCCGTCGATGGGCGTCACGGCCCGGGCGTCCTGGAAGAACGACCGGGCGAAGTCGTTGGCGGGGCGTTCGAGGAGGTCGGCGGGCCGGCCGACCTGGACCAGGACCCCCCGGTCGACCAGGGCCAGGCGGTCGGCCATCCGGCAGGCTTCGCGGAGGTCGTGGGTCACCAGGATCACGGTCTTCCCCAGGTCGCGCTGGAGGGAGCGGAACTCGTCCTGGACCTCGCGGCGGGTGATCGGGTCGAGCGCTCCGAAGGGCTCATCCATCAGGATCAGGTCGGGGTCGGCCGCCAGGGCCCGGGCCACGCCGACCCGCTGCCGCTGGCCGCCGCTGAGCTGGTGCGGGAACCGGCCGCCCATCGTCTTGGGGTCGATCCCCACCAGGCTCAGGCAGCGGTGGGCCGCCTCCTGCTGTTTCAAGAAATTGTCCCCCTTGATGCGGGGGACGAGGCCGACGTTGGCCAGGATCGAGAGGTGGGGCATCAGCCCGGCCTCCTGGATCACGTAGCCCATCGATCGTCGGAGCGCGATCGGATCCCACTCGGTCGTCGGCCTCCCGGAGACGACGACCTCGCCCGAGGTGGGGTCGATCAGGCGATTGACCAGGCGGAGGAGCGTGGTCTTCCCCGACCCGCTGGTCCCCAGGATCGCCAGGAATTCGCCCTGGGCGACCTCCAGGCTGACGCCGCCAAGGGCGACGTGCCCGTCCGGGAAGGTCTTCCGGACGTCCCGCCAGGCGACGGCGACGCGGTGAGGTTCGGGGGGCGTCGGCATGGACTCGGGGCTCCCTGGTCGACGCGGGGGCGCCGGGTCGGCTACCATCTCCGGCGATCGGCCCCCATTCTGGCCGATCTCGCGACGGCCGGCCAGTTCCCCCCGCCCCGAAGGGACCCTCCGCCCATGATCCGCCTCGGGATCTGCAACGAGCTGTTCGAAGGCTGGGAGTTTGGCGAGGTCTGCCGGCTCGTCAAGCGGCTCGGCTACGACGGGCTGGAGATCGCCCCCTTCACCCTCGCCCCCAGGATCACCGACGTCACGCCCGCTCGCCGCCGCGAACTCCGGGCGATCTCCGAGGACGCTGGCCTCGCCACCATCGGCCTTCACTGGCTTCTGGCGAAGACCGAGGGTTTCTATCTGACCACGCCCGACCCGGCGATCCGCCGGAAGACCGGCGACTACCTGGTCGACCTCGCCGAGGCGACCCACGACCTGGGCGGGACCTTGATGGTCCTCGGCTCGCCCAAGCAGCGCGACCTCCTGCCGGGCGTCTCGCTGGATGACGCCACGAGCTACGCCGCCGAGGTCCTGGCGCGGATCATGCCGGCCGTGGCCGGGTTCGGGGTCGACCTCTGCCTGGAACCGCTGGCCCCCTCGGAGACGGATTTCCTGAACACCTGCGACCAGGCCGAGGCCCTGATCGCCCGGGTCGGCCACCCCAACCTGAAGCTCCACATGGACGTGAAGGCCCAGAGCGGCGAGGCCGGCCGGACGGTCCCCGAGCTGATCGCCCGCCACGCAGCCAAGGCGGGCCACTTCCACGCCCAGGACGTCAACCTGAAGGGCCCGGGGATGGGCGACGTCGAGTTCGGCCCGATCCTCAAGGCCCTGGTGGCCTCGGGTTACGACCGATGGGTCTCGGTCGAGGTCTTCGACTACTCGGCGGGCGCCGAGGAGACCGCCGCCAGGAGCATCGCCTGCCTGAGGCGTGAACTGGCCGCGGCTCATGTCCCCTGATCGCCAACCGTGGAGGCTCCCAATGGGGTTTCCCGTCCCCGGTCGGGTCCACGATCGGATCCATCCCCCTCCCCCTCGATGGCTCCGGGCTCCGCTGATCCTGGTCGGTCTGGGCGCCGTCGCCCTGGCGTTGGCCTGGTCCGAGGCCCACCCGGCCCGGCCGATGGTCGGGGTCGGCGAGCGGACGTTCCGCTGCGCGACGGCCCCGCCAGGGTCTTACGGGCGTCATCCCTGGGTGATCGAGAACCTCGGCGCGGTCCCCCTCCGGATCCGGACGCGATTCACCAGCGGCCGGACCGGCTTCAGCCTCTGGCAGGGGCAGGAACACGCCATCGAGCCGGGCGACCGGATCATCGTCCACCTGACCTGGGTGACCCCCAGGCGTGAGGGGGCACCGTTCACGAGCTTCGCGACCCTCCGGACCAACGACCCGACCCGGCCCGAGTTCCGCCTGGCCGTCGTCGGGAGGTCCGGACTCGATCCCCGATGAGCCCCGGGTGTCGCCCGGCCCGTGCCCGCGACGACAATCGCTACGGGTCTTCGTCATCTCGACCCCGCCTCGGTCCGATCCAGAGGACAGGGAGAATCGTCGAAGGGAAAATTTGTACAGTAGCTGGTTGCGTCCCGATCGAACGAATGGTTAGATTCGACGTAGAAACGGATCGGGGCCGGGGCGGAGCCCAGGACGGGCTGGGAGAGGGTGAGCGATGGCCAGGAACAAGCGGACCGCGAACGGCGACGGTCGGGGCGACCCGAAGCCGAAGATGGTGGTCGAGAACGTCTCCCTGGCCGAGGCGACCCGGTCGCGCTACCTCAACTACGCGCTGAGCGTCATCACGTCGCGAGCCCTGCCGGACGTCCGCGACGGGCTCAAGCCGGTACAGCGTCGGATCTTGTACGCGATGTGGAGCGACCTCCACGTCACCTCGACCAGCCGCTACATGAAGTGCGCGGCGGTCGTCGGCGAGGTGATGAAGAGCTATCACCCCCACGGCGACCAGTCGATCTATGACGCCCTGGTCCGGATGGCCCAGTCGTTCAGCCTCCGCTATCCGCTGGTCGAGGGTTACGGCAACTTCGGTTCGATCGACGGCGATCCTCCGGCCGCCATGCGGTACACCGAATGCCGCCTGACGCCCATCTCCGAGGAATTGCTCAGCGAGCTTCGGGATCAGACCGTCGACGACCGGCCGAATTACGCCTCGACGACCGAGGAGCCGGTGGTCCTCCCCGCGCAGTTCCCCAACCTCCTGGTTAACGGAGCCTCGGGGATCGCGGTCGGGATGGCGACCAACATCCCGCCGCACAACCTCAAGGAAGTCTGCCTGGCCCTCGACGCCCTCCTCGACGACCGCGACACGCCGATCGAGACGCTGACGCGATTCGTGAAAGGCCCCGACTTCCCGACCGGCGGCGTGATCCTGAATACTCCGGCCGAGATCCTCCAGGTCTACGCCACGGGGCAGGGGCCCATCAAGCTCCGGGGGACCTACGAGCCCGACCCCGACAAGCCCCACGTGATCCTGATCTCCTCGATCCCCTACGGGGTCGAGAAGGATGCCCTGGTCGCCCGGATTGGCGAACTGATCGGCAAGGGGCAGGTCCCCCAGCTCACCAACGTCAAGGATTTGAGCACCGACGACATCCGGATCGCCCTCGAACTCCGACCCGGGGCGAACGCCGACGCGGCGATGGCCTACCTGTTCAAGAACACGCCGCTCCAGACCAATTTCAACGTCAACATGACTTGCCTGCTTCCCTCCGCCGGGGCCGAGGTCGCCGTCCCGGCGCGGCTCGACCTGAAGTCGATGATGTTGCACTTCCTCGACTTCCGGCTCGAAGTGGTCACCCGTCGCTTGAAGCACGAGCTGGAAAACCTGCTCCGGCGGATCCACATCCTCGAAGGCTTCGCGATCGTTTTCGACCAACTGGATGAGGCGATCCGGATCATCCGGGCTAGCGAGGGCAAGCCCGACGCCGCCCCCAAGCTGATGGAGCGATTCGGCCTCTCCGACCTCCAGGCCGACGCGATCCTGGAGACCAAGCTCTACCGACTGGGCAAGCTGGAGATTCGCGAGATCCTCGACGAGCTGGCCGCCAAGCGGGGCCGGGCCGCCGAGATCGAGGCGATGCTGGCCGACGCGCCGGCCCGCTGGCAAATGGTCAGGGACGAGCTACGGCAGATCCGGAACGCCTACGGAGACGAGCGCCGGACCCGGCTCCTGGACGCCCCGCCGGTCCAGGTCGAGTACCGCGAGGAAGACTACATCGTCGACGAAGACGCCTGGGTGATCGTCACCCGCGATGGCTGGGTGAAGCGGCAGAAGTCGTTCGCCGACATCCCGAGCATCCGGGTCCGCGACGACGACCGGGTCGGCTGGGTCTATCGCTCGCGGGCCCGCCAGACGGTCACGTTCTTCACCGATCGCGGGTCCGCGTACACCATGCGGTCCAATGACATCCCGCTGACGACCGGCCACGGCGAGCCGATCGGCAAGCACTTCGTCTTCGAGGACCGCGAGCACGTCGTCGGCGTGGTCTGCCATGACCCCCGCTGCCTCCCCGACGTCTCGGCCGCCCCCACACCCCCGGTCGAGCCGGTCCAGGCGATGCTCGGCGGTGAGTTGGCCGCCCTCAACGGCGACGGCCCGACCTCCGGCCTCCCGCTCCCCCCTTACGCGATCGCCCTGACGGCCGCCGGCAAGGTTCTCCGATTCGCCCTCTCGGCCCACTCCGGCGTCTCCACTCGCAAGGGCCGCTCGGTGGTCCGGCTCGACCCGACCGTCCCCGACGACCAGGTGATCGGCGTCGAGACGACCGACGGGACCGAGAACGTCTGCCTGGCCACCCGTTCCGCCCGGGTCCTGATCTTCCCGGTCGCCGAGGCCAACGTCGTCGCCGGCACCGCCAAGGGCGTGACCGCGGTCAAGCTCGACGCCAAGGACGCCGTGATTGGCTTCGCCCTGGCCAACAGGATGCGCGAAGGCTTGACCGTCCGGACCAACCGCGGTTCCACCCAGATCGTCCGGGCCACCAAGTATCCCGTCACCAGCCGGGGCGGCCGGGGCTACGGGATCCTCCAGCGCGGCTCGCTTGACGCCGTGATCCATGAAGATGCGGTGCCGGTTCCGCCGGTCGAGCAGGTCGGCGAGTGATCCTCCGTATGACCTTCCGGCAATCTATGTCAGTTTTTGTGCCAATAGATCCAGGACTTTCGTGGAATGGACCATGCCGCCGAATACCTGTATCGCGGAACGACGGCGGGGTGGGTCGGAACTCACGCGAATCAGACATTACCGATGACCTGTACCACCACCGATCCCTTAGTCGCAACTTACTTTGCTCTCGAATGCTTGTTCCATGGCCATTCAATTGTTCAATACGTGCTGAAATCTTCCGTTGAGCGGTTCATCGGTCCCTCGAACCACTTCGATGTTCTGGAATCCGCCAACAACCTCGGGATGAAGCCGCAGGACATCTTGGAGTACGTCATACACTTCATCGACGCAGACGACGCCCGCGAAATTCTCGAGTCGATGGGTTTCGATCAGGTCCCTTACCAAATCTACGGCCGAAGTGCCCTTGATGATGAACTTGAGCTGTCCTACCGACAAGGGTATCGACTCACCAGGGAACAGGTCCGCGAATTCAATCGGCTCGCATTCGAGGTCGGTTCATGAGACACAAATTCTACGAATTCATCGTCAAGGGGGTGGCATCCGGGGAATCTGGTTACCTCCAAGTCATCGGCCGGTGCGGCGACCTACCGATTCGGGTCGATGATTGTTTTGATCGGTTATTTTGTTACAAGCCCCGCAATTATCCGCAAGAGGCCGGGCGGCCGCCCGAGCGATGCCAGGAGAAGCAGGTCGCCTTGCGTGTCGTGTGCATTCACGCCTATGAACGTTCCCTCCCTGAACTCGGCGAGGGAATGACCGGCTCGTTGGCCCTCGACGGTGCTGGAGCGGATCAAGTCGCGCCGGGATGGATTTTGGGGAAGGGGCAGGACTTCCAGCCTACAAGCTGAGCATTGAGCAGCACGGCGAGTCCAGCGTCGCGGTCTAGGGAATGATTATCAATGGCCATCGGAACGTATAACGCCGACTCGATTACCGTCCTGGAGGGCCTGGAGGCCGTCCGGCGCCGCCCCGGGATGTACATCGGCGGGGTGGACAAGACGGGGTTGCATCACCTCCTCTGGGAGATCGTCGACAACTCGGTCGATGAGGTGATGAACGGCCACGCCACCCGGATCGTGGTGACGCTGGAGGCCGACGGCAAGACGATCTCGGTGGCCGATAACGGCCGGGGGATCCCCGTCGATGCTCACCCCAAGACCGGCAAGAGCGCGTTGGAGGTGATCTTCACGGTCCTCCACGCCGGCGGCAAGTTCGACAACGACGCCTACAAGGTCTCCGGCGGCCTCCACGGGGTCGGCGCCAGCGTGGTCAACGCCCTCAGCTCGGAACTCACGGCGGCGGTCCGCAGGGACGGCTACACCTACACCCAGGTCTTCCGAAGGGGAAAGCCGGTTGGATCGGTCGAGCGCGGTGAACCGGCCCGGGGGACGGGGACGACGGTCACCTACACCCCCGACCCCGAAATCTTCCACGACGCCTCGTACGACTCCGAGCTGATCGCCGAGCGGCTGGACGTCAAGACGTACCTGAACAAGGGTCTGGTGATCCAGTTCGACGACCGCCGGCGGGGCGACCATTCGGTCGAGTTCCGCCACGACGGCGGCGTCGCCGACTTCCTCGACGCCGTGAACAAGACCCGGGGCGACCAGCGCGTCGGCTCGATCCCCTTCGTCCTGGAGCGCGAGGACGACGACCTCCGCTGCCACCTGGCCCTCTCCTGGACCGAGGCGACCGACGAGGACGTCCGGTCCTACGTCAACACGATCCCGACCCGCGACGGTGGGACTCACGAGCAAGGGCTCCGCGAGGCCGTCCGGACGGCGGTCCTCAAGTTCATGAAGGACCACGAGCACCTCAAGAAGGGGCTGGAGGTCAAGAGCGAGGACATCCGCGAGGGCCTCGTCGCCGTCCTCTCGATCTGCATCCACGAGCCCCAGTTCCAGGGGCAGACCAAGGGGCGGCTGAACAACCCCGAAGTCCGGTCGCTGGTCGAGTCGATGGTCCGGCCCCGGCTCGAAGACTTCCTGCTCAAGAACCGGAGCGTCGGCGACGCCATCGCCGCCCGGGTGATCCAGGCCGCCAGGGCCCGCGAGGCCAGCCGGGCCGCCGCCAGTCAGGTCCGCCGCAAGACGGCCATCAGCAACCGTTTGAATCTCCCCGGCAAACTCCACGACTGCGACAGCACCAACCCCGACGAATCCGAGCTATTCATCGTCGAGGGGGATAGCGCGGGCGGGTCGGCCAAGCAGGGACGCGACCGCGATATCCAGGCGATCCTCCCGCTCAAGGGCAAGGTCCTCAACGCCGAGCAGGCCGGCAAGGCCAAGGTTCTCGACAACAAGGAGCTGACCGACATCGTCAGCGCCATGGGCTGCGGGATGGACGACCAGTACGACCCGGCCCGGCTCCGTTACGGCAAGATCATCCTCCTGACCGACGCCGACAGCGACGGCCACCACATTGCCACCCTTCTCCTGACCTTCCTCTACCGCCACCTCCCGGCTCTCCTGGAAGAAGGCCGGGTCTACCTCGCCTGCCCGCCGCTGTACAAGGTGACCCACGGCCAGGAGACCCACTGGGCGGCCGATGACGCCGGCCGGGACCGGATCCTGGCCCGGCTTCCCAAGAACGCCAAGCCCAACATCACCCGCTTCAAGGGCCTTGGCGAGATGCCCGCCAAGCTCCTCTACGAGACCACCCTCGACCCCGCCCGCCGCCGACTCCTCCGCGTGGTCGTCCCCGACGACGACCGCCCCTACACCGAGAGCACCGTCTCCGACCTCATGGGCAAGGAGCCCGAGGCCCGATTCAAGTTCATCATGGCGGAGGCGTACACGGCGAAGGATATCGATATCTGAACGACGATGAGGGATTCCGTGGGTTCGTCAGAATGGGACCAAGATACGCGGGCGATCAAGCGGGTCGCCCGACTGGATTCCAGAGTAGGTCCACGACGTCCTTCGCAACCGATTCGAGAGATTGCCGCAAGTAAGGCAAGTGGCCTTGAACATTGATGTTCGCGAGCATGCCTTGCATCTCAGTTCCCGCTCGCTGGACGCGAGTCGCGTTCGGCAAGCCAGTCTCGGAAAGAACGGAACCCGTTCGAGTCGCCACCGGCCTTGGCCACCTCGCTAGCCTCGGCCTCTTCCCGATTTGCAAGCCAGGTTTTGAAAGAGAGGAGGGATTCGTGTGCCCGTCTGGCGGTCTCAACGACCTCGGGTGGGTTGATGGCGGCGTCCATTCTCTGCTCGAACTGGAGATGGCGAGCCAGGGTGATGTCGGGATTCCTCAGAATATAAGCGCGCGTGGCTGCAACCTCATCGCCGGTCAGGCTGAGCAATCGGCCGATGGCCTCTTCGGTCATGCTCGGCTCGAGCAGATACGCGAGGACGTCATCGACAGTGATCCGCGTGCCGACAATGGCGGGACCGCCCGCCCGGTCTTCGATTGGCCCGATGGTCATGGCAAGCCTCCCGTGGCTGATTACCACTGAATCATAAACCTGGCCGGTCGACTTCGACAAGTTCTCAAGGCGACCAGGTCCGTTGGGACGACCCTCAAACTGTCATCAAGACTTTCCTCGCCCCCCGGGCCGCTGCCGCCTCGAAGGCTTCCTCGGCCCGGTCGAGCGGGAACTCGGCGCCGATCAAGGGGCGGACGTCGATGGCCCGGGACTCCAGGGCGGCGATCGCCTTCGGGAAGGGCCCGCAACGCGAGCCGATCAGCCGGACCTCGTCGATCACGATCGGGGCCAGGCTCGTCGAGTGCGGGCCGGCGATGGTCGTCTTCAGGACGACCGTCCCGCACGGCCGGACCAGGGCAAGGGCCGTTTCCAGGCCGCCGGGCGACCCGGTGGCGTCGATGACCACGTCCCGACTCCGGGCGATCGACCCGACCTCGGCGAGCGGGACCGGGCGGATCCCCTCGCCCGCCAGGGCCATCTTCGCGGGATGCTTGCCGACCAGCGTCACCCGGGCGCCGGCCATGCGGGCGACCCAGGCGCAGAGGATTCCGAGCTTGCCATCGCCGACCACGGCCAGGTCAGTCCCCGGGCCGATCTGGACCTGCTCGGGGATGCGAAAGGCGGCGGCCAGGGGCTCGATGAAGACGGCCTCGCGGTCTTCGAGGCCATCCGGAACGTCGTGGAGGTTCCGCTCGGGCACGCAGACCAGGTCGGCCATCGCGCCGTCGTGGTTCAAGATCCCGAGGACCGTCCGGTGGGGACAATGATTGGATAGGTCAGCCAGGCAAGTGGGGCAAGCGTGGCAGGCGTTGTTGATCTCGGCGGTGACTCGCCGTCCCGACCCGGTCGTCCCGACGAACTCATGGCCGAGGATGCCGCGGAAGCCCATGTAGCCCCGGGCGAGCTGGAGGTCGGTGTCGCAGATCCCGACGGCTCGGACCCGGAGCGGGATTTCGCCGGGCCCCGGCACGGGATCGGCCAGGTTCCGGTGGAGTCGGATCGTCTGGCCGTCGCAAATCACCCCAAGCATCGCCGCCCCTCCAGACCTGCCGATCGGATCTAACTCGGGGATTTTACCCGGTCCTCGTCGGTCATACCTGGTGTGACCGACGAAATTCGATTAGGATCTCCCTCCTGCACGCCCGTGATCCCGCCTCAGAGACGAGGCCACTTCCGGAGTTTACGCCTTTTGGAAAAAAAGGGCGATCCCGGCGAGGCCTCGCGTCCCTTGTGATTGCCGCGACCCAGGAACTGGGAGCCGTCGCGGTTCGCCTGCTCGGACTCAGGCCCTGACGGGCCGGGCCGGGCGTTGATCGTGGGGATGTCTCGCCGCTTCGAGGTCCCGCCCCGCCCAATCGAGTACAAGGTAGAGCATGACGACATCGACGACCACCCGGCCCGAGTCGACCGGCATCGCCTGGCCCTCCCTGATCTGGATCGGACTGCTCCACGCGGGGGCCCTGCTCGCGTTCGTCCCCGCCTTCTTCACCTGGAAGGCGCTCCTGCTCTGCCTGGTCCTGCACTGGGTGACCGGTGGCCTGGGGATCACCCTGACGTATCACCGGCTGTTGACCCACCGGAGCTTCGAGGTCCGGCCCAGGTGGCTCGAATACGTGATGACGGCCATCGGCTGCTCGGCCTCCGAGGGCGGGGCGATCGGTTGGGTCTCCGACCACCGCCGCCATCACGCCCACTCCGACGAGTCCGACGACGTCCACAGCCCCAACCGGGGCTTCGGCTGGGCCCACATGTTCTGGTGGATGACGCCGGACATCACCTCGATCCACACCCCCGAATATTACAAGAAGTGGGCCCCCGACCTCCTCAAGGATCCGGTCCATCGCTGGATGGACTCGTATCACATCGTCTTCCCGATTCTCGGGGCCATTGCCCTGACGCTGATTGGCGGGATGCCGTTCCTGGTCTGGGCCTTCTTCGTCCGGTCGGTCCTGGTCCTCCATGCGACCTGGCTGGTCAACTCGGCCACGCACGTCTGGGGCTACCGCTCGCACGACACGCGGGACACCTCGACGAACCTCTGGTGGGTCGCCGCGATCACCTACGGCGAGGGGTGGCACAATAACCACCACGCCTTCCAGACCTCGGCCCGCCACGGGATCCGGTGGTGGGAGATCGACACGACGTATTACACGATCCGCGTGATGTCACTGCTGGGCCTGGCCCGGAACGTCAAGATGCCCAAGCTGACCCACGCCGCGCCCATCCTCAGCCCCGAGAAGGCGGTCCAGCGGGCGACGGAACGTCGGCCGAGGGACGATGAACGCGAGTTGGTCGGCGCCTCCCGCTGAAAAGGGAGATGGAACCGCCAGGACGCCAACGACGCGGAGTTTGGAGAGAGAAGAGAATCCCATGAGCCTTCGGGGCCATGCAATTCGTCCCTTTCTCTCTCTCCTTCCAACCTTGGCGTCCTCAGCGTCTTGGCGGTGCAAATTTTCTCACGGACGATCCGCGGACGCACTGGCCTTGCAACCGGCGGCGCGACCGCCGAAGATGTCGGTTCGGTCTGCGGCCCTAGCTCAACGGCAGAGCAGGGGACTCATCAACGAATGGTGGCGCCGGGGGGCGACCTCCGGACGCGATCCGGGTGAATTGCGGGAACCCTAAACCGGTGGCCTCGGGCCTTCGGCACGGCAATCCGCAGCCAAGCCTGGTCGGGCATTGGTGGCCAGGAAGGTTCAGAGACTAGCGGGGTGAGTCCCAACGATAACCCCCGCCGACGAGCGCCCGGCCTCCCCTTCGAAGGCCCGGAGTCCCGCGACGAGCGGTCCGCCGGGCCCGGCCGGGGAGGGTGAGATAGTCCGAGCCCCTCGGAAACGGGGGGACGCCTCGAATCCCTTGGTTGCAGGTTCGAATCCTGCGGGCCGCACTGCCTCGAAGCCGCTGCGATCCCCGAACCGGCCGGCCCGATCGGGGTTGACGGATCAAGCCGGCTCGGTTATCTGTTCGGGCCCTCGGGCGTGCCTGGCCCGTCGACCGGGGTCGGTCCCATCGGAAGGGGCCGGTCCGCTCGGGGCCCCGGCCTCGCGATCCAGGATGGATCGTCCGGTGCCGACCTTCCGACCGGTCGCCTCGTATCGAAGTCCGGCCAGACCTCCAAGGAAGGAGCGAGCCGTGCCGCCTGTCAAGCCGGGGATCGCCTCGGACCCCGACCGCCACGGCCGCCGAGCCGTCTGGATCGCCGCCCTGATCACCATCATCGGCGCCGGGATCATCTACGCCGACAAGGCCGCCGAGGACCGGAGCGCCTTCCTCCGATGGCGCCGCCAGGTTCTGGAAATGATGGGCGGGACGAACGTCTACGACATCTATTTCTTCCCCAACCCGCCGATCATGCCGCTGACCCTGTATCCGCTCATGCTCCTGCCCCCGGTGGAGGGGGCGGTGGCCTGGTTCGCGATCAAGGCCGCGCTGGCGGGGCTCTCGGTCCTGCTCTGCCTGAGGATGGTCCGGCTGGGCGATCGCCCGGTCCCAGCCCTGGTCCAGGCGATGGTCGTGGTGCTGAGCCTCCGGCCGATCATGAGCGACCTGCACCACGGCAACAATAATATCTTGATCCTGTTCCTGGTCGTCGCCACGCTCACTGCCTGGCGGAGGGGCTACGACGTCCTGGCCGGGCTGATCCTGGCGTATGCGATCGCGTTCAAGGTGACGCCCGGGCTGTTCCTGCTTTACTTCGCCTACAAGGGATCGTGGCGGACCGTGGCGGCGACGGTCGTGGGGATGGGGCTGTTCCTGCTGGTCGTCCCCAGCCTATTCCTCGGCCCGGATTTTAACTGGCTCTGCCTGAAAACGTGGTGCCATCGGATCCTCTTCCCCTATGTGGGCAAGGACACCATCGGCGACCAGGAGATCAACCAGTCGATGGTCGGGGTCGTCTCGCGGATGCTCACCGACTCGATCCGCGTGGGGCGTTACGAGATCAAGTTGAAGGTGAACTTCGTCGCCTGGGATCCCCAACTGGTCGGTCGGCTCATCAAGGGGCTCTCGGTCGGCCTGCTCGGGCTCCTGGCCTGGCTCTGCCGGACGAAGTACCAGCGGCGCGACGACCCCCGGCTGCTCGGCGAGTTCGCGCTGGTGGTCCTGACCATGCTGTTCGTCTCGGAGCGGAGCTGGAAGCACCACTTCGTGACGCTCCTGCTCCCCTACACTTACTTGTCGTACCGGGTGGGCGTGGCCGGGCTGACGCCGAGGGCTCGCTGGATCCTCGGGGGAGTCCTGGCGGCGTCGGCCTTGATGATCGCGACCACTTCGAGCGAGATGGGCGGGCTGTTCGCCCGCCACCAGGGGCATAAGATCGCCCAGGCCTACGGGATGTTCCTCTGGGCGGGCGTGGTGCTCTACATCGCCACGGCCTGGCGGGTCCGGGTCGAGGGGCGGATCGACCCGGCCGAGGTGGGCCTGGCCGGATCGCCTTCCACGACTCCGATCCGGGGGCCTCACGCCAGGCTCGCCCCGATCGATTGCACGGACCGGGGCGCGACCGCCCAGGCTCCCTGAGCTGCGCCGCTTCGAGTCGGATCACCTCCAAGGATGGATCGTCCGGTTCTCCGCCCCGCGTGGGGTGGTCATTTCGCATCGCTCGCTGGCCACGGAGGGCTTTCCCATGAACCCGTCGCAGACCAATCCCCGGCGTCCTCGGACCCCGAAGCTTGCCGCCGAAGTCCTCGAAGATCGCGAGCTGATGACCGGCGGTGTCGGGAGCACCTTCGCGATCATCCCCGCCACGATCAAGTCACCCGGCGGTCACGCCATCATCTCCTTCACGCTCAATTCCAAGCTGTTCACCGACCCCGGCAACAAGCCGTTCGTCCTGGGGATCGACGCCGCCCCGAACCAGGGTTCGACGGCCCTCCCGATTGTCCGGTCGGTGAGGACCCCGACCGGCAAGGTCCTTCCGGCGGTCCATGCCCCCTTCGACCCCAAGGTCACCCGGACCGGCGCGCAGGCCGCCAGCCACGCCTCCAGCGCGGGGCTGGTGACGATCCCCGGCCTGGAGCCCAAGACCGCCAAGTCGTTCACCTACAAGGTCAACGTCGACGGCCTGAACAAGACCTCCGGCTCGATCCTGATCGGCTTCTACCTGCCCGGCGACGCCGGGGGCGCCGGGGTCGTCAACCAGGCCGACCTCAACGCCATCAAGTATGGCATGAACATGACGGCCAATGACACCACCGGCAAGTACACCTTCGATGCCGACGTCAACCGGAACGGCCGGATCAACCAGCAGGACCTGGCAATCGCCCAGAAGAACCTCGGCGTCGGGACCAAGGTCTCGCCGGTGATCTCGGCCAACCTCGACCCGTCCAGCGTCACCGACGCCAAGAACCGGGTCACCAACTCGCCGACGGTCCACATCACCGGGACCGCCACTCCCGGCGCGGTCGTCGCCTACGCCCTGCCCAACGGCGTCTCGACGCCCGCCATCGCCGACGCGACGGGCAAGTACGACCTCAGGCTCAACCTCATCCCCGGCGTGAACACCTTCAACGTGGTCGCGACCGACGCCTTCAACCAGAAGATTACCGGATCGATCGCCACGATCACCTACATTCCCAGGGCCTGAGCCCTCCCCGAGAGTAAATCCAGGGCCCGGCGGATCGCATCGCGAGCCGCCGGGTCCGGGTCGTCGACCGCCTCCGATAACGCGGGAACGGCCCGGGCCGAGCCGATCCGCCCGAGCGCCCAGGCCGAGGCCCCCCGGACGACCGGGTCGACATCGCCGAGCCGATCGATCAGCGCGGTGATCGCCTCGACGGTCCCCCCGGTCCCCAGGATCAGGGCCGCGTTCCGGAGCAGCCCGGTGCGCTTCGACCGAGCCAGGGCCGTCCCCTTGATCGCCTTGGAGAACGCGGCCGGGTCGCGACCGAGCCACTCGATCAGGTCGGGATGCGACCATTCCAGCCTTGCCCCGAGCGCGGGCTCGCGGCCCGGCGGGGCCTTGCGGTTCCAGGGACAGACATCCTGGCAGACGTCGCAACCGAAGACCCAGCCGTCCAGGCTTTGGGCCGCCTCGTCGGGGATCGGGCCCTTGTGCTCGATCGTCCAGTAGCTGATGCACCGGCGGGCGTCGAGCCGATAGGGCCCGTCGAAGGCTCCGGTCGGGCAGGCATCGAGACACCGGGTGCAGGTCCCGCAGTGGTCGGCCTCGAACGGGGCGTCATACGCCAGTTCCACGTCGACCAGCAACGCCCCGAGGACGGTGAAGCTCCCGGCCTTCCGGTCGATCAGGCAGGTATTCTTGCCGATCCAACCCAGCCCGGCCAGTCGGGCGAAGTCGCGCTCCAGGAGCGGCGCCGAGTCGCAGACGGCCCGGCCGACCACGCCGGGCCGCTCGGCCTGGAGCCACCCGAGCAGGGCTTCCCCCTTCCGCCAGAGGACGTCATGGTAGTCGCCCCCCCGGGCATACCGGGCGACCTTGCCCTGGGTCGGGCCGGGCGGGTCCGGGTCGCGCTCGCCGTAGATCATCCCCACCACGACGACCGACCGGGCCCCTTCGAGGACGTGCCCGGGATGACCTCGGGCCTCGGCCTGGCGGCGGAGGTATCCCATCCCCGCCTCGCGGCCCGCCTCCAGCCATTCCAGGTAGCGGCCGTACCCGGGCGGGACCACGGCCGGGGCGACCCCGACGAGGTCGAAGCCGAGCCTCCGGGCCTCGACCTTGAGCCGGTCCGTCAGGTCCGAATCCGTCAAGCGAGACCACCTCTCCCCATCAAGACGAGGCCCTTAGCGAGAGCCGGATCGGCCTCACCGCTCCCTCAAGGCCAGCGAGTCCTTGACCCCGAGGTTCTCGTAGATCCGCCGGGTCGCGTCGGACTTGTTCAGGGTATAGAAATGGATCCCCCGGACGTTGTTGTCCAGGAGGTCGCGGCACTGCTCGGTCGCCCAGTGGATCCCGACCCGGGCGATCGAGGGGTCCTCGTCGCAGCGGTTCACGGCCTTCCCGAGCCGGGCGGGGAGCCGGGCCCCGAGGGCGAGCTCGGCCATCCGGACGATCCCCGACTTGCTGGAGACGGGCATGATCCCGGCGAGGATCGGCACCCGGATCCCGGCCTGGTCGCAGCGGTCGCGGAAGTCGTAGAAGTCGCGGTTGTCGAAGAAGAGTTGGGTGCAGAGATAATCCGCCCCGGCGTCGACCTTTCGCTTCAGGTTGTCCATCTCCTTGAGCCGGTTGGGCGTGTCGGGGTGCCCTTCGGGGAAGCCGGCGACGCCGACGCCGAAGCCCCGGGGGCCGAGGTGGCCGACCCGGTCCTTGACGAACCGGACCAGGTCCTCAGCGAAGGCGAAGGCGTCCCTGGTCCGGTCGTAGCCGGCCAGGTTCTTGGGCGGGTCGCCCCGGAGGGCCAGGATGTTCTCGATCCCCGAACCGGCGTAGCGGTCGAGGATCGCGGCCAGCTCCTCGCGGGTGTGGCAGACGCAGGTCAGGTGCGAGACGGCCGTGAGGTTCGTCTCGCGCTGGATCCGAACGATCAGGTCGTGGGTCCGCTCGCGAGTCGAGCCCCCGGCGCCGTAGGTCACCGAGACGAAGGAGGGCTGCAAGACTTGAAGCTGGGCGATGTTGGTGAAAAGCTCCTCCGACGCCGCGTCGGTCCGGGGCGGGAAGAACTCGAAGCTGAAGGTGGTGGGGTGGTCCTGGAAGATGTCGAGGATCTGCATGAGGGGCGGGCCCCGTGGTGGGTCAGTTCGCGTCGATTCGATTCTTCCGGGATCTCAGGATAATCGCCAAGGCCGGCCGGCGGGAGGGATCCTCGGCGATTATCCTGGCCGCGTCGTCCGGGGAGGACTCCCGGGGTCCGCCGCGGGCCGGACCCCCCGGCGGGGGCAGATCCGGCTCAGGGGACACTCGCCGCACCGGGGGCGGAGGGCTCCGCAGGGCCCTCGGCCGTGCGCGATCAGGCGATGGCTGAAGTCGATCCAGTGCTTCCGGGGCACGAGCCCGCTCAGCTCACGCTCGATGACTTCGGGCTCGGTCCGGTCCGTCAGCCCAAGCCGGAACGCCAGCCGCTTGACGTGGGTGTCGACGACCACCCCGGAGGCGACCCCGAAGGCGTTCCCCAGGACCACGTGCGCCGTCTTCCGGCCGACTCCCGGCAGCGCCGTCAGGGCTCCGATTTCGGCGGGGACGGCTCCTCCGTGCTTCTCGACCAGGATCTTGGCCAGGCCGATGAGGTTCCTCGCCTTGGCCCGGAAGAACCCGGTCCGGTAGACCAGGGCCTCGACCTCGGTCGGATCGGCCTCGGCCATCGCGGCGGGTCCGGGATAGCGGGCGAAGAGGGCGGGCGTGACCTGATTGACCCGCTCGTCGGTGCATTGCGCCGACAGGACGGTGGCGACCAGCAACTCGAAGGCGTCGCGATGGTCCAGGGCGCAGCGGACCTCCGGATAGAGGCGGACCAGCGAGCGGACGACCTGCCGGGCCTGGTCCTTGGGGTCGGGGCTGGGTCCTCGGGGGGTCGGCATCGGTTGTCCCGGGAGCATGGGCGGGGCCTTCGATTCCATGGTAGCACCGCCTGGCCCTCCGTCAACGCGAACCGCCCTTGCCGCCTACCCCCTCCGTTCTACAATGCCCTTTCAAGGTCCGGGGGGGACCACTGGCACGCGAGGGTGGCCGGTCCTGCCCCGGACCGCCCGGCTTGCCCGCCCGAGTCGTCCCGAAGGCCGCTCGAATTCCGAGCCGAAGCCGTCGACCGATCCCATCGTCGCGCGAGTCCGCCATGGATGACGACTACGACCTGAAGGGCTTCTCCAACGTCGGTCGTCTCTTCCCGCTCCCCGGCGTCGTGCTCTTCCCCCACGCCGTGCTCCCGCTCCACATCTTCGAGCCCCGCTACCGCCAGATGACCGAGGACGCGCTGGCCTCGGACCGGCTGATCACCATCGTCCAGGTCCGGCCGCCGGCCGAGTGGGAATCCCCGAGCCTGCCGGCCCTGGAGCGGTTCGGTTGCCTGGGCCGGATCTTCAAGCACGAGCGGCTCCCCGACGGTCGGTTCAACTTCCTTTTGCTGGGCCGGAAGCGGGTTGAGTTGACCCGCGAGGTCCAGGGCGGCAAGCTTTATCGGATGTCCGAGGTCCGGGTCGTCGAGGACATCTCGCCCGAGGGGGCGGACGAGAAGCACCACGCCGAACTGGTCGCCACCTTCCGCCGCCTGTTCCAGGACGCCCTCGATCCCGACCTCGACGCCCTCCTCGGGACCGACCTGCCCCTGGGCGTCCTGACCGACATCATGGCCCAGGCCATGGGCTTGCCCTCGTCGGTCAAGCAGGGGTTTTTGGCCGAATCCCGGGTCGCCCGCCGAGCCTCCGGGCTGCTCGACCTCCTCCGAGAGATGAAGGAACGCCCGAGCACCCCCGGCGACGAGGCCACCCGGTTCCCCCCGCCGTTCAGCCGGAACTGACGCCCGGCCCTCCGGCTTGATTTTGGCCCGACCCGGGGATAAACTCGCCCCCGCCGAGGTTTCCGAAATCTCTCCGGTTCATCGACTTGCAGGTTGCGACTGGTTCGCGAAGGGGCGGGGTCATGGCCGAGGATCACGACGGGGACGACGGGCCGCCCGGATCGGTGGACCTTCCCCGGATCCGTCGGGCCGTCCGCGAGATCCTGATCGCGGTGGGCGAAGACCCCGACCGCGAAGGGCTCCTGGAGACCCCCGACCGGGTCGCCCGGATGTACGCCGAGGTCTTCCGGGGGCTCCACCAGGACCCCAGGGCTCATCTCACCAAGGTCTTCACCCAGAAGTACGACGAGCTGGTCCTGATCAAGGACATCCGGTTCGAGAGCACCTGCGAGCATCACCTCCTGCCGTTCATCGGCACGGCGCACGTGGCCTACATCCCCGACGGCAAGGTGGTCGGGCTCTCCAAGATTCCCCGGGTCATCGACGTGCTCTCGAAGCGCCCGCAGCTCCAGGAGCGGTTGACCGAGGAACTTGCCGACCTCCTGATGGCCGAGCTCGGCGCCAAGGGCGTGGCGGTCGTCATGGAGGCCACCCACACCTGCATGACGATCCGGGGAGTCCATAAGCCCGGCAGCGCCTTCGTCACCAGCGCCCTCCGAGGGGCCTGCAAGGACAGCGCCGCGACCCGGGCCGAGGTCCTCGCCCTGATCAACGGTAACCGGGGTTGAGAGGCGATCCGGAAACATTTCCTTGAGCTGGCATCGACTTAAGGCGAACCGGCGATGGTTGATGGGTCATGAAAGTCCTGGGTTGGCGGCCGAGGCGGCTTCGGATGCTTTGCCACTTTGACGCCTCCAACCATCAGCCGTTGACCGGTTTCGATCCCACCAAGCGTCCGTGGATGGGGCCGAATCCCCCGACGCCGTGCGGCATCGTCTTCTGGCGAGGCACGATCCGAGGTATCCTGGAAAGCAGGCGGTTTCGGGTCGATCGGGCGAGCCTCGCCGGTCGACCCGTCCTTTCTTTCGAACGGTGATCGGGCGGCGGCCCGGGACCTCGGGCCTTCGATCCCATCTCTTATCTCAGGCAGGACGCGGCGGCACCGTGGACGAACGCCGAACGCGGATTCACGACGATCTCCGGGGGATCCTCGGCGGCGAGTTGCTGTTCGAGCCGATCGAGCGAGCCCCCTACGCCCACGACGCCAGCCTCTACGAGATCGACCCGCTCGGCGTGGTCGTTCCCCGGACCGGCGAGGATGTGGTCGCCCTGGCCCGCTATGCCTCCGAGCACCAGATCCCGCTCCACCCCCGGGGGGCCGGGACCGGCCTGGCCGGCGAGACCCTGGGGCCGGGGCTGGTCATCGACTTCAGCCGCCACTTCCGCCGGATCATCGAGGTCGGGGCCGACCACGTCGTGGTCCAACCGGGGGTGGTCCTGGGAGTCCTCAACGCGCAGCTCGCCCCGATCGGCCGCCGGGTCGGGCCCGACCCCAGCCACTCCGAGTCCCGGACCATCGGCGGGATGGTGGGGCTCGACGCCGCCGGGATCCGCTCGCTCCGCCATGGGACGACCGCCGACCACGTCCGGGGGCTCTCGGTGGTCTTCGCCAACGGCGAGGCCGCCGACCTCGGCTTCGAGCCCTGGTCCCTGCCCGATGCCGAGCCCGAGGGATTCAAGGATCTGGTCGTCCGCAAGCTCGGGACGATTTACCGCCGCCACGTCGACCTCCTGGCCCGGCTCCGCCCCCGGGCCAGCCGGAACCGGGCCGGCTACGCCCTGGGTGACGCCGCCTCGCCGATCGGGATCGACCTGGCCCGGCTCATGGTCGGCTCCGAGGGGACGCTGGCCCTGGTGACCGAGATCACTCTCCGGACCGTCCCGCTCCCCCCCGCGCAGGCGGTGGTGGTCCTCCCCTTCGGCCGGATCGCCGACGCGGCCGGGGCGGTGGTCGACTGCCTGAAGTTCGGCCCCTCGGCCTGCGAGCTCTTCGACTGGCGGTCGCTCAGCCTGGCCCGCGACGTGGTCCCGGCGATGCGACCCTGGATCGCCGAGTCGGCCGAGTCGGCCCTGATCGTCGAGTTCGACGGCGACGACCCGACCGAGATCCTCGGCCGGCTCCGGGGCCTGGTCCGCCAGATCGACCGCAGAGGAACCCTGGTCGCCGACCCCGTCGAGGCGCTCCGACGGGCCGACTGCGACTTCCTCCTGGGTCTCCGGAAGGCGATCACCCCCAGCCTGATGCGGATGAAGGGTCCAAGGCGGCCCGTCCCGTTCATGGAGGACATCGCCGTCCCGCCCGAGGCGCTGGCGGAATACCTCCACCGGCTCCAGGATATCCTCAAGCAGTTCGAGGTGAGCTGGACCGTCTACGCCCACGCCGGCGACGGCCAGCTCCACATCCGCCCGTTCCTGGACCTGGGCGACCCGCTCGACGTGGCTCGGCTGGAGCCGATGGCGACCGCCGTCCTCGAAGCCGCGCTGGACCTCGGCGGCTCGATCTCCGGCGAGCACGGCTGCGGCCTGGCCCGGACCCAGTTCCTCCGCCGCCAGGCTGGCGACCTCTTCCACGCCTTCCGCGAAGTCAAGGACGCCTTCGACCCCTACAACCTCCTCAACCCCGGCAAGGTCGTCGGCGACGACCCCCACCTGATGACCCGGCACCTCAAGCCGGTCGCCCGCCCCGAGTCATTGCCCGAGGGGCCCGCGCCCCAGGGCGAATCCGAGCCCGTGGAGGCCGTTCCGGTCGCGGTGATCGTCCCCGCGCTCCGCCATCTCGACCTCTCGATCCTGGAGCAGGCCAGCGCCTGCAACGGCTGCGGGGCCTGCCGGTCCCAGGAGCCGAGCCTCCGGATGTGCCCGACCTTCCGGGCCCTCCGGTCCGAGGCCGCCTCGCCCCGGAACCAGGCCAACCTCCTCCGCCAGATCGCCACCGGGGCCGTCGACCCCCGGCTCTGGGGGTCCGAGGAGATGAAGGCCAACGCCGACCTCTGCATCCACTGCACCTCCTGCCGCCAGGAGTGCCCCGCCGGCGTCGACATCTCCAGCCTGATGGTCGAGGCCAAGGCCGCCTATGTCGAGAACCACGGCCTGGCCCCGACCGACTGGTTCTTCTCGCGCGTGGACCTCTGGTCGAAGCTGGCGAGCTGGACCCCGATCACCTGGAACGCCATCACCGGCAACGGTTTCGCCCGGTGGCTGATCGAGCGGACCTTCGGTCTGGCCCGCCAGCGGTCGCTCCCCAGGGCCCACCGGACCCCCTTCCTCCGCCGGGCCGAGCGGCTCGGCCTGACCCGAGCCCGGCCGCAGGAACCGGGCCCGAGGGTGGCCTATTTCGTCGACGTCTTCGCCAATCACTTCGACCAGGAGCTGGCCGAGTCGGTGGTCGGGGTCCTCCGCCAGGCCGGGGTCAACGTCCACGTCCCCCGCCGCCAGCGGGGCTCCGGGATGCCCGCGCTGGTGACCGGCGACCTCGACCACGCCCGGGAACTGGCCCTGGCCAACCTCCGGGTCCTCGGCGACGTCGTCCGCGACGGCTATACCGTGGTCTGCTCCGAGCCGACCGCCGCCCTGATGCTCCGCCGCGAGTACCTCAAGCTGACCGACGACCTCGACGCCGAACTGGTGGCCGAGAACACCATGGACGTCGGCCAGTACCTCGCCGGCCTGGCCGCCCGGGGCCAGCTCCCCGAGCCCAAGCACCCGCTCCGGGCCCGGGTCGGCTACCACCAGCCCTGCCACCTCCGATCGCTGGAGATCGGCACCCCCGGCCTCGACCTGATCCGGACCATCCCCGAACTCGACGTCGAATTCATCGACCGGGGCTGCTCCGGGATGGCCGGGACCTTCGGCCTGGCCCGGAAGAACTTCCGGACCTCGCTCCGGGCCGGCCGGGGACTCCTCAACCGCCTCCAGGACGACGACATCGAGATCGGCTCCTCCGAATGCGGCGCCTGCCGGATGCAGATGGAGCAGGGGACCACCAAGCGGACCCTCCACCCGATCAAGCTCCTGGGCCTGAGCTACGGCCTGAACCCCTCGCTCCTCCGCCACTTCCGCGATCCCAAGCCCCGCCGCGAGGTGTCCTGATCCGCCCGGAACCCGCCAGGAGCCCGATCATGGGAGAGGATGAAAAGCCGCTCAAAGTTCGCGAGGCGGCCGACCGCCTGGGCGTGGACTACGGCACGATCCGAGGCGCCATCGAGCAAGGCTCCCTGATCGCCACCGATCACGAAGGCTCTTATCGGATCCGGACCGAAGACCTCGCCGCCTACCGCGAGGGGCTGTCCCGGCCGCTATCCACGAAGTCCAGGCCGTCGAAGCCGGGCCCCCCCGCCTCCCCGGAGCTGGCGGACGCCCGGTCGTTCGCCGAGCAGATCAAACGATGGACTCGGCGACCGGGCCTCGGCCAGCCGGGGCGGTCAGAGGGGAAGAAACCCGGGGAAGATTGAGCCCAATACCGTTAAATTCACCGTAAATTTATGAGGCGTAGCCGGTTACTGCCCCCTCTCCCACGGGAGAGGGGTCAGAAGTTCCTCCAGTTCAAAGCGTTATCGCTATTTCACCGGTATTGGGATTTGGCCAGCCGACCGCCGCGATTCGGGTACAAACCCGCTCGGAGCTGGCTCGCCCTGGTCCCGCTCCTGTTTGAGGTCCCGGTCGCGGCTTGGTCGCGCTGGTCGTCTCCCCCGCCGAACGGGCCTTGATCGGACTCCGGGGCCGCGCCGAGGCCGATCCGCGTTGCTCGCCCGGAGAGCCCGGCCCCGGTTTCGTCACCATCTTTCCAAAAACCCGACTGAGACGATGGCCTTTCCCCGGAATATGAGGACGGAAAGGTCGAGTTCCGGGTCGAGGCAAGATCATGGTCGATCCAGGCGATTGGGCAGTCCGTGGGTTCGTCTTGTCAGGCACCACCGGTCCGCCGCCAAGAGCGATCGACAAGGACGCCCGGCCAGACTGGGTTCGTCTCGCCAACGCGAAAGATCCGGTCTCCGGGTTCGTTCGGCCGGGTCAGACGCAGTGCTTGGGTTCGTTCCGACGCGTGGTCGTTGGGTTCGTTCCGCCTGCGTGGTCATTGGGTTGCTCGGATATTCTATGAAATGGGTAATCTGCGTAGGGTGGCGTCGAGCGGAGCGAGGCCCACCACGCTGGACTGGTGGGCCTCGCTCC